>Ga0364922_10018_pt3 | contig 82209 bp, 52 predicted proteins | sample ExccelJu500001D4_2_FD_206955 | JGI IMG/M metagenome (GOLD analysis project Ga0364922, IMG submission 206955) | Enriched cells from Trout Bog Lake Hypolimnion, Wisconsin, USA - BchlTB.June20.5000.01.D4 | ecosystem: Environmental > Aquatic > Freshwater > Lake > Hypolimnion/Profundal zone | place...
AGGGATAAAAGAAGGAAACGGGGACGGATATGTGGTTTTCACGACACTGACCCCAAATTTAGGGGCGATACCAAAATCTGCTTCTTTTTTTCTTTACTCTGAAACAACGGCAACAATCACGTTCACAATTATTCAGAAGGAAAAATCAGCCGGTATAGTACAAATGAATCCAAACTCAATCCATATTTATCCTGTTCCTTCAACCGGAGTTATTACTATTGAATCTTTACAACCAGTGAAAAAGATCACAATATACGATGCTTTCGGCAAGATCGTTCGTGAGATTAATTCCATAGAAAAAGATTTTAATCTTGATCTTTCCGGAGAGGAACCAGGAATTTATTTTTTACTTGTTGAAGGAGATAACTGGTCGACAATCCGCAAAATAGCGATCATCAATTAATTATGAATTATGAAGGGAATAAATAAGTTTTCGATTCTGGCGCTGATCATTCTGATCTGTTTACTTTTTTACCATGAAGCCAGTTCACAAACACTCAAGGCAGTGAACGACACCATAGATCTTTACCCTGGAATTCCAATAACATTTAATCTCCTTGCAAATGACACTATTCCATATGGTGATTCGATCCGAATCAGTGGCGGAGAAGCTTCGAGTACCCTCATCAATGTCACTCCTTCTTATCGTGGATTTTTTACATATCTTGTAAAACCATATTGGGGATTTAACGGAACCCAAAACGGGTCATACAGGATCATAGATGTGACACTTGGTCGAATGTCCAGTGCCACTATTCTATTCCGGATCCATGATCATAGTTGCGATTCACTTGATATCAATAATGTTAAAGCCGCCATCACTGCTTATGGTAACCAGTTCTTTTTACCAGCAGGATTGGATAGAAATAATCTCTACAAGATTCCGAAGAACAGCCAGACAGGGACTGTCTTTAATTTATCCCTTTGGGTTGGTGGAAAAGGCGTTGACAGTTCCTTGTATCTTGCTGCCGAAAGATACCGCCAGGGCCCTTCTGCCAACGCCCCCGGCTCATGTCCTGATTTCTATGCTGGCCCGGTGATGGATTCTGTAAATTACTCAATTTACCAGGACACCTTATGGAGCCGGACATGGAAAGTGACAAAAGCAGAGATTGAAAATCATAAAACCCATTGGAATACCCAGGGATATATTGCTCCTGCAAATATTGTTAGTTGGCCAGGTAACGGAAATACATCTTATGGACAGGCTGCAGAACTTGCACCATTCTTTGACAGGAATGGAGACGGGAAATACAAGGCTGCCGATGGCGATTACCCTTCCATCATGGGAGATGAGGCCATCTATGTAATCTACAATGATGACAGGGATATCCATAAGGAGACAAGGGGGCAAAAGATGAGGCTGGAAATACACCTTATGGCTTACGCTTTTGACTTACCCGATGATTCTGCATTTAAAAACACCATTTTCCTAAATTACAAGATCTATAATCGCTCTTCCAGAACTTATTACAATACCTACCTTGGTGCATTCGTAGATTTGGATATTGGATTTCCAGCGGACGATTTCATTGGTTGTGATGTAAAAAGGAGTAGTTTCATTGGATTTAATGGTAAACCTGTGGATGGCACAGGTCAAAGTAACGCATATGGGGCTCATCCCCCTGCACAGTCGGTAACAATCCTTGGGGGTCCATTCATGGATCCAGCCGGTTATGACCGGCCAAGGTTTGATCATCTTGGCCATCAGCTTTGCAATGAGAGCATTAATGGTACCGGGTTTGGCGATAGCATTGCAAATAATGAACGTTATGGATTAACAAATTTCTTAGCCTATACGAGTGATAATTCTAATGAAAATTATAATTTACGTCCTCAGTTTGCTTCCGAATATTATCATGTAATGCAATCGATCTGGGTTGATAGTACACGACTCCTTTACGGAGGCCAGGGACATGAAGGTTTTGGCGGGTATGGCCCAAATTGCAGGTTCATTTTTCCAGGTGTATCAGATTCACTGAATTGGGGCGCAGGATGCCATGCTCCCAATGGTCAGGTTAACTGGACTGAGGCGACAGCGGAGATCGCGCCAAATGATATCAGTGGCATTGGAGGGATGGGTCCGTTCACTTTCCACCCCGGAGATGTTCAGCAACTTGACCTGGCTTTGGTCTTTGCACACGACTATAATGGCACCGACTCACTGACGCCATCTGTCGCAAAACTGGACCAGATGATCGATATTGTCAGGAACAGTTATAATACAGGTTTTCTTCCCAATGGAACTTCCTTTTTCGGGATTGACAATCAACCTACTATTTCTTCCGATGCACTGAAGATCTATCCTAATCCGGCGATTGAAACCATCAATCTTCTTTTCAACCAGCCGATCCATGATTTAGTAAATATACAACTTATCAATGCCAATGGAATGGTAGTCTATTCTTCCAGTCTGAATGTTTCAGGAAAGAAAATTCAGCTTGACGTCAGCAGACTGGCAGAAGGAATATATGTTATCCATGTTCAGACGAGGGAATTCTCTGCTAATAAAAAAGCTGTTATTATCCATTAATGATGAATTTTGAATTATGAAAGCGGAGTTATGAAGAGAATAAATAAGTTTTCGATTCAGGCATTGGTCCTTCTGATCTGTTTATTGTTTTATCATGAAGCCAGTTCACAAACACTCAAGGCTGTTAATGACACCATCATTCTTTATCCCGGAATTCCAAAAACGGTGAACCTTTTTGCAAACGATACCGTCCCATTGGGCGATTCATTAAAGGTTTCTATTAATATTCTATATTACATACCTATTACAGACACCAACAATTTTAAAGGGTTCTTCACATTTCTGGCGAAAACATGGGGTTATAATAGTAACATCTCCGGGGAATATACGATCCATGATTACACGATCAACAATAACTCAACTGCCAAGCTGGTTTTCAAGATTCGCGATCACAGCTATGATTCTCTTGACATTAACAATGTCAAAGCAGCCATCACTGCATACGGGAACCAGTTTTTTTTACCCGGTTCTGAAATTTCTCTTTTCAGGATACCAGCGAATGGTCTAAAAGGGACTATGTCCAATTTTTCACTTTGGATTGGTGGCAAAGGGGTTGACAGTACTTTGTACTTCGCCGGTGAAATGTACAAACAGGGCTCCATTGTAACTTCTCCATATTGGTCTGACTTTCCTGATTTCTATGCCGGTCCCGTGATGGATTCGGTAAATTATTCTATTTATCAAGATACATTATGGAGCCGGACCTGGAAGGTGACAAAAGAGGAGATTGAATATCATAAAACTCATTGGAACAGTCAGGGATACATTGCACCTCCAAACATTGTTACCTGGCCAGGAAACGGCAACACATTTTTGGGCCAGGCTTCGGAACTGGCGCCCTTTTATGACCGGAACGGCGATGGAATCTACAATGCTGCTGATGGGGATTACCCCTTGATCCCGGGAGATGAGGCCATCTATGTGATCTACAATGATGACAGGGATATCCATAAAGATTCGGGTGGAAAAAAGATGAAGGTGGAGGTTCATATGATGGCTTATGCCTTTAATCTTCCAAATGATTCTGCATTTAAGAACACGATTTTTCTAAACTTTAAAATATTCAATCGTTCTTCCAGGACCTATTATGATACTTACCTCGGAGCCTGGTCTGATTTTGACATAGGATATTACGGAGACGATTACATAGGATGTGATGTGAAAAGGAGCAGTTTCTTTGGGTTTAATGGTAAGCCTATTGATGGAATGGGTCAAACTTATGCATATGGAGCACATCCCCCTGCACAATCTGTAACTATCCTTGGAGGTCCATTTATGGACCCTGCCGGTCATGATCGCCCAAGACTTGACCATGAAGGCCACCAGCTTTGCAATGAAAGCATCAATGGTACTGGTTTTGGTGACAGTGTACCAAACAACGAACGGTATGGATTAACAAACAACCTTGCATTTTGGAATGGAGATCTTTTGACCACTTTTAATTCAGGACCCAAAAATGCGACTGAATATTATCAATCCATGCAATCGATTTGGAACGACACTACCCATCTGTTATACGGGGGGCAGGGTCATACAGGTTTAGGCGGTTATGGCCCTGATTGCAGGTTCATGTTCCCGGGCGAATCAGATTCCCTGAACTGGGGTCCCGGTTGCCAGGCTCCAAATGGGACTGTAAATTGGACAGAGTATACTGCAGGAATCGCCCCTGGTGATATCCGTGGTCTCGGAGGAATGGGTCCATTTACTTTTCAACCCGGAGACGTTCAACAACTGGATGTAGCTTTAATTTTTGCCCGTGACTATTCAGGTCAGGATACACTTTCGCCCTCTGTGGCAAAGCTGGACCAAATGATCGATATTGTCAGGAACAGCTTTAGTACAGGCTTACTTCCCAATGGAACTTCCTTTTTCGGGATTGACAATCAACCTGCTATTTCTTCCGATGCACTGAAGATCTATCCTAATCCGGCGAAAAAAGAAATTACTATTGAAACTGCATTGATCCCGATGCAAGGCATGTTATACATCGTTAACCTAAACAGTGAAGTGGTGCTGACACGCCAAATCACCCAATCCAGGACCCAAATTGATATCGGCAATCTGGCAAGCGGGGTCTATTTTGTGCGGATTGTCAGTAATAAAACAGTTGAAATAGGGAAATTCATTAAACTTTGAAAAAGTGCATTGAAGATGCCTGTGCAGTTGGCATAATGACGAGATCGTTGATGTTGACATGAGCAGGTAGAGTCGTTACATACCAAACCACTTCTGCAACATCTTCAGCATTTAATGGCGTAAATCCATTGTAAACGGACCCGGCACGTTCCTTATCACCTTTAAAACGGACGATAGAGAATTCCGTATCGGCAGCCCCTGGAGCAACCTGGGTGACTTTGATATTGTACTGAACCAGATCGATACGTGCGCCTTTCGTGATGGCATCTACTGCGAACTTTGATCCGCAATAGACATTGCCCATGGGGTAAACTTCTTTACCTGCTATAGAGCCAATGTTAATGATATGCCCTTTTTTTCTACTGACCATCAGCGGTGAAACAAACCTGGTCATATAAAGTAACCCTTTGACATTGGTATCGATCATTCGTTCCCAGTCATCAATAACTCCATCCTGTATTGGGTTTAGCCCGACGGCCAGCCCGGCATTATTGACCAGGACATCAATTTCTTTCCACTCATCAGGAAGGGAAGAGATGGCCAATTCCACTTCTTCTTTCATCCGTACATCGAAACAGAGTGAAAGTACTTCAACACCATAATCTTTTCTCAGGTCGGCGCTAAACTCCGTTAGCAATGCTTCCCGCCGGCCGGTGATAATAAGGTCATTTCCTTCCTTTGCAAAACGGGAGGAAATGGCTTTTCCAAACCCACTCGTCGCACCAGTAATCAGAATAGTCTTTTTCATATTTCAGTTATATTACTTTTTCATTTCTATCCATTTTCTGGCATTAACAAAAGCTTCGATCCATGGTGTAACTTCATCCTGTTTCCTATTTTCCGGGTAATGTGCCCATTGCCAAGGCAAAACAGCATCCTCAAGGTGAGGCATGATGGCAAGATGACGACCGTCTTCTGAGGCAATACATGCCGTATCATACATGGAACCATTGGGGTTTCCCGGGTAACCATGATAAGAAAATTTGGCAGGAATGTGGTACCTGCTTTCCTCATACGGGAAGTTGAACCTACCTTCACCATGTGCAACCCATATACCCAGCCTGGACCCGGCAAGCGATCCCAGCATGACAGAATGATTTTCAAGGATATCCAATGAAACAAATGTACATTCAAATTTCTTTGATTCATTCCATGACAGGAACGCCCGTTCCTTATGATGGGGATAGATGAGTCCAAGCTCCACAAGAAGCTGGCAACCATTGCAAACGCCAAGGCTGAGAGTATTATCTCTCTTAAAAAAATTATCCAGTGTTTGCTTTGCTTTTGCATTGTAAAGAAAAGCGCCTGCCCAGCCTTTTGCTGACCCCAGGACGTCGGAATTAGAGAATCCTCCGACGAAGGCGATCAGGTTGATGTCTTCAAGGGTTTCCCTGCCGGCAATCAGATCGGTCATATGGACATCCTTCACGTCGAAGCCCGCAAGATACAGTGCAAAGGCCATATCACGGTCGCGGTTGACACCTTTCTCACGGATGATGGCTGCTTTGAAACCAGAGGGGGATCTCCTTTTCAGGTCGATCCCGTATTGTGATGCTTTGCCCGTAAAATTTTCTTTAAAGGCAAACTGCAGAGGCTGCTGTTTATAATTGGAATATCTTTCCAGCGCCTTGACGGGACCGCACTGTTTACGGTCGAGCAGGTACGATTTATTAAACCAGGTATCACGAAGGCCATCGATATCAAAGTTGAAAACCTGAAGCCCTTTCATGATTTTCATTCTTCTTGCAGGAATGATCCTGCCTATTTCATAACCTTTTACACCGAAAGCAGTCATCAGCTTTCTGGTCTCCTTCATGTTCTTCACCTGGATAACGACACCCGGAGCCTCACTGAACAATAACTGAACCGAATCTCCCACATCAAGTTCCGTCAGATCAAGAGACAAGCCCGATTGCTCATTTGCAAAATTCATTTCCAGAAGAGTCGTGATCAATCCTCCTGCGGCAATATCATGTCCTGACAGGATCATCCCTTTGTGATTCATTTCCTGAAGGAGTTCAAATCCTTTTACAAAAGACGCTGCATCATGAATGTCAGGAACCTCATTGCCCAGTTGGCTGATCACCTGTGCAAAGCTGCTTCCTCCAAGTTCGAGGGAGCCTCCTGAAAAATTGATGTAGACAAGGCTACTGTCCGGATCATAGATCAATACCGGGCTGATCACTTTTTTTACATCGCTCACCTCCCCTACTGCAGAAATAATAACAGTACCGGGGGAATAGACCACCTTTCCATCGGGATATTTCTGAGTCATTGATAGGGAATCCTTTCCTGTAGGAATGTTGACCCCCAATTGGATCGCGAAATCGCTGACGGCCTGAACGGCTGAATAGAGACGTGTATCTTCCCCTCGGTTCTTACAAGGCCACATCCAGTTGGCGCTCAACGAAACTCCCGCCAAACCATGAGTCAAAGGAGCCCAAACCAGGTTAGTCAACGCCCTGGCAATGGCAATGCGCGATCCGGCTTCTGCATCGATCAATGCTATCGCAGGGGCATGGCCAAGCGAAGTGGCAATTCCTTTTTCCCCCTGATAATCCAAGGCGGTAACTCCAAGGTTGTTCAGCGGAAGCTGAATGGTGCCGCAGGTTTGTTGCTTTGCAACTTTGCCGGAAACCGCACGGTCTACTTTGTTGGTCAACCAATCTTTGCAAGCAACGGCTTCAAGCTGAAGTACCTCGTCAAGGTACTCTGATAGTTTGGCTTCGTCATACGAGAGTCCGGAATGATTCGTGATGCGTGACGCAGAAATCGTGACGTGTGACGCCAAATCCGTGACGCGTGACGCATGACGCGTGACGGGAAATGAGTCAGTTAATATTGTCTTTGGAGGTTTTCCGAAGAAATCCTCCATTTTCAGGTTGATTGGGCTTACATTTTTATTTTTATCAGTAAATACAAGCTGGTGATCACCGGTAGTTTCTCCTACCTGATAAAATGGGGCTCTTTCGCGATCTGCAATTCTTTTCATCAGGGGGACATCCTGTTTGGCGAGGAGCAATCCCATTCTTTCCTGCGATTCATTACTGATAATTTCTTTGTCGGATAAGGTCGGATCGCCGATGGGCAAAGCATCGATGTTGATCACCCCGCCGGTTGTTTCGATGAGCTCGGAAATAGAATTCAGGTGGCCTCCGGCACCATGATCATGAATGGATACGATCGGGTTATGACCTGCTTCTGTCATGGCACGGATCGCATTGAAGACCCGTTTCTGCATCTCGGGGTTGGAACGCTGAACGGCATTTAGTTCGATGGCATTTTTATACTCGCCTGTTGCAACGGATGAAACGGCTCCACCTCCCATTCCAATCCGGTAATTATCACCACCGAGGATAATCACTTTCTCATGTGCTTCCGGATCTTCTTTTAAACCGTCTTCTTTTCTAGCAAATCCAATACCGCCAGCCTGCATGATCACCTTGTCGTAACCATATATTTTATCTTCCGAGACATGTTCAAAGGTCAGCACAGAGCCACAAATGAGGGGTTGACCGAATTTATTACCAAAATCGCTGGCGCCGTTGGATGCTTTAATCAGGATCTCTTCAGGGTTCTGATATAGCCATTTTCTTGCCTGAATGGCATTTTCCCATTGGCTTCCTTTATCGATTCGGGGATAGGAAGTCATATAGACGGCTGTGCCGGCCAATGGAATGCTGCCCTTTCCACCTGCCATCCTGTCGCGGATCTCTCCACCCGACCCTGTAGCTGCACCGTTGAAAGGTTCAACCGTCGTAGGGAAATTATGCGTTTCGGCTTTCAGGGATATCACCGAAGAAATGTCTTTGATGAAGAAATAATCAGGCTTATCCTGAGTCACCGGCGCAAATTGTTCAATGACGGGACCCTCAATGAATGCAACATTGTCTTTATAGGCCGAAACAAGTAAGCGGGGGTGTTCTTTTGAAGTCTTACGGATGAGTGCAAATAAAGTATCCGGCATCTCTTTCCCATCAATCACAAAAGTCCCATTGAATATCTTATGCCTGCAATGTTCCGAATTCACCTGTGAAAATCCGAAAACCTCGCTGTCAGTCAACTTTCTGCCCAGTTTGATCTGTAACTCTTCAAGGTAAACAATCTCTTCCCTACTCAGGGCAAGGCCCTGTGATTGATTATAAGCACTCAGATCCTCTATGAAAAGTACCGGCTCAGGTTTACGGTCTATGAAGAACACATGCTGATCCAAGCCTTCATAGATCTGCTCCAGCATTTTATCTTGATTTGCAATCCTTAATTCGTTAGCGGAAAATTCCTCTATCCTGAGAATACCATGAATTCCCATATTCTGGGTGATCTCCATGGCATTCGTACTCCATGGTGTGATCATCTCTTTTCTGGGTCCGACAAACTTCCCGGGCAGGTCAGTCTGGTTTAAAGGCTCTGCATTTCCAAAAAGCCATGAAAGTTTCAGGATGTCCTCATCCATCAATGGATTAACCGAGTGTACGGCAAAAATGAATTCAGACCCTTGAAAAAATTGTATCATTGGTTTGTGGTTAGGTTTTTCCTTGATTCTGAGGTCAGAGGTCTGATAAAATACTTTTCAGCTTCCAAGAAATCTTTCTGCTTCTATTGCTGCCATGCATCCTGTTCCTGCTGCAGTCACTGCCTGACGATAGTGATGATCCTGAACATCTCCGCATGCAAACACACCATCGACACTCGTCCTTGTTGATCCGGGAACTGTTTTGATGTAACCGGCTTCATCTAATTTTACCTGGCCCCTGAAGACCTCAGAATTGGGTGAATGGCCAATTGCCACGAAAAAGCCTGTAATGTCTAGTCTCCGATTCTCTCCTGTCAACAAGTTTTTAACCAGTAATCCATTAACACCGGAATCATCGCCAAGAACTTCTTCAGGAGTACTGTTCCAGACCATCTCAATATTGGGGGTTGTCAGCACTTTATGTTGCATGGCCTTTGATGCCCGTAACGCATCACGGCGATGGACCATGTAAACTTTTTTGCAAAGTTTGGCCAGATAGGTTGCCTCTTCGGCTGCGGTATCTCCCCCACCCACGATTGCTACATCCTGCCCACGGTAGAAGAAACCATCACAGGTGGCACAGGCAGATACGCCCATTCCCCTGAAGGTTACTTCCGATTCCAGTCCTATCCATTTTGCTGTAGCCCCAGTGGCAATAATAACCGTTTCGGCCAGAATGGTTTTCCCGTCATCGGCCTCTACTTTAAAGGGACGAGCCGAGAAATCAACCTTTGTCACGATCCCGAAGCGAATGTCTGTGCCAAAACGCTCTGCCTGTTTTTTAAGGTCCTCCATCATTTCGGGGCCTTTTACTCCTTCCGGGTAGCCAGGGAAATTATCCACTTCAGTGGTAATTGTCAATTGTCCTCCTGGTTGCAATCCCTGGTAAATAACGGGCTTCAGATCGGCCCGGGCGGCATAAATGGCTGCAGTATAACCGGCAGGACCAGATCCTATGATGAGGCATCTCAATTTCTCTATCGAATCACTCATATTCTTTGTTTTTAATAAGGCTGCAAAGTTAAGAATTTTAGGGCTGAATCTTATTTTGATGTGCTGGAATAGGTCTTTAAGTAAAACTATCTGTTTCTCACCATGGGTTTCACCTTCTCATCATGGGTTTCACCCATGGTTATTTATATTTAGCCACTTCGTGGCAGGTTCAGCAATGAATGAGATTGCGGGTTGTTGAAAAATAGTTTGTTTTTTCTTATTGCATTTTCGGTTGAAAGCCGATTAATGAAGATTTTATTAACCAAAATTATGGCTATAGCAAACGATAATGTAATTACAAGGATGTTCCAAGGGAGGATCGGTAATGTTATATTCAGGCCTGGGAGAGGTATGCCCGGGCTTGATATTTTGGTGTCTTTAGGGGTGCAAATTTTGTTTGTTACCCCGAAAAAGGGTTGTATGATGGTTGGATACAGGTATGTTAATGCTAAAAGACGGGAAAGCCGCAAGAAGGGCGCAGGAAGAGCGCAGGAACCATATAGCAAATTATGAAAATGAGGTACTGTTAAGTATCGTGACGCGTGACAAATCGTGACACGTGACAAACCGTGACGAGTGACGCGTGATTGAAGATCAGTAATAATTTCACTATTCGGAAATATTTTCTAAATTTGCAACTTCATCGGGGCGTGGCGCAGTTGGCTAGCGTACTTGCATGGGGTGCAAGGGGTCGGAAGTTCAAGTCTTCTCGCCCCGACAACAAGATAAACCACTTACAGCGATTAAATCAAGTAGGTGGTTTTTTGTTTGGATGCAACTTGGGCTTGATTGCACTCAGTTAATTTTCGGGGAAAGTTTGAAAAGGTTACATTAGCATTTGGTTTTATAGGTTAAACGTTGCCGGAACTTTTCAAATGACTAAAGAAAAAGAAATAGAAGAAATCCTGATACTTTTATGTAAAAGTCCTGGCGGATTTTTTGAACCAGACGGAAGTTCTATTGCTTTATGAGTTTTGTAGTTGCCACACTTTTTGTATTGAGAATCTTTACCACGTAAACCCCGCTGGGCAGGTTTGAAATGTCTATTTGGGTCTTTGGTTGTGTGATTTGGCGGGTGATAAGTTCCAGCCCATCAATATTAACAATTGTTAGAGTTCCACTCTGTGTAGCTCCAGATTGTTCTACTGTTATTTTATCTGCAGCAGGATTGGGATACAGCAAAATCTTTTGTTCTTTTGACTCATTTATCCCAACAAAAACTGAATCATATTTCATAACTGTTGCTGCCTGCGAATTCCCATAATCCATATATGCAACATATGGTTCACCCGATGTATCGAAGGCGAGCCATGTGAAACTAGCTTCTCCGGCTGAAAAACCTGCATTTCCAACATTTACCCAGTTGGTTCCATCATATCTCATTACCGTTGTTTTATATGAGTTAACAGAATCACCATAAGCAACAAACGGCTGACCTGAAGGACTGAAAGCAAGGCTTGGTTCAATAGCCTCTCCTAAAGAAAAACCAGCATTTCCAACATTTATCCAATTGGTTCCATCAAATTTCATAACTGTAGCTTTCTGATTGTTACCAAAATCTCTATATGCCACATAAGGTTCTCCAGACGGACTGAAAGCAAGACTCGGAGTATAAGCCATTCCTGCTGAAAAACCAGCATCTCCAACATTTATCCAGTTGGTTCTATCAAATTTCATGACTGTAGCTTTCTTAGAATTAGAAAAATCCCTGAATACTACATATGGTTCTCCCAATTTACTGAAGGCAAGTTGTTCAAATGAAGCCATTCCTGCTGAAAAACCTGCATTTCCAACATTTACCCATGTGTTTCCATTAAGTTTCATTACAGTCGCTTTGTTATTATTTCCAAAATCCGTATATGCCAGATAAGGTAAACTGTCAGATGGACTGAAGGCAAGGCTTAAGTCATCGGCTTCATTTGCTGAGAAACCAGCATTTCCAACAATTACCCAATTGGTTCCATTAAATTTCATTACCGTAGCTTTTTCGGTAATTGAAAAATCCGAGAATGCAACATATGGCATCTTGTCGGAAGGACTGAAGGCAAGGCTTGGATAATTAGCTTCACTTGGGGTAAAATCAGCTATCCCTACCACGACCCAGTCTGTTCCGTTAAATTTCATTACTGTTGCTTTCCCAGAATTTGGCTCATCCATATATGAGACATATGGCTGACCATCAGCTGGACTGAAAGCAATATTTGTATGAACTGCTGTTCCTCCTGAGAACCCAACATTTCCAACGTTCTGCCAAGTAGATTCTGTTGAGTGGGTATCATTCCAGTTTTGCTGTGCGAAGACAACAAGGGGAAACAAGAATACTAAAATGTAAATTAGTTTTTTCATATGATATCTGTTTTTTAATTGGTTCGGCTTTATTGCTTAACAAATTTTCCCACCTCCACTGTTTTATCATTTGTCAATCTCACAAAATAAACACCGCTGGGCAGGTTGCTGATGTCTAAATGGGTTTTAGGTTCAGTGATTTGGCGGGTGATAAGTTCCAGCCCATCAATATTAACAATTGTAAGATTTCCACTTTGTGTCAACCCTGGTTGTTCTACTGTTATTTTATCTGTTGCAGGGTTAGGGTATATTGAAAATGCTTTATCATCAGTAATGTTTTCGACATTCAATTGAAAACATTCATCTACAACTTCATCCGGGCTATTGCAACCTGTCTTATTATTATAAATTTGCACATTTCTTCCTGTCAGGAAATAAAAACAAACGCTGTGTGCCGTACAATTCGATAACGAATCATTATTATAAATCTTCAAAGTTGTTATTGACTTATCATTGATGTTGTCAAGACCTGTGAGATTATCCAAGACATTGTTCAAATCAACCTGGAGATATCCATTTATGGATGCCAAATTATGTAGCGCGGTTAAACTTGTCAGGTTGTTATTGCCTGTAATATCGAGATATCCGCCTATTTCGGTAATTTTATTCAGTCCTGTCAGACTTGAAAGATTATGGTTCCAATTAATCTCAAGCGCTCCACCGATATATGTCAGGGAATCCAACCCTGATAAATTCGGCAAAACACTGTCGTTGGTTATTGTAAAGTTGGCATCAATGGCAGTTAATCCGTTAAGTCCGTTCAGATTTGTAATATTAGCTCCACTGATGGTAACATTTCCAAATATTATAGTGCAATTTGGATAATTTGTGTGAAAATTGTCAATTTGGTTTTGGGTGGAAAATGTAATTCCTTGAGGCAGGCAAGCTTGGGATGAACCCGTGTACCAGAGAAACAGTCCGATTAATGAAAGGAGCAATTTCTTCATGATTTCTCCCGATTTAAATTGGTCAAACTTTCAATGATGGCAGATTAGGTTTTTTATTCTAATAAAACCGGATCAATATTAAGAAAAATTTGGCTATTATGCAAGTTTTTGGACGAATATATTTTGTTCTCCCCTGCGAAGAGTATAAGAAAAGAATTATCGTTTTGACATGGATGAATTTTCATTTATATCCATGGCGATCGACAATTAATCGAAAAGGGTGCCAATGAAAAAGGGAAATTTCCCTCTGTTAATTTTTGTACATTTACGCCCATAAAAATTGACCCTATGAGAACATCCGGAAAATTATTGATCATTTTTATTGTGCTAATGATGATGAGCTGCAAGCAAACAACAACAACGCGCATGGATTATCCTGTGACTAAAAAGATTACGCAGGTGGATAACTATTTTGGGACTAAGGTGAGCGATCCTTACAGATGGCTGGAGAATGACACTTCTGCAGAAACAAAAGCCTGGGCACAAAAAGAGCAGAATTTCACAGAAGCTTATCTTTCAAAGATCCCTTTTCGGGATAAGATCATGAAACGGTATAAGGAGATCCTGAATTATCCAAAATATTTTGGCGCATCTAAAGTCGGTGATTATATTTTCTTTTCAAAAAATGATGGATTGCAGAACCAATCTGTTTATTATTTCAGGAAAGGATTGGATGGGGAAGACAAGGTTTTTCTTGACCCCAATAAACTGTCGAAAGATGGTTCCGTTTCCGTAGAGTTTGATGGTGTTTCAACCGACAAGAAGTACCTTGCCTATCATGTCAACCAGGGGGGAAGTGATTGGCAGACCATTTATGTAATGGAAATTGCTACTCAGAAACAATTGGAGGATAAACTGGAATGGATAAAATTTGGGAGTGTTGCATGGAAAGGAAACGGATTTTATTACAGCCGCTATAATAAGCCCCCAAAGGGAATGGAACTTTCTATGAAGAATGAAAATCAGAAGATCTATTTCCACAAACTCGGAGATAACCAGGCTAAAGATCAACTGGTTTATGAAGACAAGGCAAACCCGATGATGTATCTCGGAGCACAGGTAACAGAAGATGAACGTTTCTTGCTGATCAGCAAATCAAAAGGAACTGATGGCGTCGAGATCTGGTACAAGGACCTGACAAATGGTCAAAAGGAGTTCAAACTGCTTTTCCCGGGATTTGAATTTAATTATGGTATCATCAATAACATCGGTGATAAGATTCTTGCGAACACCAACAATGGCGCCGGGAATTACAAGGTGATCATGATTGATCCACAGCATCCGGAAAAGCAGAACTGGAAAGAGATTGTTCCGGAGAAACCCGAGAAACTGGAATCGGCAGGTATGGTTGGAGGAAAACTCTTTGCCAGCTACCTTAAAGATGCTTCTACCAAGATCTACCAATACAATCCTGATGGCAAACTGGATCATGAAGTGATCCTGCCTTTTATTGGATCGGCTTCTTCTTTAGGAGGGTTTAAGGATGACAAATATGCGTTCTATGACTTTTCTTCATTCACTTATCCACCTTCAATTTTCAGATATGACCTGGCAACGGGAAAATCGGAGATCTTTAAAAAGGCTGAGATCAAGGTCAACATTGACGACTTTGAAACCGAGCAGGTGTTTTATCCCAGCAAAGACGGCACAAAGATCCCCATGTTCCTCGTCCACAAAAAAGGCCTTAAACTTGATGGGTCTCATCCTACTCTACTTTATGCATATGGCGGATTCAATGTCAGCTCTACTCCTTATTTCAGTAATTCAAAGGTGATTTTATATGAGAACGATGGAATATTCGCACTTGCAAACATCAGGGGCGGTGGAGAATATGGTGAAAAATGGCATAAGGGTGGTAATCTGCTGAACAAGCAAAACTGTTTTGATGATTTCATTGCTGCCGCAGAATACCTGATCGACAAGAAATATACAAGCAAGGATAAGCTTGCCATTAACGGAGGGTCGAACGGGGGCTTACTCATTGGTGCAGTTGAAACTCAAAGACCTGACCTGTTCAAAGTCTGTCTGCCTGAAGTTGGCGTAATGGATATGCTGCGATTTCAGAGATTCACAGTAGGCTGGGGATGGACAGTAGAGTACGGTTCAAGTGATAGTGCAAAATACTTTTCAACCCTTTATAAATATTCTCCACTGCATAACATTAAAGATGGTGTTGAATACCCTGCAACACTTATCATGACTGCAGATCATGATGACAGGGTTGTGCCGGCACACTCCTTTAAATTTGCAGCAACCATGCAGGAGAAGCAGACAGGCCCGAACCCGGTATTGATCAGAATAGAGATCAACCAGGGGCATGGCGCTTCTGGTGCATCCCTTGCCAGGGTCATTGAGGCCGAAACTGACAAATGGGCTTTTATGTTCTATAATATGGGGATTACACCGATATACAAATAATAGTTCATTAACGATACGATTATCCTATCATCATTTAATGACGCTTTGCCGATAGGTCGATATTCCCGGTCTCTTCGTCGAAATTTTTATAAATTTCATGATACTGTGATGTTTTGCGTATTACCTTTGCAACCGATTTTGCATATTTAGAATTATTCTAATATGCCTGTTTGTTTTTTATTAGAAGACCCCCGGAGATGAACCATTTCTATCAACACGAGTTTAGCAAAAAAAATAGATCTGTGAAATTCAGGAAGGCGTTGATTGGTTTACTGTTTCTTGTTATTTCAACTTTTCTATCAGGACAGACCCCTCATGATTCACTTCCTTCAAAAGTCACTTTATCTCAATGTATAAGCTATGCGTTGGCTAACCAGGCTTTAATCAAGCAATCAATACTTGATGAGGCGATTACAAAAAGAAACATCAGAATAGCCATATCGGGTTGGTATCCACAACTGGAATTTGATGCCAATGCTCAGCATTACCTTCAGGCCCCATCGGCCAATTATCCTAATACCGGCAATCCTCCTACTTATACCCCCTATATTTCTTTCCCTTCCACTGCCAATTACGTTTCAGCTGGGATGTTCACTGCTAACCAGACGATTTACAGTAACAGTTTATTTTTTGCTGCAAGAACCTCCAAAGAACTTCGTCAGCAGGCATCACAGAACACGGAAAATTCAAAGATCAATACTTATGTCAATGTGACAAAGGCTTTTTTCGATGTGTTACTGACCGAGCAGCAGCTTAATGTTTTAAAGGAAGATATTCTTCGCCTTCAGAAGAATTATAAAGATGCTTATAGCCTTTATCAGAATGGATTGACTGACAAAATAGACTATCAACGTACTGAAATTGCGCTGAGCAATGCCCAGGCACAACAAAAATCTGCAGAAGAAACAATAAAAGGCAAATATGCTGTATTAAAACAACTTATGGGAGTGGTTCCTGAAAAGCACCTGACTGTTTCCTTTGATTCTTCTAAATTAGAGAGTGAGATTTTGATTGATACCTTAAAGAACCTGGATTACAATAAAAGGATTGAATATCAGCTTATGCTGACTTCATTGAACCTGCAACACGCTGAGATAGGATATTACAGGTGGTCATTCATCCCGACTTTATCTGCATTTTTCGATTATGACCCGCTATTTCAGAACAACAACTTTTCTGAATTATATAATAAGAATTATCCAACGACCCTGTTCGGATTAAAATTAACCATTCCAATATTTCAGGGTTTGAACAGGATTGAGAACCTGAGTAAAGCTAAATTGCAATACCAAAGAATTCAACTCGGAGTCAATTATCTGAAAAGTGAGATCAACAGTGAATATACACTGGCTCTTACCGGATACATAAGCAATTTGAATGAGTTAAAGGTGGCCAAAAACAACATCACTGTTGCGAAGGAGATCTTTAATACAGTGAAGTATCAGTATGATAAAGGAATAAAAGCATATCTGGAAGTAATTGTTTCTGAAACAGATTTACGGACTGCTGAACTCAATTATTTAAATATACTTTTCCAGGTTCTAACCAGCAAAATGGATCTGGAAAAAGCATTAGGAGACATAAAAATCAATTGAAAACGAACATATTACCTAATTGCTGACTGACATAAAATTTGTGACACCATGAATAAAATATTTCACTTACTACTATTTTTTTCGCTGGCAGGGCTGCTCTCATGCACTGGAAATTCAGGAAATAAAAAAACAGATGCACCTGCAGTACCCGTGACTGTTGCCAATGTTAGTTTATCGACAGCCATATTCTACAACTCCTATCCCGCAAATGTTATCGCATTAAAAGAGGTTGAGTTACGCGGGCAGGTCAGTGGGTATATAACAGGAATATATTTTAATGAGGGGAAAAAGGTTCATGCTGGTGAGAAACTCTATGAGATTGACCGTCGCAAATACCAGGCGGCTTATAATGAGGCACAGTCAAATGTAAAGATCGCAGAAGACAACCTGGAAAAAGTTCAGCGTGATGCCAACCGTTATACCGATCTTTCCAAACAGGAAGCCATTGCAAAACAGCTTTATGACAATGCCATGACCGATCTGAAAACGGCAAAACAACAGGTTGATGCTGCAAATTCTGAACTGATAAAGGCCAAGACTGATTATGAATATTCTTTAATCAATGCACCCTTTGATGGAACAATAGGTTTTTCAAACGTTAAATTGGGAGCACTCGTTACTCCAGGACAAACGCTCCTGAATACAGTATCTTCGGATGATCCCATGGGTGTTGACTTTGAAATAAGTGAAACAGAGCTCTTGCGTTTCCAGCAACTTGAAAATGATGTTGCCTCAGAGACTGATACGACATTCAGGGTTGTTTTGACCAATAATTCCATTTATCCACTGGCAGGAAAGATCAGTGTTATTGACAGGGCCGTGAACCCGCAAACAGGTTCCATCAGGGTCAGGATTACCTTAGCAAATCCGGAAGGAGTTCTTAAACCAGGCATGAGCTGCAAGGTCCTGGTGTTGAATATGAATGCAGGGCAGCAGATCTTAATTCCATCAGCAGCAGTGGTAGAGCAACTTGGTGAATATTTTGTCTTTAGAATTAAAGGTAATGTTGTTGAACAGGTTAAAATCCTGGTTGGCCCAAGAGTCAATGCTAATTTCATTGTTTTGAAAGGAATTGCTCCAGGTGAATCCATTGTTGTTGAAGGAACACAGAAATTGCATGACGGAACAGAGGTTAAAATCGTATCCTCTCAAAAACCGGCTAAAAAATAATGTTTGCACAAAAACCTAATCCAAAATGCAAAGTGCAATTTTAATTCCTAATCCCTAATTCCTAATTCCTAATTATAATGATTGCTGATACCTTTATAAAACGTCCGATCACTGCAATAGTAATATCACTGGTATTAGTCATTGTAGGCACATTGGCGATACTCAACCTGCCAGTGGGTCAGTACCCGGATATTTCTCCACCGGTAGTGAGGGTTTCGAGTCAGTATGTTGGAGCGGATGCCACCACGGTTGAACAGACTGTTACTACCCCGATAGAGTTACAGGTGAATGGAGCTACCGGTATGAATTATATCCAGAGCACCAGCACAAATGACGGTAGTTCTTCAATAAATGTTTTTTTTGATATCGGTACAAACATTGATGTTGCTGCTACTGATGTGCAGAACAGAGTAAATATCGCGACGCCTATTCTGCCTGATGTTGTGAAAAGATTGGGAGTTACGGTTCGCAAGCGTAACCCTAGCAGCATCATGAATGTTGCTATTTTCTCTCCCAAGGGGACCCATAACATCCGGTTTCTTGATAACTATACGAATATTTTTGTCAGGGATGCGCTTATGCGTGTCAAAGGCGTTGGGGATATCTTCACACGAACAGATGATTTCAGTATGCGTATCTGGCTTAAACCTGATAAGATGGCAAGCCTTGGACTGACGTCAAATGATGTGCTCAATGCTGTTCAGGAGCAGAATATTCAGGTTGCTGCGGGGGCTATAGGCACACCTCCGCAACCTTACAGTCAGCCTTTTGAATACACTGTAATTGTCAATGGAAGGCTCAGTACGGTGGATGATTTTAATAAGATTGTTGTCAGGTCAAATCCCATTGACGGTTCAATTGTTTATTTAAAGGATGTGGCAAGGGTAGAGTTGGGCAAATTCAATTATTCAGGTACTGCTTTTGTTGACAGAAAGCCTTCCTCATACATGATTATATACCAGTCGCCAGGCAGCAATGCACTGGATGTTGCAGATGGTGTTTACAAAACTATGGCCCAGCTCAGCAAATCTTTTCCAAAAGATGTGGCCTATGTTGTGCCCTTTGAATCTGTATCAATCATAAAAGCGTCGATCAGTGAAGTGGTAACAACACTTCTTGAGGCGCTGGCATTGGTTGTACTCGTCGTATTTATCTTTCTCCAGGACTGGCGTTCTACAATTATCCCAGTTCTTGCAATCCCTGTTTCTATTATAGCCACCTTCATTTTCTTCATTCCACTTGGATTTACCATTAATAAGCTTACGCTCTTCGGCTTTGTCCTTGCAATTGGTATCGTAGTTGATGACGCCATCATCGTAGTTGAAGCTGTACAGCGTTATATTGAAGAACAGCACCTCACGCCGAAAGAAGCAGCATTCAAGGCCATGGCCGACATATCCGGGCCTGTGGTAGCCATTGCACTTGTTCTTGCAGCCGTATTTGTCCCTGCCGGTTTTTTGCCCGGCATCGTCGGCAAGCTTTACCAGCAATTTGCTATTACCATTGCCATCTCGGTACTTATTTCTGCATTTGTGGCCCTGTCACTCACCCCTGCTTTGTGTTCTTTATTCCTGAAGCCCCATCATCTAACCAAATCTTCAAAAGGGATCAACTTCCTGTTTTTCCATTTTAATAATTGGTTCACAAGGAGAACGGAAGGGTACACAAAAAATGTAAGGACAGCCATAAAACATTCCCGCTATATAGTCATCCTGTTGGTCATGGTGGTTTTTGGTGCCTATTTTATGCTCCTTAAAAAGCCCACCGGGTTCATACCCGTTGAAGATGAAGGACGTTTATACATTACTTATGAACTTCCTGAAGCTTCTTCAACATCACGCTCCATTGAAGTGTTGAAGCAAATGATGGATATTCTTCTTAACATCAAGGGTGTCAGCCATTGTTCCGCCGTGGGAGGGTTAAATGTAGTGACCGGGGCACTCAAATCGAACAGCGGTACGATCTTTTGCCAGTTAATCCCATGGGATGACAGGAAAAGCAAGTCGGAACAGATCTATGCCTTAATGGCACAGATGCAGGCAAAGTTTGCTGCAATCAGGAATGCCAATATTCTTGTTATACCTCCACCTGCCATCCCGGGACTTGGGGCTACAGGCGGGTTCACATTTGAGTTGCAACAGCGCGAAAGCAATGATGACATCAAAACTTTCGAACGAAATGTCCGTGCCTTCATGGTAGCCGTCAACAAGCGGCCTGAAATTGCGCGGGCCATTACTTTTTTCAATACCCGCACTCCGAACTACCAGCTCATTGTTGACCGTGATAAATGCAAAAAGATGGGGGTTAATCTTGCAGATGTATTTAACACCATTCAAACTTATCTTGGGAGCAGCTACATCAATGACTTCACGATTTACAACAGGAATTTCCGCGTCATTGCTCAGGCAGATACTCTTTACAGAAACGACATTGTTGACATGGATAAATACTATGTTCGCAACCAGCAGGGCACCATGTTGCCCTTAAGTTCTGTGATGAGTTATAAAGTGAGCGAAAGCGCCTCTATGCTTTCCCATTATAACCTGTATCGTATGGCTGAATTTGTTGGCGATGCAAAACCCGGGTTCAGCTCAGGGCAAGCACTCAAAGCATTACAGGAAACAGCCCAGCAGGTGCTTCCTGCCGGCTATGGATTTGAATTCTCAGGGTTGAGCCGTGAAGAAACGAAAGCAGGAAGTGCTTCAACCTTTGTGTTTATCCTTTCAATATTATTCGTCTTTCTTTTCCTTTCTGCTTTATATGAAAGCTGGACGGTTCCTTTCACCATTCTGCTTGGCGTCCCACTGGCTGCTTTTGGAGCCATACTGGCATTGACACTAACGCCGAGTCTTTCAAACAATGTTTATGCACAGATTGGCCTCATTACCTTGATCGGACTGGCTGCCAAGAACTCTATCCTGATCGTCGAATTTGCCAAAGAACGTGTTGACAGTGGCATTGAAGTCGTTACAGCCACAGTTGAGGCTGTTCGTTTACGTCTGCGTCCTATCCTGATGACTTCGTTTGCATTCATCTTTGGCGTATCTCCACTTGTATTTGCCACAGGCGCTGGCGCCGTTGCACGCCAAACTATAGGATGGTCAGTTTTGGGAGGTATGCTTGCTGCCACGGCTTTAGGTGTATTTGTCATCCCCGTATTATTTATCTTAATTATCCGGGTCTCTTATGGGAAGAAGAAGCTTGCCGCATTACAGGATTCAAGAAAAGCTGCAATACCAAGCCTTCCTGAGAATTAGCTGATTATTTTCAGGAAACGAATGATTTTCCTATCTTTGTTCGTACTTCACAGTACAAATCGTCAATAGATGAGAAAATCTTTACTATCAATCATTCTTATATTTTTCTTCTTTTCATGCCAGGCAAAAGACATCATCCTTACCCTTGAAGGACAAAAGCTATCCATTATTCCAATGGGATACTACATTAAAGATGTCATCCTGAGTCAACGTGAAGATTCCTGCCTCGGCTTTCTTCATCCTCATGGACCTAATAATTGTATTCCCATATTTTTTGAAAAGAGTATCAAGGCTGAAGTGAAAGAATTTCTAATGCATTCCATCAACAGGCAATCCGATCAACAGCCATTAATCATAAGGGTAAATCGGATCTTTATGTACCAAACATCCGAGGGGGTTAGGGATTATACTTGTTTCGATCTGAGTCTTAGTTTTATCCGTCAAGTTGACCAAACATTGATAGAAGATTTTACTTCTGCCATTTCGACCTCGGTACCACAGGATTTTTTTCCAAAATATCTGGACAAAATCCTTATAAATGGATTTGATTCCTCGATGAACCAGTATAACAAAAGGAAATCAATGGGCTTGATTGTTCCGGAAACCATTACTTCTGATCAGTTAAAGAAAAATCCACTCACTGAACCGGGTACCTTTAAGCATCTGACCGGAAAAAGACCTCGGAAAGGTCTTTATCGAAACTATTTTGATTTCAGGGATAACATTCCTGATACCACTTTGGATTTTAAGATTTCCTATGATTATAATAAAAACAGTCCACTTCTTTCAAAAGCTTATCTTAAATTTCCCGATGGATCAAAACCGGGAAAATTCTGGGGATTTTGTGTAGGAGACTCAATTTTTATTAACGGGGGCAGGTCATTTTCACTTTTGTCAAAGGAGGGAGATTTTTTTGTTAATTATGGAAGGTCTTTGGAATATGAACGGGAAATAATTTCTGCGGCTATTTTCGGAGGGGTTCTCTTTGGAATTGTTGGAGCTTCTGTGTTTGGCGGACTCACTGCTGCGACCAGTGACCCGGCTATGATTGATAAATTCAGGCTTGATCTTTTTAATGGCAAACTATTGCCCTATAATGCACAAGATTATACTTGTATTTCATCTAACCTGATCATTTTTCTCTCAAAAGTTTCAGATCCCAATGCCAGTGTTAACGTCTTTATTAATGGACAATTCGTGTGTGACATGAAGCCAGGGAACTATTGCAGTATTGATCTGTCTTGCCATTATATCAATGCAATGATAAAATTCGTTTCATCTTCCGGGGGTGAGCTTTCTAAAGAGGTCCCTCTGAAATTGTTCAAGACTTATCCGTATTTGTTGAAAGTGAAAAAGAACCATTCCATTACATTCAGTCTTTTATTTGATCAGATGAAAACGGATATTCTAAAGGGAAGAACAAATGAGAATACGATTTGCCGGGTGGAACTATAAGTTAGGCTGAGCATTTTAACCCCTTGATCATGAAAAAACAATTTGGGTATTTAATCGGAATAGGACTGCTTAACTTCGTTTTTTTTACCGGTGCATTCAATCTCCTTCATCATTGGCGTGTATATTCCAACACGATGGGATTGATCTCTCAAAACTACGAAAGAACAGGGGGATGGGAGAATTATGAAATCAAAAAGTGTTCCAAACCATACCTGGAATTAAAGAATGAAAACTTTGAGTTATGGGATGCCGGCATCTATAAATGCATCAGCGAACGGATGTATCGGCCAGAACTGGACTGCTACGGAAGGGTCAGGGCCGCCTTTTTCCCATTGTTTCCCCTCTTGTGGAAAATCACAGGGAGCACTCCCATCGGTATCTCAGTGATCAACTACTTTCTCTTTGTCATGTCTGTCGCCATTCTATTACTTCTGTTGTTACAAACGCCATTGACAGATAAACTCATCACCTTCGGGATCCTGATTACCCTTCCCTCTGTTGTCATTTTTTATATCCCTTATACAGAAGCCCTGTTTTTGTTTACCATGACGATAGCGGCAACGGGTATAGTGAAGAAAAAATACGGACTATTCTTTGCGGGGATTCTACTGATGTCAATGGTGAGGCCTGCAACTCTCTTTGTTTTGATTGCAATGCTTGTCGCAGAAGTTATCATCCAGGTTAGGGAAAGAAATATACGTTCTTTTTTAAAAGAGGTATTGCTTAAAACACTTCCATTTATAGCAGGGTACTTCATTGCGGTATATATTCAGTATCTTACCTCCGGTTCCTGGACGGCCTTATTGGAAGCTCAAAAGCATTGGACAGGAGGAGTTCAGTTATTGAAAGGAATATCCGATTGGTCTGTTGAAGGGTTCGGACTTACAACTTTTGCAATGGTCTTTGCCTGCATGCCGGCAATTGGATTTATCATTTTGTCTGTTATAAAAATCATAAAACCTTCTTCCGGGAATAAGCAGCCTTCCCTGAAAAATGATGGAACAGCTTATTTAGCATTAATCTCTGCGCTCTATCTCAGTGGGATTTTTGCTTTTACCCTTATCACTTCAGGAGGAAATCTACACAGCTTCTTCAGGTTTACTTTAGCCTCCCCGTTATTCTATATCGCACTCTTGATCCTTCTGAATCATTTATCTGAACGACCGGTGGCTCCACCAATAATGGTCTATATTGCTTTGACTATTGTTCTGGCTTTGTTTCTTTATTTTGTCGATTACGGGAAGCCCAGAGGGCAGTTTTCATTCTTCGGGCTTTATTTGTTCGTTGCTACTGGTTTATTTCTTGTCATCAAAAGGAAAATTTCATTGCCTGTTCAGGTGGTTATAGCCTTAGTACTGATTTTGTTGGGGACTGCCTGGAACACCTATCTCCTGAATGATTTTTGCAGCAATGGCTGGATATTTACCTGATCATAGTCAGGTGCAAGGAATGTTGGATTAGTATTCCTGCCAGCATTTAATCTCCAAATCCCCTGGTTTAAGTTTGCAGAAAGCCATCACAAAAACATTGGCCAGGTTGGCATTGGTGATCAGGGGTACATTGTAATCGATGGCGGCCCTGCGAATGGTGTAATCATTAAATAATTCATCTTTGGAGAGGTTCTTAGGAATATTGATCACCAGGTCGATCTTATGATCCTGCATGTATTCCATTACATTGGGAGAGGCATCTTCATCGGGCCAGGAAAGAACGGTGGATGCAATGCCATTGCTCAGAAGAAATTCCGCCGTTCCTCTTGTAGCAAAAATATTGAATTTCTTTTCAGCCAACATCCTACAGCCTTCGAGTAAGATGGTTTTGGATTTTACAGGGCCAGAAGAAATCAATATGTTTTTCTCCGGGATGCGATATCCAACTGAGAGCATTGATTTCAATACGGCCTCGTAAATCGTATCTCCAATACATCCAACTTCTCCGGTTGAAGCCATATCGACTCCAAGCATCGGATCGGCTTTCTGAAGTCTTGAGAAAGAGAACTGAGGGGCTTTTACCCCAATATAATCAATATCAAAGAATGATTTATCCGGCTTTTCGAAAGGGATCCCAAGCATGACCTTTGTGGCAATATCGATGAAATTTATTTTCAACACCTTCGATACAAATGGAAAGCTGCGGGAAGCCCTCAGGTTACATTCAATCACTTTGATATCATTGTCCTTTGCAAGAAACTGTATGTTAAAGGGCCCTGAGATCTGCAGTGAAAGGGCTATGTCACGACTGATCCGTTTGATCCTTCTAACCGTCTCAACATAGATTTTCTGGGGAGGAAACATAATCGTAGCATCGCCGGAATGCACCCCCGCAAATTCAATGTGCTCTGAAATAGCATAGGCAACAATCTCTCCTTCCTTTGCCACGGCATCGATCTCAATCTCCTTGGCATCTTCGATAAATTCTGAAACGACAACAGGATGTTCCTGAGAAACGTTTGTTGCCAGCGTCAGAAAATGTTCAAGTTCACTCTTGTTTGAGACCACATTCATGGCAGCGCCGGAAAGCACATAGGAAGGTCTGATCAAAACCGGGAACCCGACTTGTTCTGTGAATACATAAATATCTTCGAGCGTTGATAGTTCCTTCCACCTTGGTTGATCAATTTCCAGGCGATCGAGCATGGAAGAAAATTTATGACGGTCTTCTGCATTGTCGACCGAAACAGGAGAGGTGCCAAGTACCGGAACGTTCAGCTTGTTGAGACGCATGGCCAGGTTATTTGGAATCTGGCCACCCATCGAAAGAATGGTGCCTTTCGGATTCTCCAGATCGATGATATCCATCACACGTTCAAAGGAAAGTTCGTCAAAATAGAGACGGTCGCAGATGTCATAATCAGTACTGACAGTTTCAGGATTATAATTGATCATCACCGACCTGTAACCGGCTTCCTTTACCGCATTCAGGGTGTTGACGCTACACCAGTCAAATTCAACAGAACTACCGATACGATAGGCTCCGCTGCCCAGCACGATCACTGAATTTCTGTCCCCCGGAAAATCAACGTCATGCTCGATGCCACTGTAGGTCAGGTAAAGGTAGTTGGTTTGAGCAGGATATTCTGCTGCAAGCGTGTCGATCTGCTTGACATAAGGAAAGATATTCCTCTCTTTCCTGTATTTCCGGATATTCAACATATCCTGTTCCGGGTTTTTAATCTCCGTTTTGAAAACCAACCTTGCAAGCTGAAAATCGGAAAAACCCGATCTCTTGGCATCCAGGATCAGTTCATCTGGCACTTCACGGATGTCATGAAATTTTTCAAGGATCTGCCCCATATCAAAAATATTTTTCAGGCGATACAGGAACCATTTATCGATCCGGGTCAATTCCCAGAGTTTTTCAATTGAATATCCTTCCGCCAAGGCTTGAGCAATCAGAAATATCCTTACGTCCGTGGGGTGGGAAAGCGCATTCTCAAGGTCACTGGTATATAATTCCTTGTTGCCGATAAAACCATGCATCCCCTGCCCTATCATCCTCAGGCCTTTTTGAATGGCTTCCTCAAAGGTCCGGCCGATGGCCATGATCTCACCAACACTCTTCATACTTGATCCAAGTTCTTTTGAGACCCCCACGAATTTTCCAAGGTCCCAGCGGGGAATCTTACAAACAATATAATCGAGAGCGGGTTCAAAACAAGCCGTTGTGGTTTTTGTCACAGAATTTTTCAATTCATGCAGGCCATAACCAAGGGCTAATTTGGCTGCGACAAATGCCAACGGATAGCCTGTTGCTTTGGAGGCCAGCGCTGATGATCGTGACAACCTGGCATTCACTTCAATGACCCGGTAGTCTTCTGATCCGGTATTTAGTGCATATTGAATGTTGCATTCTCCAACCACACCCAGATGGCGTATCACACAGATAGATAATTCACGGAGCTTATAGTATTCAAGGTTTGAGAGTGTCTGAGAAGGAGCTACTACAATGCTTTCACCCGTATGAATTCCCAGAGGATCGAAATTCTCAATGTTGCACACGGTGATGCAGTTGTCGTAACAATCACGCACAACTTCATATTCAATTTCTTTCCACCCTTTCAATGATTCTTCAACGAGGATCTGCCCGGAATAAGAAAATGCTTTTGATACGAGCAAGTCAAGTTCTTTCTCGTTGGAACAAAATCCACTCCCTTGTCCACCCAAAGCAAAAGCAGCCCGAATGATCAAAGGATAACCGATTTGTTCAGCGGCTTTCCTGGCGCCTTCTGCATCGGTAACAGCAACACTTCTGGGTGTCCGTACCTGGATTTCATCCAGCTTCCTGCAAAACAGTTCCCTGTCTTCCGTGCTGATAATGGTCTCTACAGGAGTGCCAAGTACCTGTAAATTATATTTCTCAAAAACTCCGGCACGGTAAAGTGAAACGCCACAGTTGAGTGCAGTCTGCCCACCAAAGGCAAGGAAGATCCCGTCAGGGTTTTCTTTCCTGATCACCTCTTCTGTAAAATAAGGGGTGACTGGCAGAAAATAGACTTTATCTGCAATCTTTTCGGAAGTCTGTATGGTGGCAATATTAGGGTTGATCAATACCGTTTCAATGCCTTCTTCTTTCAATGCTTTTAGTGCTTGTGAACCGGAATAATCGAACTCACCGGCTTCACCTATTTTGAGGGCTCCTGAGCCAAGAATTAACACTTTATGGATCCCTTTTATCATATGCTTTTCATTTTGAAGGCTTGAACCATGTCCATGAAATCGTTAAAGAGAAACCGTGTATCGGTAGGCCCTCCGGATGCTTCCGGATGAAATTGCGTCGAAAAAAATGGTTTCGTTTTATGACGTATCCCTTCATTGGTACCATCATTCAGGTTGATAAAAAATGGTTCCCAGTCGTCGGACAGATGGGTGTCATCAACAGCAAAACCATGATTCTGAGAAGTGATATAGGTCCTTTTCGTTCCACATCTCAACACCGGCTGGTTATATCCCCTGTGACCATATTTCAGTTTATAAGTGGACGCACCGGCTGCAAGGGAAAGAAGTTGATTCCCCAGACAAATACCAAAAATTGGTTTAGCTGATTCAATTGCTTTTTCAAGATGCCTGACAGTTATCTGACAAAATTGCGGATCGCCGGGACCATTGGAAACAACAAGGCCATCATAATCATCTTTTGTAAAATCGTAATCCCATGGAACCCTGATCACAGTGACACCTGTATCCCTCAGGCATCGGATGATGTTGTTTTTTACTCCGCAATCAACAAGAATGATCCGGATTTCATTACCGGGATAACAAATTTTCTCTTTTACGCTGACCTGAGCAACTAAGTTTTCTTTATTAGGATCATAAAAAACCACTTCCTTTTCATCGTTCTGAAATAGTTTCCCGAGCATCGTACCCCGCTCACGAAGAACTTTGACCAGTGCACGGGTATCTATTCCGCTAATTCCAGGAACATGATGTTCCAGGAGCCAGTCGGATAGGTTTTCCAATGCATTCCAGTGGCTATATTCAGCAGAATAACTTGAGATGACAAGACCGGATATGTGAATGCGGTCAGATTCAAAATATCTTGAAAGATTCTTCTGGATCGCCTTACCGGGAACACCGTAATTTCCAATAAGCGGATATGTAAGAACAAGGATCTGACCTTTGTAGGAGGGATCAGTCAGACTTTCCGGGTAACCGGTCATGGCAGTATTGAAGACGACTTCTCCGGAAACAGAACACAAGGCACCAAAAGGTTTTCCAATTATCCGTGTTCCATCATCAAGCAGGAGCTGCGCCATGAGTTCTTTTGAATCGATTAAGAAATTTCAGGCGATAAAATTACGACAAGAATAGTTTTTCACCACTGGTCTGGCACTAATCCTTAATAGAAGTTACTAACAGATCTGACAACTGCCAGAGTCTTTTCCCGTTTTCCGGGTTGAGTGCCTTTTCATCCGCTTCCTTTCTGCTCATGAGAAAAAGGTAATCAAAAGGTTTGTTTTCCTGGTCAGGGGAAGTTGCCAGATAGATAACAGGAATTGCAGCTTTTGCCGGAGATTTAAAAAAGAGGGCAAAGATCAATTTCATCAAAGGGAGGAATATCTTAGGGGCTTCTCTCCCTATATTTGAGTTGATCGGGCCAGGACAAAGTGCAAAAACCAGGCAATTCAACATATCCGGATTCAATCTTCGGGACAATTCTACTGTAAAAGTGGTCAGTAGTAATTTATAGTATCCGTAAAGTTCAATGCTTTTGTTGATGCTGTATTCTTTATAGATTCCAAAAGAATCCCAATCGAATTCCTTCGGATTACGGTGTGTTTCAGAAGATACAAAGATGATCCTTGGGTGGCTTAAATCAGAATAGCGAAGACAATTTTCCTTGATCAGCAAGTTCACAAATACGAACTTCGACAAATAATTCACCATAAACATCTCTTCGAGCCCCTGAGGCGTTTTTCGGCTTTTCTTAGGCACCAGTCCTGCGTTGCATATCAGGATATCAATTTTCCCAAACTGATCGTGAATTCTGGTCACCAACCGGTGTATAGAATTTACATCCGAATAATCGACCGGTAACATGTAAATATTCCCAGATGCCGCTAGCTTCTTTACTTTTTCTCCTTTTTCAGGTATTCCGCTGCGACAAGCCATAATCACTTTTGCCCCTCTTTTGGCGACTTCAACGGCCACTGCAAAACCAAGTCCGGAACTTGCCCCGTCAACAAGGACAGTTTTTCCATCCAGCCGGTCTGTCGGTTTCAATTCCCCTACCGGTTCATGTTTTTTAAAAAGGTCAATAATCCCTGTTACCGTCGCAGTGAAAGGGTTGCTGTACTTATCCTGTTTCTTATCTTCCATATTGTGTTGAGATAAATTGCCTGTAGCGGGTTGTGTATCTGTCAATATCTTCTTCTGTAAGTCCAAAATCTGCCAGTGAATACTGATGGGAACCATATTTCCGGTGAGGATGTTCTTTTTCATGTTTCGTGAACCTCATGATCAATTCTGGCGTCATTCCTCCATCGAGTGAATAGATCCTTGTGAGTTCCTTTTCCGAATTCCGGATCAGGTCTTCATAGTAAATATCTGTGAACTTGGCTTCATTAATACCTTTAGAACGATAATCCAGGGCTTTATCCAGCATATATCCTGTCTTCCTTACCCAATGGGCAGCGACTCTTCTTTCATCAACCTGATCACTAAAAATCATTTGGTTATAGGTTACCATACTCAGAAAAGAAGGAACGGATTCGTAAATCCTCCGATGTGGCCAGAGAAAATGCACTTCTCCGAAATGTTTTTCAATGAGATCGGGAAACTCAAGATGATGAGGGGTTTTCAACACCCAACGTTTTGCAGGCTTCTGCCATTGAAGAAATTTAAGAAGCTTCACGGCATAGGCATAAGCATCCGATTGATCGGTCTTCTCTAACCATTCTGCGTATGAAGGCACATTCATCATGGCCTCAGGAGTAGTGCTTAAGAAACTTACATCCAGGAGGAGAATATCTTCCTCAGGTTCGTTGACTTCAATCGGATGGATGGCAAAAAAACCCGGAGACATTAGTTTCAACGCCGTTACAGAAGTGTTTGCGATGGCAATTCTTTTATCCTTTTCTGTTTCATCCATGGTAAGTGGAATCGGGTTAATGACCTCCCAACTTGGTATTACCCGGTGATCAGGATCGGCTGCCAGCAGACGCTGCAGTTTTGTTGTACCGGTACGCTGCAGTCCAATAATAATCCAGGCAGGATACAACTCCTGCTCAAGGATTTCAGGGTGACTTCTGAAGAAATGTTCAGCCCTAAGCCGGATACTCAGCAGGCTGATGAACCTGTGTCTTGTGATAAACCTGCCTACCGGGTGAAGGTTTGCTTCTTCATTTATTGATTTTAACAGCCGTTCAAGCGGTTCATCTGAAAAATCATTTCCCAGATCATGCAAACCGGTGATTTTCTTCGCTGCCTTGATCAGATCATCTTTATCCAGTTTAACTTTCGTTCCGAGAAAATAGGTTGCTTGCCAGGCACTATTTAGCATTGTGAACCAGAAAGGTCGTTTCTCGAAATTCCTGGAATGGGTAATCCGTTCAGAATCCATCATCTACTTTTAGTCTTTAAAATTGCAGGGACATTTCAGGATTGAAGATCTTTTGTCTTGATAACCCTGCAAGAAGGAGTTACTGGCTTTTCCCCGGGTATTAGACGATACCAACGCCAGCACATGGTACCTTCATTATGACCTGCAGTTTCAATCCAGTTAGGAATTCCTGGATCCAGGTGAGTGACAATTACCTTTACACATCCATCTTCATGATAAACTGCAGTTGATTTATTGATACAAACATGAAAATATCTGTAATCAAGTGATTCCATCCAATAATTATTTAGTTGAAAATTCCATGAATCACAGACCGGTGGCTTCACATCGATCACCAGTGCTTCATCCAAAGCCAACTTCCAGTGACTATGGTAATAAAAAATGCTTGCATCGCCACCTGCTTCATTTGAAATTTCAGGGTCGAATAATGGAAGCTGGTTGGTATGTTTTTGAAATCCTTTAGCCCATTTTGCAAAAAGAAGAGGAGCTCCTGCAACAAAAAGGGATGCTGTTTGTAATCCTTCATCGATCAATGCAGGAGTCAGATGGGCAGGAGCCATTCTTCCATTCAGGTTTTCTATAGACAACTCGGCAGGAACTTCCTTTAAATGATCTAAAAAGGTCTGTCTCACAATAACTAATCCAGTTTCATCTTCGATCTTGAGCCAATTCTTCCCTTTTTTAATTTTACTCAATATGATCTCAAAACTCCCATCAGGCAGAAGATCTAATTCTGCATCATCCAGCTTTCCACAGGGGGCCATTTTTCCTGTGGAACCATAATTCCCGTTTTGAGTAAAAAAACCAATGTAATGAATGGTATTTCTTTTTCCAGTTATCTTGTATTCATAGTCACCACTGATTTGTGCATTATAATAATGATTATCAGGATTGTCAGCCCCCATTTTCACCGTTTCATGAACCATTCTTCTAAGAACAGGAAAGGCCGGATCGTTATATTCCACAAAAGCTTCTAAGCCGGCACGGGTCAACCTGCTCAGATAACGTAACCCTTCAGCTTGCTGAAAAGGATCAACAGGTGCACCTGGGTACATTAAGGCAGCTCCAGCAGATTTCAGTTGATCACAAAAATCCTCCCACGATTTTCCTGTAACTACCCTTTCAGCATGAATATCATCCTGTTTTATCCCTCTGATCTTAAAAAATATATGCCGGAAAAATTTAAGACTGTTTAAAATTAAAAACAACAAACTCCTCATAGTGAAAAGAAATAACTATAATTGCAGCTCACATTTATAAACCGCAAAGATAGAAATTTCCATGAAAGACTATATTTCCCGTTATGGTGAATGGGCATTTATTGCTGGCGGAGCCGAAGGAATCGGAGCTGCTTTTTCGACTACGCTTGCAGAACAAAGGATGAATCTCATTCTTGTTGATAATAATCTGCCAGCCTTAAATTTTCTGGCTGATGAATTGGAAAAAAAACATAATATTAAAACGATCCGGATTTGTCAGGACCTTTCAGAAGAAAGAGCATATCAGGCATGTTTTGAAAAAGTCAGAATGATTGATTTTCATTTAATTGTTTATGTTCCAGCCTTCAGTCCAGTCGGAAGATTTGCAAACTATACTGAAGAAGAGATTGATCTGTTCTTTTCACTCAATATAAAAACTCCGGCACATTTTGTTCATTTGTTTTTAAGTCGTCAACAAAAAGAACAGCGTAGCGGGATTATCCTTATGTCATCTCTAGCCGGTATCATAGGGCCAGCCCTTACTGCTCCCTATGCTGCAACAAAAGCATTTTCACTAATTCTCTCAGAAGCATTATTTTATGAACTTAGAAAAGAGAGAGTCGACATATTAGCCTGTTGTGCCGGTCCAACTTCAACTCCAACATACTGGAGCAGTAAGCCAGTAAATCAAAGAAAGTTCATTGAAGTTATGCTTCCTGAAAAAGTTGCTTCTTATGCATTAAAGAAACTTGGAAAAAGATCATTTTGTATTCCAGGATGGAAAAACAGAATATTCTATTCTATCCTAACAAGGATATCTAGAAAATTAGCAGGAAAAATCGTGAGCAATTCGATACTGAAAATGTATCCTGAACTTTAACAATAAATGCAAAACAGATCAGAAAGAAGTTCAATCGATTAATAGAAACTCGGGCATTCCAAAGCTCCGCCGCGCATCGAACGGCCAGGAGTATTTCCATTACCACCTCCGCCGCCAAAAAGTGTCATTTTATCAAATTCCAGAATCACACTGATTTCATGAGCGCCTCCCAGTCCCTGCAGGCTGCCAGTTGTATAAAGATCATAACTGTACATGAATTTTATGCTCATATCTTCAGCAAATGTATAACGATAACCGGCGACGAGTGCGACTGCACTACCACCTGCATACCCACCTCCAAAACTGGATTTATACCAACCGCCAAGATAAATATTGAACTTAAGCATATTAAAACCAACCTCCAACGAACTCAGGTTGTTTTGGTTCTGGTAGATAACACCTGGATTGATTTTCAAGGGATCATTGGTCCCATTTGAATACATCGAAGATGAAGAACCTCCACCGGATGCAATCACAAAATCTAGATGTGCTACATATTTTCTAGGTAAAGGGGCAGTAGCAGTAGATAGAAATGATTCGTCTGGTTTGAAAATATGATCAACTGCAAAACCGGCTACTCCTGAAATATTCCCTTCCTGATTGGTAAACTGGATCAGCCCACCTGCACCAAAATCAGGAAATACCTTTGTATTTGCATCAGGAGCTGTGAAAGCGCTTTGGAATATGTTTCCATATTTTGCACTTAGTTGATCACTAAATACGAAATCGCTCCAATTTAAACTTTTCTGTACAATGGCAGCTTTGATACCAACCTGACTGACCACTGTTGCTGCTATTGGAATCCTGACACCAATTGACAATCCAACAGAGAGATCCTTAATAAACCCAATCCCTTCATTATTGGAGTTTACGATCAGGCCTAAACCACCAGAACCAGGAAGATTCCGGTCACCTAGATCAGCAGAAAAGTAATAGGACCTGAAATCCACAGGTAAGTTTGGCCACTGATCACGAAAAGTAAACCTGGCCCTTACACCTGTATTGATCCCGGTGTAAGCAGGATTGTAATACAGAGGTGTACTGAAAAATTGTGAATAGTTAGGATCCTGTCCTCTTACTGAAGTTAAGAGGAACAGGAAACCAAAAAGAAAAGCAGTAATAAATATAGGTTTTTTCATCTAGAAAAATGATTAGATATTAGCGAATTAAAGTTACCGTTCCCATTGTCTTATATTGACCCTTTCCTATATCAGAACCTGCCCATTCAGTGTTATCAATAAAAGTTGCGTTTGCCTTCCACATATAGGTTCCAGATGGCAATAATGCTCCGCTTGCGTCCTTTCCATCCCATGATTCTGTTGGCCTGCCCTCAGCATCAATTGCAGTTGAATTCCATAACAGATGTCCCCATGGATCAAATACTTCAATCTTAAATTGTTTTAAATTGATACCTACGGGAGCGAAAACATTGGCTCCAGTTACTGCACTTCCTGGCACAAAAGCATTTGGTATATAAAGGCCTTTAAAGATAAACTCATACTTGTAAAAAGTCGTATCAGAACAATCAAAATGATTGTTCGATATCAGCATAATCAAATATGATCCGTCGTTAGCATAAGTAACCACAGGGTTTTTATCCGTAGATGTTTGTCCATTACCAAAATCCCAGAAGTAAGTATCAGCACCTGTTGATAAATTGTTGAACAGCAATCGCCCGGTCATGTTATTAATGTTATCCGTATAAGTGAATGAGCTAACCGGCGTGACATGTACTGTGATGGTAGAATCGATTGTATCATAACACCCATGATGGTCTTTAACGATCAAGCTAACCAAATAATTTCCATCTTTTTTGTACTGATGAATTGGATTTTGAACCAGGGAAGTATCATTCGTAGAAGTCGTTTCTCCAAAGGTCCAATACCAATTAGCAATAGCAGAAGTATCCCCAACCAATGACTTATCTGTAAAATAGGTTGGATTGCCGCTACAAGCAATGGAATGGTCGAATATTGCTGTTGGTATAGCAAAAACACGTGTCGGTTTTGTGACGGAATCCTTACAACCGAATTTGTTCATCACCACCATTTTTACATTGTACATTCCAGCAGAATCGTACTTATGGGTTGGGTTCTTATAGTGAGAAGTATCCTTTGACCCCGAAATGGATTCTCCAAAGATCCATTTCCACGTATTGACCGCAGTACCGAATGTTTTCGAGGTATCCTTGAACTGAGTGAATTGTTTCCAGCAAACTGATAAGTTTGAAAAATAAGGTAATGGAGTAGGATGAATCACGAGAGATTGCTCGGTAGAATCCATAAAAGCACGACCTGAAGCAGGAACAACAGCATGAATGATCAATTTTACAGGATAAACTCCTGGATTTGTAAAAGTATGGTGAATAACAGCGGCATGATGAGTATAAATAGTATCAAGTCCATCACCGAATTCCCAATGCCATTGGTTAATTATACTGACTGGTAGAGAACTATCTGCGAACGCAATCTTATAACGTGCACACATTAATGTGTCTTTATGGGTATAAGATGCGAAAATACAAGGATACAGCTCGGCCGTCTTATGAATGGTATCATAACATCCAAAACTATTGGTTACCTTTAAAATCACAGGATAAATATTCTGTGCCAGGTAAATATGTGAAGTATCTCCCGATCCGACGCTCCCAGGTATTGTATCATAGGTCCCGTCTCCAAAACTCCATATCCAGGATGCAATTGTTCCGCTACCTGGTGAAGAGGAATCATGGAAATATATAACACTGTCGCATGGGGTAGACCTAACTGAAAATACAGGGACCGGCAATGCGTGAACTGTAACATCCTTATAAACACTGTCAGTACAATTATTGGAATCCGTAGCTTTCATTTTCACAGCATATATACCCGGTTGTGTGAAAGTATGGCTTGCGTTAAACTGATATGAAATATTGTTCGGTCCGGACATTGGATCACCAAAATTCCAAGAAACACTATAAAGACTGTCACCTTTTGCCTCATCTACAGGATGAAAATGGGTGACATTTTTAAAGCAAACAGTATCATTGGTAAACGTAAACTTGAATCCTGGTTTTACATGAACACTATCACTTGTTGTATCTGAACATCCGTAGCTGTCTGTCACGATTAATGAAACAAGGTATGTGGTATCTGTGACAGGGAAAATATAAGTTGGATTGATTAGAGAGGATGTCGATCCGGGTACAAAAATCCATTCCCTTTGTACAATTGCAGAGCCACCAACTCCATGAGATTGATCCTGGAATGCTACTTCACCTGCCGGACAGAAGAAACTTGTATAGGTGAATGCAGCGACAGGTGTGGGGTGTGTCGTAACCGGAATCATGATGGAGTCCTTGCAACCACTGAGATTGGTAACTGTAAGCACAACATTAAAGGTACTTGCCGTTGTATATTTATGCTTCGGATTCTGAATTGTTGATGAGCCACCATCACCGAAAGTCCAGTGCCATGCTATGATCGAGCTTCCAGGTGCAATAGAAAGATCGGTAAAAGCCGTTGAATCATTTACGCAGGCAACTGATGCCTGGAACATAGCCTGAGGTGAAGGATATACCAGAACCTGTTTAGTAGTGTCATGTGTACAACCGCTTGAATTCGTAACCGTTAGCATCACCATAAAAGAACCTGAAGTGAGATAGGTGTGTGATGGGTTCTGCAAAGTAGAATAATTGCTTGGTCCCGAGGAAGGTTCTCCAAAGTTCCACGACCAGGCAGTAATTGTGCCTGCAGGAGTGGTAGATTGATCAGTAAAATGAGTAGTACCCTGAACACAGGCTGTATCTGCCCTGAATTTGGCAACAGGTGTTCCATTAACAGTCACTGTTGTACTGTCTGAAGAATGGCATCCCGTGGCGCTGGTAACCGTTAATTTCACTCCAAATGACCCGCTATGTGTAAAGGCATGGGTTGGATTTTGGGATGTCGAAGTATTGGAGCCGGAAGTCGGGTCATCAAAATTCCACAACCATTGGACAATAGGAGTTCCTCCATTTTGCTGTGATAGATCAGTAAACTGGAATGGCATTTCGGCACACCTTGTTGTAGCATAAGTATAATTGGCAATTGGAGCTGGTGTAATGACCACCGGTAAAGTCTTTGAACTACTGCAGCCATCAGAATTTGTGATTGTCAAAGTAACATTGTAGGTGCCTCCCAATGCATATAAATGACTGACATTCCCTGATTGAGGAAAAGTACGCGTGACAGTACCCCCATCTCCAAAAACCCAAACCCATGTTCTGATACTTCCATGTGGAGTGCTTGAAAGATCAGTAAAATGAACAGAATCACCGGAGCAAGTTGGAGACGAGGCGATAAATGAGGCAACAGGAAGTGGCCATACAGCCACTGTTTTTGTAATATGATTAATGCACCCTTCGTTCGTCGTGATTGTAAGCGTTACATTAAATACACCGGAAGAAGCATATAAATGTGTTGGGCTCTGCAATGGTGAAGAACCGCCATCACCAAAATCCCAATGCCATTGGGTAATAGTAACGCCTGTAGATTCGTCTGTAAATGTTGTAAGTGATCCAAGACAAGCCGTGTCGAATGTAAAGTTTGCAGTTGGTAGGGCAATAATTGTGACATTATGTGTCGCTGTATCAGAACAGTTTGATGAATTGTAAATAATTTCAGTCACGATATAAACACCTGCACCACCCATAAAAGTATGTGCTGGATTCTGGGAACTGGAATTGTTACTCCCACCTGAGAGCGGGTCGCCAAAAGTCCAAGCCCATTGAGTAATATTTCCACCTCCGTTTGCCTGTGAATTATCAGTAAACTGTACAGATTGGTTAGCACAGTTACTTGTTGGGTAAGTAAAGCTGGCAATTGGCGAAGGCATACTGTTTACAATATGTTGAATGGAGGCCGAACAACTATCAGAAGTTGTCACTGTCAATGTGACCGTATGCTGCAATGCATTCCCTAAAAATGCATGAGACACATTGGGATTGTTCGGGAAATGGACAGTAACATTCGGACTGCCATCGCCAAAATTCCAAACCCATTTTACAATTGATCCCAGATAACCCGTCACGGTTGTAGATTGGTTTGTATATTGAACCAGTGCGCCTAAACAGTTGGGTGTAGTGTAAGTAAACGCAGGAATTGGCAAAGGATGAACCAGAACTTGTTCAATGGTGTCTTTTATGCACCCGTTACTGTTGATAATGGTAAGTGTAACATTCTGTATCCCATAGGTTGGAAATATATGGGTAGGATTTTGCATATTAGAAGAGAATCCGTCACCAAAATTCCAGTTCCATGAAACGATGCTGGCAGAATGTGGAACGGATGCGTCTGTGAATATAGTAGCAGAGCCAAAACAAACTGTATCAGCGGTAAATTTTGCAAGTGGTAATTGATTTACAGTAACCACTTTCATGATCGTATCTTGACATCCGCTCGTATTTGTAACAATGAGTGTTACATCATATGCCTGGGCACCAGTAAATTGATGCGTCGGGTTCTGTGAAGTATTCGTATTATTTGTTCCGGATAGTGGATCTCCGAAATTCCAATTCCATGAAACGATTGAACCACCCCCATTTAGTTGCGTAAGGTCAGTAAACTGAACTATTTGCCCTGCACAGGTTGACGAAGAAAATGTGAAATTTGCAAGTGGTGCTGGAATTAGGGTAACAACATGTGTGACAAAAGCAGTACATCCATCATTGGTCACCACAGTCAGCTTCACATTAAACGAAAGTCCATTACCTGAAAATGTATGAGTAACATTGGGATTTGCAGGTGAATTTATTGTAACGATATTCCCATCATTAAAATCCCAAATCCAGGTAACGATGCTGCCAAGATATCCTGGAACAGTTGTTGATAGATTGGTAAACTGAACTACAGCTCCGAAACAATTGGGTGAAGAAAAGCTAAAGGCAGGAAGAGGCAATGGATGCACCAGGATTTGTTTTGTCGTGTCCTTTGAACAACCATTTGAGTTAACCACGGTCAGCGTAACATTAAATGTTCCATAAGTGGCATAAGAATGTGTTGGATTCTGCATTGGAGAATAGCCGCCATCTCCAAAATTCCAAAGCCAACTAATGATGTTTGCTGCATTTGGAACAGACAAGTCAGTGAATAAAGTAGGGTTATTTAAACAAACCGTATCAGCACTGAAATTCGCCAACGGCAGTGCATTGATCGTTATGCTTTTAATGATTGTGTCCATGCACCCAGTTGCGTTCTGGATGATTAGGGTTACACTATATGAACCAGCAATTGCAAAGGTGTGCAGGGGATTTTGAACAGTGGAATTATTGTTCAATCCTGATGTCGGATCGCCGAAATTCCAATGCCATTGTGTAATGCTGCCACCTCCGTTAGTCTGTGACAAGTCAGTGAACTGCACTGCCTGTCCTTTACAGGTTGTGGATGAATAGGTGAAATTAGGTATCGGTGAAGGAATAGTGGTTATGGTATGTGTCTTTGACAATGAGCAACTGTCACTAGTCCAAACGGTCAAGGTGACAGTGTACGTATTACTCCCTGTTGGGAAAGTATGAGTGACATTTGGAACGGCTGGAATAATAATATTTTGTGTGGTTCCGTCTCCGAAATTCCATAACCATCTTGCAATATAACCTGTATATCCCGCAGGAACAGATGATTGATCAGTAAATAAAATCGGAGCGCCATTGCAAGCCGGCGATGACCAACTGAATTCAGGAATTGGAAGTGGATTTACCTTAACCTGGTGTGAAACCGAGTTCATGCATCCATGATGATCAGTTACAGTCAAAGTAGTAATAAATGTTCCGGCAGTGGTATATAAATGTGAAGTATTGATCGGATCGGTGCTTGGGGAAGTACCATCGCCAAAATTCCATGACCAAGTTGTTATTGAATCAATCTGCATGTTAATGGTATCGGCATGGAAGTGTACCAGTTCGGTCAGACAAGCGGTATCTCTGGTAAAATTAACAGCAGGTAGAGGATAAACGTAAACCTGTTTGATTATGGTATCGACACAACCATCGAAATTTTGAACGATCAATCTTACATTGTAGTCAGGCAGACCACCGGTACTGAAAATATGACTTGGATTCTGCTGCAAAGATGTGTTGTTTATACCAGATGTAGGATCTCCAAAATTCCATTTCCAGGAAATGATATTACCTCCACCATTAGGGAAAGATGCATCTGTAAATTGAACCAGACTCCCGGCACAGGCTGTTGCATAATAGAAGTTTGCAATCGGCAATGGCAAAACTATCTGATCATGGCTATAGCTATCGGTAAACCCTGAATTATCAGTAACTGTCTCAGTGACAGTATAGGTTCCCGGAATTGCATAAGTATGGCAAACATTTGGGTCATTCGGGAAATAAATGGTATCATTTACTGTATTGTCACCAAAACTCCATACCCACCGGTTAATAAAACCAAAAGGTGGGGAAGGAACAGAAGAAAGATCAGTAAAACACATGGGTGTATTTAAACATACAGGTGAATTGCTCGAATAAAACGCCATCGGAATTTCCGGAACATTGATCGTATGGCTGACAGAATTTGAACAGCCCACCGTATCGGTGACGGTCAGGGTAGCAACCCAGTTATTGGAACCTAAATAAGTATGTATCGGGTTATGACCGACTCCATAAGAGCCATCTCCGAAATTCCATTGACACATGCTTCCAATCATGCCAAGATTTGTAATCCCTGTAGGCATTGAGTCAATATGAAATTGAATCTGGTTGTTCAAAGCGCCAGTGTTCCAGGTAAATTCAACTGCAGGCTTGGCGTTTACGTGAATTGAATGTTTTATGGTATCCGGGCATCCTGTTGTATTCGTAACTGCCAGTGTGACGATGTAAGTTCCTGAGTCGGCGTAAACATGAGCTCCGTTCTGTTGGTTTGAAGTGTTATTCCCTGAAGAGGGATCACCGTAATTCCAGTAATATGTAACAATGGCCGGACCATTGTTTGTAACGGAATGATTCGTCAATTTCAAGGTATCTCCGGCACAAGGGGTATTGTAAGTAAATGCAGCAATCGGCGAAGGTGTAAGGGTGACACTATGGGCTGCTGTGTCATTACAAGTTAGATTATTGGTAACAACCAAATGAACCGTGTAAGGCCCTAGACCTGGAAAAATATGACTGATATTCGGATTGTTAGGCTTATGAATTATGACAGGAGAAGTTCCATCTCCAAAGTTCCATTCCCAGGTAACAATACTATCAACAGTAGGAAAAGTTGAACTATTAGTAAAAAAAACAGGGTTATTTTCACAGGTGGGGGAAGAAAAAGAAAAAGTAGCTGTTGGTACCGACTGCGGAATAGTGATTGTCATTGTAGTATCGTTCCTGCATGATTTTTCATTCAGGATCTTAAGGGTTACACTATAGGTGCCAGGGCCCGAAAATAAATGTGTTGGTGTACCACATGTCAAACAGCTATCATAGTTGGATGCCCCTGAAGAAGGATCACCAAAATTCCATGCATATCTCTCCATTGGACTTGTCCCAGCTGGTGTTGTTGAAAGTGTGCCATTAAAGCTGACAGGCTGGTAAGAACAATTAGGAATTGAATAAGAGAAAATTGCAGTAGGAATATATTGATAGGGATTAACATAAACTGCATCATATATTGTATCTGTAGCACCTTGGTTGTTTGTCACAACGTAAGTAATAGGCCAAGTGTGGTTCCATGGAGGAAGATAGATATGACCTATCGGATTGGGAGCGGTAGCATAATGCTGAGTAGGAGTTCCATCGCCGAAATTGATAGCATAATCTACAATGGGTTTGGTTGGATCGGCAACCGAATGATCCCAAAAACTCAATGAATCCCCGTAGCATGAGGTATTCGTATAATAAAAATAGGATATTAGCAGCGGCTGGATCTTAACCGCCAATGATACTGTTGTATTACAGGGAATCGAAGGATTCGTTTCTGTAACGCTCACTAAGCCGGCACCTACAGGTCCCCAAACTACAGTGATTTGGTTTGTTGTGGTGCTTGAAGTTATGGTACCACCTGTGATGGTCCAGGAATAGGTATGTCCTGGAATGTTCGGGGTCGAGTAAATAACACCGGTTTGGTTGTTACATACTATTTGTGCACCTGCAATAGTTGGTTGTGTATCGGCACAGGTAAGTGCAGAAACCGAATAAGTCGTTACACCAAGAAGCAGGAACGAACAAGCGAGGTAGCGTAAAAATCTATGGAACATATTGTCTTTATTAGAAAGTTTAATTCCCTTGCAATACTGTTATACTAAAATATGATAAAAAGGTTACGAATTTCAATCTTCCATCAATTAAAAAACCATTTCTTCATTATCCAACAAAAGTAAAAAATAATTTTCAATATCCAAAATATGTCAGTTAGACATTCACAAATAATTTTGGTTGCCTGAACAATAATTCAAAAATAAATTTTATTATTCAATTTATACTATTATTTTTGCATTCAATAACATGGTCCTTATGAAAAAACATCTTCTGTTATTCATCTTATTGGTTCTCGGCACTTTCATTCTAAGTTCAGGATGCAAAAAAGCAAGTGAATCTTCACCTTGCAATAATACAGGTACTTTATGCATCGAGAATAAACTGGACTCAACAATCACTGTCAGCGTTAAACCAACTCATGATCAGTATACTATTGATAAAAACTATATGCATTGCTCTGATCTCACAGGTGGTCAATCTTATACAATTAATATTTCTGCGACGGGAATTAACAGAGATACTACGCTGACCATTCTTAACTGTGATAAAAAACTTCTGATCATTCAGTAATCTCGTCATCACAGGGTTCTTTCCGATGTTAATTAAATTTTACTTTTGAAAAGTAATAGACTAATCTTTTTTTATCCCCCGAAGAATTAATATTTTTTATTTCCTGATAACCATAACAAAGAAAAAACGTGTCATACCAGTGAACCATATGATTTTTACTGTCAGTAATCATTTTATCTTCCGGATTTAACTGTTCCAGCTCAGAAAAATCAAGTTTTTCTATCACTTTATCCTCACAAATAATTTTTGAAGCAATCCTGGCTTCACTTGAATAGCAAAGGACCATTGTGTCAGAAGAGGAGTAAAATGCATTGACTTTCGGATTCAGGTCAGAAGAAATAATGTTGCGGATTTCCATCGTATTATCCCATTTCAGATTACCTGATTTATCAAATCCGGCAATGATTGCGTGTGAATATCGATAACCATCAAATACATTATACGTATTGATATAAGGCCTTCCGTAAAAATCAAATTCGGTAAAATTCTCAGGATGATATTCAGGGCTATAACTTTCTCCCATAAAAACAACCTGGTTATTGTGAACAATTAACGGATGGACCATTAAATTGACCTCCAAAGCATAATCATTTATTGACCGGTTATTCCTTAACGTTTTCTTTTTGAAGGAAATTAAATCCTTTTCCTGCATCAGATTCTGAATATTCTTAAGCTCAAGGAAATTTTTAAAATGGATATCTATCTGAACCCCATTCTTAACCCTGCAAGTAAAAAAGCCTGAAGAACCCGAAATTGAACCTGTTCTCCCGCTTTTCCCTGCTGATGAATAGGTTGCAACAACCAACAAGTCATCAGGATCAATTATTAAAAGCTGGAGATTTCCGATTTCCCATAGAGGGGATATGGTGCTGATCTCAGTTTCAGAAACGATGGTTCCAGTGAAATTTATTTTTAAAAGATCATTAACGACATTTTTCTTTGAAACCGTTTTGCAAATAGTTACATATAAAACATTGTTCAATGTATCAATAATAAAACCGGTTATAGTTGATGCCATTGGAGATGTCAATGGGATATCTGTCACTTTTCCCAATTGAAAATCGATGATTTGCATATGAGCAGGTCCTGTTTTCAGGTTATATCCCAGGAAGGCCTGTCCCTGAAAAACCATAAATTTCTTTGGGGTGACATTTCCAATTAATGTATGCCTGTTTCCAGTAAACTTTCCAGTTTTGAAATTCAATCTGATGACCATTTCGATTACAGTATTCCCTTTTGTTTTATCGGTCGAAAGAAATAAAAAAGTAACAGTATCTTTCTCAACAGAAAAATCCCTGACATCAAGTCCTGTTTTTACCGGAATACTACTCATCCAGCTAAGTTTAAGATTTTTATCATAAAGAGAAAAATACCATTTTGTGAGAGAGTCATTGACTGTTTCGATACTTTTGTAATAAAGCAATAAACCAGTAGAATCAAGAGGAATGATGTGATTTGATTCATCAGTTGACTTAGCCTGAATTTCAATCCTTACAGGTCTGTTAATACTTAAAGAAGCCTGCTGTCCCAAACCAGGATTTTCTGGGCCGTAAAATAAAGACAGAAACAGGAAGACCGGGAGAATGGCTTTCTTTAGCATTTTTTTGAATTGACCGTACAAATTTATGAAATATTCGTGACGGAGAAGATTGTTTTGTCAAGCAAACAGCACAAATTTGAACCGATGACTTACCAGATCAGGAATTTCTTCACCTGGCACTTGGAAGTTGTAACATCAGTGACCTTAACAAAGTAAATCCCGGCCTCAAGATATCTCAGGTCGATGTCCCGGATCGTGAAGTCGGTAGTTTCATTGTAAATGTTGCTGCCAGTATAATTCATTATATTGATTAGTTTAACCCTGGTATCAGTAAAAGTTATTTTTATGGTTCCATCTGATGGATCCGGAGAAATTGTAAACTCGTTTGAATTGGCTTTTTCTTCGATTCCTACATTCCGTGTACCAACAACCAGGATGTCATCCAATTCCCAAGTCGAAGCATGAATAGTATCAGATGTATAGATGAATGCTACATAAACACTGTCGCCGTTGATCCCTGAAACGTTCAAATCTCCTGAATAAGTCCAGGTCCAGTTACCCTGTGACCAGATTGCCGGGAGATCAGTCCAATTAAAGTCATTGGGATTACCAGAACCATCATAGTTATTGGAAATTTCTACTGTTAAAGGATCGCCTGTATAATTATATGCACTCATAAAGGAAAGAACCTCATTGGAATAAAGATCAAAGTTCATGGCTGGGATAATCAGCCAATCTTCGTTGATATAATTTCTGCTACCCGCGTATCCACTCATCTTTGCACACCCGGAAAGCGAAGTGCCATGGGTGGAATCAATCGTCCAGAATTGATTTGGACCCTTGAGGTTCTTTGATATCATAGGGGATAAAGTAAAATTATTCAGATCATGGTGGAAAATAATTACACCATCAGAGGTGGTGGCATTTGCGATCGGAACAGATCCATCTGTTTTATAATCAATAAATGTTCCAGAATTTGTGTAGGGATAAATTGCAAAATAATAGGTTGTATTGCTCTGTAAACCGGTAAACAAACATGTTTGAACTCCCGGGAGAATGTTTAGTGCTGCACTTCCATCTCCCAGATTGGTATCATCAGGAACCGGAGTTCCATCTGTCGGAGCCATCATATTATTAATATTGTTTCCAAGTATAAGATAGCCAGTTGGAACCTGCCCACCGGTAGCGTCATTCCAATTTAAATTGATTTTAAAATATCCCGGAGTCGCTGTAAAATTTGAAGGATAATCTGTTGGCTCCGGTAAGGCAGTATCACATGTCCACGCAACATTATCGATGGTCACCTGGCCCGAATTTGCGCTGTCTGCCTGGATAAATTCAATGACAAAATCACCGGTTAAATTAACTACAATATTGCTTGAGAAATGAATATTGGAAGTGTCGCCAGTTCCTCCAGGACTGGTCACATTGCAAAATCTGACATTGTTTACATAAACATCCAGATTTACTGCAGTGGAATAAGCTTGTTTAAAATTGAAACTAAAGGTTCCGCATCCATTATGAATTGTCCCGGAATAAACCCTTGCAGTGGTATCACGTGCCTTTCCCAAACATGGACTGGGAGAATTAATAGGTCGATCGCTGCGACACTGTTTATATGTCCATGTTGAACCATCCTGTCCAGGAAATACGCCACTTTTATAGTGTCCGCCGAACCCAACATAGTTATTAAAATTCTCCAGCCCCTGGGAATTTGTTTTTTGGAATGCGAAGATTAAGGTCAAAAACAACCAAAAGAATAATATATTCTTCATTCTATCATTTTATTCATTAATCGGATTAACGAATAAAATGTAATACAGTAAAATGAAAATTATTTATCTTTCACCTCTTCAAAATCAACATCAGTAACTTCATCATTACCGCCTTGCTGTTTTTGCTCAGTGCCAGGTTGAGGACCACTTTGAGGACCTTCGTGAGGTTGTTGCTGGGCGTCTTTGTACATATTTTCACTGGCGCTTTGCCACATTGAATTCAGATTTGCCATGGCTTTTTCAATGCCAGGAATATCTTTGTTTTTATGTGCTGTCTTTAATTCTTCCAGTGATTTTGTGATCAGTTCTTTTTTGTCAGCCGGTATTTTGTCACCGAATTCTTTTAATTGTTTTTCTGTCTGGAAGATCAGTGAATCTGCAGTATTTAGTTTATCGATCTCTTCTTTGAGTCTTTTATCTGCATCAGCATTCATCTGAGCTTCTTCTTTCATCTTTTTAATGTCAGATTCTGATAATCCCGAGGAAGCTTCGATCCTGATTTGCTGAGATTTTCCGGTTGCTTTATCCTTGGCGGCGACATTTAGAATACCGTTGGCATCAATGTCGAAAGTCACTTCAATCTGTGGGATTCCACGTTGTGAAGGAGGAATGCCATCGAGATGGAACCGTCCGATACTTTTATTCTGATTGGCCATTGGTCTTTCTCCCTGCAGAATATGGATTTCAACGGAAGTTTGATTATCTGCTGCAGTGGAAAAAACCTCTGACTTTTTAGTTGGGATGGTGGTATTGGATTCTATCAAACGTGTCATAACACCACCAAGGGTTTCGATACCCAATGACAGAGGAGTTACATCCAGCAACAAAACGTCTTTTACTTCACCTGTCAGGACGCCTCCCTGAATTGCTGCGCCAACGGCTACGACTTCATCCGGATTGACTCCTTTTGAAGGTTCTTTACCAAAGAAATCCCTTACCAATTTTTGCACTGCAGGAATTCTTGTTGAACCACCCACCAGAATTACTTCGTCAATATCAGATTGCTTCAGGCCGGCATCTTTAATTGCCTGTTCGCAAGGAGGAATGGTTGACCTCATTAACTGGTCAATCAATTGTTCAAATTTGGCACGCGAAAGTTTTTTAACCAAATGCTTGGGGATACCATCAACAGGCATTATGTAAGGCAGGTTGATCTCGGTTTCTGTTGAACTTGATAATTCTATCTTTGCTTTTTCGGCTGCTTCTTTTAACCGCTGCAGAGCCATAGGGTCTTTCCGGAGGTCAATACGCTCATCCTTCAAAAATTCATCAGCAAGCCAATCAATAATCAGGTGGTCAAAATCATCTCCTCCTAAATGGGTATTTCCGTTAGTGGATTTTACTTCAAAAACGCCTTCCCCCAATTCGAGGATCGAAATATCAAAAGTTCCGCCCCCCAGATCAAATACTGCTACTTTCATGTCCCTGTTCTTTTTATCGAGACCATAAGCCAGGGCGGCTGCAGTAGGTTCATTGATGATTCGCTTAACATCAAGGCCTGCAATTTCGCCGGCTTCTTTTGTAGCCTGACGTTGTGAGTCACTAAAATAAGCAGGAACAGTAATGACAGCTTCCTTGATTTCCATTCCAAGATAATCTTCTGCTGTTTTCCTCATTTTCTGAAGTATCATGGCAGAAATTTCCTGAGGTGAATATAATTTCCCGTTGATGTCAACCCGCGGAGTGTCATTCTCGCCACGATCAACATGATAAGGCACGCGTTTTATCTCTTTTTCAACCTGGTTATATTTTTCTCCCATGAATCGTTTTATAGAAAAAACGGTGTTTTGGGGATTGGTGATGGCCTGACGTTTGGCCGGGTCTCCGACTTTTCGTTCTCCGCTTTCGGTAAAAGCAACAACAGAAGGAGTTGTTCTCCTTCCTTCACTGTTGGCGATGACAACCGGTTCGTTCCCTTCCATTACAGCTACGCACGAGTTGGTAGTTCCAAGATCGATACCAATGATTTTTCCCATTTTAATCTGATTTATTGTGAATACTTTTTTGGAATTTCACTTGGTAATGTCAATCATTATGCCAAAACAGCTTGTACTGTCAGATTGTGACAAAACGACAGGAAATGAAAAAAACAAAGTGTCAGAAGCCCCGGTTGATAAATGCCGTATCGGTTGTTAATTCGGTTATTGTATTGTTGCCAAGATGAATACTGTCTATTTCATTCAGATACCGGCTTGAGAAAAGTCCTATCCCGTTGAAGATATTGGAAAAAGATGGCCGTTCCTGAATGATTGACAAAGATGGTTCCGACGCTTCCATATATGTATTGAGATCATCGGATGCTACGCTGAAGATAAAATCTACAAACTTTGCTTGTCGTAAAATGAGAGAAGGATCTGCTTTTTTACTCTTTAAACTGCCTTTTAAAATTGTGTAGAAAACATCTGACAAAAAACTTTCATCAACCAGAGGGCCGGTAATATCATTTGGATTATTTACTTCAAGGTCATTGAATACTAACCAGTCTGTAAATTTCATTGCAGCACCTGCCGTTGTGGTTTCAAGATAATGAAACCTCACTACCAGTTGATAACGTTTTCCACCCAATGCCTGATTAAATTTAACATCGAAATAGCGACCGGGAATAAAATCAACTTCTTTAGCATATGGATCAGGATCGGTGACAGCAAAACTGTGAACCATGTTTGTTGTTGCAGAATCCACAATTCCGGTATTCTTATGAGTAATTTTCAATCTATATGTATTGTTCTGGTCCAGATGCCCCGTTTTACAATAATAAACGAGTTGTGATGGGTAATAAAAAACAGAATCCCCGGCTTCTTTTGTATGAATGGTGATTGTATCAAAGACATAAGTAGTCAAATGAGTACTACCTGACCAGGCTTCCAATTTGACATCCAGTTTATTTGGATAAGAACTTGAATCGGGAATCTTTGCAAATTGCATTGCATTGCCATCACCAAGAAATGCTCTTGTGATCTTAATATAGGCTGTATCTTCATTCTGGTTAAGCAACCCATAAACCACAGTAATGTCTTTCCAATTTGCATTGACATTAAGCTTATCATTGCAGGATAGGAGGAAAACAAGAAAAAAGAAAATCGAGAAAAGTTTTAAATAACGCATGGATATCTCAAAGTTGAAAAGGAATACAAAAGTAAATAAATTTTAATTATTTGTCGTAGTTTTGCTGATAAATAACTCAAGAATGGCACCATCTTACCGGAATGTTCCTAAAGTTACCACCCATGTGCTCCAGGAAATGAAACTGGAAGGGGAAAAAATCGCCATGCTTACCGCCTATGACTATTCATTTGCCCGGATCCTTGACGGAACAGGAATTGACGTTATCCTTGTCGGTGATTCCGCTTCAAATGTCATGGCCGGACACACCTCTACCCTACCCATCACACTCAATGAGATGATTTATCATGCTTCTTCGGTTGTAAGAGCAGTGAAGCGGGCACTCGTTGTCGTTGATTTACCCTTCGGAACCTATCAGGGCAATTCTAAAGAAGCCTTATCCTCTGCTATCCGGATCATGAAAGAAAGTGGTGCAGACGCGGTCAAACTGGAAGGTGGTAAAGAGGTTATCGAATCCGTCGACCGGATTCTGTCAGCCGGTATCCCTGTAATGGGACATCTGGGTCTGACGCCCCAATCCATTCATAAGTTCGGAACCTATGTGGTCAGGGCTACCACAGAAGAAGAATCAGTAAAACTGTTAGAGGATGCTCATTTGCTCACCAGTGCCGGGTGTTTTGCCATTGTTTTGGAGAAGATCCCTGCAAAACTCGGGGGTCAGGTAGCACATGAAGTTAAAATTCCTGTTATTGGCATCGGAGCCGGAAAATATGTTGACGGACAGGTGCTGGTGCTGCATGATATGCTGGGAATAACCATCGATTTTTCTCCTCGTTTTCTTCGTCGATACAACAACCTGGCAGAAGGCATCCGGGATTCTGTTACAGATTATATAAGTGATGTTAAATCTCTTGATTTCCCAAGTGAACGGGAACAATACTAATGGACGACAGCTTTGTTGATAATCATATTCTTTTCGAAGACAATCATATAATTATCTTTAACAAGCAGCCATCTCAGATTGTTCAGGGTGATAAAACGGGCGATTCACCGCTGAGCGACCTTCTTAAATCATTTATTAAAGAGCGGGACTATAAACCTGGCAATGTCTTTCTTGGGGTCGTTCATCGTATTGACCGGCCGGTTAGTGGTGCCGTTATCTTTGCAAAAACCAGCAAAGCACTGGCCCGTTTGAATGAAATGATAAAAGATGGTCAAATTCATAAGACATATTGGGCCGTGATAAAAAATCGACCTCCCGAAGAAAACGGACATCTCATCCACTATTTGAAAAAAAATGAGGAAAAGAACAAATCAGTCGCTTATGATAAGGAAGTACCTGGTTCCAGGAAAGCTGAATTGACCTATCGCCTTATCGGGCAGAGTCAGAATTATTTTCTATTGGAAGTGAATCTTCTCACAGGCCGACATCATCAGATCCGTACCCAACTTTCAAAGATCGGTTGTCCGATAAAGGGGGACTTGAAATATGGTTTTGATAGGCCAAACCAGAATGGATCGATCCATTTGCACGCAAGGCAAATAGAATTTGTACATCCGGTTAGCAAAGAAAAAATTTTTGTGGTGGCCGATCCACCAGATGATAAACTTTGGACATCATTTAATTTACAACAAAAAACCAGACCTGAGGATTAATTGTCATGATTCGCAACATGGGTTCTCCAACAAAGTTCATATCGAATGATTCAATTATTTCCAGGGACAAGTGTCTGAGTTCTCCTAAGATCAGTACCGATTCGACTTCAGACTTTCAGAGCATACTATCACAGAAAACTCAGGCAAGATCATTTTTCACCACCTCTCAATTAAAAACTGAAGGCATTCAACCTAAACATTTTGAAAAATACCAGCCTGACTGGATTCTGGGTCTTCTTTTACTGTGTTTTATCACACTTGCCTGGGTTCAGGTGTTATATCACCGGAGGTTAAGTCAGTTACTGATGGCACCATTTTCAAAAAGGTTTCTAAACCAATTGATCAGGGATGGCGACCTTTTTTCTGAACGGATCTCGCTTGCCATGGGATTCATTTATGTTATCACAACATCAATGTTCATTTATCAGTTCAATGATCTTGTTTTGTCACAAAATCAAGTATCATTTTTACAAGGATTTCCTCTTTTTGCCTTAATAAGCATCCTGATCCTGGGATTCTGGATCCTGAAAATAGGAACAATCCGTTTTCTATCGTTTATTTTCAGAACCCGCCAAACTTCAAAGGAATACATTTTAAATATTTTGATTTTCAATATATTAATTGGATTGCTTTTGTTGCCATTGTTGGTTTTTGCAATTTATTTGAAGTGCACTATCTTTCTGTGGATCTGCATAATAATTTTTATTTCGGTTCTTCTTTTTAGATTGGCCAGAGGGTTTTTGATAGGAATGTCAATAAGGAAATTTTCCTACTTATTTTTATTTGTGTATCTTTGCAGCCTCGAAATATTACCCTTGGTCGTCATACTAAAAGTTGTTTTGAAGTACTATTTATAAACGATCTGGAAATTAAGTTTGAGTGTGCAACGATTAAAAACGCACCACGTTGAAAATAAAAAGCATCCTTGTCTCTCAACCCCAGCCATCAGATCTAGAAAAATCACCTTACACTGATCTGGCGAAAAGGTACAATGTTACAGTTGCATTCCGGAAGTTCATCAACATAGAAGGCATAACCGCCAAAGAGTTCAGGAAAGCCAGAATCAACATTCTTGATTACACCGCTGTCATTTTTACTTCACGTAATGCAGTAGATCATTTTTTCAGGATTTGTAAAGAAATGCGTGTTGAAGTACCTGACACCATGAAGTATTTCAGTATTTCCGAATCTACAGCATATTATCTCCAAAAATATGTTCAATACAGGAAAAGGAAAGTTTTCCACAGCAAAGAAAATTTTGCGAACCTGGTTGAATTGGCAAAAAAGCACAAAACTGAAAAATTCCTTTTGCCCTGTTCCGATATCCATAAGGAAGAGATAGCCAATATGTTGGAAGAAAACAAGATTCTGTATAAGAAAGCCGTGATTTACCGGACACTTGCCAGTAACCTTTCCGACATAAAAATTGAGGATTATGATATGCTGGTCTTTTTCAGTCCTGCCGGTATCAAATCCTTATTTAAGAATTTTCCAAAATTCAAACAAAATAAAACAGCTATCGGAGCATTTGGACCATCGACAGCAAAGGCAGTAATAGATGCAGGACTAAAGCTGAATGTTTCAGCCCCCTCAAAAACGGCACCCTCCATGACCCTGGCCATTGAGCAGTTCCTGCTAAAAGAGATGAAGAAAAAATAACATGAAGCAAACTTTCACAAAGGATGAAAGGTTGTGCAAGAAAATTCTGATCACAAAACTCTTCCGGGAAGGCACCTCTTTTTTTATCTATCCATTTCGCATCACTTTTGTGGAGTCGGTACTAAATGTTAATTATCCTGCCCAGGTGCTCATTTCTGTTCCAAAACAAAATCTGCGTAAGGCAGTTCAAAGAAATAAAATTAAACGAAGGATCAGAGAAGCCTACCGGATAAACAAATGGATCCTTTATGAACCCCTGACAGACAGTCAAAAACAGATGGCATTTTGTATTATTTACACTTCGAAAGAAATCCTTCCTTCCAGCCTGATCAGGGAAAAAATAATATTACTTTTACAGCGTTTAAGGAAAGGACATGCGCAAATTGCTGGGTAATTTCTTCATCCTGTTGATTCGGTTGTATCAGGGCATCCTTTCTCCTTACCTTATGCCATCATGCAGATTCACGCCATCCTGCTCGGCATACGGAATAGAATCGATCAGGAAATACGGCCCTTTCAAAGGAGGTTGGTACACTCTTAAAAGACTTGCGCGTTGTAACCCATGGGGCGGACAGGGATATGATCCTGTACCCTGATAATAATGTTAACTATAATAATGATCAAGAAATTATGATAAGAAGAGGAGCAGTTGTTTTACTGATGATGATTTTCCTTGGCGGGGGTAATTTTGTTTCTGCACAGGCCCCAAATGAACAAGGTTTTGAAATCGTTAAGAATCTTGACATTTTCTCAAATGTCATGAAAGAGTTGAATACGAATTATGTGGATGATATCAAACCGGGAGAACTCTCAAAAACGGCCATAGACGCCATGCTTGAATCTCTTGATCCCTATACGAACTACATTACGGAAACTGAAATCGAAGATTACAAATTCATCACAACGGGTGAATATGGAGGCATCGGGGCCTTGATCCATCAGAACGGAGAATATGTGATCATTTCTGAGCCTTATGAAGGATCACCTGCCCAGAAGAACGATCTGAGGGCTGGGGATCAGATACTTGAAATCAACGGTCAATCTGCCAAAGGGAAATCCTATTCAGATGTAAGCGCCATATTAAAAGGGCAGGCCGGGACTTCCATTACCCTTAAGATCCAAAGACCCGGCGAAAGCGCACCTATAGAAAAGGTCTTAAACCGTGAGATCATAAAGATAGACAACATCCCCTATTCAGGGATGCTGGATCATGATATCGGATACATTAAACTAACCAGCTTTACACAGAAGGCTGCATCGGAAGTCAAACAGGCATTTATGAAGCTTCATGAGAAGGAAGGACTAAAAGGGGTTATTATTGATATTCGTGGAAATGGAGGCGGATTGTTGAATGAAGCAGTAGATATTGTAAACATTTTTGTGGATCGTGGGCAGGATGTTGTTACCACCAAAGGGAAACTTCCCGACAAGAATCACACCTACAAGACCAATAATGCACCTGTGGATATGAATGTTCCATTGGTTGTTCTGGTTGACGGTCAAAGTGCCTCGGCCAGCGAGATCCTCTCGGGCGCTATTCAGGATCTCGACCGTGGCGTCATCATTGGTCGCAGAACATACGGGAAAGGGCTGGTTCAGAATGTCATCCCATTAAGTTACAATGCCCAGATGAAAGTGACCGTTGCCAAATATTATATCCCCAGCGGACGCTGTATCCAGGCCATCGATTATTCTCACAAAAACAAAGAAGGTGTGTTTGGTACGATTCCCGATTCTCTGATCGCTGCATTTAAAACAAAGAACGGACGGACCGTTTATGAAGGCAGAGGGATCAAACCCGATATTCACAGCGACAATGTGGAATACAGCAACATTGCCATGGCACTCTATTCAAAATACCTGATTTTTGACTTTGCAACTCAATTCAGGAGAGAACACTCAACCATTCTGCCGGCAGATAAATTTGAAATTACTGATTCGATCTTTAATTCTTTCCTTACTTTTATTTCAGATAAAAAATATGATTATAAAACAAAAAGTGAAGTTGCCCTGGAAGATTTAAGGAAGAATTCAGAAAAAGAAAATTATTTCAACGCCATTAAAACTGAATATGACGCACTGAAAAGCCAGATGGAAAACGATAAAAAGAGCGATCTGACTAAATTCAAATCACAGATCTGCGATTTGTTAAAGCAGGAGATCATATCAAGGTATTATTATCAGAAAGGCAAGATCATCGCCTCCCTGAGCCATGATAAAGACGTCGCAGTGGCGATCAATACCCTGACCGATCAGAATCTCTACAAATCAGTGCTGGCCGGAGCCTACAAACCTCCCGTTGAAAGCCCCGATAAAAAACCCGTAGATGAGGATCAGTCGAATGGTGATGAGCCGGAATTACATTAATTCAGGATATTCTTGAATGAATTTCAAATAAATTAATCTGAACATCATGAAACTAAAAATTTACCTGGGAATCTTAACCATCATTCTTTTCCTTGTTGCAGCAAAAAGCGACAAACCCGCCTACCGGATATTTAACAGTAAAGGCCATTCGGCAGATTATGGAGACATCCTTAAAGCCGTAAAGAATGCGGATGTGGTATTCTTTGGAGAGAGCCATACCAACCCCATCTGTCACTGGCTGGAACTGCAACTCGCAAAAGATATTTATCAGGAGAAAAACGGGCATCTGATCATCGGGGCAGAGATGTTTGAACGGGACAACCAACTGCTTTTGAATGAATATATTTCTTCCATGATCAGAAAAAAGGATTTCGAGGCCGAAGCAAAATTATGGCCCAATTACAAGACCGATTATGCACCTATTGTTGATTTTGCGGCAAAAAAAGGAATCAAATTCATTGCAACGAACATCCCAAGACGGTTTGCAGCTATTGTAAATCTCAAAGGACTACAAGGACTCGACAGCATCAATGGGTTGGAACGCGGAATGATGGCCCCATTACCCCTCAAATATAATCCTGAACTGAGTTGTTATAAAAAGATTGGTGAAATGGTTGCCGGTTCCCCGATGCATATGGGCGATAACCTGCCAAAAGCGCAGGCCATTAAAGATGCAACCATGGCCTGGTTCATTTTAAAAAGCGTGAATGAAGGGTGGGTTTTATTTCATGTTAACGGAAGTTATCATTCTGATAACTATGAGGGTGTAGTTTGGTATCTGAAAGAATACAACAAAAGAAATGCCACCGACCTGAAGATTGTCACCATTACTTCTGTTGAACAGGACGACATGGATGAGCTGGATAAAGACAATATCGGGAAAGCCGATTTTATTATCTGTATCCCTGATGACATGACCCAGACCCAGGATGCTTCAGCAAGCGCGATTGCAATGCCCCCAGCCTCAATGACTCAACCTGCTCCGATGAAACCCGCCAAGGCAGATACGGTCAAAAAAGTTGCTCCGGAAAACGGATCAGACGGGGATGATGACGATGATGATTGAGTCCTTTCCGTTTCAGGCAAAGGTAAAATAAGCGTTGATCAGGAAATTCCACAGGGTCACAATCAACGTGGCAACCAGTTTCGAAAGATAGAAATTGACCTTGAACTTGCCGTTCAGCAGCCAGATAATGGCGCTGTTGATCCCCAGTCCGATCAGGGCAATAATGAAAAACCTTGAAAACTCCTGGAAGATCCGGGGATTATGACTATTGAAAGTCCATATCCGGTTCAAAAAATAATTGGTGGTGGCAGCAAGGGTAAACCCAATGGCATTGGCAACATATTTCTGAACTTTTAATACCTCCTTGAAGAAATAGGTAGTTCCGAAATCGACGAAAATGCCCGAAAAACCCACCAGGCAGAATTTGATAAATTTGAAAAGAAAAACTTTGTCGACAATTTTATCTAAATCCATCGGAATTATGAATTAGGAATTATGAAATAAGAATTGCTGGTTTACTAAAGCAATATTATCAGCACCTCGTTCTTGCCATTGCGGATCACCTCAACATTGATTGTCTGGCCTTGTTTCAATTTCCCCAATCGTGACATGTATTCATAGATATTGCCAACCGACAAACCATTGATAGAAGTAATAATATCTCCTTTCAGCATTCCACCCCTATAGGCAGGACCATCCTTTGTGACCCCATCAACGCGTAACCCTTTTTTCTCCGTTCCGGCAAAATCGGGCATGATCCCAAGCGTCACCTTCATCCTGCGGCCTCCCCTGCCATAGCCTTCTTTCTTCCCTGATTCATGAAAGGTGAGGGCTTTGGGCATGTTATCAACATTCATGATCAGGTCATAACCGAAATCTCCGATCTCTTTTTCTTTTTGATAATCAAGCTTTTCGGCTCTATCAAAAGGAGTATGATAATCCATATGAGACCCGGTAGTAAAAAAGAAAACGGGAATGTTGGAGGCATAGAATGAAGCATGGTCGGAAGGTCCGTAACCATCAGGTGAGTGGGTAACGGTGAATGGAAGTTTCTTCTCATAAATGCGGATGATTGAATCGGCTTCAAGAGAAGTGCCGGTACCACTGATAGAGATTGCATTTTTCTCTTTATCGAAACGGCCGACCATGTCGAAATTGAACATGGTCTTGATCTTTTTCATGTCAACTGGTGAGTGATCGGTAAAATATTTCGATCCCAGCAGCCCCATCTCTTCACCACTAAAAGAAATAAAGATGATACTCCTCTTCAGCCTGTTCTTTTCGGGCGCCAGTTTACCGGCAAGTTCAATGACCATGACAGCTCCTGATGCATTATCATCGGCGCCATTATGAATGGCCACCGTATCGGGCATTCTTGAACCCGATCCCGGCCCTCCAAATCCCAAATGATCATAATGACCTCCGACAACAATATATTCATTCTTCAAAATGGGGTCGCTGCCCTCGATCATCCCGACCACATTCTCCGTCTTTGCTTTTTTCTGGATGATCTCTGCTGATGAATTGACCACAATGGGAAGAGTGAAGGATTTTGGTTTCCGTGTCTTATTCAGAATCTTTTCCAGTGAATCCAGCTTGTACCCGGAAGATTTAAGCAGCATGTTCCCCACTTCGCGTTTTATGTTAATGACCGGAATACCGGAAGTCACATCATTGTTCTCCGAGTGAAGTCCGATGAGCTTGTCGTCTTTATCAACATTGACGGGCGTAACAATAAGAACTCCGGCAGCGCCATGATCCTTTGCCACAAGAACCTTCCCCCTGATCTCAGTATAAGGAATGAACTTGCTTTCATTATTATCCAGTTCGGGATCGCCACGGAAAATCATCACCCACTTCCCTTTCACATCCACTCCTTCATAATCTTTCCACTTCAGGCTGTCCTGATCGATATCAAAACCATATCCCACGAACACAACATTACTACCGATGGTTCCATTAGAAGAATAGGCCACAGGCATGAAATCCTTGTTCATGGTTCCCTGGAAATCATCAAACCGGAGGGTATTGTGAGGCCCTGCCGAAACATCGGTCACAATTTCGAAATACTGGAAACCACTGTCGCAGATCAGTTTCAACCCTGAAGCTATAAACTGCCTACGTATGTAATTTGCTGCAACATCAGCTTCCTTCGTTCCAGGCTTTCTGCCTTTCAAAGAATCGGACGCAAGAAAATAAACATCTGTCTTGAGCTCCTTAGCCGTAATCTCAGGATTCCGCTGCGAAAAAGCAAACTGTGTCAGTAATAACAGAAAAAAAAGAAGTATTTTGTTCATAAAGTCATAATGTTAAAAAGTTATAAAGTTATCATTTTTTATTGCCTACTGCCTATCTCGTGTTCCTTACTTCTCTGATCACTCCTCCCCCAACAACAATATCTTCCTCATAAAAAACCGCTGATTGTCCAGGAGTGATGCCATCGTTCGGAAGATGAAATGTCACTTTTACAGAATCCATGTTGAATGGTTCAATCAGAGCAGGATTCGCATTCTGCGCTGACCTTATCTTGACATTCACCTCCATTGGCCGGGTCAGCGATTCGATTGAAATCCAGTTCAGATCATCGACAATGAAAGAAGAGCCCATCACTTCTTCCCTGATTCCAACGACGACCTGGTTATTTTCTTTATCAAGCCTGAGAACATAAAGAGGTTCGGAATAAGCAACTCCGAGGCCTTTCCGTTGACCGATGGTAAAATTCCAATACCCGTTGTGTTTTCCGAGAACAGTCCCTTTACTGTCGATAATATCACCCGTCAATTCCTGAAAGTCAAGCAAATCTTTGTAGTCTCCGCTATAGAAATCCTGGCTTTCTTCCTTCTCCGACAAGGGAATGTTGATCTTTGCGGCGATCTCCCTGACTTCCTGTTTCGACATGATTCCAATCGGGAAAAGCACCTTTGAAAGCTGCTCCTGGGTGAGACGATAGATAAAATAGGTCTGGTCTTTTTTTGGATCCACCCCCTTTTTCAACAAATACCTTTGCCGCTGATCATCCCATTCAACGATGGCATAATGACCGGTAGCGAAAAAGTCGAATTCAATTCCCTTCAGCTTAGCCATATCAGGAAGCATACCGAATTTGATCAACTGGTTGCACTTCACACACGGATTAGGAGTGCGTCCCGAAAGATATTCTTCACGGAAATAGTCAAGAACCAATGTTTTATAACGTTGCGAGCAGTCGAATACCTGGTAGGGAATATCCAAAATGCCTGCCAATTCCCTTGCCTCCTCAATCTCTTCCTTCTCATCAGGTCCATAACAGGCATGCTTTCCGGTAGAACCCAGCCCAGGTTTTCCATCCCAGATTGACATGGTTACACCCGTTACATCATAACCCTGCTGTTTCAAAAGATAAGCTGCAACAGAAGAGTCAACTCCTCCACTCAGGCCAACAATGACTTTTTTCTTTTTCACTTGATAAAGGAAATAACCCTATTTAAGCTAACAAAGGTAAGAATTTACGCTAAACAGGAAAATACGAACTGGCGAACCAGCGAATTGGTGAGTTGGCGTGTTGTTGAAAAATAATTCGTTTTTGCGTATTACATTTTGAGATGAAGCCGATTAATGGAGATTTTATAAACCTAAATTATGGCTATAGCAAACGACAATGTAATTACAAGGATGTTGCATGGGAGGATTGGTAATGTTATTTTCCGGAGGATTGGGAAGAAGACCATTGCTTCAAAGGCTCACGACTACAGCAAGCACAAGTGGACCAAGGCCCAGATTGAGAACCGGAAGCGGTTTGGGAAGGCTTCGCTTAAGGTGAATAAGAAACTGCGGGATGATCCGGAGTTGAAGAATAAGTATAAGAAATTGGCTAAGGGCAATCAGAATGCCAATAATGTTGCCATGTCTGATTATCTTAAGCCACCGGTGATAACTGAGATCAATGTTAAAAACTATAAGGGGCAAAAAGGGAATACCATTCGTGTTGGCGCCAAGGATAAGTATTTTATTGCCGGGGTAATTGTGATGATCCTCAATGCCCAGGGGATTGAGATTGAGAGCGGCATGGCTGTTGAGATGCCTTTTAGCGGCAGTGGCGTATGGGTCTATAAGTCGATGGAGGATAATCCATGTTGGAAGGGAGGAAGGGTTGTTGTTCGGGTTGCCGATTCGCCAGGAAATGTTGTGACCGGGGTGCTGGCGCTGGACGGAACGTAGGTATTTCCGATTTACGATTTCAGATAATAAATCCAATTCTTTTTAAAAAAGATGCTAATTCAGTCCTGGGAGAGGTATGCCCGGGCTTCCTTTTTTATGTAAAAATTCATAGTTTTTTCTTATATTTTTCTGTTTGGAGGGGGGCAAATTTTGTTTGTTACCCCGAAAAAGGGTTGCCTGGTGGTTGAATTGAGGTTTAATAATGCTAAAAGCCGGGAAAGCCGCAAGAAGGGCGCAGGAAGGGCGCAGGAAGGATATAGGAAAGTTATTGGATTTATGATTTACGATTGGATTTTAGGATTAATTTTTTGTTGGTCTATGGCTTTTCATTCATTCTTCGAGACTTTGAGAGAAACAAATAATTTTGCTTAAAGATCTATTCCAGCACTTCTCATAATTCCAGATTCAACCTCCTAATTCATAATTAAAATTTCGCATTTCACTTTTTCCTCATTTCAACCTTTATATAAAAGAGTATAACCTTTCACTTGTTTCTCGGATTAAGGATCGCTCTTTAAGGATGCAAATTGCGACCATAAAATGAAGACAAGAATGAATGAAGCTTCTAGCCGCAAGCGTTGGAAATTAACCCTAACAATTCAAGCCCCGCTTTCCTTTTTTATTAAAGGCACCTCAACCCCCTGCCCCTTCTCCTGAAGGAGAAGGGGTGCAGAGGATGAGACTGAAAGATTAAAGGAGATAATAACCGGAAGCATTGATAGCAGAAAAACCTGGTTCGACTTAATGAGATCGAATAGTTGTTGGCGACAGTAAAACAGAGTATAAAATGCAGGATATAATCATTTATAAAAATGATGACGGTAAAGCCAGTGTCCCTATTTTTGCTAAAGACGGAATTGTTTGGATGAACCAGAACCAGCTTGCTGAACTTTTTGACACCTCCGTTCCTAATATCAACATGCATATATCCAATATACAGAAAGAAGGTGAGTTAGTACAAGTTTCAGTTATTCTCGTTGCCTTCCCCAAATTGTCTTTATCACTGACAAATGTAAAACCGGTAATTTGGAAACAAAAAAAAATTAAGTGAGGCAGGGATTCTTTAACTAAAGAAATAACACACTCCTCATCAATACCCTCACGGTGGCCATCCTCGTTGCCAAAAAACTGTGCCAGGTCAAGGTCTGTCATCACTTTATGACCTCTGATCAGATAAATTTTGCAGATTATTGCTTTGTCCGGTAGGGTTCAATCGTTAATCGTAAATTATTTCTTGACTAACTTCCTTATATCGCTCGTTTTATCATTGGTCACCCTTACAAAATAAACCCCTCTGGGAAGACTTGATATGTCAAGTTGGGTTTTGGGCTGTGTGATTTGATATGTGATGAGTTGCTGACCCTCAATATTTACAATAGCTAAATTGCCTCCTTGTGTTTCTCCGTATGTTTCAATTGTTATTTTAACTGAGGCCGGATTTGGATAGATTGAAAACTTTGATTGTTGTAGTTCATTGATTCCAACGAAAACTGAATCATATTTCATTACGGAGGCTTTCATTGTATATGAATAAATATCTCCTCCAAAAGCTACATATGGCTCACCTAATTGACTAAAGGCGAGGCTCGTAAAACAGACAGAATCTTCTGAGAATTCAGGATTTCCGACATTGACCCAGTTGTTTCCATCAAATCTCATTACTGTGGCTTTATATGGAAAATAATTATTAGTCTCCACATAAGCAACAAATGGTTGACCATCATGGCTGAATGCAAGGCTTGTATAAGAAATAGCCTTTGCTGAGAAACCTTCAATCCCTACATTTACCCAGTTTGAACCATCGAATCTTTTAACTGTTGCTTTACCACCATTGATACCATCACCATATCCCACATAAGGAAAGCCATCAATAGGATTGAATGCAAGGCTTTCATCATTTGTCTGCCCATCTGAAAAACCTGATGATGACCCCACAAAAACCCAGCTATTTCCATTAAATTTCATTACCGTTGTTTTTCCTGAGGAGTCAAGAGATGAGAATGCCACATAAGGTAAAGTATCAGAAGGGCTGAAAGCGAGGCTTGGATAAAGATCCTGGTCTCCTGAAAAGCATGGATCTCCCACAAAAACCCAGTTGGTTCCGTCAAATTTCATAACAGTGATTCCGTCGATACATGAAACAGACTGAATCGCCACATAGGGTTGACCAGATAAGCTGAAAGCAAAACTTAAATTATCAACTCCGGTTGATGAAAAGGATTCATTCCCCACATTTACCCAGCTGTTTCCATCAAATCTCATTACTGTCGCGTCATACGAATCCAAACGCGCATCTTGATAAGCAACATAAGGGAGACTATCAATTGGATTAAATGCAAGTTTTATATAAACTGACTGACCTACTGAAAAACCTGTTGTGCCAACATTCACCCAATTGTTACCATTAAATTTCATTACCGTTGCTTTTCCGGAATTCGCCCAATCTTCAAACGCCAGATATGGTTCACCTATTGGGCTAAACGCCAGGCTTGTACATCCAGCTCCAGTTTGTGAAAGGCCGGCGTTGCCGACATATTGCCATAAGGAATCATAGGTGGAATATTTATACCAGGGTTGTTGGGCCATTACAGCAACTGGAAACAAGAATAATAAAATGTAGAGGAGTTTTTTCATGGGACTATTCTTATGAATGAATAAATATATGAACATCATCTAAGTGTGGAATATAATGTTGCTAAGGTAAAGAAAAACAAAGAAAAATAGGAAAGTTTTATGCATTTTTGAGTTCCTAAATTTGTCAACATAAAAAAAGAAAGTCAGTAAATGTATTTATTTTAAGAAAGTTATAAATTTAGATTTACGTAACCCTTTGATTCAATTAATTTCCATTCTTCAAGTTTGAAGTGCGTTTTGATAGATTTTATAAAGTGAAAAATTGCATATGGACGGTCAACTTTGTTTTCCTTCCATATGCAATCTTGAGTAAGCAGACTATTATCTGATCACAACCATTTTTTTGGTATCAGTTCTCTTGTCATTAATTGTAAGAGTGTATTCATAAATACCTGCGGGTAAAATGGATGTATCAAAAGTGATCTTCTGTGTCCCATCCTTCAAATCTGTTATGGGTAGTATCTGTTTTAACTGCCCCCAACTATTATATATTCTTATTGAAGCATCAGTTGCTCCAAAAAGTTTAAAATAAATGTCAGTAGAAGAATTTGATGGGTTTGGAACATTCTGAAGGAGTTGCCCACTCTGTAATTTAGTGATACTTTTCTTCAAAGGATCTTTTGGAAATGGAAGAAGATCTATTAATGAATCGCGGTAAATCACATATTTTGCCTTGGATTTTGGTTTGTATTGTGGCATTGATCCTATGAAAGTCGGTCTGTTACCAGTTGTATCCATTATCGTATAAAGATGGCCCAGATCAATGATAGCGAATACACTATCATTAGGGTCAGTGGAGTTCTGGATCCTGTTTTCATACCATGATATTGCACTACCGTAGTTCTGCATTTGAACATCGCACTTATTGGCGAGAAAATCACCAAGTTGGGTCAGGGTAGTATCAGCTAAAATTGAATCATTGGTCAGATAAAATACCTTTAAATTACTGAAATTATTTCCCGCATAGGGCTCTATTTCAAATAGTTGTTTCATTGCAGCCAACGCAAATGTTGATTTTGGGTAAGTTTCAACCAGAAGCTGAAACACGCTCTTTGCATCTGAATAGTCTCCTATGCTATCGTCACTCATTGCAGTATTATACATAACTTCATCCGGAGAATACGACATACTTCCACCGCCATTTTTTTGTGGGCAAACTGTTGGGCTCCACTGATAACTACCACAAGTTGCATAAAGCACAGTACTTGGATCTGGAACATTATCTCCCCAACAGTTATATTTGACATTAAGAGTAGGTGGTGCACCTGAGCATTTATTATCATAATATACATACGTTGTGTTCGGATCAGTATTATATATATTGTTGTATGTCATGTAAATAGGGAAACAAGATGTGGTTGCGTACAATTCATTCCCGGTACAGTTATAAATTGCCTGAGCAGGAACCGATGGATCCCCAAGTAATGATGTATTGCTTGTATTATTCAATAATTCAATCCCAAAGTAATTATTATAGATCTGATTATTGCTCACAATAGCGCGAGAATCAAAAACATTTATTCCTGTTTTAGTACAGCTATAAATATTATTATTTTGAATCATGTTACTCACAGTACCGTTCCCACAATAATATAAATTGAGTCCCGAATGCCCGCCAATGATCGAGTTACCTGTTACCGTATAATTGTTATAATCTTCAATTAAAATCTGATCAATAGGTGTAGTTGCATTAAAGGTGCTATTTTCAATGGAAACAACATTACTAGAAGAAAGATCCTGGTTGTATAATGATATTGGTGAGTTATTAAAAATGGATTTGCTTCCTATTGATACTTGGCCCCCGTATGAATTTGAATTTATGAAAGGACAACTGGTAAATGCTGAATTATTTATCGTCAAAATTGATCCAAAGGTCTGTAAGGACATTTTCTTAAAAGTCGCATTTTCTAAATCCAACAGATTATTTGTGTTCTCAATCAGCAATTCAATATTGGATGTCGTCATCCCAGTGAATGTGACTTGGGGTCCAATTTGAAAATTAACATTGGGTTTAGCATCAATTATTGCATTATCTACACCCATTGTAAATTCTGCATTTTGATAAATTGTCATATCTGAAAAAATGTTTAAATTCCCTCCCAATAAATAACTACGCCCGGCAACTGTTTGAGGACTTGATAAGCCTGTTGAGGTATTTCCTGCAATTCCATTTAAACAAAATAGATCATCATTGCTGAATCCATTATTAATTCCATACAGTGGACTTTCATTATTACTTATGCCTGAATTATCATAATATCCATAGTATGAATATGAATCCATGCAGTTTGCATAATTAAAAGCCTCAATAAATTGAGTATACCCATCGCTATTCCCCTCTGTAACAGGCCCCCATGGCGGAGGATTATCGTATGCACTAGGATCACCATTTTCCGGATTATAATCAGCTTGATGGACGGTGTTTTCAAAATTGAATTGATTAAATGGGAAACTCCCAACTGGACATCCCCACTTCCATGGAACACTTCCAACAATAGATCCGCCGCTACCTGGATAATATCCGCGTATTGCTGCCGACCAATAGAAAGTGAATTCTTCGCAAGTAGTTCCAGTTACACCCGTTATATGTCTCTCAGTACCAGCAGCTTCGTTTAATTGTGCTACAGTTAGAACTATTCGATTTTGGGTTGCGGCTGATCCATCATTAAGTAGGTTTTGAAACGTTCCTGCATGGCAACATTGGAATAAAAAAATCATTTGTGCACATTGAATTGGCTGCACATGTGTAATCATCTCATCTGATTTATAGTAATAAGTTGTAAGTTGACTACTATTTTTGCCAGGAAGAACCATTGAGGAGGTTCCGCCGTCATTAAATCCATGGTCAGTTACATAAACAAATAATTGATCGTCTGAATTAAGATGGCGCGAACCAAGAGGGTAAAAGGAAGAGAATACGTCATTAATGTTATCTTCATATGCAGGGCCATCAATCACACAAGAGTTACCATCGAGGGCACCATTCCATTCTATATCAGTACAAACACCATCAAAATCTAATACAGTTATATTAGACGGCAGATATCCACGTTCTATCAATGTGTTATATATTAAAGAAAGGTCACCATCAAAATTAGTTTGTTGATGCCCACTTGTATTTACACCCCCTGCAATTAATAAAGCATGCAAATGAGGGTTAGGACTAGCGGAACTTGGGGTAATATCTGGACATGGTATGGGTGGAACATATGGTGGCAAAATTGCTGGAGCTAAAATAAGTCCATAAGCATTTTGAAAATCGAAAGGATAAATGCCAGCAGAATCTATAGTATAATCTCCATTGATGGAATTTACCAACACGTATCGGCAAGGATGGAACCAAGTGGCATATGGATAGTCATCTGAAAAAAACACCCAATTGGATGAGTACGGTGGTGATATGGTTTGCCCATTTGATAAAATTATTGTTACTGTTCAGGGGTAATTAACAAATTATATTAACAAATTAACAGGGTAAAAATAGAAATATTTTGAATAGAAATGGATTTTCTTAATAACTTTTATTACAAGGTGTTCAATCAAAAACTAATTTTGATGGAAACTTTTATCTGCAATGCAATTACCAAAAGGATATGTAATAATTCGAGAAGAAGAATTGCTTTTCATGCAACAGCAGATGATTTTTTTCGCTGAACGAATTAAGGAATTGGAACGTCAATTAAACAAGGACAGTAGTAATAGCCATAAACCTCCTTCCAGTGATTCATTTCGAAAACCGATACAAAATAATCGTGAGAAGAGTAATAAGAAACAAGGAGCACAGCCTGGTCATAAGGGAACAACGTTAACCATGACAGAAAAGCCAGATAAAACCATCTTTCATCCTGTTGGAGGAAAATGTGACTGTGGCCGTGCATTAAAGAACCAACCGACCATAAACGTTCAGCGTAATCAGGTGATTGATATTCCTGAGAAGCTTACAGAAATAACAGAACACCAAATTGAGGTTAAACAATGCAAATGTGGACAAATATATTACGGAAAAGCTTTGAGTATGGCGCCAGTTCAATATGGCAGCAGGATTAAGGCCATGTCTGTTTATATGAACAATTATGGGCTTCTTCCCTATGATCGTCTTCAAGATTTCTTCTTTGATTGTTTTGATATTGAAATCAGCGATGGGGTACTGGTTGGCGCTAATGAAAAGTGTTACGTAAATCTGGAGCTTGTTGAACAGCAAATCAAGGATCAGTTAAAGTCCGGGCCTGTGGTCCACAATGATGAAACAGGGTTACGGTGCGAAGAAAGACTTAATTGGGGACATGTCAGTAGCAATAAATACTATACCCATTATGGATTTCATCCTAAACGAGGGATCAAAGCAATAAATGATATTAACATCTTACCAGATTACAAGGGTGTAAGTGTGCATGACCGATATAGCAGTTATGACAATTATTCTTGTGAACATGGCTTGTGCAATTCGCATCTGTTAAGGGATTTGAAAGGACTTGTGGAAGATGGCAAATCCTGGGCTTCTCAAATGATTGCATTGCTTCTAAAAGCCAAAAAGTATAAAGAGACAACAATATTGAGTAAAAAAATAAGAACTGAAATTTTTTCCGAATATGACAGAATAGTCTCTTTTGGGTTTGAACTTGAACCAGTTTTGGAAGAAAGTACAGTCAAAAAACGAGGTCGCAAGAAGAAAACCGATTCATTACGCCTGTTGGAAACTTTTCTCAACAGGAAGGACCAGATATTGAAATTTTTCGTAAAGGAGTATGTTCCATTCGATAATAATTTGGCGGAACGTGACTTGAGAATGATTAAATTAAAACAGAAAATATCAGGTTGTTTCCGTACCAAAACTGGAGCAGAAATATTTTGCAGAATCCGTTCTTATATTTCCACTATAAGAAAACAAGGATATAATGTACTTGACTCGATACAACTGGCTATTGAAGGTAATCCAATAAATTTTCCAGTAATTACAACTGAACAGTAACAAATTATTTTACTTGTGTCCGGAACAGTGTCCAAAGAAGAATAAACTTTTATATGACCGGTGTCACTAGAAAGAATTTGATTAAGAACCAGGTCCTTTGCCTGTTGTCGGGTAAATTGACCCAATGAAAAGAATGGCAGTAGTAAAATAACTGCAAATAAACATAAAAATCGTAATTTTGTCATGGTAAGTCCTCCATTTTAAATGATTATTGCTTTGTTTATCTGATCGACTTTCCCGTTTACCTTTAGGTAAGCGATTGCCGGCACGGGCTTGCATAGTTGTGAGCTATGATCAGGCCCGTGCTGTTTTATTTATTGAGATCCTCCTTTCATGTATTAATTTGTTAAAAACAGCAACCAATTTCCCGAAAGAATAGAAAAGAAAGTCCATAAATGAGAATTGATAATTTTTTTCTTGGTGTTTCTATTTTTTTAAAAATATGTTTCAAGTGCTTTTGTCTAGACCTAATCAATTAATCCACCACTAACTTCTTCACCTCCATCGCCTCCTTCGATCGGATTTTTACCAGGTAGGCTCCTTTTGGTAATGAGCTTACATTCATCTCGATCTTATTCTGATTTTTGAATATTTCATTCATCACCTGTTCCCCTTTGAGGTCATAGAAAGAAACAGTAATCTCTTCCCTGGATGTTGTGGGGCCTGTGATTGTGATAGTGGTACTTGCAGGGTTAGGCCAGAGGGTGAATATATTAGTGATTGCTTTTAGTTCTTCAACAAATGTTTCCCCTCCATTTCCGGTTTTTAATATGGTGCCACCCGCCCCTACAACATAACCTGTTGTTGAATCTGTAAAGAAAACGGAAGAAAACGTATTCCATGTTCCACTCGAATCAAAAGTCCAACTTATACCACCATTATTTGTTTTTATGATTTCTCCTCCTTGGTCTACTATATACCCCTTATTAGCGGTAGGGAAAAATATCGAATTTAAATCACGCATTGTTGCAATTGACAGATTAGTCCATGTTGTCCCCCCGTCTGTTGTTTTCAAACCAGTTCCATTTGAACCCACGGCATAGCCCGTATTGTCATCAGTAAAGAAGACTGAATAAAGTTCCTCTGGCGCTTCATAAGATAACTTATTCCATGTTGTCCCCCCATCCGTTGTTTTAAGTATTACACCGTCATTATTATTACCTGGGTCGAGACCCACAGCATATCCGTTATTGAGATCGGGGAAACAAACTGAGTTCAACTCATAGGTAACCGATTTTAATGTCCATGTTAATCCTGCATCGGTAGTTTTAAGAATGACCCCGGTATTATGATAATCTCCACCAACAATGTATCCTGTATTATCATCTGTAAAAACGATTGAATTTAAGGAATGATTTGTACCGCTGGGAATTTGAGTCCAGGTCACTCCGTTATTTATAGTTCTTAAAATAGTACCAAATTCACCCGTTATAAATCCTCGGTCTGCATCGATAAAAAATACTGAAAAAAGCTCATCATAACCCGATGGCATATTTCCCATTTGTATCCAGTCCGCACCACCATTCACGGTTTTAAAAACTATACCATTTATACCTACTGCAAAACCATTTGAGGCATCGGGGAAATAGACAGAATACAAAGGATATCCTATTGTTCCCTTAGATAATTGTGTCCAGGATAATCCGGCGTTGATAGTTTGATAAATGTCTGCGTAACCTCCAACGGCATATCCCGTACTTGCACTTTGGAAATATAAAGACTCAACATCCCCATTAATTGTTGAAAGAAGTGTCCATGTCGATCCTGCATTTATCGTTTTAAAAATAGTACCGTCGCGAGCCGTAATATATCCGGTGTTGCTATCTGTAAAGGAAATCAAAATAAATGGATCTAGGATATATCTTCCTAACCCATTTGTATCCACAGACCAGGTAGTGCCCGCATTTATCGTCTTTAGAAGGATACCCCAACTTGCAATATACCCATGGTTAGCATCTGTAAAACAAATAGAATACAATGGTTCGTTTGTTCCGCTGGATTGAGTATTCCATGTTATTCCTCCATTTGTAGTTTTGGAGATGATGCCATTTTCACCTACAGTATATCCTGTGTTCGAATCAGTGAAATAAACAGAATAAAGGTAATAAGCTGTTAATCCTGGTAAGGTAGTCCAGGTTGAACCGCCATCCGTAGTCTTAATGACACTTCCCCAAACACCAACCGCATAACCTGTGTTATTATCAGGGAAGAAAATAGATTCCAACCCAGGTTCTGAATCGCTGTATACTGTGCTCCATGAATTCCCTGCATCGTTGGTTTTTAATATCAGATCACCTGTACTGCCCATTCCTGCTGCAAACCCATTGTTCGAATCGGTAAAGAATACTGAGTTTAACTGATTAATATGGCCACTCGAATATATTGACCAAGTCGTCCCTCCATCAATAGTTTTCAAAATGGTTCCGGCTGAACCCACAGCATAACCATTATTTGCATCAGTAAAGAAAACTGACATAAGGGAATTCCCGCAGGGTAATGGGTTCTGCCATCGCCATTGGGGAAAAGCAATTATTGAGATAAGGGAAAAACAAAGTAAAAGAGGAATCTTTTTCATATTTGACTGTATTATTATGGTTCTTTGTAAAAATGAATGGGTAAATTTACAAGATATTTTGAAAAGTAAGTCAAGAAAAAAATAAAAAGACATGTTAACACAGAAAGATTTATTCGCCAAGGCACTTATGGTAGAGAAACCATGGTTCGTTCACGAGGTACATTTTGACCAGGAGGCTGGTAAACTTGAAATATGGATTGATTTCGAGCGAGGATCGACATTTTATTACGAGGATGAAGAGTTAGGGATCAAAGGCCATTTTAAAGCTTATGACACGAATCAAAAGACTTGGAGGCATCTTAATTTTTTTCAGTACCAATGCTATCTCCATGCATGGATACCAAGGGTTGACATTGGGAATGGTAAAGTTAGGCAGGTTGGAACTCCCTGGGAAGGTCATGCCTTGGGATTTACACTCCTTTTTGAAGCATTTATACTCGAGTTGTCAAAAGTCCTGCCAGTTCACAAGGTATGTAAACTGTTAGGGGCTGGTGATAAAAAACTGTGGAAGATGATCAAGGAATATATAGAGATTGCGCGTGCCGGGGAAGACTTCTCTTCCGTCAAGGTGGTTGGGGTAGATGAGACATCTGCTCGTAAAGGCCATGATTACGTTTCATTATTTGTTGATCTGGAGGAGAAAAGAACCATATTTGTTGCCCAGGGTAGGGACAATGAAGTCGTGGCTGATTTTGTAGACGATCTCCTGGCCCACGATGGGGATGCGGATCAAATCAGTCAGGTATCTTGTGATATGTCCCCTGCATTTATACTTGGTGTCGAAGAAAATTTGCCGAACGCGGACATCGTGTTTGACAGATTTCATGTTACCAAAGTGATCAACGATGCCGTTGATAAAGTACGCAAAGAGGAAGTGGCAAAAAATCCAATCTTGAAAAACTCCAAATACATTTTCCTTAAAAACAGCGATAATCTTAGCGAATGGCAGAAACAACGTCTTGAAGAAATTAAGCTTAGCAAACTTAACCTGAAAACTATAAAAGCCTTGAATATCAGAGAGGCCTTTCAACAAATCTACGAAGCTCCCTCCGTTGAAATCTTTGATAAACTTCTCCGAAAGTGGTACTTCTGGGCAACTCACAGCCGCATAGAACCTATAAAAGAAGCTGCATACACGATTCAAAGGCACTGGCATGGTGTTGTTAATTGGATCTTCTACAAAATCAGCAACGGAATTTTGGAGGGATTTAATTCTATTTTTCAAGCTGCTAAAGCTAAAGCAAGAGGTTATAAAAGAACTGATACCATCAAAGCAATAATTTATCTTCTCACTGGCAAACTCGACTTTAATAAAATTAATCCCTATTATGTTACCCACTCAAAATGAAAAAGAGCCATTATTATTAATGAATCGCAAACTTTCCAATTCGCCACCTAATCCACCACCAACTTCTTCACCTCCATCGCCTTCTTCGATCGGATTTTCACCAGGTATGCTCCTTTTGGTAATGAGCTGACATTCATCTCGATCTTATTCTGATTTTTAAATATTTCATTCATCACCTGTTCCCCTTTGAGGTCAAAGAAAGAAACAGTAATCTCTTCCCTGGATGTTGTGGGGCCTGTGATTGTGATAGTGGTACTTGCAGGGTTAGGCCAGAGGGTGAATATATTAGTGATTGCTTTTAGTTCTTCAACAAATGTTTCCCCTCCATTTCCGGTTTTTAATATGGTGCCACCCGCCCCTACAACATAACCTGTTGTTGAATCTGTAAAGAAAACGGAATATAGCGTATTCCATGTTCCACTCGAATCAACCGTCCAATTATTACCTCCATTTGTAGTCCTAAAGATATCACCATCGTCATCCACTATAAAGCCTGTAGTTGCAGTTGGAAAATAAACAGAATTTAGATTATTAATTGTTCCAAGCGAAAAATTCGTCCAGGTCATGCCACCATCCATAGTTCTAATAGCAGTTCCGTCCCAGCCGACGGCATATCCGGTATTATCATCAGTAAAGAAAACTGAATAAAGTTCCTCTGGCGCTTCATAAATTAACTTATTCCACGTTGTTCCCCCATCGGTTGTCTTGAGAATAACTCCATAAAAGCTATTATAAGGGTCAATTCCAACAGTATACCCGGTATTGGGGTCAGGGAAGCAAACAGACTTTAGCTCATAGGTATAGGTTTTTGATGTCCATGTTAATCCGGCATCGGTAGTTTTAAGTATTACCCCTGACCTTGATCCATCCCCTCCGACAATGTATCCTGTATTATCATCCGTAAAAACGACAGAATTTAAGGAACGATTTGTACCGCTGGGAATTTGAGCCCAGGTCACCCCATTATTGACTGTTCTTAATATAGTTCCAAAACTGCCTGCAATAAATCCTCTGTTTGCATCGATAAAAAATACTGAAAAAAGCTCATCATAACCCGAGGGCATATTTCCCATTTGTATCCAGTCCGCACCACCATTCACGGTCTTAAAAACTATGCCATTTAGACCTACTGCAAAACCATTTGAGGCATCGGGGAAATAGACAGAATACAAAGGATATCCTATTGTTCCCTTAGATAATTGTGTCCAGGATGATCCGGCGTTGATAGTTTGATAAATGTCTCCGTAACCCCCAACTGCAAATCCCGTACTTGCATTTGGGAAAGATAAAGACTTAGCATCCCCTAGGTTTGTCGAAAGAAGTGTCCATGACGATCCTGCATCTATCGTTTTAAAAATATTACCATCGTCAACTAAAGCATATCCTGTGTTGGTATCGGTAAAGAAAATCGAATTAAATCCAGAAAGGCCGAATCTTCCCAGCCCATTTGTATCCACAGTCCAGGTAGTGCCTGCATCTATCGTTTTTAGAAGGCCAACTGAACCAGCAATATACCCATGGTTAGCATCTGTAAAACAAATAGAATACAATGGTTCGTTTGTTCCGCTGGATTGAGGATTCCAGGATGTCCCACCATTGGTGGTTTTTAATATGTCTCCATTATCACTTACGACATAGCCTGTGTTCGGATCAGTGAAATAAACAGAATAAAGGAGATAAGCTGATAGTCCTGGTAAGGTTATCCAGGTTGAACCGCCATCCGTAGTCTTAATGACACTTCCCCAAATACCAACCGCATAACCTGTGTTATTATCAGGGAAGAAAATAGATTCCAACCCAGGTTCTGAATCGCTGTATACTGTGCTCCATGAATTCCCCGCATCGTTGGTTTTTAATATCAGATCACCTGTACTGCCGGTTCCTGCTGCAAATCCATTATTTGAATCAGTAAAGTATACAGAGAAAAGCTCATTCATATTGCCACTCGAATAAATTGACCATGTTGACCCTCCATCCGTTGTTTTGATTATTGTCCCTATTGCACCTACAGCATAACCCGTATTCGAATCTGTAAAGAAAACCGAATTCAAAGGATTGCCTTGTGGTAATGGGTTTTGCCATCGCCATTGAGAGAAAGAGAGAACTGAGATAAGGGAAAAACAAAGTAAAAGAGGAATCTTTTTCATAAGTGTCTGTAATTAACACTATAAATGTATGGATAACATAAAAAATTTTCTGTAAAATACGAATCAAAAATAATAAATAAAATCTCAAGTGTCAAGAATAATGTAAAATATAATATAAGATTAATACTGATCAAAGATATTTTTGAGATTAAGTTATGTTTAAAAATCATGAAACGCACAATGATAATCAGCGGTGAACAATGACGGTATTCCGTAAAATGAAATAGCGGAAATCCGCTATCCATTTAAGACAAATATTTCATTAAGTAACAGATAATCAATCAGTATTATAAAAAAAGTGGCGTGCAAATTGCACGCCACAAAACATGCCATTTTCTTCGTTTTGCTATGGTATACTTTACTGTAATGTAAAAAATACCATAGCAGGACTACGTTTATATTGGTCATTTTAAAAATCGATGTTATCGTCAAAATACATTGAAATAAAAAAATAATTGTTTTATTTTGATATGCTGGAATAGATCTTTAATCAAGATTGGCTGTTTCCCGGTTAAAATAGGAAATAACAATAATAGTAGAATTTCACGTTCTTTTTAATCCCTTCATTTCGCCAATCAAATAGATCACAACACAAAACACTCCGATTCCTGAGATCATAAACATTGCTTTAGGCCCGATAGTAAACCACAGTAAGCCGGAAAGGCTACTCGAAAGGAGGGTAAAAATACTGGCAAAACTGGTATAAAAGCCAATTGCAGTTGCGGTATCGGATTTGTCGGCAAGGTTTGAGATCAGCGCTTTTGAAACCCCTTCAGTAGAAGCCGTATAGATGGCATAAAACAAGAATAGGAGTCCGAATGCCAGAAAAGAGGTGGCAAATCCGAAGAAAAAATATACCAGTGAAAAAATAAATAGCCCGAAGATGAGCATGGTCTTCAAACCAATCCTGTCGGCTATGGCGCCAATCGGATAAGAGAGCAAGGCATAAACCAGGTTATAGAAGATGTAAAAACCAATCATCCTGGTATCCGGCATTCCCTGGTTTTTCATGGCTAACAGGAGGAAGGCATCTGAACTGTTGAAAAGGGCAAATGCAAGCAACCCACCCGTAAGTCTCCGGTATCCGGGTGAAGCTTTTTTCCAGTAACGGAAATAACCGAAGAAGGATGTTTTAATCTTGACATGGATATCATCCTGGTTCTTGGTCTTTTCTTTCAGGAGAAAAGAAAGCGCTATGGCAATCAGTCCGGGGAAAAAGGCAATGATGAATAGCCATATATACTGTCCGGGATAAAACGAGAGGTAAACCAATGCAAATACAGGGCCTATGGCCGCACCAACCGTATCCATTGAACGGTGAAACCCAAACACTTTTCCCTTGTGTTCAGGTGTCGTCTCATCACTTAAGATGGCATCACGGGCACTGGTTCGCAAACCTTTTCCAAGCCGATCGAGTGTACGGGCAAAGAATACCCATAAGGGAAAGGTAAAAAAAGCCAGCAATGGTTTAGAAATGGCACTGAGTGTATAGCCCCCTTTTACGAATGGAACCCGTTTTTGAAGCACATCAGACAGGTTTCCGAAATAGCCTTTGGATAAACCGGCTGTAGCTTCCGCCACCCCTTCTAAAATTCCGATCAGAAGAACCGAAAACCCGATCGACCGCAAATAAACCGGCATGATCGGGTAAAGCATTTCACTCGCAATGTCGGTAAAGAGACTTACGAATGAAACAATTAGAATTGCACGGGTAAAGATTTTTGTCATACTCAAAATTCATAATTATTTCCCAAAGTATGTAAGATAGTCCTTTGCGGCCTCTTTCAGTTTCCCATTCCAGTGTTGGCTTGCAGATTTTGCATTGGCTGTAGTCAAATCGTTAATGTACCTCAATCTCTTTAAGACATTGAATGCATTGATTCGCGTTTCAAACTCATATTGTGGACCCGAAAAGGCAATAAGTTCGGGAAGGAATTCAGTTTTACCAGTCGAAATGGCGATCTCAATCCATTTCATTCTGATATTCAATCCACGCCAACCTGTCATGTTTTTTGTCATTTCAAGATACTTATCAACACGCTCGGGAAAAGACTGACATAAATTCTGTAATGCCAGTTCCTGGTTCAGGTAAGAATAATCCTGCAAGGCTTTTTCTGCATCTGATTGAAGCGAGACAGGAATAGGGTTGACATCTTTTAGTACTGCTTTTCTTACATTGGCATCAGTATCATTAAGGGCCTGGCGGAAGAGGTTGATGGAAATATCAGTCCGGTCAGCCGAGAGTTGATCAATGATCTCTGCTTTTGTAAGGTAAAAAGTCTCTTTCCGGTAACAATTCAGCAGAAGAGCGCTTTTATCGATCACCGGAAAAGAACGCAATGCCACCAGTGCATCATACCGGTCGATCATCTCCGGCGCTTTGAGGGCCTGAGCTGACAATTCTTCAAATCCTTTTCCGAAGGTCACCTTCTTGACTACATTTCTACCGGGATCGAATAAAACAAAATCTATTGCCCTCTTTGCCAGGTTGGTAATGATAACCTCCTGAGTTTTATTTTCGATCCAGGCAACAATGGTGTCAAAATGGGAATCCTTGTAATGCACTTCAAACCTGATTGGCATTTTAAACAATCCGACAAGACTACCGGTTTCCTGTACCTGGTTGACCATAATATGGGTTGCACGTTTCCCTGTTGTATCATCCAGGACAGCATAAGAAACTTTGTACTCAGGCTCACCGCCATGCCATACCCATTCCTCAAAGAACCAGTTATAAGATATACCCGTTGCATCATAGGTACAGCGGAGAAAGTCGTTTGTTTGTGCGTACCTGAAACTATATCTGTCAACGTAAAGTTTGATTGCATCTTTAAATTCCCGGTCTCCCATCACATTTCTGAGCATGGCCAGCACCATCGATCCTTTTTGGTAAATCCTTGCATTCCCTCCCATTGAGCTTGCCACAGGGAAATTGTTTGTCTTTGTAGCATTGAGCAACTGGGTCAGTTCGTCGTTCATTACATTCTGGTAATAATCCTTTCCGAAGATTGATTTTTCAAAGATCTTGGCATAATAGGTTGCAAAGCTTTCCGTAAGCCAGACATCCTTATTCACAAAATGAGCTATGCAGTTGCCAAACCACTGATGGGTCATCTCGTGTGCGTTCGTGTTGATATAGTTCCTTTGCCAATAGGCATGAGGATCAATCAGGATAAAATCTCCGAAAATGGTGGATGTAGTGGTTTCCATGGCTCCATACATATAATCTATCACGGGGGCCTCACGATAAACAGGATATGGGTATTTACTTCCGGTTTCCTTTTCCAGGAAATTCATCATGGCTTCGGTATACTGGTAAGTAGGCTGAACTTTCTCCTCCTGGCCATGGTAGTACCAGAATTCGAGGGGAACCCCGCCTGCTGAAACGGAAGTTTTGAAATCATAGTCACCGATCACGAGTGCTGTTGAAAAATAAGGATGATCTTTAGCCATCAAGTAATGCCAGGTCCTTGTACTGTCGGGATTATCTTTTACCTCAACCCTTTCTCCATTGGCAAACACCTTATAATTGCGGTTGAAAGTATAGTACATGTCCATGGTTATCCGGGCATCAATATATGGCAGCCAACCATGAGGACGATGAGCCCAAATCTCTTTGCGCTTCCCATTCTCCTCCGGTCTCCATCCAATAAAATAGATTGCCCCTGCTTTCGGCTGAGCCGTATAGTCAATAAATATTTTATATTCTGAATGAAATTGAAGAGCCGAAGACGGGAGATAGATAACCAGATTGGGGCCAACAAACTTCCAGTCGGATGAATGAAGTGTCAGGTCCACATCTTTCCCTGTGATCCGGATATATGTGACCTTGAATTCGGGTGCATTAAAAATGATAGAGTCGGTTTTGTAACGGTTCGGTGTGAATGTGAACTCGGTTTTTGCAAGTACGAGGTTTTCTTCAGGCTTGAAGCTGACATCAGCCCGAATGTGTTTAAGTGTGATGATGAGATCAGGTGGAAGGCCGGAAGGATCGTTGAGGTATGTTGTGGTTTTGTCCTGCCCGCAAACATTTAATAAGATAAAAGATAACAAGATAGTGGTGTAGAACTTAAGCATAATATTGGCTTTATGAACTTGATTATTAATTTATGTTCTTTAGATGAATTCCTTTTTCAACATTTCAACCCAATCCGAAATACGGTGTCCGGTTAAATGACTTTCAAATTCCTCATCGATTGCCAAACCAACAAGCTTATCTTTTAAGAGTGCCATAGAGGAAATAAAACTGTAGCCCGTCCTGGGGACAAATCCAACAACCTTTACCCCCTTTTTCTTCAACCAGTCGTAAAGAACCCCCATCGCGTCCACAAAAGAATCGGTATAGGTACTCTGATCCCCGAGTCCGAAAAGGGCAACTTTTTTCCCTGAAAAGTTTACCTGTTCAAGAATTTCCATAAAATCCTCGAAATCATCCTGCAGATCACTGACACCCCATGTTGAAACCCCAAATATTAGATAGGGATATTTCTCTATATCCGCCAATTCGGAGGTATCCACATTGTAAACATCTGCATTTCCCTCACCGAATGCGTGCCGGATGAGGTTTGCAACTTTTTCAGTATTACCTGTCGTTGAGCCATAAAATATCCCGATATTTGCCATGTCTTCCTAAAAATTAATTGTTAATACTCCTTAATAATCAGTGATCTTGAAGAAGCCGAAAGCCAAAAGTAGCACTTTTTCGATGAAGAATATCAACCTGAGCGAGAAACTTATTCTCTATTTCCTTCTGCTCGGCTTGGGAACTATTTTCATCATCAGTATCTACTCCTACTTCAGCACACAGGAGGCATTGATGAACCGTACATTTGATCAGCTTACCTCTTTAAGGATCGCTAAAAAAAACCAGGTTGAGATCTTCTTTAAGGACAGGATCAAGGAGGTCATTCTGCTTTCAGGATCAGATGAAACAAGGAAAATTGCAGAGATTCAGAGTAAAATCCAGGGAGAGGATTGTAAAAAAGAGTTGGCCGCTTACCTTGAGAAGTACAAATCGCTTACCAGTTACTTTACCAGTGTAATGATCCTTTCAAACAACAGCAAATATGTTAAAGGCTTTACGGCTGATCCATCAATAGAATCGGGTAATCTTGAGAACCTGACAGCAGCAGGAAATCTTCAGACTTCACAAATGAATCAGGTGATCCCCGTGACCATTCATGATGAGGTCATGGACTCATCCTCCGGGAAAGTAAAGATGATCATGGAAGCGCCTGTGTTTAATGCAAAAAATGAGCTGACCGGGCACATCGTTCTCGAACTGCCGGAAGATCATATCAACACCATTATGCTGAACAACGATCCGAATAGCGGATTGGGGATGACAGGAGAAACTTACCTCGTGGGAATTGATTTTAAAATGCGGTCAAGTTCACGTTTTATCCGGAATTCTATTTTGAGAACGACGGTTCATACAAGGCCCATGTTATTCGCAATCCATGGGGAAGAAGGCCATACCACCACACGTGATTACAGATCTATTCCGGTATTGTCGTCCTACAGCAAGGTAAAGATTCCGGGATTGAATTGGTTCATCCTTGCCGAGATTGACCTTAAAGAAGCCATGGTACCAATTTACAGAATGCGCAATAGCATTTTCTTATTGAGTACACTGCTTTCAATCATCTTCTTTGTGTTTGTATTCTTCATCTCAAAGCGGATCACCCGGCCAATTAATCAATTGAAAGAAGCAGCCCTGAAAGTTGGCAAAGGCCAATACGATATTGATATCCCTGTCAGGTCGAATGATGAGATCGGGTCACTGACCCAGGCGTTTAACTCTATGTCGGTGCAGATAAAAGAGAAGACCCGGGAATTACAATCTGAAAGAACCGGGAGGTTAAGATCAGTAATCGATGCTGAAGAAAAGGAAAGACAGCGGTTATCAAGGGAAATCCATGATGGGATCGGCCAATCCCTGATAGCTCATAAGCTCCGCCTGGAAAGCCTTCTTTATATGAATGATCCGGAGATTAAGGATCAGATCAGAATATTGAAAGACCAGTTTAATGTTACCATCGATGAGATCCGTAGAATTTCCAATAACCTGATGCCTTCGGTACTTGAGGTCTTCGGGATCACACTGGCATTGAAGAACCTTTGTGAGGATACAGAAGAACATGGCGCCATCGAGATACTTTTTCAAACGACAGGCGAACTTGAAGATATTAACACAAAAACTAAAACTTACCTTTACCGCATTACACAGGAGGCACTCAACAATATCCTGAAACATTCAGGCGCTAAAGAAGTCACTTTTACCTTGTCCAGGTCCAAAGATATCATTACTTTTATTCTCCGGGATGATGGTAAAGGATTTGATGTGGAAGATGCTGCCTATGAAAAAGGGAATGGCTTGCATAATATGCGTGAACGGGTAGCATTGATGAGGGGAACAATTAACATCCTTTCATCACCTGGAGAAGGAACAACTCTAATCATCAACTTACCAGTATAGTAAAATCATGGAAAAGATCAAAATCATATTGGTTGACGATCATCAACTTGTCAGAGATGGAATCAAGGCATTGCTTACAGGCGTTCCTGATATTGAAATCATCGGGGAAGCTTCTTGTTCCGGTGAGCTTTTCAGTGAACTTGAAAACCTGAAACCCGACCTCCTCATCATGGATATTTCCCTGCCTGAAATTTCCGGAATTGAACTTACAAAAAAGATCTGTAGTGAATATGCAGGGATCAATGTATTAATCCTGTCCATGTACAACAGTGAAGAATTCATTTTCAATTCACTGAAAGCCGGAGCCAGAGGTTATCTTCCGAAGAACACCTCACGGGACGAACTCCTGGAAGCCATTTATACGATTAACAAAGGAGAAGAATTCTTTGGTGAATCAATCTCAAAGGTAATGCTGAAAAGTTACATTAAAAGAGCTACCGATGAAGATCAAACTGAGGACAGAACCAATGCAGCACTTACCAGCAGGGAGATTGAAATACTAAAATTGTATGTTGAAGGATTGATCAATAAAGAAATCAGTGATAAACTCGATATCAGTATCCGAACAGTAGAAACACATAAGAATCATATTATGCGGAAACTGGGATTAAAATCGACAGTTGAACTGGTGAAATTTGCTATAAGAAATAAGATTGCAGAAATATGAGTTGCTTTTTCACAAACTTATCTAGAAACTTTCCACTGGATACGTATATCTCGTAAATCCTGCTTCGTTTCTCTTATTTTTATGTCAGTAAATTGCAGGATTGTGCAATATTAATATTGTGCGTAAAATTGTGGCTCTCAATAATCATCGACACAATTCTGCACTCAATGAATACAAGAGTAACTGCCATCAACGCTGTCCTGATATTTTTTATTAATTTCTTTTTCATTTTACCTTGTTTTTCGCAAACCGAAGACGAACATCAGGCCGAAAAAAGTCCTTCCAATCCTGTTCAGTTCAATCTAGGTGCCGACCTTGTCAGCCGTTATATCTGGCGTGGGAAAGATTACGGAAATTCACCTGCCATACAGCCAAATGTTTCATTTTCATTTGCCGGACTCAAAATCGGGGTATGGGGATCATACGGAGTTATCTACAGAGAGAATCAAGGGAATTATTCTGAGTTCGATCCATATATTTCTTACACCTGGAAATGGTTTACATTAGGGATTACCGATTATTTTTATCCGAATGGTGTATCCCCTAATGATAACAACCGCTATTTTAATTATAATTCAGGAACGACCGGACATACATTTGAAGGAAGCCTGACTTTCACAGGCCCTGAAAAATTCCCTTTGCAGGTTTATGCCGGCACCTTGTTTTATGGTGCAGATAAAGGGAAGGATTCCACAGGAGTATATGGACTGGGAACTAAAAACAACTATTCGACTTATTTCGAAGTATCTTATCCTTTCACTGTCAAAGGGATTGGCATTAAACTTTTTGCAGGTGGCATCCCCTTTGGAAGTGGATGGTATGGGCCTTATGGCGGAGTTGTCAATGCAGGGTT
>Ga0364922_10026_pt1 | contig 81205 bp, 72 predicted proteins | sample ExccelJu500001D4_2_FD_206955 | JGI IMG/M metagenome (GOLD analysis project Ga0364922, IMG submission 206955) | Enriched cells from Trout Bog Lake Hypolimnion, Wisconsin, USA - BchlTB.June20.5000.01.D4 | ecosystem: Environmental > Aquatic > Freshwater > Lake > Hypolimnion/Profundal zone | place...
GTGATATCTACTATCCCCTTGGCTGAATTAGTCCACATGGCACAACCAGAATTTGAAGAAATCATTACCGCTGCCAGTTCATTAAAACATCGTCACTTAATTTTATGCTGCTTTATGCTTCGGCAAAATTCCGTCAGTAACGATCATTGGCTCTACTATCCCGAAGAGGAGTTTCATTTTAATCGTCTGCACCAGCCTAGGAATTTCAGTCCGATTCTCTGCCCGGCCAATAAATCCTCGATCGTAGCTGAACTCACCTGTTTTGAAAACGATTCCTTCTGGCGCGCTACCGATATGGAATTATTTGATCTGCTTTCGGATGATCTCCTGGCAACCAATATGGTCCGCGTGACCGATATCGAAGACTATCAAATCTACCGAATTAAGCACGCTTATCCGGTCTATAACCTGGAATACAAAAGTAATCTGGTTCGTATCTTTAACTACTTACGGTCTTTTTCCAACTTAATCACCACGGGCCGCCAGGGACTTTTTCATCATAATAATCTGGACCATTCTATCCTCATGGGACAAGCTGCCGCCCGCCATGTCCGGGATAACCCGGATAATCTTTCCGGATGGTATGACTCCCTTGAAACTTTCAACCAGTTCCGAATCATTGATTGACTTCCTCCATTAAGCCTTCCTTTTTCTCTGCCGCAGTGATAAAATCCCGATTTTATGCGCCTTTGCAAGGTTTTATTTTTTTATCTTGCATTGCGTTTTTTACTGTGATAGGATGACGAATTATATATTCCTTTGATTTTAGTTTGCCGTTTGAACTTTGGGATAGAGTGAATTAATAATTCTTTTTTTGTCTATATATTTTTTTAACGGTTTGCAGTAGAATTAGTTCTCTAATTTTTTGCGGTCAGAATAAAGGATACCCAATTTTTTAGATATAAACGGAATCAAGAAAACATTGTTGAGCAGAATATCGCCATGATCTTTAGATAAATGGAAACAGATGTTGTACCATGAGGAAATCTGTTGATTAATTTTCTCTGCTTTCTTATTCGATCCTTTCCTGACGGTAATTTGATGAAGAAGAAGTTTCTCTTTCGGAGAAAGAAGTGAGTGTTGAAATAATGGTATTAAAAACTGATAATTTATGGAATCAAGTTCTTACGGTTCTGGAAAATAAAATAAGCAAAGATAATATGGAGACCTGGCTTCGTCCTGTTAAATGTTCCGCCTTTTCTCATGATACAATCACCCTGCAAATTCCCGGCAAATATCATCAGGATTGGATCACGGTTCACTTTCTGGATATTATTAAACAATCGCTGTTCGAGTTAATCGGATATTCGGTTAAAGTGGATTTCAAAATCGGCACGGAATCATCTACCCCTCCGATTCAGGTAAAACCGGCCTCTCTAACCACGCCTACCGATTCATTAGAGTTATTTCATCAGCTTGAAAACAATCTCAATCCCAAATATACTTTTGATACATTAGTCGTAGCGGCCAATAATCGGTTAGCCCATGCGGCGGCTTTAGCGGTTTCTGAAAATCCGGCTAAAGCATATAACCCCCTCTTTTTGTACGGGGGAGTAGGACTCGGGAAAACCCATATCCTGCATGCCATTGGTCACGGAGCCCGGCAAAATGGAAAAGCTATCCGGGTTCTGTATACCTCCGCCGAACAATTCATGAATGCCTTTATTTCTGCAGTAACCAATTCCCGGCGTCAGGATTTTCAGGCAGTTTACCGGAATATTGATGTCCTCCTGATTGATGATATTCACTTTCTGGCCGGAAAAGAAGGGACTCAGGAAGAATTCTTCCATACCTTCAATGCCTTGCATAATGCTCATAAACAAATCGTTATCAGTTCGGATCGCCCTCCCAAAGAAATTCCTACCCTGCAGGAACGTTTATTATCCCGTTTTGAATGGGGCTTAATTGCAGATATTCAACAACCTGACCTGGAAACCAGGATGGCTATTTTAAAAAAGAAAGCTGAACAGGAAAAAGTCCGGGTTCCCGATGACGTTATTTTCTATATTGCTGATAATATTCAGTCTAATATCCGTCAGTTAGAAGGATGTCTGGTCCGAATGGCGGCATCAGCCAGTATGACAGGTGCAGAAATCAATCTGGAACTCGCCAAACATTCACTCAATGGTATCATGGAGATTAAAAAAGAAAAACAAGTAGATATGGATGCCATCCAGAATGCGGTCATAAATTATTATAAAATCTCCAAAGATGATCTGCTTGGAAGACGACGGACAAAGGGAATCGTTGAACCCCGGCAGGTAGCGATGTATCTCTGCCGCCAGTTAACCCAGAAATCGTTCCCCGAAATTGGGGAAGCGTTTGGCAAAAAGGATCATACTACCATCATGCATGCCTGTGGAAAAGTTACCGCGGATATGGAAAATGATTCTAATTTCCGGCGGGTCATATCGCATTTAATTGAAATTATTAAGGCCCGGTAAGCGAAACCTGATAATCTTCCTGGGGGTGTCAACCCTTTTCACCCTGTTTTGATAGAATAGTATAAGATTCCAGTATTCGATTGAGGTAAATTATGTTTAATTTAGCCAGATTCAATAAAAAAGGATTCACCCTGATGGAAATTATGCTGGTCGTTGTTATCATTGGGATTTTGGCCGCTGCCGTCATGCCCCAGTTAATGAAACAGCTTCCCTATGTCCAAAAAAAGCGGGCCGTTTCCGATCTCGCCACCTTAGGTAATGTTTTAGATACGTATTATATGCAGAATAATGATTATCCCAGTACCGATCAGGGGCTTAAGGCATTATTAGAAAAACCTACCACCAATCCAATTCCTAAAAACTGGAATGGGCCTTATCTAAAAAAGGTACCTAAAGATCCTTGGGATCGGGAATATAAATATAAATGTCCCGGAGAGCATAATCCTGATGAATATGATCTTTGGTCAGCCGGTAAAGATGGTCAAGACGGTACCGATGATGACATCAACAACTGGGATGATAAGAAAAACACAGCAACTAAATAGCATTTATAATTAAAAACCTTATAAAAAAGGCCCTGGTAATCAGGGTCTTTTTTTATGGTCTGCTCTCAATCCTCGAATATCCTTGCCGTGAATAAGTTAAAATAATGTAAATAAGTAGTTTTTCAGGAGAAATATATGTCTAGCCGTAACAACGGACCCATTAAAACAAACTCAATAGATTCATCCTTTCAAAAAGTATATATTGGAGGTTCCCGTGATATCAAAGTTCCTTTTCGTGAAATCAAACTTAGTCCTACCAAACGGATTGATGGCACTTTAGAAGCAAACCCACCTTTACGAGTTTATGACACCAGTGGTCCGGGTTCCGATGATATTTGGAAAGGGTTACCGGCTATCCGGAAAGAATGGATCACTAAAAGAGGCAATATTACTGAAGTTGAACCTTCATATACCCCTTCTGGAGCATCACCATTAAAAATCCCCCCATCACCCCGTAAAAAGGCTTTAAAAGGGCTTAAACCTGTCACCCAGCTTCATTATGCACGACAAGGTATCATTACTGCGGAAATGGAGTTTATTGCTATCCGGGAAGGATTAGCCCCGGAATTCGTTCGCGATGAAGTTGCCCGGGGACGAGCCATCATCCCAGCCAATATCAACCACCCGGAATTAGAACCCATGATCATTGGCCGTAATTTCCTGGTAAAAATTAACGCCAATATCGGCAATTCACCTGTCACCTCAAGTATTGATGAGGAAATCGAGAAAATGCAATGGTCTATAAGATGCGGATCAGATACGGTGATGGACCTGAGCACTGGAAAGAACATCTATGAAATCAGGGAATGGATTATCAGGAATTCACCTGTTCCAATAGGTACCGTACCTATTTATGAAGCTATTGAAAAAGTGGGTGGAAAACCGGAAGACCTGACTTGGGAGATATTTAGAGATACTTTGATTGAACAATGTGAGCAAGGTGTAGATTACTTCACAATTCATGCAGGTTTATTACTCCGATATATTCCCCTAACCGCTAATCGGGTCACCGGAATTGTTTCCCGAGGTGGTTCTATTATGGCTAAATGGTGTCTGGCGCATCATCAAGAGAACTTCCTATATACCCACTGGAACGATATTTGTGAGATTATGCAGCAATATGATGTTTGTTTTAGTATCGGAGACGGGTTAAGACCCGGCTGCCTCGCCGATGCCAATGACGAAGCTCAATTTGCAGAGTTAAAAACCCAGGGAGAACTAAACCGGATAGCCTGGAAATATGATGTTCAAGTTATGAATGAAGGCCCTGGGCATATTCCGATGAATTTAATTAAAGAAAATATGGATAAACAACTCGAATGGTGTGATGAGGCTCCTTTTTATACTTTAGGCCCCATTGTTACAGATATTTCTCCCGGCTATGACCATATTTCTTCGGCCATTGGTGCGGCAATGATTGGCTGGTATGGATGTGCCATGCTTTGCTATGTAACCCCCAAAGAACATTTAGGACTACCCGATAAAAATGACGTTAAAAATGGCGTTATTGCTTACCGTATAGCCGCCCATGCAGCCGATGTAGCCAAAGGACATCCGGGAGCCAGGCTACGAGATGATGCTATGGCTAAGGCTCGTTTTGAATTCCGCTGGCAGGATCAGTTTAAACTGGCGCTGGACCCTGACACTTCCCAATTGATGCATGACCAAACTCTGCCCGAGGATGCCGCCAAAGAAGCTCATTTCTGTTCCATGTGCGGTCCGCAATTCTGTGCCATGAAAATCACTGAAGAAGTTAGAGAGTTTGCCCGAACTAAGGGTTTAGGGACAGAAGCTGCTATCGAAGAAGGTATGAAAGATAAAGCCAAGGAATTCCAAGACAAGGGAGCTTCCATTTACCAGAAAGTGTAATCAAAAACTTATGGCACGTTTTCCGGTATCACCCAACAAAGAATCTGAACTTTCTCTTCGGATGGCCCAATTCGGCATTAAAGAGGACGATTTGGAAGAATCCTTTATCCGTTCTTCGGGTAAAGGAGGCCAGCATGTTAATAAAACCTCTACCTGTGTTCAGATTCTCCATAAACCCTCAGGGATTATCATTAAATACCAGTCAGAACGGTCTCAGGGATTAAACCGCTATTACGCCCGAAAACTCCTGGTTGATAAGATAGAAGAAATCCGGTTAGGCGAGCGGAGCCGCATACAACAGACCATTGAGAAAATTCGCCGCCAGAAGAGAAAACGTTCCAAACGCGCTAAAGATAAAATGCTTGCCGATAAGAAACATCAGTCGGAAAAGAAGTCTCACCGTTCTTCCCCTCGAAACATGGATGAATAATAAATCCTCATTGCTTCATTTTAAATATGTTACAATTCTAGAAAATATATAACTAAGGAGTATCCAGATGTCTCGTATCAAATTTCTATTAATTGGTCTGATTATTTTAGTCTTATCAGGATGTGCCACTTACTCCACCAAGAAAGCTGAAATCTATCCGCAACCCAATTTCCAAGTAATTCATTTAGGGGAACAAGGCAAAACAGGTCCGGGAACCTATGCTAAAAATCGCATTGCTGTCTTCGATAAAGAAGATATCAAATCTTTACAAAATGGGACGGTCTTCCTGGGAGATTCCATTACCGAACGGTATCCTCTGGCTCAATATTTCCCAAAAATGAAAGTGGCTAATCGGGGAATTGGCGGAGATACCCTGGGCGGTTTGAAATATTATGGCGTTTACGACCGACTCGAATCTACCGTCTATAACTTACATCCTAAAAAGATTATCTTAATGATTGGGATTAATGATGTAATGTGGATCAGTTCCGTGCCCCTGGAAAAGAAATTTGTTCAGTATGACTATCTCCTTTGGACCCTTCGTAAAAACCTTCCCAAGACTGAAATTTATTGTGTCTCCACTTTACCGGTTAAAGGCAAATATGCCACTTTCAATGGCGATGTCATCAAGTTTAATGAACACGGTAAAGCAACTGCATTGAAATATAATGCTCATTGGATTGATGCTTATTCGTTATTTAAAGATGACCAAGGCATGCTGAATAAGGATTTAGCCGCAGATGCTGTCCATCCTAATCCCGCAGGATATACCGTATTAACTAAGCTAATAAATCACGAAGTATTTCACAAATAAAGTCATCAATGCTAAAAATAGGTTGTAGTTATTTTGGAAATTATCATCTACGTCATGTACGGACTGATCTTCAGGAATTATGGGATACAGGATTTAATACTTTAACCATTCCCTTGAGTGAAAACGATTTGCAGTTTTATCGCCAGACAATGACGGATATCATTTCGATTGCCAAAGACACCGGCTTTGAAATCTATCTGGATCCCTGGGGTTTGGGTAAAGTATTTGGGGGCGAAGCCTATTCTTGGTTTGTAGCCAAATATCCCTCCGAATGTCAGGTATTAGAAGATGAAACCCGGGTTCCTCATGCCTGCCCTAACAGCAAGATATTTCGAGAATATCTCTCAGAATGGATTCTAAATGCCGGAGAAACCCAAGCGGATTATATTCTTTGGGATGAACCGCATCTCTATATCCCTGGTTGGGCCGCTCCTAATCATGGAACATTCGCCTGCCACTGCCGCACCTGCAAAAAACAATTCCGCAATCTCATGGGATATAATCTACCCAAAGTCATGAACGATGATGTAATGAATTGGCGAATCGGTTTATTGATTAATTTACTGAATTATTGCACGGATATGGCTTCACGCATGGGAAAGAAGAATATTGTCTGCTTCCTCCCTAATATTCCGACTAAACCCGGTGGAATCTCTTGGAATCGAGTCTCGGAAATTGATCATTTAGATGTCTTTGGTACTGACCCCTATTGGATTTGGGATAACCAACCTTTAGACACTTATGTTCGAGAGTTTTCCCGGAAAGTTAAAACGATCAGTGATGCGAATAATTGGGAGGCCCAAATCTGGTTACAGGCAATGAAACTACCCGCTGGTCATGAAACGGATATGGCAGAAGCTCTTAAAGTTACGTTAGATGAAGGAATCAGAAATGTCAGTTTCTGGGGCTATGATTGCTGCCGGCATATCTCCTATATCCGCTGTGAGAATCCGGACCTTGCCTGGAATTCCTTATGTAAAACGGTTAGGGAAATTCGATTCCAACATAATTTATAGTTTTTAGAAAATAATCGTACAATCCTTATAGGGTGTCTACGTCTTTCTCTCTGCGCATAGTCGGACTTTCCTCGGACTTGGTACGGAGGAAAGACGAAGGAGAAACGAACTGGTTCGTCCTTACTCCGCTATTCTTCCAATCGAACAATTTTTATAGTTTCATAATAATTTCTATTAATTTTGTTCGATTTCTTTATGGCAACTAATTATATGGGACATATTTGTTATCATAGTTAAGTAACGTTTAGAAATAGTCTCTAATTCGGTAGTAAAAGTGGTAGTGTTTTGACCCAAAAAACCGTCAAATTTTAATCGGAGTTAGAACGGTGTTGGTGTGGAGGTGACCTGCCCCCCAAAAAAAGAGCCAACCTAAATGTTAGTATATTTCCAGAGAAAAGAAAGCCAGAAGGAGATATATGATGCAAAAGAGACGTCACAGTATGAATGAGATCATTAAGATCATGCGGGAAGTAGAAGGAGGGCAGCCAGTAGTACAAGTCTGTCAGGCCCATAATATTTCAGAGCAGAGCTATTACCGCTGGAAACAGAAGTACGGAGGAATGGAGTTATCTGAAGTGCAGCGCTTAAGGGGCCTCGAAGAAGAGAACCAGCGGTTAAAGAAGAAAGTCGCGGATTTAGTATTGGAGAATGATTTATTAAAGGAGGCAGTCGCAAAAAAGTGGTAGGCCCGTCGGAGAAACGGAGAGTCGCCCAACACCTGGTTTCGAAGCGCGGGTGTTCAGTTCGGCGGGCCTGTGCGGTGCTGGGATTATCCCGCGGTAGTTATTCCCCACCGGGCACTCAAAGCCAAAAGGATCAGCCCCTCAAGGAAGCGATCCAAGGTTTATTCCGAAAATACCCGCGGAGTGGGTATCGGATGATGACGCAACGGTTACGGCAACGGGGGTGGAAAGTGAATCGGAAAAGAGTATCTCGACTGATGGGGCTGTTAGGGCTCAAAGTTAGAGGCAAAGCGAAGAAACGCAGACGGTTAGGGTTATCCACCGGACGGCGGCAACAGGCGGGGCATCTGAATCAGGTTTGGAGCTGGGACCTTATCTATGATCAGACATCTTCCGGACGTCAGTTGCGGATGCTCACGGTTCTGGATGAATACACTCGCGAATGTTACGCCATCCGGGTGGGATATCAGATCACGGCCCACACCGTATTAGCGACCTTGAAACAATTAATTCAGGCACACGGGATTCCCGAACACCTGCGGTCCGATAATGGTTCGGAGTTCATTGCCCGGGCGATTCAAGACTGGCTCCAGAGGGAATCCATCGCCACCCTTTATATTACTCCGGGCTGTCCTTGGGAGAATCCCTATATTGAAAGTTTTCATGATAAGTTTCGGGACGAGTGTTTGAACCGAGAACTCTTTGATGGTTTACGAGAAGCGCAAATCATGGTTGAAGATTGGCGAAGAGAATATAATCAAGAGCGACCCCATTCCGCACTGGGGTATCAAACTCCATGGGAATTTAAAAAGACCTTAGGCCACCCTCCGGTCGCTTCGCTCCCTACCGGTGGCCTAAAACAACCAAACTTGAGCTATACTAACATTACCGTTGGTACAAATAATGGGGGCTAGTCACAGGTGTCTCGGAGGAACCCAAGGGGGGATTTTTAGTCCTGAATCGGTAGTAAATGGGGTAGTAAAATGACGCTTTTATGAGGGTATATTTTTAACCCACCTCTTCATTTTTTTATAGGATTGTAATAATTTACGGTTTTGAGTATAAACGATTAAGCATGGATGCTAGATATAATTGATAAACCTTTATTTCTGTTGTTCGGTTACCGGCATTGGCCGGGACAGCATACATAATCCGAACTTTAGATATTTTATACCAGGTCTGATGGGGTACAGAAAATTGCCAGGTAAATGTGGCCGTAGGTATTTCCGTATTGCCCCCCATCCCCATTCCGAAACAGTTAATAACATTATTACTCCCACAATCAAAAATCACCCGTGGAGCATAAGGACGCCCGTCAACATCATAAAACTCTACCCAAAATCTGCCGGCTATTTGATAGGTACTATCGGTAGCCGTGGTTTCATTACTCCCCTGATATTTAATTCCCGCCCCGAGCATATCCCAATCAAGAGATAATCCAGCAGCCGTACTGACACTAATGGGCCCGAACTCTATCCCCGCAGTTTGTGCTGATTGGCAACATAAACCTACGGCTCCGGTATAATTGTTAACCCTCCCGCCTCCTGATGTAACAATACTCCAGCCGGTTGTCCCCGTAGAAAACATCCCGTAAGCAGGTAGTAAAAAACGTAAATCACAATAATCTAAATTAGGGGTCCCAATAGTTATATCCCATTCATCATCCGGAATATTAAGAGTATATCCAGTGCCATACAATGAAAACCATAGTATTACCAAGAGTATCTTTATTAATTGCCATCGTTTCATTACACATCCTCCGCTATTCAACATCTATTATTCATTGCTTTTTAAGGTGTCATTCCTGAATGCTTTAGTCATGCCAAACAACCATTGTCATTCTTGAGGGCATGTTCTGTTTTATATGCCCGAAGAATCTTATACTGTTCCTTTAATCAGTCGCCTTGTCTTTGCGAGGGAGGAAGTAGATTCGGTTTTGTTTTATTGAATCTGCTTACTTCCGACCGTGGCAATCTCGTTAAAACCATGAAAACATTGTTTACTATTCATTATCCATTGTTTGAGCACTTATCCCCGTTCCCGGACTAAAGTTGTAATTCCGATCATGCGCAAACAAAGCATAGTAATAAGTCTTTCCGCTAATCACATTGGTATCCGTAAAAGTTGTCCCATTAAACCAGTATTGAGTATCCCCATCACTGGGACTTAGTGGCATCCTATCGGTTCTTCTAACGATTAAGGTCGCCTGATAATCCCCTCGATCGGGATTGACCCAAGTTAAAGTAATACTGCTGCTATCGGAATAGGTTTCTAATCCTTCAATATTCCGGAACGTGCCAGGGATATCAGAGACCACCATCCCCGGAGAATACTGAAATAGATCATAGGTATAAATCCCGTAATAATATCTCTGACCCTGAGTTAATCCGGTATCGGTATAGCCTGTTCCATGATCGTTATAAACAATAACCCCATCGGTCAGTCAAGTTGGATAATGACTGTTATTACGAACAATGAGGGTACTGCTATTATTCCCAGTCGTCGGATTTACCCAACTGATACTGATATTCCCATATCCCGGACAAGAAGCAATCTGACTCACATTTGGAATTCCCGTCCATCCCGGAATATGCCGCCCGCCTACGCCGCTGGAGAAGTTTAAAAACGTATCGTTAGCATAGAGGAGATAGCAATAAGACGTATCCGTTAATCCCAGCTCTCCAATCCCATTCCCGTTATACCAATACCGGAACCAGGTGCCATCCGTGGCATTATATCCATCTGCCGGGTCATTGGGATACCGGTCAGTTCTTCTCAATACAATCGTCGCATCATATTGATTAGTTACCGTCGGATTCGCCCAGCTCAGAACTTCCGCTCCTGCCCAAGGTTCACTCAAACTAGCTTTACTAATATTCTGATAGGAATCCGGAATAGCGGAAACAAATGTCCCTGAAGAGAAACTATAACTCGTATCATGGGAGAAAACCCCAAAATAGGTCTTCTGACCATTGGGAACCGATACATTACAACCCGTTCCGTTATACCAGTAGACCATATTCCCATCGGTAGGGCTTACTGGATATCGGTCAGTTCTTGATACCACTAACGTCCCCGCATAATCCCCTTGATTCGGATTCTCCCAGGATAACTGCACGCCCCCATAACTGGGATTAGCACTTAATTTATTGATCTTTTTTGTGGGAGTAACACTGGGAACCAACATTTCATAAGAGTAAAGAAAATTCTGGTTATCAGTGGTATCTCTCCCCCCGAAAATATACACATGTTGCTTCCAGCTAACTACTACATTTAATCCAATTCTTCCGACTGCCGTATAAGGACCCTGAATTACTTTAAAACTCTCTTTAACTGGATCAAATTGAATGATATGAGTTTTATTGTGCATGGTTGCATCATATACTCTTTCTACCATAACAATAACATTTTGGTCATTTATTGCCGCTTTGCCAACAAAAGGCCATGGACCAGCAAGCGTTGTCCAATCACTTAAGGTACCATCGGCTTTAATAATCGTCCGTACTATATAAGTCGCCGTCCCATTGATATTTTGTCCCATATAATACAAATGGTCGTTATACATCCAGCATAATTCCGCCTGACTAACAATGGGAGGAAGTGGAGTTAAATAGCCAAAAGGCCCCGACGAATGATCGGGTTGTATGACCGAATACTCGACGGTAGAATTCACAGTATACATAGCTTGAGAAAATCCTCCCATTACATATAATCTTCCATTGTAAATTACTGAACCATGAAAAGCCCGGTAGCTCTGTATAGGAGTAGTGCTCACATAGCTGGCTTGATTTAAGCTCCCGTCCACATTTAATAAGCCGAACCAGGTGCTGTTGTAATTGTGATCCAAGCGAACATTTCCTAGTCCTCCTGTAACATAGACCGCAGCGCTGTCCGCGGTTATGTCGCTTCCACTATTTCCAAAAAGAGCACCTAAGCTATCACTAGAAAATGGGGAAAGAGTCCCATCGCTATAAATAGTTGCATACACATAGCTATTTATGGGAACATTCAAACTGTTAGCAAGAAAGAAATTTCCTGAAGTTATTATTGGTCCATATATAAGATATGGCGTAGTTTTAAGTGACCATTGATTAGTAGAACCGGCATAACTTATTCCGGATATTACTACACAAAATATAACTAATGCTTTTATTAAATATTTGGTAAAATTCATCATAGTTCTCCTTTTAATACCGTCTTATTAATTGTAACTTGATTTCTTTGATTTGTATTTCGGAGTCAGTCTTGGGACCATTTCTACCACTATAGGCATAATAGGCAGGATTAGCCCAACTTGTTAAACTCAGAAAACCTAGCTGATAGTAATTCTGGGCGGTGGGAATAATATGCCAGCTATAAGTGACCCAGGTTGTGGATACCATTAGTATACTGTAATTGTATATAGGGGTTGTTAATGATGTATCCACACTAATTCCCTTAAAAGAGACCGCTTCCATATATCCGGGAGAATACCCCGGTTTCCGTGGGCTCCACCAATAAACAGGATTATTATCATATTTACTATCCACCTGTGTTTGAAGGAACCCATAGATTGTCCCACCCCCATAGGCATTTAACGTTGTATTCCCACGGAACGTTATACTAACCAGAAATTCATTCCGTTTGTAATTCGTTAAATCCAGATTCACCTGTGCCGGAGAAATCCCTATCCGTGCATGATATTGTGTATACGAACTAGGGGTGGCAAAGGTCTTTAAAACGGCATAAGGTTCTGGCACGCTAGCATTAAAATAGATTGTTGTGGTATTGAATGTTGTATCAAAATCTGTATACCATTTGGCATTTTGAGTGGTATCACCGAAATGTCCTCCCCCAGGTAATAGATAGCTAATATCGGTCGTGGAAGCACCGAAATAAGCAAAGCTCAGGGAAGCCATCCATACTCCCAACACCCAAAATATAACAAATATTTTCAATTTCATAGGGGTTCCTTTCTAATTATCATTTTTGACTTGGATGGCATAGAGTTCAATGCGATCAATCAAAACCCTGGTAGGGGTTGGCTGATTAGGGGCCGCGCGATAAGTCAGGGTAATATTGCGCAGTTGCCACCAGTCACATTCCCCATGAGTCGGGAAAGTAAAAGTTAAAATGTTCCAGGTAGAAGCTACTGCCAATACTGAATCAGCACTCATACTTTGCAAAAAGGCCTTTTCATAAATCAAAGGGGTCGTTTCAATGGAATTAAGGGATAAGGCACTCCGCATCAGACAACTAAATTGGCCGGTAATTGTAGCTCCACCATACGTAGAATCTCCACATAAAACCACCCGGACTTGGATGGCATCATGTACAATATTGACCATATTGGTAGAGACGTTAATATTATAGGTTGTAGTATTAACAACCGTAGCCACTGTTGTATCAATGGATATAATCGAGGCATCATAAGCCTGATTAGCATTAGAATACAATGACTGTAATGCGATTACTGTTCGGGTTCCATAGGTCGTCTGGTAAACCGTAGTTTTGGAAAGCGTAAAACTGGTAGACCAGCCGCCTAGATTGGGAATATCGAAATTGGCATTATATAAACAGGTAGATACATTGACCGTGCTCATTACATAAGACTGGGAATTAGTATAAAGACCCCAGCCGATAACAAGGCTTAAGAAAAGGATTATCAATCGCTGGTTCATGGCTTCACCTTCACCGCAGTTAAAAAGGATTGATTCAATTTGATTTCCGATGCTGTACTTCCGGTTGTACTGGATTGATAATAGACTTCCATTCGGCGCAGGTAATCATATTCTTGAGAAGAAGTCGTCAGAACACATCCCATGGCTTGTTTTCGCCCTCCATTCCAGGATGGGTGCAATGGGTCTTCCGGTTGGATACTTAGATTCATATTCAACGCATGACAGGTTTCATATCCATATAACCGGGCTCCCCATTCTCCCTGGAGGGTGGAGTTGATTTGATAGACTAAAACTACTTGAAGCTCATCGGCAATAATGGATGCTCCCGTTAAATTCATAAGCCGGGTAGTATCACATCCGACACTATCATTTTGATTCGTGGCTAAAAGAACTTGTCCGCTATTGGTTCCTAGATTGAATCCTAACTGGTTAGCGGTGCTATAAACATTCATATACCCACTGCCACTGGTAGTTACCGTCCAGCCGCTAGTTCCATTAGAATAGGTTCCGCTTCCGGGTAATAGCCAGCTGATATCTAATTGTCGGACGGTATCGGTAATGAACGGGTCTAAAACCCCATAATTTCTCCCCATCTGAGGAATTAAACCCCACCTGACCCGGTATTGAGTACTGCTACTGGTTCCAATAACCGGTTGCCCGATAATCGGGATGGCTTGATAGTTACTACTGCTGGAAAAGCTGCTGCCTTCCGTAACCCCAATCGCCGTTAACCGATAATTCGGACTGCTTTGCGCCATCACCATACTCATACAGAAGACGATCCATAAACAACCGAAGAGATAGATTAGTTTCATCCGGTTCATAAGACTCACCTACTGCTGCTTTTGATGGTTTGTGAGGTTTGACTGGCGGGCATTAATTCATTAAGCCAACCAATAAATCCATTCACCGCATTACTACATTGGGTCTGCATGATGTTTTGTACCGATTTCTGCCAGCTTGCGTCATCGGTATAATCAGTATGAAGTATCGAAGCCCGGACAGATTTTTGGTAAACCTTATATTGGGTACTATCCTGAATTAGGGTGGGGATAGAGGTGGCATCGGCAATAATCCATTGAATTTGGAGATTGCAGATACAAACTACATTTGCAGATACACTGATATCGCCGGTGGATACTTCGGCATACAATGTTTTTCCATTGTTCAATGTTGTTGTAAAACTCCAGTTATCGGCACAACTGATTCCAGCGAATATACTCCAAACCAGTCCGGTTAAAATAACAAGTAATAATTTAGTTTTCATGTGATTCTCCTTTTATTGATAATAATAAACTCGCCATGAGATAGGTATGGTGGCCGTTACATCAGCATTATTATTGGTTTGAAAAACTTTATAATAAAAATAATCTACGGTTTTGTTATAAACCACAGTGACATATCCGGTAGTCGGAGCCGATACACTGGCAAGATAAGGTTGTAACTGAACATCATAATTGGTATTGGTTAAACTTCGGTATCCTGCGGTAGAAAAGTTTACGTATCCACCCAGCACAGAACAGCTTCCAAAAGTGCCCGTGTTGCGAAGAAATGAATACATCGCTCCAGAATTGAATACCTCCATGGTTCCCACAGGTAAATCTCCCGCATTCGATCCCTTTAAAAGCGCCATATCAGAAGGATACAACTTTATTGATCCACCGTTAGAATCAGTTTCAATTATTCCTCCCCCAGTACTTCCTAAGCTAAATAATCTCATTCGGGCCGCTAATGGATTGGAGGATATATCCGGTCCTAGAAGATTCAAACACCCTGTATAAGACCATGGTGAATTAAGGAAAGGCCGCTTGTTTCCAGGATAATCTGAACCAATAAATACTTCATTATTCCCTCCGGCAGTATTAAGTCCAAATACAACATAGTTACATGTCGGGAATTTTACATTTAATGTACTATCTGAACTGATATTCAATGGACCACCACTGATATTTTGAATCGTGGAGAAAGAAACCGGAGTAATAAAGGTATTACTTGTTCCCGTCCAGGTATTAGATTGATTTCTAAATGCTACATCAGGAGATAATCTACTAATATTTATAACCCCACCAGTAATACCTCCGCCATCAGGCAGAGTACCAGCAGTACCACTGCTATCGCTATTCAAGGCTTTATAAGCATTGCCTACCGATACAATCGGGGTGCGGGGACTCATTTCCGGATCGGTTCCTATAGTTATCCCCAGCCAATAGGTTGTTCCAAATACCAGACCTAGTGATCCATTCGACCCCAGGGAATAATTGAATATCCCATTCTGGACGGTCAGATAACTGAATGATTCCTGGTAGAAATAATTTCCCCCGGTGGGTAGAGAGTAGAGACTAAAGGTGCAGGTATAGACCCCGTTTAAAGGAACACCCGTGGGATCAGTTAACTGCCCCTGGATGTTTATTTGTTTCGGGATATCGGCCATACTCAGGGTGAGTATCCCGACCGCTAACCCGATAATCAGTACTACTTTGCTGATGGTATTCTTCATACCGTTCCTCCTTGGATAGATTTATAAATTGAGTTTGGTTTTTAGCTATGATGAGTAGGCAATTGGAATCAATAGAATGGGAAATAATATGAGCGTTAAGAAAAGAAGGAGAAGGATGGTATTTTAAATTTTGCATCGTTTTAATTATCCAACCTAAGGAATGAGTAAATTATTAATCGAACGGGGGGGGTAATGTCAAGAGGTTAAGGAAAATATTTTATCGGATTTTGTAAAACACACTATTCAAGTCTTAAGAAATCTTGTCAAAACCCTTGATTTTACTGGACAGTCTAGACAAATAGGAATCATTCCTAATTTAATACGTCTGACCTGATTAACTTATAAATTAAAGATTCCCACCAAGAAAATAACTATCCCGAATAATTATAAAACTGGTTTCCTGCCTCCGCAGGAAAGACACTTCCGGTACATTACTGGTATAATTTGCTGTCATTTCTCCTTCACCCAAAGGGAAAATGGCTTATAGTGTGTCTGCGTTTTTATCTCTTCTCATAATCGGACTTTCCTCGGACTTGGTACGGAGGAAAGACGAAGGAGAAACGAACTGGTTCGTCCTTACTCCGCTATTCTTCCAATCGAACAATTTTTATATTTCCCTTAGTCTTCACTATAATTATTAGCTTCAGTTTCCTTTAAAATCTGCCCTTTATTTGCTTAATTTTACCCATCATTGACATCGAATCCCCTCTTTTGATAAAGTAATTATTGTCTTTTACAGGTGACCCGTCGTAAGGCAAACGACAGGGTAAAAGGGAAGTTGGTGTAATTCCAACGCGGTCCCGCCACTGTGATGGGAGACGAACACTGCATCATGTCACTGTACTTCAAAAGTATGGGAAGACGCGGTTAGTAGAATGATCCCAAAGTCAGGAAACCTGCCTGTAGAGTTAAGTATTTAATCCCTTCGGAGAAAAGGGAGTAAGCCTATTTCAGGTTTTTTCTGAATTACCCGCCCTCTTTCCTCCGTATGAAAGGTTTCATGACCGTGATGCGGAAGACATTTCGGAATTTTCCAGTTTTTAATGTTATTACCCTATTCATAGGGGTGGTTATTTTATTGTCTCCACTGGTTGCTGGTGCGGAGACTTTAGTAACCGATGAAATAGGCAATCGTGTTCAGTTATCCATTTATCCCCCTAAAAGAATTATCTCCCTGGCTCCCAATATTACAGAAATTCTTTATGCTATTGGTGCCGAATCTCAAATAGTTGGAGTTACTGATTATTGTAAATATCCTCCCCAAGCCCAGAAAAAAGAGAAAGTCGGAAGTTTCATTACTCCTAATCTGGAAAAGATTGTTTATCTCAAACCTGATTTAGTTATTATATCTGCGGATAGTAATATGGATTCCTTCTATCGCCAGATGGAACGATTACATATCAAAACCTATGTCATTAATCCTGATACCATCGAGAAAACCCTCTTAACGATTCAGGATTTAGGGAAACTAACCGGACATCCTAAAAAGGCTTCTCGATTGGTCAAGGAACTCCAAGCCAGGATTACTAAAGTTTCCAAAGCCGTTCAAAATAGAAACCGTCCTAAAGTGTTTTTCCTCTGGTCGGAAGAGCCGCTCATTTCTGCCGGCAAAGCTACCTTTACCCATGATTTGATCCAGTATGCCGGGGGCATTAATGTGGCCGGGAATTCTTCCATTAAATACCCTAAATATAGTCTCGAAGAAGTTATCCAGGCTAACCCAGATATCGTTATTACCGCTTCTATGGATACTTCATCTTCGGGTCTGCCTCTAGCAAAAGAATGGGCAAAATTTACTTCGATCAAAGCCGTTAGTAATCATCAGATATACGCTATCAATCCTGATTTTTTAGCCCGTCCCGGGCCGACCATGATCAGCGGTTTAGAAATCCTGGCGAAAACTATTCATCCGGAGGCATTTCGCAAGAAATAGCAGCTTATGCAAACGATTCAAATTGCCTCTCAATCTTCTTTAAAACTGCCTTATCACCGCTGGTTGATCTGGATTATTGTTCTGGGATTACTCCTGGGACTCGCCATTGTTTTCTCCATCAGTATTGGAACAATTTCGATTGCGCCCATGACTACTTTTAAACTAGTTTGCTCTCATTATCTTGGAATCAATACTGCAACTAACTCTCTTCCCGAGGAATCCATAATTCTTTTTGATATCCGGATTCCGCGGGTTCTTTTAGCCGTACTGGTAGGATTTGCCCTAGCTACAGCAGGTGTTGTATATCAAACCCTTTTACGTAATCCTTTAGCTGATCCTTTTGTTATTGGGGTTAGTTCTGGTTCTGCACTGGGTGCAATGGTTGCCATGGCCCTCCGCATCAATCAAACCCTCTGGGGAGCATGGGGAATCCCACTTTTTGCTTTTATTGGCGGGACTTCTACCGTTTTTATTATTCTTCTGTTAGCTCGTAATCATGGTCATTTTCAAAGCCAATCTCTTCTATTAGCCGGGGTCATTGTGAATGCTTTCTTCTCGGCCATGATCATGTTTATTTCTACCGTCATTGATCCGGGCAAAATCCAAACCTATATGTTCTGGATGATTGGTCATCTGGAAACAGTAAGCCCTTCTATGTTAAAAGCCTGTTATGTCTATGTAATTATAGGTTGGATTATTCTCTGGATTAATTCCCGCGCGCTAAATGCCCTCAGCTTTGGAGAAGAAACCGCCAAACAACTGGGAATTCCTATTGACCATATTAAGATTCTAATTTTCATCGTAGCATCCTTAGTCGCTGGAGCGGTCGTCAGCGTCAGCGGGATTATTGGCTTTGTAGGTCTAATCGTTCCCCATATTGTAAGAAGTATGGTCGGTTCTGACCATAGAATACTGCTCCCCTGCTCGGCTTTAGGTGGAGCCTTATTTTTGGTTGTAGCGGACACTATTGCCCGAGTAATCATATCTCCGGCAGAACTTCCCGTAGGGGTTATTACTGCCCTTTGTGGTGCTCCATTTTTTATTTACTTATTGCGCTCAAGATATTGGAAGCATTTTTAATATGAATTCTGTTATTACCCTCAATCATATTCATTTTTCTTATGGAGACCAACCGGTTCTGCACGATATCAGTTTCTCCCTAACAGGTGGAATTATAACGGGAATCATCGGACCTAACGGCTCGGGAAAATCTACTCTCCTGAAACTAATCTCCGCCATATATCCACCGGTTTCAGGAACCATCGAGGTGGCAGGAAAACCTTTATCTCATTGGCCGCGGAGAGAACTCTCTCAACAAATTGCTGTAGTTCCTCAGGATACCTTTGTTCCTTTTAATTACACCGTAGCAGAAATCATTATGATGGGGAGAACCCCTTATTTGGGGATGTTTGGATTTGAAAAGAAACATGATATTGAAATTGCCCTTTCTATTATGGAAACAACCCATACGCTTAATTTAGCAAACCGTTATTTTGACCAACTCAGTGGTGGAGAACGCCAACGGGTTTTGATTGCCAGGGCCCTGGTACAAGAACCTAAGATTCTCCTGTTGGATGAACCCACTACCCATTTAGACATCAATCATCAATGGGAAATCATGGAATTAGTAACCCGACTGAATCAAGAACAGCAGATCACTGTTTTGATGGTCACCCATGATTTAAATCTGGCATCCTTTTACTGCCAGCATCTGGTGCTCATTGCCAAAGGAGAATTCATTACCGAAGGAAAACCAAAAGATGTCATTCAATATGATCATCTAAAAAAAGCGTATGGCATCCGTCCCGTTATCACTCAACACCCGGAAACAGGTGATCCGGTCATCTTACATGCTCACCCATCCAATCTAAATCAAAAAGAATCTATTCATGATTCACATCAAGGAGAATAAATTGCGTAGTTTAATTATTAAAAGTTTAAGTTTTATTTTCACCATCCTGTTAATCCAGTCCGTATTTGCCAATGGAGGCGGATGGACCGATACCTTTCAAACGAATCCATTAACTAATAATTGGTCTTACAGTGGGCAAACTCCGGCACTGTTCTCTTGGAATTCTACCAAAGGAACAGTATCTGCGGCTTGGAATAGCGCCTTATCCACCAGCCACTATTCCCATGCTCCTAATTTAGGGTTCACCTTAGACCAAAATCATAGCTTCAATCTTCAGTTTGATGTTTCCTTCAGTTATTTTTCAACCGGCATGTTTACCAACTATCCGGCCTCCATTGGATTTTTAAATTCCGCTAATTCCTATAACCGTTCCGCTAATATTCTGGAATGGTATTACTATCAGGGAATTGATAGTACTTATGGCGGGCCGAATTGGTTGGGTATGGGAGTCATTAACCAAAACGGTGGGTATTATAATACGAATGGTGGCTATACCTTTTCGAGTTTAGGTTATACCCTCCAAACCGGGGTAGTTTACCATACGAATCTGAATTATAATGCCGGTTCCAGATTATTGAATATGACAGTGACCAGTTCCTCCACTACTCTTCAGTTCTATCAGATTGACCTGACTGGTGTTAATTTTACAGTTGACCAATTAGCGATGACTAACTGGTTTGATGATACTCCCATTGCTTGGGGAGGGCCTGCCTATTCTCAGGCTAATGGAGAGATTGATAATGTCCAGCTAAGCTTTCCGCTAGCGATTGAAGAAAGTTACTGGACGATTCTGCAATAATACGAAAAGGAAACATGATGCGTAATTTCTTTGTCTATATCATACTATTTGCTTTTGTTTCACTGAGCTGGAGTACCGGATCATGGTTACCGGATGAGAAAATCAGTATCTCATCCGATGATAATATCCTCGGTGAAGATGGTTTCGGAAGCAATCATACGGGAATAGCCCTTGATCAATCAGGGACACCCCATGTGGTTTGGTTTAGTGGAAACCCCAGTGCCATCTTTTATTCCTCTCGTACAGGAGCCTCTACTTGGATACCCCCACAATCCCTGACGGTAGCCACAGCTATTGCCCGTTATCCCAGTATCGCCATTGATTCTTTAGACAGAAAATGCGTCGTTTGGCACGATTACCGGGTTGGTGGGATTAATAATATAGAATTATTCTTCAATATGGCAGGCCCGGGTCAAGCATGGTCGCATGAGACCCGGATTACAAATAGTATGGATATTAATTCTACTAATGGAAATAATAATTATATCCCGACGATTATTTGTGATCGCTTTAATCGTCTTCATTTAGCGTGGTACTCTTTCCATTGGAGCCCCAACAACCCGGATATTCTCTACAAAAACGCAGCTGACCCTTTTTCCTGGGATACGACGATCTCTATGGATTCAATGCGAGTGACCAATTCCTTGCTTTATGAGAATCCCTTTCCAGCGATGGCTGCTGATTCAACTGGAAATATTCATCTTGCCTGGTGTGATAATCAATCTGGATTCTTGGAAATCTATTATAAAAAAAAGAATAACCAAACTGGATTATGGGAAAGTACCCTTCAGCTAACTCAGGATTCGGCTACCTGCCAGTTCCCGGTAATTGTTGCCGACAATCAGAATAACCTTTATGTTTTCTGGTCCAGATACAAAAATGCCACCCAATCTATTTTTTATAAAATCTATAATACGGGAAGCCAGTCTTGGTCAACCACCATGCGGGCAACCCCTGATTACTCTTTTTCCAATTATCCGGTTGCTCAATTTGATTCTCACAGAAATCTGCATTTAGCATGGACCGATAATCGGGACGGAGTATTAGGTATATACTATAAATATTGGGATACCCAAAATCAGCTTTGGTCTCTTGAAACTAAAGTCTCCTCTAATAGTGGGCAGGGACAATACCCCTCAATAGCAGTTGATAATCAGCTCAATATTCACATCATCTGGCAGGATAACCGGAATGGTCATGCCGATATATATTATCGGCAATTACAAAACATTACCGGAATAGATGCCTTACTTTGGAAGCAATATGAATAAAGGGTTCACCCTGCTGGAATTACTTATTGTTGTAGCTATTATCTCCATTTTGGCGGCTATTTCCATCTTTAATTACCGGGAAGCCATAAATCGTGCAGAAAATGTAGAATGTATGGCCAACTTAAAAGCGCTAGGACATGCATTGAGTGCTTATGCAATTGATTATAATTCTTACCCGGCAGCCGACGGATTTGGCGAACAGAATAAAACTACTACCTATGGACAAGGTCCTGCCGGAAATGGATATTGGAGTGCGGTTCCAATGATTCTTTATGATTTAGGTTACGTTACCGATAAAAAAATATTCTGGTGTCCTACTCTCTACAAAAGATATCCGGGAAGAAGGCAATATTTAAGATATGCTATGAATTCGGCTGCCTGGGATATGGGCGGGCCTTTTATGAAACCGGGAAGTAGTGGGAATTATTGGTTGGCTTCCTGTATTTATGCAAACTCCCAATGGGCTCCTCAAAATAGCCTTCCCTGGCCTCATGGCAGTAATGCTGATTCGGAAAATGTCCTTACCCATACTGGAAGAGTAGATACTTATAAAGTTCCCTGGAGTAATGGCTTTGATGATCCTACCGTAAAAGACTAACCGTTCTGTAAGTGTCAACGAGCCTTTTTCTTTCCTGACTTAGAACTACCTTTAGTATTCTTACAGAAAAATTGATAGGGATCCTCTAAGGGTATGGTCTCATTTATCATAAATGGCTGTCCATACTTAGTACCAATCATCGTCCCATAATACCGCCCAATGGATTCAAGCCTTGAGGGTAGTTTGGAATGACTATCCTGGGTACCAAATTGGGATTGATGCTGGCGAATGGCTTTCTCTGCATCCTCTAATTCATCATCCACTGGAACAATAAAAGACGGCTTATTATAGGGAGAAAGGAAATAATAGAGAATTCTTCGTACGGTATGAGGCTTTCCTTCTGCAGGATACTTATCTAAATGAGTAAAATTAGCCGCATGGGTTACTAAATGGCCACAGGCTATATGATCAGCATGACCTCGTCCTCTTCCCGGCTCTATTCCCCAATAGGGTGCCAGGATAATCTCTGGACGGTATTTCCGAATCAAAGAGGCAACAATTACCCGATTCTCCGGATTATCTTCTAAACAGCAATCCCCCATATTACCGATTTCAACAATATCAACCTTTAAGACCCGGGCAGCATCAAGAGTTTCTTTTTTGCGGATTTCCGGGTTTCCTCGGCCCATGTCTCCCTCTGTCAAAGTAATCATTCCGGTGCTGTAACCTTTTTTCTTCATCTTCAAAAGGAAGGCTCCTGAACCAATCTCACAATCATCCGGATGGGCACCAAAAGAAAGGATATTAATTTGCTTATTCATGCTATTGTCTCTGCCTTTCGCTATCTTTCCATAAATAAAAAATCCAGTCAAAGACTGGATTCTTTATTATAGTATGTTTTAGAGTTACTTATTTCTTGACGGGGTTAGTAGCAGCGGTATCGGTTGCTATTGCACCATTCGTCGTATCGGAAGAAACAGTTGATTTACTGGTATCAGAACTACCTGTCGCAGTATTGGAATTTGCAGTCGTTGAACTTGATGCCGTAGACTGGTCATCAGTGGAAACTGGAACAGGTAAATCATAATTGGACTGGCCTACGAAGCTTTTTAATATTTCTACTTTAAATTTCAGCTCTGGGATAGCTACAAACATATTTTGAATTTCGACTGAAGAGGTTTGGGAGAATCCCTGTTGATTAGGATTTCCCTGAGCTCCGGTTAAAGAGCCTCTGCCCCCAAATTCTACGCCTTGCGGCATCGGCATTCCGGGCCGGATTGCTCCACCCCGTGGTCCATCCATTGAGCCTAATCCCGGTGCCATACCCATGCCCGCTCCCATGCCCATTCCCATCCCTTGTTGTTGCTGCTGGATTTGCTGTTGAACAGTCTGGTAACCCTGGATCTGCCCATATACTTTCATATCTGCACTGGCTATGTAACGGGCTACATTATGAGTACCATGATCCAGATAAACATACCCTTTCAAAGTAGAATCATATTTGATTTTGACATTATTTCGCTGGTTATCAGCCGGATTTATATTCCCATTTAAATAACTCCAGATCTGCGATTTAAAGTCCAGCTTAATGCAGTCTCTACCATTCACTTCTTCAAAACCGGTCACTTCATAATTAATTTGACCATTAGTTTGTAATTCCAATCCACCCACATTACTTTTTTCATTGACCGGCTCAATCCATTTATCACCAATCTTAATGGCTCCCTCTTTGACCATTGGATATCGCGCTAATAGCGGCATATATCCTGCAGGAACATTTTGATCAAGTCTCATTCCATCGGAGCCGGAACCTACTAAGATTTTAGATATATCTATCGGCTTAATAGTTTTCCCTGAATCGGAGATAATACCAAACACTTTTTTATCTTGCAGATTGGATATTCCCAGATTGTCATCAGAACCGTCTAAACGGGATATCTTTGCACTGACCTGGCTGATAGACAGCTCGATATTCAAATTATCCATTTCGTCTAATCCATTCGGCCTTAATGATTCATCAAATGAAACTTCCATTTTATGGAATGGATAGGATAATCCCCATACCTGGTTTATCGCAGAAGGGTCTAAAGTACAATTGACCCGGGCCAGATAGCGATTAATCCTGGTGGAGTCTTCGTCATAGGCAAATTCTACTCCCACATTATCAATGCGCAGTTGCACCGCATTAGCAACCGGTTCTCCGGGAAAGTCGTATTTTATCTTCTTGTATTCAGCAATCCCTTTCGCGATTTGAGTATTTTGAATATACTGATCCGCGGAGGCAAAAAGTAAATTCTGAGCGGTTTTAAACTGGTTGCTGGCTTCGTTGGACATATCTTCTTTAAAAATCGTAGTGGCATCTTCATAAATAAAGAAAGCCCGGTTATATTCCTGTTGTTTAACAAGCTCGGAGGCTTTATCCATCATCAGTTTAAATAATTTCTGAATCCTGACGTCGGCTTCTGCCGCATAAGCTGGAACATCATCGTTAGCTTTGGCAACATTCACATATTCAATGTAAGCTGCCTGATAGAAGCCCCGTTTCATTAAGTCATCGGCCTTTGCAAAAGATGGGGATATGAATTTAACTACAGCTTCTGCAGACTTCTTCTTAGCTTCTTCTAATTTTCCGGAAAGCCAGGAATTAGAGGGATCATCTTGTAAAGCCATTTCATACTCTTTAACTGCCGCCGTATATTGGCTTCGTTCCATATAAAAATCACCATTCCGGACATGGTTAAAATTGGGTTTTTCCTGAACTGTTTTTTCAATATCTTCTTTTTGGATCGTAATCATCCCCAGTGCGGATTTAAGAACATACTGACTCTTCGTTTCCGAGAGAATATCTCCGGCGACCTTCCGGCCATTTTTAAGATAGATGACATCAGCAGAACAAAGATTCCATCCGATAAGTCCAATTAAACCAAAAAGGAATAAAGATTTACAGGCTAGCCAGCGATTCATAAGTACTCTCCTTCTAGAATAGATATCGGTAACATTTTACAAATAACCATATACTCCCTCCGGTATATAACCCGGCAATAAGGTCATCCAACATAATCCCCCAACCACCATCCAGCGATTGAATCTGGAAACAAGGCCAGGGTTTTAAGACATCAAAGACCCGGAATATAACAAACGCAATCAAAAGGTATTTTATCTGAAAAGGTAAAAAAAGCATAGCGGTAAGTAATCCCGCGATTTCATCAATGACTACCGGATGAGGATCTTTGACCCCAAATAACTTCTCCGCTTCTCCTGCGGCCCAGATTCCTATCAGCGAAATAATGACCGTGACAGCGATATAGACAGGAAAAATAAGGTAAGTCATGGCCCAAAAAATGGGAAAAGCAGCCAGGGTTCCAAAAGTACCAGGAATGATAGGAGCATATCCGGAACCATATCCGGTGGCAATAAATTTAACTAGAAATTCTTTAGTCTTAGTATTCATAGTTCTGGTATTACTGTGCCCCTTCGATAATTAATTCCCAGTGGTTTTTAATATAGGAAACACCAGAGACTATAGTAGCAATGACCGTCCAAATCATGAGGACATAAAGCACACTGAATATCCAGTTATCCAATGAATATTTACCTAAAATAATAGAGCGGATTAAAATTCCATAACTGGACATTGCGGCAATATATAACAAAACCCCAATAATCATGACCATCTGCGATACGGTTTTATATTTACCCAAAGGTCCGGCAGGGATATCTATTCCTTTACGGGCGGATAATATCCGTAACCCCGAAATAATGAATTCCCGGCAAATAATAATGATCACCATCCAAGCCGGCATAATATGCATTTCCACAAAACAAATCAGCACAGCACTGACCAGCAACTTATCGGCAATAGGGTCAAAGAAGCAACCAAAGGGAGTAACTATTTTCCGTTTCCGGGCAATTTTCCCATCATACAGGTCGGTAATAGTGGCGGCAATAAATAGGACCAGGGCGAAATATCTACCCGCAGAAATAATCGCAGGATCCGTTAATCCTTCATATTGGCAGAAATTGTCTATCAATAGACCTGCCATAACAAAGGGGATGGCAATAATCCGGCTGAGAGTCAGTTTATTGGGTAGATTCATAATATGTTTTCCATAATCACTAACTATATATTCTATAATGCTTCAGCATAAAGGTCATAATCATCATAATCTCTAAAAACTGCTTTGATAAATTGTCCGGGTTTAATTTTCTTATTTTGGTAATTTAAGATATAAGTAACTCCATCAATATCAGGTGCCTGTCCATAATAACGGCCATAGGGATTCACATGGTTTAAATCATCTACCCAATCTACCAGTATTTCTGTTTCGGTTCCCAGCATTTTTTGGAATTTTGTTTCCAGTATTTCTTTTTGTAATTCCATCAGCATCTGCATTCGGTTTTCTTTAGTTCTTTTGGGAATTTGGGGAGTCAAATCATACGCCGGGGAATTTTCTTCTCTGCTATAGGTAAAAACCCCTACCCGGTCTAATTCCATTGCCTTAAGAAATTTCTGTAATTCCAGAAAATCTGGTTTTTGTTCACCGGGAAATCCTACAATGAAAGTAGAGCGAATAACAATACCCGGAATGGCAGTCCGTAATTTATAGATAAGTGCCGGATAACCGGTTTTCCCGACGGGCCGATTCATGGCCTTTAATATCGTTTTAGAGGCATGTTGCAAAGGGACATCAATGTAATTACAGACCTTGTCTAAAGTCGCAATAGCCGAAATCAATTCATCTGTAATGAGATTAGGGTAAGTATACATCAATCGAATCCATTTGATTGGCGGAATTTTGTTTAATTCAGCAAGGAGTTCAGGGAGCCGGCGTTTTCCGTACAGGTCACGACCATAATCCGTAAGGTCCTGGGCGATTAAATTGATTTCTTTAACACCCTGCCCGGCTAATTGTTTGGCTTCTTTTACGATGACTTCAATTGGACGGCTAATCTGTTTTCCACGGATTCTCGGAATAATGCAAAACGCACAAAGATGGTCACAACCTTCAGCGATTTTAAGATAAGCCGTATGCGGGAGAGTACAAATAGACCGGGGAGCATTGAGTCGTTCCTGGTTTGCGATCTTACTGACCAGAGTAATTCCCGAATGACCTTCTAACTCTCCGATGATCTTAGCCATCTTCGGGTAATCCCAGGTTCCGACTACCGCATCCACTTCCGGGAAAAGCTTCATCAGTTGATCTTGATATAATTCGGTGAGACATCCCATAACAATCAGCTTACGACAGTTGCCTTGCTGCTTATATTTAGCCATCTCCAGAATTGTCGTTACGGATTCTTCTTTGGAAGATTGAATAAACCCACAGGTATTTACGATAATAATCGCAGCATCTTCATAGCGTTGAGTAAAAAGAAACCCCGATTTTTCAAGGAGAAAAATCGTTTGCTCACTATCTACCAGGTTCTTGGGACACCCCAGGCTGATAAGACTAAATTTGATTCCAGAATGAATTACAGGTCTTGGCATACGCAGCTTATTTGACCATATCTGTTTCCTGGACACCTTTGATCTTTTCCATAATGAATAAAGAATCATCAAGATCCGTATCTAACTGGGGCTTAGAAAATGTTACGGTGGCAATATTTCCCTGGGTATCTTTCACTTCCGCTTTCAGGGGAAGATAAGTAACGGCATCCACCCAAAGGGTTTGTTCCTGATAATCCAAATTCTTATTTTTGGGTTTAACAATGATACTTAAGGCTTTTTGACCGTTCAGGTCAACCCGCTCAATAGGCTTTATATAATTCTTATCTCTAAATTTCTCATCAATTTGAGAGGCTCCACCTAAAACTAACAACGGTAAAGGAAGGGACTTGGGGTCAAATTTCTGCCGGGTAATTTGTTTTAATTCTGCCGTATAAATCCATAGATATTTTCCATCTGTAATGGCAATCTGATTGACTATCTTTCGGCTTTTATTCGAGTAAACTAAGCGGATATTATGGGGCTTTTTATAAAATATCTCACCCGTATAAACAGTTTTTCCACCAATAGCATCCACATTAATTTGCTCTAAATTGGCATGAAAATCATTGAGTTGGTCAAAACGGTCTTTAATCCCATTAATCACTTTGGAAGTAGGTACGGCTGAGTAGGCACATGCTAATGCGCAAAGATATACTAGAATTGAATTTACAACTAACCTCATGGTGTTCTCCGAAGATATGGTTTATCTTTTCATTTTATCATATTTGCCTCTATTAACCTGTTTAACTATGTCTACAGGTTATGACCCGGAAGATAAATATTAAGTGCTTGAAAATAAAGAAGTTATTCAAATAACGGGGGCTCATTAAGAGCGCAGGGAACCCGAGGGAGCTCAGAGCTGCCTCGGGTATACTCCGGAGGAGATACCAGTACGATTTGTTTCTGATTAATAGCGTTGCAGGATTTGCTGAGCCGCTGAAAAACCACTTAAAGCCGCCGATTCCATGGTAGAAGGCCAACCGGTTTTAGTATAATCCCCCGCCACCCAGAGATTTCGATAGGGAGTCTGATTTAAAGGCCGATGATGGTCTATCCCCGGTTGAATACTGAAAGTAGCTTTATGCTCTTTTAGAATCCGCCAATGCACTAATTTCGCTTTTTGCGATTCTGGAAATATCCTGTTCAAATCCTGAATCACCTGCTTCAGAATTTCTTCCTGGCTCTGGTTTAATAAATCCTGGGCGGCACTAATCACAACGGATAAATTAAATAGTCTCTGGGATGGATTCAAAAAATTCTTGTTTTTGTTAAAGATCCACTGGCAGAATCCTTCGGGGACAGACAAGTATTCCTCTTTCATAAATTCCTGGTCAAACCAGAGGTGAATCCCGACAATGGCGGATTCTCCTAATTGCATCAATTTAGAATTAAAATCCACATCGGGAAGATATTTGATAACTTGCTGATACGGTAAAGCCAGAATAACTTGTTCTGTTTCCAAACGAATTCCATTACGCAAGGTTACTGCTTGGATTCGGTTATTTTCAAATTCGATATTTTCCAGATAACTATCCAGCGAAATGGGAAGGGGATAACGCTTTGCAAATCGGAATACCGAATCATGATAAATCTCTTTCAAAGGAACGGAAGGTATCCCCATTGAACTATCATCAGGTCTTCCCATAAAAGCGGTTTTGAATAACCTGAAAACATAAACCGTAGACACCCGGTCCAGCGACTCATTTAATGCACTAACAATAATCGGTTCCCAGAATATCCGGATAATCCGTTCGGTCTGACCATGCGATTTTAACCAATCTAAAAAAATCAGTTTATCCAGCCCCTCAGCTAAAGTCTCATCGGTAGTCATAATTTCAGAAATCCCCTGAATAAAGATAATCCGTTCTTTCCAGGTTAAATAATCAAATTTCAAAATAGAAGGTAACAAAACAAACGGGGCAGGTAAACTATCCCTGGCCTTAAGTTCACAGATTTTTCCATTGGGGAGAAAAAAAGGATACTGGTTATACCACCGAATCTTATCTTCTACACCGATCATTCGGTAGAGTTTTCTTAATTCCTGACAACATCCCATCAAAATATGCTGGCAATTATCCACCCATTGCTGAGTGGTTTCATCGTAAAATGAATAGGCACGTCCCCCCAGCATTTTCCGGGATTCCAGTACGGTTACGGCTCTCCCGGACTGGGCTAATTGAACCGCAGCCGCGATCCCTGCTACCCCCCCGCCAATAACGACTATCTCTGTTTTCTCTTTGCCCATAATGGATGACATCATTTCTTTATCGAAAATTCCACCAGGCACAAAGTCCGATTTTCAACTTGCGCCATTTACTTAATGAGACCCGTTCTCGAAATACATCATAATCCCGGTTTATAATCTCCAACAAAAGAGACCGATATATTTCCATCATTGCCGCTAAACAGGGCCGGGATTCATCTATAACCAGGGGAAGGAGATTCCTTGCTTTCTGATAATATTCTTCGGCATGGTCAGCTTCATATTTTAGTAACTCCCTGATTTGCGGAGTTATGGTTTTCCGTACTAAATCCTCTTTCGAAATTCCATATTTATCTAAATCTTCCTGGGGTAAATAAATCCGGTCCCGGTCTAAATCTTCAGTAATATCCCGAATGATATTGGTTAATTGAAAGGCTATCCCACAATCAACCCCATATTCTAAGGCCCTGGGGTCTTTAAACTCAAAGACATACAAAGTAACCAAACCGACCACGGAAGCCGCCCGGTAACAATATCCATGCAAATCAGAAAAGGTCTGATACCGATTAAGGGAAATATCCATTTCCATCCCATCCATTAATTCATAAAAATAGCGGTCAGGAATATGGTATTGCTCAATGACTTTGGATAAAGCGGGAAATATTGGTTGGTCAGGAATATTTCCCTGACGCATCTGGCGGAACTGGTCCCTGCATAATTGGATAGATGCCCTCTTTTCCTCGATGGATACGGGTTCATCTACCGCATCATCACAATAGCGCATGAAGGCATAAATGACACTCATCGCTCTCCGTTTAACCGGAGGGAGTACTAAAAACGAATAATAAAAATTCCCCGCTTGTTTTTTAGTCAGTTGATTACAGTACGAATAGGATTGTTCCAGGATTTCTGAATCAGAAAGAGGCGGCATCTCTATATCTCCAAAATGCGCCGAAACATTAAAGTAATCTTCGTGGATTTAGTAAGTGCCGGCCTTTTCTTAAAAACATCATAGCCTTGAGCTTCAATGCGATTGAGGATTGCCATCCCTCCCCGACTGAATAATTCAATATCCAGCCGGACTTTTCTATCCAGCTTTGCACACAAGGGAAGGCCTTTATTGAATAGTTCTCGGGTTCGATTGACTTCAAACTTCATTAGCTCCGCAAAGGCTGGAGTGAATTTCCTCCGCCCCAGTTCTGTTTCTGCATAACCATAGTTCTGCATATCTTCCAAGGGAATATAAATTCGGTCCTTTTTCCAATCCACCGTAACATCCTGCCAGAAATTGGTGAGTTGTAATGCGGTACAGGTATAATCCGAAAGTTTCTGCCGTTCAGTATCTTTATACCCGCAGAGATATAACACTAAATGCCCCACCGGATTAGCAGAATTCTCGCAATAACCTAATAAATCCTGAAAAGTGGGATAGCGAGTGATTCGTTGATCCTGTTTAAATGCTACGAGAAGATTTTTAAAGGGGTCTATGGGAATATCATATTTTTTAATCGTTTCAATTAAGGCAATAAATACCGGATGTTCTAATTTACCGATATAGGCTTTATCAAGTTCCTGCTCCCACCAGTCTAATAATTCCAGGGATTGCGTCTTGTCTCCGACTTCATCGCCTAAATCATCCGACCACCGGCAATAGGAATAGATGTTATAAAAATCCTGTTTCTTTTCTGCCGGGAGAAACCAGGAGGCTACCGTGAAATTTTCATAATGACTCTTTGCCAGATATTCGCAATATTTCAGAGCTTCATCCCGGCTATAGGCTTTGCCGGGATCATATCCCTTCAATAAGCTGGCAGGAAGATTCTTATTCATCATGGAATGATTGCAATCTTAATAATATTATGTTTTCCATTTACTAATCGTTGAAATACTTCTGGAACGCATTCTAAAGGCTCTTGGGTAGAAATATACTCTAAGGTGCTGATTTTGCCTTCTACAATAAATTTCAGGGCCTTTTGGATATAGTCAGGAGTATGATGGAAAGTTGCTTTTAAGGTTAATTCCGAATAATGGATCAATTCGGTATCCAACTGAATGGAAGTTCGGGAAGGACACCCCCCATAAAAATTTACCGTCCCGCCTTTTCCAACCATAAGAACGGCTTTCTCCCACCACTCAGGCTGGCCGATTGCTTCAATCACTACATCAGTGCCTCTCTGACCTTCAGTCAGTGATTTAACAGCGCCAATAACATCTTCCACTTCAGAAGTATTCACCGTAAAATCAGCCCCTAATTGGATTGCCTTTTCTAAAGGTTCTTTTCTTCTTCCAACTGAAATCACTTTAGCCCCATAGATTTTTGCAATCTGAATATACATGAGGGCAATCGGACCGGTTCCTAAAACTGTTACGATATCTCCAGATTGAATTCCTGTTTCTTCTACCCCTCGGACTACACAGGCTAAAGGTTCTACCATTGCCGCTGATGAATAAGAAACTGATTCAGGGAAAGGATAGAGATTTTTCTGGACTATCCGGGATGGAATTCGGATATATTCGGCATAAGCACCATTGATAAACAATAAATCTTCACACAGGTTAGGCTTGTTTTTCTGGCAATAGAAACATTTCCCACAGGGAGCAGAATTGGCAGCTACCACCGACATCCCGGGTTTAAACTTTGTTACCTCTTCTCCGACCTGTGTAATAATCCCACTAAACTCATGACCGAATACCGTAGGTGGTTTAAGCATTTTGGCATGATATCCCCGCCGATACACTTTTAAATCTGTACCACAGGTCAATGCGGCTTTAATCTGAACCAGCACTTCATCCGGGCCAATTACCGGAACCGGAATAGTCTCCATCCGGATATCTTCTTTTCCGTATAAGATGGCGGCTCTCATGGTTTGAGGATAGGTCATATTTGCCTTTTATTTCCTTACTGTTATTCTCTTCTAAAATTCTACATCTGTTTAGGGATTGATTAGAATCTTTAAGGATGATTCATCAGGATGAAGAGATAAATTGATTGCTTTCTGAATGTCTTCTATAGGAAAATGATGCGAAATTAATCCTTCTACATCTATCTTCCGATTGAAGACAATATCTTCTACTTCCGGATTTAAATCAACGGAGGAACTGTAACTTCCCATAATATCTTTTTCTAATGAACAGATTTGGCCCAAATCAATCTGGCAGTAATCTTTGGTTTTGGTCTGGGCAAAAAGCATCATCCGGCCATCATTTCGTAGACTATCTAAGGCAAACTGAATAACTTGGGTATTGGCGGTAGCTACAATCGCTAAATCCACACCCCGGTTATTCGTTAATTCCCGGATTTGGCCTTTAATATTCGGATCATTGGCCTTTATAGCCTTATACGCCCCATATTGAAGTGCTTTCTGAAACCTATTTTCAATCATATCCGTCACAATAACCCGGGCATTTTCTCTTACCGCTAGCTGGGTTAAAATTAATCCTATCGGACCCTGCCCGGTAACTAGAACCGTCTCTCCAGGTTTAATCTGGCATTTCTTAATACATTTCAAACAGGTATTAACTGGTTCTAAGAAACTCGCCATATCATAACTGACAGCATCCGGAAGCCGAACCATCCCTTCTCTGACAATCCAATCCATGACCCGGATATATTCAGCGAATCCGCCGCCCGAAGGTGCAAATCCTGCAGTAGTTCCGGTCTTTTTGTATCCTTCACATTGGGCATAGGCCTGAACTTGGCAATAATAACAATCCCGGCAGGGAATATGATGATAGACGGCAACCCGGTCTCCTTTTTTCCAATTTGTGACCCCTTCTCCGATTTCAACTATGGTTCCGGCCATCTCATGGCCAAATATTCTGGGAGGAGAGACTAATCCATCTTTAATTTTCTTTAAATCGGTACCACAAACCCCACAAACCTCTATTTTTACTAGCACTTCACCATGACCAATAACTGGAGTGGTAATATCTTCTACCCGAAGCTCATTTTGTCCGTAATATACAGCTGCTTTCATTTTTTACGTCTCTTCAAAACTAGCAATAAAAAAGGCGGGAATGATTAATCATTCCCGCCAATATAATTCTAACACTTATTTTTTAGCCGCTTTTTTAACCGCAGCTTTTTTGACTGGTTTCTTATTGATCATCTCATCCCGCTGTTTTTCCAATTCCATATTCAATTTCTGCCGACGAACAAGAGCGCGGGCACGAGTCAAAGCTTTATTATGGAATTTCATATAGGGATCACGAATAACATCAGTATTATTGGCATGGCGGCGATAATAATAACAAACCGCATGTACCCGGCCAATATCGTACTTTTCAGAGATCCGCAGGTTTAAATCATAATCTTCCCCAAAGCTGCCAAAGTCCTTTTCATCAAAACCACCAAATTCTTTCAGAATGATCTCCCGATGATAACAACGAAGCGCTCCGGCTCCCCCGACCCGCATGATATTATTCCGGTCGTATTCCAGATGTTCAATGGTTCCCAGTTCCGGAATCAGTTTACTGTTTTCATCAATTAACTGGTAGTACGAAACCGCTACACAGCATTTAGGATGGGATTCTAAGAAATTCACCATATTTTCAAGACAATCAGGTGCGTACTCATCATCCGAATCCAACTGCGCATAATATTTACCTTTAGCGCCTTTTAATCCTTTATTCAAAGAAACGGAAATGATATTGATTTTATTCTTAATCAAATGAATCTGTTTATATTTCTTGCAGTATTTCTCAACAACTTCGATACTGCTATCCGTAGACCCATTATCCACTACGACTATTTCAAAATTCTGATACGTCTGGCGAAGAACACTATCCAGAGCTTTGCCTATATAATCAGCACGGTTAAAGCAGGGAATAATAACACTGACCATGACTGGAAATTTCTTTCCTTTAGGATAGGTAACTTCTTCATTATCCCGGTACAGGTAAGCACCCCGGCGACGAAGCATATTCTTGCAGGCTCGTTCTAATTCAAGGGATTTGTCTTTATCTTCAAAAAGGTAGGTAAAAGCACCTAACTTCCCGGCTTCTTTAGTATGAAGTTTGGCCGTAAGTGCTTTATTAGGACCCTCAACTGGTTTGGAGTTATATTGATACATGACTTCCGGGACCAGGGTCATATCAAAATAATCATCTAAACATAACCGCACGTCATAATCTTCAACATGATTAAAGGATTCATCAAACCGGCCAATATAATCTAAATATTCAATCCGGTAGGCTTTAGCAAATCCATATTCCCAATTTTCAGAAGTATCATGTTCATCAGGGTATAATTCAACCTTAGTCTCTTTTCCTTCATTATTAATATCCACATAATGCGAATAGATCATGGCGGTTTTGGGATTCTGGATGAATGTATTCTGGTATATTTCTGCCGCATCTTTATTGAACACTACCCCATAAGGGTTAACAATGAGATAGGCGGATTTTGCTACTTCAATCGCGAAATTCATCATTTCTGCATTATTCTTAAATTGCCGGGCGAAATAATAGATCCGGGGATTCGATTTGAATAGTTTGGCTTCCTTGGCATTCTTCCGTTCATTCTCCGGGCGGGTATCCAAAATCAGAAGCTCAATTTCATCAATAGATTGCTGCAGAATACTTAAGATAGCCTTTTCATGGGCCAGTTGTCCCGATTTTAAAGGCATTACAATTGTAGCTTTTTGCATAACTTATCCTTTTTTTCAGATTAATATGAGATTAGTATTCGTAAAGGAAATTATACTAATACCATCCCTTACTTACAAGCATAGCAGTAATAATATCTAGCGAACTATTCAATTATTTATTTTCTCGAAACAAGTTCATCGTTTCATCATCGTAAATTAAAAGATTATCTACTTTCATTGTTTCTTCAGGAGAGATGGGTACATATTTGCCAACGGCAGTTACATAAACCGTTCCTTCTTCATCCCTGATTTCACCCGAGGCTTTGTATAATCGTTTATGAATGCTTTCCGTTTTCCCAATGATTATTAATTTCTTATGAATCGGAGTTGGCTGGAGATATCGGACATTTAATTCGGCGGTAAAGCTGAATAATTTAGTTTCAACAGTTGGTGCCCATCCCATCGTTTCATCTAATAAGGCCGATAGAATTCCGCCATGAACCATCCCCGGATACCCCTGATGGTGTTCACAACCACAAAATTCCAGATAGACATATCCATCCCGAAAGCGGAATTTCCGTTTTAATCCTGCTGGATTATCTTGACCACAAACAAAGCACCATGAGCTATACGGTATGACTTCTTTTTCCATTGCGTAACGATCCTCATCAAAGATAGTATTCATTATTTTAACATTTATAATATTGAAAACGATTGCGTTCACGGCAATATCCGTATAAAATAGCCTAAAATCAACAGTAGGCAGACAGGTATGACAAAAAACAAGTTAAACCAATTGATAATCAAGGCCAAAGAAGCACGAAAGAATGCTTATGCACCCTACTCCGGGTTTAAAGTGGGCGCTGCCATCTTAACTGAATCAGGAAAGATATTTTCGGGAAGTAATGTTGAAAATGCTTCTTTCGGTCTTACAATCTGCGCCGAAAGAGCCGCAATTTGCCATGCCATTAACCAGGGAGAAAAGCACATTTCCGTCGTAGTGATAGTTACCGATAGTGCCAAATTAACCCCGCCCTGTGGGGCCTGTAGACAATTCATTCAGGAATTTGGCCCGCAAGCAGAAATCATCCTGGTAAATTTAAAAGGACAGCAGGCAAACTATAACCAATCGGTCTTACTGCCTCAAGCTTTTAATCCTGAAGATATTAATCCTCGCTAAAAGCTATCCTCCAGCATCAATAAAAAAAGGGACTTTATGGTTGCAGCGTAAAGTCCTTTTTTAAATTATCTATATATTCCTACAAAACAAAATCCATTTCTCGAATCTGATTCGGCGTATCCTGAGCAGGATCATCATAAACTCTTCCGATATGAAACGAATCCCGTAAGACTTTTCCGCCGGAATCACTGAAATGTTCCGAAGCGACTCCCTGCCCTTGAGTATACTTTTGAGAAGAATAATACTTAAATCCAGTAATTTTATTCTGCTCATCTCTAAGCCAATCTAAAAAAATCACCGAATGTCCACCCCCATTACTGCGGGAAAAATCACAGAAATCATAGGGTTGTACTAACTCAAATTTATCCGGCTCTCCCAAGGTAATGATTCGGCCTATTCCTGATAATTGTAAGGCAACCGCTGGACATGGATTATCGGTTACTTTCTGTTTTGTATCAGCATATCTAATAGGGATGACATTCCAGAGTTTCTTAATAACGAAGATTCCCTTGGGGCCAATCCCATTCCAGTTTTCTTTGACAGGAGTAATCCCCATATACCGGTCTCTCAGTTTCATGGCCTTATGAAAGATCTCCAGGGTTAATCCCGAACAATAAGAACACCCGGCAGGAGTATATGATTTATTATTGATTTTAACTACTTCGCCCGGCTGACATTCATTCCACATATACGAAGTGCCTTGATAACTGAGGGTCTCTGTAACTCCAGTGAATTTACCATAATCATCTACCATAAGATATCCATGCGGACCTTCAGTTTTTTTCTTTTCCAGACTTTCAATGGCTTCTTTTACAAACTGACTGAATGATGGAAGCTTTTTGGTTTCAGGCACGATAACTTGATTTATTGTACTGCTTGCTGTTATTCCCTGTTCATTTTGAGTAGTGAAAGATGTGAGAGTTTGTGCCAAAGCGCCGCAAACCATAATAATTCCCAACAATAGACTAATGCTGAATGATCGAGTGTACATCTAGAAATATCTCCTAATATTTATTTGGCTAATTTAAGATGATCTGGGATATCCAGGATGATTTCCAAACCATATTGAGGACTATTTATAACTTGTCCCGTTACCTGAACATTCTTTCCTTCAAAAGATTTTATATCTATTTTGCTTTCTTTAAATTGGTCAGCAACTTTCTTGAAAATTACCACCGTAAATTCTTTTTTATTACCTAAATCAAAATTCAAGAAATAAATCCCCGATTTGGTTGAAGTTCCAATTTTAGCTACTTTTCCTTCAGCAATAACTATCTGGTCAGCATATTTAGCAATATCCGTCACTTTAATTTCTGGCATAGTTTCCGAAGCTTTTACTTTTCCAGTCTTGGATTCTTTCTTTTTGTCATTTCCGGAAGAGGCAACTACTTTTAACTGACTGGAAGCGTTTATTACTATCTGTAAGCCATACTGAGGATCATTAACTACTTTCCCGGTCACTTGTGCGGTTTTGTTTTCTAATGAGAGGATATCGGTACCGGCGGCTTTAATTTGCTGCGCTGCCTTGTCAAAAATAACGGCAGTAAAACCACCTCTAGTTGCAGAAAAATTAAGAAAGAAGGTCGTTCCCTTTTTGGATTGCCCCACTCGAAGAATCTTACCTTCAACCGTTACGGTTTTCCCGGCATAATTAGCCGCCTCTAGCGGAGTAATAGTTGTCGCATAGGAAACCATTCCTGACATTAAAATAACGACGACAAACAGTATAGACATCGTATTCCGTATTCGATTCATAAATCTCTCCTTTTATTAATATGTTATATAGTTTTTATCCTAGCATATCCCTCCCGCAAGATTGCTGCCTGCCCAGCCAAAAATAAACATTGACAGTATTTACTCATTTATGAAAAAATGGAGCATTACCGTATCCTATTCTTGTCAACAATTATGAGGTTAGCCTGATGAATATCAAACGCTATTATCTGTTCGGCCTTATCTTTTCAATTCTTTTCATTACCCATATCCATGCTGGGGATATCACCGACCCGGTTCGGAAAGCCGTTGATTTTGCAATTAATAAAGTTAAGCCAAGTTTGGTCCGGATTCATGTCGTCAGTCTGGAGTATTACTCCGGGAGAGAAATAAAAGAAGAGGCCAGTGGCAGCGGCATCATCATATCCAAGGACGGGTACATCATCACCAATCATCACGTTGCCGGACGAACTACCCAGATATTCTGCACTCTTGCCAATAAAGAAGAAATCCCTGCGGTTTTAGTGGGCACTGATGCTTTATCTGATATTGCCGTAATTAAACTAACTCCCTCCCAAAAGACAGAATTTCCTAGTGTTGATTTTGGGGATTCTGATCAGGTAAGAGTTGGGGACCGGGTACTGGCCATGGGAAGTCCAATGGCTCTTTCCCAATCTGTGACCCAAGGCATAATTAGTAATACCGAAGTAGTCATGCCTAAAATGTTCTGGCCCTTTGCCAAATTCTCCATGGATGGGGAAGATGTGGGGTCTATCGTACGTTGGATTGGTCATGATGCCGAAATTATCGGTGGAAATTCTGGTGGGCCTTTAGTTAACCTGCAAGGTGAAGTCATTGGGATTAATGAAATGCGGATGGGATTAGCCGGAGCCATTCCGGGTAATTTGGCCAAACAAGTTGCCCAGAAATTAATTAAGGAAGGAAAAGTACGCCGTGCCTGGTTAGGGCTGGAAGTACAACCTCGACTAAAATCGCTTCCGGAATCCTTCGGGGTTTTGGTCAGCGGAATCATTAAAGATTCACCTGCAGAAAAGGCAGGGTTCAAATCCGGGGATATTTTACTATCTATCTTAGGGAAACCCGTAAACGTTCGTTTTGAAGAAGAATTACCTTTATTTAATCAATTAGCTGCAGATTTACCTATCCAACAATCTCTTGAGATCAAAGTCCGAAGAGATAATTCTGACACCACCTTCTTTATTACCCCTGTTGAACGGGAAGAAATGCAACCTCGTACTTATGAATTAAAAGAATGGGGATTCACGGCCCGGAATATTTCCCTCTTAGCGGCTCGGGAGATGAAACGAAAAAACCAGGAGGGAGTCATTATTACATCCATCCGGGAAGGCGGCCCTTCAGCTGAATCCAAACCCGCCCTGAATGAAAGAGATATCATCACCCAGGTAGATGATATTCCCATTAAAAATATTCAGGATTTAATCACCCTGACTGATAAATTAATGCAGGGGAAAAAAGAGTTGATTCCAGTGCTGGTAAGTTACGAATCTAAAAAAGAAAAAAGACTAACCGTCGTTAAAATTGGCATTCAGGAATTAGAAGACCCGGGGCTTGAAGTAAAGAAAGCCTGGTTACCTTTGGGATTTCAGGTGTTAACCAGGGATTTGGCTGACCACTTAAAATTAGCTGATAAGAAAGGTATTCGGGTCACCCAGATTTACCCCATTACTTCGATAGAAACAAGTGGATTAAAAATTGGGGATGTGATCACCAGGATTGATAATGATGAAATCAATACCTCCCAGCCAGAAGACTATGAAGTTCTGCCTACTATGATTCGCCAATATAAAGTCGGCTCAATCGTTAATCTGACTTTATACCGTGGCACGACGGAAATGGTTCTCCCGGTAGAATTAATAGGAGCGCCTAAGCTGGAAAGGGAAATGAAGAAATATAAAGATGAAGTATTTGAATTTACGGTCCGAGAACTGAACTTTATGGACCAGATTCGTAATGAATTCCCGGATAAAGAAAAAGGGCTGTTAGTAGCCGAAGTGAAAGAAGGGGGATGGGCCGCTTTAGCTCAATTAGGGGTGGATGACCTGTTAATCTCGATAAATACCAAACCCGTACCGGATATTGCTACTCTGGAAAAGGTAAATGCCTGGATTAAAGAAACCAAACCAGAACATGTGGTCTTTAAAGTATTACGCGGCATTCACACGATGTACCTGGAAGTTGAACCTGTATGGGTAAAAGCCAAATAAATCTAATCACTAAAAGGAGAATGAGTATGAATCACGTTTTAAAAAAAGCAGCATTAGTTGTCTTATTGGCCCTGGTTATGAGTCTGACCTTTGCTGATGAGATTGCCATCAAAGGCAAAGATATTCTGGTCCAGAATAAAGCGGCAGTAATCCCGGTGAAAATTGTCGTCAAAAGTGGAATGTCTTATGGTGGTAAAGATACTAACAAATCCGAAAACAGTAATGAAATAATTGGGACGGTCATTGATCCTAATGGATTGACCCTGGTGTCCTTGTCCGCTACTGACCCAACCTCTGTTTTCGGTAATATGTTTGGAATGGGTGAAGGCGACGATAGTAAAATCAAGTTTCAATCAGAACTTACAGACGTAAAACTTATCCAATCGGATGGGAAAGAAATTCCGGCAAAAGTGGTATTAAGAGATAACGATTTGGATATGGCCTTTATTCAACCGATTAATAAACCGGATAAACCATTTCCCTATATTGACCTGAGTAAATCAGCACAACCTTTAATTCTAGACCAGGTAGTTACCATTAACCGTATGAGTAAATCAGCGAATCGCACTCCCCAGGTTTCCCTGGACCGGGTCGAAGCAATCATTGAAAAACCCCGTACTTTTTATGTTCTTGGTCGTTCATTAGGGGAAGGCGGATTGGGAACCCCCATATTTAACCTGGATGGAAAGATCATCGGGATACTCCTTCTTCGTTCCTCGAAATCCGATAATGCTCCGGGAATGGGAGCGTTATTAGGGGGTGCTGGAGGATTAGGGATAATGCCATTAGTATTACCGGCAGCAGACATTCTGGATGCCACCAAACAGGTTCCTGCCATAGGAAGTAATCCGGCTCCTACTGACACTAAGAAATAAATCAAATATCCTCTAGATAAAATATTAAAAAAGGCCGACCAATGTCGGCCTTTTTATTATTAATGGTTATCTGTTACCATCTGACTATCTGCTACTGTAAGATCAACTCTCTGATAAGAATCCAGCTTTTCTGATTAATTTTGCTTGTTAAATGGATAGGTGTTTTTCATATTATCTCGCTGGTTGGAATAAACTAAATGGGGCTGGATATCCCGGCAAAGACAGAACTTTGGTTGGACTTTGAAAATTGCCTTTGCTAGATTAATGATAATAACCCATTAACCTGAAATGATAAACATTAAGAAAGACATAATCGAGCAAGCCCGGCAATTGGGGTTTGAACTGGTAGGAATCACTACTGCTGATCCTTTGGAGTCTGAACGGATCCGTTACCTGCATTGGCTGACCCAAGAATATGCCGGCTCGATGAGTTATCTATACCGGCAGATAGAGAAGAAGCTAAATCCCCGAAAAGTTATGCCAGGAGCCAATTCAGTGATCTGCCTGGGGATGAACTATTATCATGAAGCATATAGTTCTCTTTCCTCTTTTAAAATTTCCCGCTATGCTCATGTGCAGGATTACCATCAGGTTCTTAAATCCCGTTTGGAATCATTAGAAAACTATATTCATGATTGTGTTACTCCAACTCCTCTAACCGCTTCTTTTGTGGATTCCGGGCCATTATTAGAACGGCAGCTTGCTGCCAGAGCAGGATTAGGATTTATCGGAAAGAACACCTTTGTTATCAATCCCTATCATGGATCCTGGTTTTTCCTGGGATTTATTCTGACTTCTCTGGAATTAGAGCCTGATGATATCATTCATGTAAGTTGCGGCAATTGCCGAAGATGTATAGACGCCTGTCCTACAGGTGCTTTCTATGAACCTTACAAACTCGATGCCCGGAAATGTATTTCCTTCTTAACCATTGAAAATAAAGAGGCGATACTTTTGGAGCTTCGCAGCTTTCTGGGGAAATGGGTCTTTGGTTGTGATATCTGTCAGGAAGTTTGTCCTTTTAACCAGAAAGCAGAAAGCACTAGTCACTCTGAATTCAAACCTGAAAACGGCCAATATGAAGTTCCGACTCCTGAAAACCTTATATCATTAAGTAATCCGACTAAGTTCAATCAGGAATTTTCGCATAGTCCTTTAGCACGCCCTAAACGAGAGGGCCTTTTACGTAATATGATAATTGCCTCTGGAAATTCCAAGGATAAAGAACATTTACTCTGGTTAAATCTGATTCTGACTGGAGATTTCTCTGAGTCTTTGCGAGAACAGGCCCAGTGGGCAATTAATCAAATAAACACTGAGTCTCCTTAACTGGTATTAGATTTTCTAAATATAATTAATATTTGGATTAGAATGGATTATGGGTACCCAATCGAAAATTACTTTAATCAGAAGAGATTCCTGCCGTTGGGAAATATCCCCCGATTCAATGCTGGGGATGCGCGTACCGGGAATGATTTATGCCAGTGCAGAGTTATTACCGGATATTGAAAATGATGAAGCAGTGCAACAAGTCGCCAATGTCGCCTGTTTACCGGGAATTGTGAACTATTCACTGGCTATGCCGGATATTCATTGGGGATATGGGTTCCCTATTGGCGGAGTAGCTGCCACCGACCCGGAAAACGGAGTCATTTCACCCGGTGGAGTGGGCTATGACATCTCTTGTGGAGTACGTCTGATTCGAACGGAATTAGAATTCTCTCGAGTACAACCTTTTATAAAAGACCTGGTTTATGCTTTATTTGCCACTATTCCCTGTGGGGTGGGAAGTACCGGGCCGCTCAAATTACCCAAAGAGTCCATGCGGAAATTACTCACTCGCGGGGCTCAGTGGGTGATTGAGGAAGGATGGGGAAAGCCGGATGATTTGGATTTCCTGGAGGAAAGAGGAAATTTGAAATCAGCAGATGAAACCGAAGTAAGTCATGAAGCTAAAGAACGGGGTAAGGATCAATTAGGAACACTCGGTTCTGGAAATCATTTTCTGGAGATTCAGCGGGTGGAAACTATCTATGATAAAAACGCCGCTACTATTATGGGCCTCTTTGAAAATCAGGTGGTGGTTATGATTCATTCCGGTTCCCGGGGTTTAGGATATCAGGTTTGTGATGATTTTCTGGGAATCATGAAAACCGCCGGAAAGAAATATGCGATTGAGCTGCCGGATTGGCAATTAGCCTGTGCTCCGATTCAATCCGAAGAAGGACAAAGGTATCTACTGGCGATGGCGGCAGCGGCCAATTTTGGGATGGCTAACCGGCAATTGATGACTCACCTGACTAGAGAAATATTCCAAAGAGTATTTTCTTCATCGCCTAAGGAATTGGGGATGGATGTCATCTATGATGTCTGCCACAATATCGCAAAGTTTGAAGAACATAGGGTTCAAGGTAAATCCCGGAGGCTCTGTGTGCATCGTAAAGGGGCTACTCGGGCATTTCCTGCAGGCCACCCCCAAATACCAGCGCGTTATAAAAGTATCGGACAACCGGTATTGGTTCCGGGAGATATGGGACGCTGTTCTTATGTTCTGGTGGGATTACCCGGAGCAATGGAACAAACATTTGGCTCTACGTGTCATGGAGCAGGCCGGCAAATGAGTCGAACTAAAGCGATTAAATCCTCTAAAGGCCGTAATATAAAACAAGAATTAGAAGACCAGAATATATTCGCTTGCAGCCGGGGAAAACATACGCTCAATGAAGAAATGTCAGAAGCTTATAAGGATGTCTCCAAAGTCGTTGAAATCTGTGAACGGACGGGAATCAGTAAAAAAGTAGCCAAACTTCGCCCTATTGGTGTTATTAAAGGATAACGAATTCCACTAATTTTAAAACGAGATTGCCACAGTCGGCAGTAAACAGATTCGATAAACCAAAGCCGAATCTACTGCCTCCTTCGTAATGACAAAATAAAGCCAACAATGAGGCTCAGATAACCATTGTCATTGCGAGGGAGGAAGTAGGTTCAGATGCTTTTTCCTGAACCTGAATACTTCCGACCGTGGCAATCTCGATAGAAGTATGAAATGCATTATTCTACTTTACAACTGATTCCGCTTCCTGGGCTAAAGTTAAAGTTATTATCATCGGCAAACAAAGCATAGTAATAAGTCTGTCCATTGGTGACATTGGTATCCGTATAGGTCGTTCCATTGAACCAGTACAAGGTATCTCCATCATCCGGAGATTGGGGCATTCGGTCGGCACGTCTGACTATCTTCGTTGCCTGATAATCTCCTCGATCGGGATTGACCCAATTCAGGGTAATACTACTGCTATCGGAATAGGTCTCTAATCCTTCAATATTTCGGAATGTACCGGGCATATCAGAGACCACCATCCCCGGAGAATACTGAAATAGATCATAAGTATAAATCCCGTAATAATATCTCTGTCCTTGAGTTAAGCCGCTATCCGTATAACCAGTTCCATTGTCATGATAAACAGCTATTCCATCTGTTGGCCCAGTTGGATAATGATTAGTATTCCGGGTAATTTGGATGCCGGTATAGTTTCCAGTGGTAGGATTCACCCAGCTGATACTGATACTTCCATATCCCGGATAAGAGGCTACCTGACTGACATTCGGAATTCCCGTCCATCCGGGGATATGCCGTCCGCCTACACCACTGGAAAAGTTCATAAACGTATCATTGGCATAGAGGAGATAAAAATAGGAAGTATCCGTTAATCCCAGTTCGCCCATGCCGTTACCGTTATACCAGTACCGGAACCAGGTTCCATCCGTGGCATTATATCCATCTGCCGGGTCATTGGGATACCGGTCGGTTCTTCTTAACACAATCGTTGCATCATACTGATTAGTAACCGTCGGATTCGCCCAGCTCAGAACTTCCGCTCCTGCCCAAGGTTCGGATAAACTAGCTTTACTGATATTCTGATAGGAATCAGGGATAGCCGATACAAAGGTCCCGGAGGAGAAACTATAACTTGTATCATGGGAAAAGACCCCAAAATAGGTCTTTTGTCCATTAGGAACCGATACATTACAATAATTGCCGTTATACCAATAAACTATACTCCCATCGGTAGGGCTTACTGGATATCGGTCGTTTCGGGATACTACTAACGTCCCCGCATAATCCCCTTGATTCGGATTATCCCAGGATAACTGTACTCCCCCATAACTGGGATTGGCCTCTAAACTCGAGACTTTCTTGGTTGGGATAAAGCTGGGAACCATCATCTCATAGGATTTCATATTGCCAAATCCCCCAGGGACTTGGCCTCCAAGCACATAAACATATTGTTTCCAACTGGTCACTGCAGGATCACCCCTTCCCACTGCCGTATAGGGACCATTCATTACCATAAAGCTCTCTTTGACCGGATCATATTGGATAAGATAGGTTTTATTATGATTAGTATTATCAACCCACCTTTCTATCATGACGATAATATTTTGATTATTGATGGCGGCTGGTCCACAGGTCGGAAGGGTTAATAAGGTCGTCCAGTCTCCCAATGTCCCATCTGCTTTGAATATATTTCGTAAAATATAGGAGGAGCCGTTATACAACGAATCTGAGCCCATTACATACCAGCGGTTTCCATTTACCCAGCTTAAATAGACTTTCATCAGGGAGACATTTAAAGGGAGTAAGTATTGAAAAGGCCCTAAGGAATAATCCGGCTGCATGACCGAATATTCCACTGTGTTTGTAGGTTGAATAGGTTGGAACTCATATTCATTATAATTTCCTCCTGCCACATAATACCTTCCGTTATAGATAGCAGAAGCATGATTGTCTCGAGACGTATTCAATAAATAAGGGTTAGTGGTCAGAGTGCTTATATCCGGAGTCCCATCCGGATTCAATAAAATATAGTGTACCTCGTTAGAAGTTTCATTCATCCCCCCCCCTGAGCCATACATCACGGTTCCATCGGATACAACCGGATAAGTAGTATAGGAAGGCCATAAATAATCCGTAAAATACGGAATACTCCCATCCACTTGAGGATATACATACCGTCCTCCAGAACCAACAATAAGAGTCAAATCAGTGGAAACAAATGCTATATCACTTCCAAAGTCATCTTGGCTGACCATGGTCGAATCAAACGACTTCAAAGTCCATTGATTGGTTGGGAAGATTGCTCCATAAACCGAGATTGTTCCTAAGAATAAGAAACCAATTAATCCTATCCAGGGTTTTGTAGATCGCATAGAGAGTCTCCTTTTGTTTTCCAGTATCCAATGCTGCATAAAATAAATGTACACCTTTTCAAGCCTGATGTCTAGAAAAATAATTAATATTACTTTCTTGATTGTCATCGCGAGGGAGTGATAATAATGGTTGCTTTTTAACCATTATTACGACCGTGGCGATCCCGGTTGAGGTAAGCCATCTAAATGGGAGTATTAAAAACGAGATTGCCACAGTCGCTCTAAGATTCAAAAAGCGAATCTTTTACAGGTTCTGGAAAAAGCACCCGAACCTATTCACTCCTTCGCAATGACAAGTTTAGTTACGTTTTTCAGGACAGAACCAGGTTGATTTGGTCGTTAACAAACAAGTTCTGATAAAACGTCTAACCTGTTTACTCCCTTACAATGACACTCGTTGTACGTTTTATATGCTGTCCTATTACTTTTACCCATCGGGAAATTAGCTTAAAAACGATAGATTTCTAATGATTTTGGGAAGGATTTTATACGGTCGTGCCTCGGAGGATACCCAGAGCGGCTCTGACCCGCTCTGGGTATCCTCCGAGATGGTTCCGATCTATTTTTTTATCCAAATCCTCATAAATTATTCATAATAAATAGACTAAGAACTATTAAATGAACTATAATAAGCAAAAATTTCTATGTTTTATAAAACTTGGATTTTTCAATCGCTTAGAGGATTATCCAGGGATCGAGGTAGTAAGATGTTAGATATTAAATTAATACGTGAAAACCCGGATTTAGTGAAAGCTGGCTTAGCCAAACGAAACCAGCAAACTAATATTGATGTTCTGCTTGAATATGATAAACGCAGACGTAATATTATCAAGGATGTAGATGATTTAAAAGCCCAGCGAAACCGGGTCTCCGAAGAGATCTCTAAATTAAAAAAAGAGAAACAAAAGGCCGATGATAAAATCCTCGCCATGCGGGAAGTCGGGGATAAAATCAAAGCCTTTGATGAAGAAGTCAGGGATATTGAAACTAAGATTGAAGAAATTATTCTCACTATTCCGAATATTCCCAGTGATTCCACGCCGATGGGGAAAGATGAAACAGAAAATCCCGTCATCCGAACCTGGGGTGAACCCCGGAAATTCGCTTATGAACCCCTCCCCCATTGGGATTTAGGCGAGCTGCATAATATCCTTGATTTTGAACGTGCCAGTAAGATTGCCGGAGCCCGATTTTCCTTATTAAGAGGAATTGGTGCCCGGTTAGAACGTGCCCTCATCAATTTCATGCTGGATATTCATACTAAAAACGAGAATTTTATTGAAATCACTCCTCCGATCTTAGCCAACCGGAGTTCATTAATTGGTACTGGGCAACTCCCTAAATTTGAGACCGAAATGTTTCGTTGTGCCGATGACCCTTATTACCTGATTTCTACTTCAGAAATCCCTCTGGTCAATATCCATCGGGATGAAATTTTCCAGGAAAGCCAATTACCTATCTATTACACGGCTTTTACTCCCTGTTTCCGAAGAGAAGCCGGGGCCGCAGGAAAAGATACACGGGGATTAATTCGTAATCACCAATTTAATAAAGTGGAAATGGTCAAATTCTGCACACCGGAATCTTCTTATGATGAATTAGAATCCTTGACTGCTTCCGCCGAAAAAGTCCTCCAACAATTAGAGCTTCCTTACCGGGTCATTGCCTTATGCACGGGAGATATCGGATTTGCCGCCGCTAAGACCTATGATCTGGAAGTCTGGATGCCCAGTCAGAATTGTTACCGGGAAATCTCTTCCTGCAGTAATGTCGAAGATTTCCAGGCCCGCCGTGCCAGTATCCGGTTTAAGAGAAACCAGGCCAGTAAACCCGAATTCGTTCATACCTTAAATGGTTCGGGAATCGCCGTAGGTAGAACCTGGGCCGCCATCATGGAAAACTTCCAGCAGGATGATCGAAGTATTCTGATTCCGAAAGCCCTCCAGCCTTATCTGGATGGAATAAAGAAGATTTCTCTTTCTTAATCTATACCATCCTTAAATTTGAATTATTTCTACAGCCATTTATTCGATATTTCTATGGAGAGATTTGACAGGTATGTTTAAATTATCCCAACGGTTCATACCGATTCTTTTATTTCTCATACTTATCGTTACTTACAGCTGGTTTATCCATTGCCCCCAATGGAATGATTTTTCTCGTTATGATTTGATTGTGGCAGCCGTGCAAAAAAACACCTTAGCCATTGATGCCTATCAAAAGGACACCGGTGATAAAGCCTTTATCAATGGCCATTATTATTCAGATAAAGCACCCGGAATGCAGTTAGCAGGAATTCCCATTTATGGGTTAATTTATTTCATACAAAGGACTATTTATCCCAATAAAACTTTATTTATTAATCAAAATTTCAGTTACTGGATTTGGAAATTCGCCCTCCTCAGAATAGTTTTAATAATCATTCCAACGGCTTTGATGGCCATCCTGTTTTTAAAATTCCTCCAACAATTCACGGCCTCCATAACCAAACCCCTATGGATGGTCCTGGGATATTGCCTGGGAACACTCGCATTTCCCTATTCAACTCTTTTTTTTAGTCATCAATTTGCTGCCGTATTAGTCTTTTCTTCATTTATGGGATTATTCTATTATCGGCATTATGATGATCACCCACGGGCGATCTTTCATTCTCGGATGAATCAGCAATTAATCTTATCTATTTGTGGATTTATGCTAAGTTATGCAGTTATTTCTGAATATCCGGTAATCCTGCTGGCGGCAATTTTAACCGGGTATGCCTTTGACAAAAATACTTCTAAAAAAGAGATTGGATATTATATCCTGGGAGCCATTATTCCGCTGTTGATTTTGCTCAGTTACAATTATATTGTTTCCGGAAATATCTTCAAATTAGCCTACTCCGAAGAAGTAAATCGCCAATTTTATATTGGAATGAATAAAGGAGTGGGAGGGGTTACCTATCCTAAGATTACCGTATTAATTCAGCTATTATTCGGTCTTTACCGGGGAATTCTTTTATATAACCCGGTCCTGATATTAGGATTAATTGGATTTATTTATTTTTTCCAAAACACCGTTTATCGCCGTGAATTTTGGGTCGGCATCAGTTGTATTGGCATTTATCTCCTTTTTAATTCTTCTTACTATATGTGGTGGGGAGGAGCGGCCTTAGGGCCTCGGCATCTGATTCCTATCATCCCATTCTTCATTCTTCCAATCGTTTTTTTACCGGATACTTATCATAAATGGATCCCGTTTTTTGTGATATTATCCATCCTATTGATGTTTATTGGAACCTCTGTTGGACCCCAAATACCCGATTTCATCTCCAGCCCTTTATTAGGATATGCTACTGAACAATTTATCCTTGGATACTATACGACGACCTTAAGTTGTTTTTTGAATCTAAGTGAATTCTGGGGAATACGGTTTATAGGATTATGGTTAATGCTCTCCCTAACCATTTTAATTAGAGTTGCTTATTTAATAGAAAACAAAATACCTAAACAGGGAAAAATATAATATAATTAGAATACTTATATGGGCAAAGCACGCATTTTAATAGTAGATGATACGATTGATATTTTAAGAACCCTGCATTTATTGCTTCAAGAACGTTTTGAAGTGATTTTGTCACCGGATGGTTTTTCTGGATATCAAAAAGCCTCCCGTTATTTACCAGATTTTATCATTCTGGATATCATGATGCCAAAGATGACGGGATATCAATGTTATGACCAGGTTCGTCGGTTGCCAGTACTAAAAGATATTCCGGTTATTTTCCTAAGTGCTAAAGGAACTCCGATTGAACAGGAATATGGTTTAAAAAAGGGAGCTTTTGCCTATATCCCCAAGCCTTTTGATCCTAAAGGACTCATTAAAACGATTGACCAAATGTTATTACAACATCCCCCGACTCCCAAAGACCGTCCCACTTACGATCAAATTCTGATGGAAGAAGAGTCCAAGGACCGACACGTTTACTGGACTGGCTAAACGGGAAACTCTCCGCCATGCCTGCTTCTACAAATAATCAACCGCTTGCCGACCGGATGCGCCCCCGGAATCTTGATGATGTGATCGGTCAAGATCATCTGGTGGGTATTGGGAAAGTTCTCCGCAAAGCCTTAGAACATAACCAGTTGCAATCCTTTATTCTTTGGGGCCCTCCCGGAACCGGGAAAACTACCATCGCCCAATTAATGGCCAATCTTTCAGGTGCCCTGTTTATGAATTTCTCGGCCGTGACTTCTGGAATTAAAGAAGTTAAAGAGGTCATGAAAACCGCCGAAGACCAACTCCAAATGTTTCAGAAAAAGACCATCTTGTTCGTAGATGAAATCCACCGCTTTAACCGGTCGCAACAAGATGCTTTCCTTCCCTATATTGAAAAGGGTTCCATTGTATTCATCGGAGCCACGACAGAAAACCCCTCGTTTGAAATCAATTCCGCACTTCTCTCCCGCTGCCGGGTATATACCTTACGGTCATTAACTGATGATGAAATCGGTATCGTCCTTGAACGGGCACTAACCGATAAAGAAAACGGACTGGGGAAATTACCCATTACCCTGGACCCGGATGCCAGGGAATTTATCTGTGGGATGAGTAATGGAGATGCACGAACGGCTCTGAATACTCTGGAATTATCGGTCACCCTGGCAGAATCAGACGATAATTCTAAAATCCAGATAACGATGGATATCGTGCAACAAGCCATTCAAAAGAGAGCCACGCTTTATGATAAGACCGGGGAAGAACATTATAATCTGATTTCGGCCCTTCATAAAAGTATCCGGGGAAGTGACCCGGATGCGGCCTTATATTGGATGGCACGGATGCTGGATGGTGGCGAAGACCCATTGTATATTGCCCGGAGATTAGTCAGATTTGCTTCCGAAGATGTCGGTAATGCGGCTCCGAATGCTTTAGCCATCGCTATCGCCGCGAAAGAGTCCTTTGAATTTCTGGGTCATCCCGAAGGGGAACTGGCAATCGCACAGGCGGTTGTCTATCTGGCCTGTGCTCCTAAATCAAATGCTATCTATCGGGCTTATGGTGCAGTAATGGAAGAAGTTCAGAAAACCCGGAATGAACCGGTTCCACTCCATATCCGCAATGCTCCTACGAAGTTAATGAAAGACCTGGGCTATGGGGATGGGTATAAATATGCCCATGATTTTCAGAATCATATTGTTGACCAGAACTATCTCCCAGATAACATTCAAGGACATACCTATTACCATCCTGATGGGCAGGGTTATGAAGTAGAAATCATGAAGCGGTTGGAATACTGGAAATCCCTTAAGAAGAAAAACTCCTCCTCAAAATAATTTCTAATAACCTGAGTAACTTTCCAGACAGTTACCGTTATGTATCAGGTTGCTATAACCAGATGTTTTACTGTATTCTATAGACACTGGTATGTTTAGAAGGTAATTCATTATGGAACTCGTAAAACTTATAATTGCATCTTTTATCCCACTATTTGTAGCCGTGGACCCAGCTGGTTTATTACCTATCTATGTCGGGTTAACTGATGGGCTATCTATTTCTGAAAAAAAACGGATTTTAAGACAATCCCTGGTTACCGCCACTATGGTGGCGCTAGTCTTTATTTTTATTGGAAAAGCCATCTTCAATTTCCTTGGAATTACAGTATCGGACTTTCAGATTGCTGGAGGGTTAGTTTTATTAGTGCTCGCCATCATGGACCTTCTTATTGCCCATAAAAGTGAAGGGACACATGGAGTCTCATCTTCCGCAGGAGTAGTTCCCATTGGAGTGCCATTAATTGTTGGTCCGGCAGTTTTAACTACGCTCATTATTCAAGTGGATTCTTTAGGATTACTGCCAACCCTAATTGCCATTTTTGCTAACCTGCTTTTTATCTGGATTATCTTTTCTCAGGCCGATCGCTTTCTGAAAATCTTAGGGGAAAGCGGTGCTAAAGCAGTTTCTAAAATTGTCAGCCTCTTACTGGCCGCAATTGCGGTGATGATGATCAGGAAAGGGATTGTAGCCGTCTTTTTAAATTTCAAATAACTTAGCTAATTCTGCTGCTTTCAAACAGGTATTGAATTGAATTTGAACGGTATCCCGGGAATCTTTCGCATATCCACCGGCAAGCACAATCATTAAGGGAACCTTTCTCTCAAATACGGATTGAATAACCCATTCATCCCTTTGCAATATTCCCGCTTTAGTAATCTTCAAACCACCTAATAAATCTTCTTCATAGATATCTGCTCCGGCAACGTAGATTACTAAATCTGGTTTGAATGTATCCAATCGAGAAGGGATATATTTCTTTAATTCTAATAAATATTCCTTATCTTTAATGCCCGTAGTAAGCCCCACATCCAAGGTGCTTTTTTCTTTATGGGGATACAGATTCTCCTGATGGATGGAAAAGGTAAAAACATCGGGAGCATTTCTAAAGATACAGGCAGTCCCATTTCCCTGATGAACATCGCAATCAATAATGAAGAAACGTTTTGCTAATTTATCCCGCTGTAGCTTTCGAATAGCGACAGCAACATCATTGAGATAACAAAACCCTTCCGCATGGTCTGGGAACGCATGATGAAACCCTCCCCCGATATGAATCCCCAGATGAGACATTAGAGCCAATTCTGCCGCTTTAACAGACCCTCCAACAGATAACAGAAACAGATTAACAATATCCCGATTCAAGGGTAATTCAGAATATTCCGTCCGTTGTGTCCAGCGTAAATTCTTAAAATCATCCCAATAGTCCTGCTGGTGAACCAAACGCAGTACTTCTTCAGAAACATAGTCTGGCTCAATAATCTCGGACTCTATACATACCCCGTCTTTGATTAACAACTCCGTTATCCGTTCGAATTTATCAATTGGAAAGACATGCCCATCCAGGGGAATTGTATAATGTCGGGAAGTAACCCATTGAGGTTGAATCAATGCTTGAATTCTCCTTTCATGGCAGATCCTTATCAACTGAGTTAGAGTTTCGGCAAGGTTAATTCTTTCTGAGCCTGGTATTTGCCTTTTTTATCTGCATAAGAAATCTCACATGGCTCATCAGATTCTAGAAATAATACTTGAGCAATTCCTTCATTGGCATAGATTTTAACCGGTAAGGGGCTGGTATTAGATATAGACATGGTCACAAAACCCTCCCATTCAGGTTCAAAGGGAGTTACATTTACAATCACCCCGCATCGGGCATAGGTTGATTTTCCGAAACAGACCGTGACTACTTGCCGCGGTATTCGGAAATATTCTAAACTGCGGGCTAATACAAAGGAATTGGGAGGCAGGGTACATACATCCCCTTTATAATCTATAAAAGACTTCGGATCAAAGGATTTAGGGTCTAATACAGTAGAATCACCTGGATTCGTAAATATCTTGAATTCGTCAGTTATCCGCATATCATATCCATAAGAAGAAACTCCATAAGATATCTTCCCTTCTCGAACCTGTCGGTCAGCAAAGGGCTCAATCATCTTATATTCTATTGCCATTTTTTTAATCCATTTATCTGACTTTACACTCACGCTAATCTCCATTTTGTTATTGTTATTTATAGTATTCTAGCTTAATTCTTATCCCTGTATTTTGAACTTCCTTATGAGCTGTAATTTGAGCAAATACCCATCATTCGCTAGAATTAAATTATGAAAAGACTAAACCAAATACTTATTTTTATCACCCTGATTACTGTTATCACCGGTTGCTCCACAAAAAAAGAACCTTCGCCATCCACGCAGAAGGTAACTCTGCAACTTTTCTCTGGGATGGAAGCCCGGTCAGCAGGTTATTATGTGGCTCTGAATAAAGGGTTTTATATGGATGAAGGGCTGGATGTAACCATTAATAATGGCGACCTTACCCTCCACCCGGAAGATTATGTATTAAACGGCTCTGCCAGTTTTGGGACTACTACCCTGCCCCGGTTAATGATCCAGAGAAATGGGAAGAAACCTTTAGTTCATATTGCGCAGATTCTCAATAAAAGCGGTTCACTACTCGTTATTAAACAAAATGGACCAATTAAAAAGATGATTGACTTACTTAACAAGAAAATCAGTATTTACCCCGATTTTTATGGGATTGAAATCTATCCCTTTCTAGGAGACAATGGGGTCAGTCCAAAAACGATTAATCTGGTTGAAAGCAAAGAGCCTTATGCTGATTTTCTAGGAAATAAGTCTGATATGGCAATAATTAATTCTTTTAAGGATATGGCTTTATTCCAGAATAGTCGTAATACGACCGAGATGTATTCATTCTTTACGGCTAATAATACATCCTGGGGATTACCGATGGACTGCCTGTTTACGTCAGAGAGTAAAATTAAAGAAAACCCTGACTTATGTAAGGCTTTTGTGCGTGCCACTCTCAAGGGATGGGAATATGTCTTGACCAATCCTAAAGAATCTATCTCTATCCTCTCCGACTATGATAAATCCAATAAAATGGACAAAGAAATAGAATTCCAAAATATCCGGGAACTATCCAAACTATTAGTATTTCAGGCGGGCAACAAAAATATTAATGGGCAATTATCTCCCGAAGAATTCCAAAGGGTGGATGACCAGTTAATTAAATACCAATTAATTCTAAACCCGGTTAAGGACACTGAATTCTTTTTTAAACCCTGATTATTTTTTGAATTTAAACCTGGGCTTGAGGGTAATACCGATAGCCAGGAATAGCGAAAGAACTGAGACCAGAATTCCGATGACATGGGGTGCCGTTAATTCATAACGGATATCCAAAGGATAGTGGTCTCCCTCCGGAAGTAAAACCCGCATCATTCCTAATTCATCAGATTCAATAATGGTAGGTTTCCCATTCACATAGGCTCTCCATCTTGGGTAATATCCCATTTTGACAAATAACCAGTTTTTCTGATTCTTTATTTTATCAATTTGGAGTCTTATTCTAAGATTATCCCATTGCTGAACTTTTACATGGATTTGGGAATTAGATGAAGCAGTCCATTCGGAAGTATAACGAACTGTACGAAAAATAGAAAAGGGCCCTATCTGATTGATTAGCTGAAACCAGGAAGATTTATTGAACCAATCTAACACCTTATCTTCACTCGAATTGACGACAATGGTAGTAGCATTATAACGCCGGCAATAATTCCAAAACATCACAGGGGACATCTGCTCCCAATCTATTCCAAACAAAGACTTGTTTTGGAGAGCATCCGCTTCCTGGCGAATAACCACGGGAGGTTTATGTCCAAAATAATAATAGGCTGCGGTGGCATAAAAAGGTTCATTAACTGCGCCAAGTATAGGCCGTCCAGTATACCAGGGAGTTAGTGCCAGGACATGCGTATGAAAGATATCCGGAAGACCTGGAATTCCAATCCGGGATGAAGTAAACATAACCCTGCCGGTATCCTCAGTATGCAGATAGCCCCATAATTCATCTAAATGGAGATAGGTTCTTGCCTGATTAAAAAAACCAAACCTTTGAAAGCCTTGATACCGAAACGAACTGGATAATACAGTAATCCCACCATAACTCAATACAAAAAAAACACATAATGCCGTTATCAGTCCAAAAGCATCTTGCCAATTATGATAGGCTTTCACTCTAATTTTCTGGAATACCCATTCCAGAGGAAAATACAGACCTATTCCCGCAGTTAACAATAATGAAAAATAGAAATCATCCTGTAAACGCCAGGGATCTAAGGAATAAATTTTGAATAAACCTACCAGTACCAGCCTAACGAAAAGCAGGAATAACAACATCAATATGGGGGTAAATAAAAATCCTGCCAGAATTGCTTTAGTACGGATTTTATACTCAGTGACCAGCAATGACACTCCAGCCATACAATAAAGGATTATTAAATACTTTTCCGGGAAATTACCAGACAATCCATAAATCAGATCATTGAATTTAGAAGTTCCCGTCCAAACCTGCATTTTAGCCATATAATCCGAATAAGCGAGCAGCGGAATCCACCAAAAAGCAGCTAACCCAACACCGATAAGGACAAGAATAAGGCTTCTTTTTAAAACTTTCCTTTGATCAATAAGTCCTATTCTGCTCCAGGTAAGAATTTGGGAAAACAGGGCAATGACCGGGAGGAATATATGATACGGGTGGATAACTAACAGTAAGCCGGTTAATAAAATCACTGTAAATTGGGCCCATTTATTCCGGTGATTTTGGAGATAGTAGAGATACGCAAATAACAACAGATAGATAAAACCGAAAGCTAATCTGGAATTAATCAGGCCAAACAATACCCCATAGGATACTCCACTGGCACTTCCATCATAGAGTAAGATAATTACTCCGGATACTAATGCCGGGAATATTGTAAAACCACTTTTCCTCACCAGAAATAAAGCCCCAATAGCAGGAAGTAAAAATGCAAGGATAACTAATAACTGGTAAGCCATCGGAGGGGAAATCAGGCCTAATCCAGCATAATATATAAAAGCCCCTATGATGACAAACCCGGGAGGATAGAACTGGAGTTCAGGAATTCCAGCAAACCAGGATGAATTCCAGGTGTTAATTCTGAATTCCTGAGGAATGGTATGCATTACCGCATTGAGGAAAGTGGCATAGTGAAAACCATGATCATCATAAATAAACGCATCATCATGACAAAGAAACCCTAACGCTCCATATCCTAATATCAACAGAATGATTATTGATAAACCAAGTTCAATTCCTTGATGCAGGAAAGTTTGAAGCCGGTGCTTTATCATAAAATAACGCTTGCCCTTTAGGAGGAAAGAATTTTAGCCAATTCAAATAAACTTAAATCAACATTCTTCTTGTTTTCCCAGGAATAGGCAATGGGGTGAACTGTGATTTCGTTCTTTTCTATACCAACCATTTTATCCGACTCACCGGATAATAACAGCTTCACAGCGGCAGACCCTAAACGGCTGGCCAAGATTCGGTCAAAGGCTTCCGGAGGGCCTCCCCTTTGCAAATGACCAATGACCAAATAACGGCTCTCGAATTTAATCTTTTCGTTAATGGCTTTTGCGATCTCGGCAGCATCTCCGGCACCTTCAGCCACAACGATGATATTGCTCATCTTGCCACGTTTCTTCCCTTTAAGCAGGTTTTCACAAATATCATCCAGCTTATAAGGTATTTCTGGAATAAGAATATATTCTGCTCCACCGGCTAACCCGGTATATAAAGCCAAATGCCCGGCATCTCGCCCCATCACTTCTACGACAAATACCCGGTCATAAGCCGTGGCAGTATCTCGAATCCGGTCAATGGCATCTAGTGCAGTAGAAACAGCCGTATAGAATCCAATGGTGTTATCAGTCCCAGCCACATCGTTATCAATCGTAGAAGGGCAATTAACGACCGGGAAATGCCAATCAGCAGCAAGATTATGGGCGCCATGAGAAGTTCCACTGCCCCCAATCGTTATTAATCCCTCCGCTTCATATTGCCGGAGATTTTCAACCGCTTTACGTTGTCCATCTTCGGTTTTAAAATCTACGGAACGGGCGGACTTTAAGATGGTTCCGCCATGATTAACAATCCCACTGACCGAAGATGCCGTCATGGGGATAAATTGTCCCTGGATCAGCCCTTCAAAACCACGCATTACGCCTAAGACTTCTATCCCTTCGGAAATTGCGGTACGAACCACAGCTCGAATTGCTGCATTCATTCCCGGAGCATCACCACCACTGGTTAAAACGGCAATTCTTTTCATAAAAATACCTCTAATATTCGATATTAATATTTAATCTAAACACCTAGATATTTTAGCAGACAATAAAAAAACCTCTCCTGTCTTTCAGAAAAACAGGAGAGGTTTATTAAACGCTTATTTAATTGTTAAGATTTAGCAGCCGTTTGGATCAGGAAAGCGAAGGAGTCCACTTTCAAGCTGGCTCCACCGATTAATCCACCATCAATGTCCTGAATTTTCAGCAAGACTTCGACATTCTTTTCGCTCATATTGCCGCCGTACTGAATACGGACCGCTTCGGCTACTTTGGCACCGAATTTATCGGTTAAAAGCTTTCGGAGGAATTTATGAACCGCATCCGCTTGTTCCGGGGTAGCTGGGGTTTTCCCAACACCAATGGCCCAAACCGGTTCATAAGCAATAATAGTATTCACGATTTGTTCTTCGGTTAAACCAGCTAATCCATTAATCACCATATCGGAAACAACGGCTTCCATTTTACCGGCTTCGCGTTCTTCCCAGGTTTCACCGACGCAAACAATGGGAATTAACCCATGTTGATGAGCGGCTTTAACTTTTTTGTTAACGGTTTCATTGGTTTCAGCAAAATAAGCACGCCGTTCGGAATGTCCGAGGATAACGTATTTGCATCCGCAATCTAATAACATAGTGGGAGAAACTTCACCGGTATAAGCACCGGAGACTTCCCAGTACATATCCTGGGCACCGAGGGAGATGTTACTTCCTTTGATGATATTGGCAACCGTAGTCAGAGCGGTAAAGGGCGGACAAACCACCACATCCGCTTTGGTTTCAGAACCAACAGCTTTAACTAACCCTTCAGCGAGAGCAATCGCTTCACTGGGGGTCTTATTCATTTTCCAGTTTCCTGCAATGATTTTTTTACGCATTAGTGTAGGTTCCTTAACCTTATTTCACGTTGGCAATATAGGAAATGAGGTCCACAACTTTGTTGGAATAACCCCATTCATTATCGTACCAGGAAACAACTTTAACAAAGTTACTGTTTAACATAATTCCGGCATTGGCATCAAAGATAGAAGTGCGGGCATCACCAATGAAATCGGTAGAAACGACGGATTCTTCGGTATATCCGAGAATTCCTTTGAGTTCACCTTCAGAAGCATCTTTCATGGCTTTTTTGATAGCTGCATAATCAGTCGCTTTTTCGAGGCGGACGGTAAGATCAACCACGGAAACATCAGCGGTCGGAACGCGTAAGGACATACCAGTCAGTTTGCCATTTAAGGAAGGAATAACTTTACCTACGGCTTTGGCAGCACCAGTGGAGCTGGGGATGATGTTATTCAAAATAGAACGACCACCTCTCCAGTCTTTGGCAGACGGAGCATCTACGGTCTTTTGGGTATTGGTAGCAGCATGAACCGTGGTCATTAAACCTTCAACCAGTCCGAAATTATCATTCAGGACTTTGGCAATCGGGGCTAAGCAGTTTGTGGTGCAAGAGGCATTAGAAATGATATTCATTTCCGGTTTATAGGATTTTTCATTGACACCCATGACGAACATCGGAGCATCAGCAGAGGGAGCAGAAATAATAACTTTCTTGGCACCACCCTGTAAATGGGCAGAAGCCTTTTCAATGGTGGTGAATACGCCGGTGGATTCAACAACATAATCGGCACCGCATTCTTTCCAGGGAATTTCGGCTGGATTTTTGGCAGTGTAGAAAGCCACTTTCTTACCGTTGACGACGAATTCGTTTGCATCGCCGCCAATGGTTCCTTTAAACTGTCCATGAACGGTGTCATATTTCAGCATGTATTTCATGTAACCTACATCCATGAACGGATCGTTTACACCGACTACTTGAACATTGGGGTTACTCTGAGCAGCTCGGAAGACCAAGCGCCCGATACGACCAAAACCATTAATACCAATTTTTACTGTCATTGTGGTTTCTCCTATTTTGGATAAAAAATTATCCCGGCCAAGGCTGGGATTTTGTGCAAATTGAGGAAGATTTATCTCAATAATTCTCCCATAAACCCACTGGTTTTGTCAATTTCCATGCCCTTCCCCTATTCCCGGGAAGAACTTAGACAACTAAATTCAATTCCAAATAATATTTATATTCTCCGAACAATTATTATAGCGGGGAACAGGGATAAAACTCGATCAAACCCGGAGTATACCCAGAGCGGCTCAAAGCCGCTCTGGGTATACTCCGATACAACTCCATCATAACCTGACCCTATTAATTATGGTTTTTCTGGGTGGATAGGCCTATTTCCTCTCCCCAATTCGTAATTCTTAACTAGTAATTCGTAATTAAATCCAGAGAATATGGGGCATTTATCTATGAAAAAGGTTCAATCCATTAGTGATATAATTAAATTGAAAGATAGACCCATTAAATAATTCTGATGAACTATTCAGGATGAGGAAGTATTTCAATGCCAAAAATTCTAGAGAAGTATGAATTAGCACCCAAAACTCACTATATCAAAGTCCCTGCCCCCCTGATTGCCAAACATGCCAAAGCCGGCCAATTCGTTATTGTCCGGGTTGGTGAACATGGGGAACGAGTTCCATTCACCATTGCCGACCTGGATACCCAGGAAGGAACGATCACCTTGGTGGTTCAGGAAGTCGGAAAGACCAGTACGGCAGTTGGTGCTTTAAAAACCGGGGATGAAATTCAGGATATTCTGGGGCCACTGGGATTAGCCTCCGAAGTCGAGAATTTCGGCAAAGTAATCCTGATGGGAGGCGGGTTTGGTAATGCCGCCATCCATCTTCTGGCCAAAGCCTTAAAGAAAGCAGGGAATCAGATTATTACGATTATTGGCGCCCGGACGAAAGAGCTGCTCATCATGGAAAAGGAATTACGAAACGTCTCCAATGAAACAATTGTGATGACAGATGATGGGTCTTATGGCCGTCAGGGATTAGTCACTCAACCCTTAAAAGAATTATTAGAATCCGACAAAACAATAACCCGGGTCATTGCCGTCGGCCCCATTCCGATGATGCGGGCCGTCTCGGAAACCAGTCGTCCGTTTGGAGTAAAAACCATCGTCAGCGTTAATCCCATTATGGTGGACGGCACAGGGATGTGTGGCGGCTGTCGGGTCACCGTCAGCGGTAAAACCTTCTTCGCCTGTGTGGATGGCCCTGAATTCGACGGACATCAGGTGGACTTTGATGAATTAGTCAAACGCACCCGGATGTATAAACCCAGCGAACTCCATGCCATGGATCAGTGCCGGATGGAATCTAAAATCGAATCCTTACCCAAAGCTTAATGTTTCAGGAGATATTATTGTGAATCCACAAGATAAATTAAAAATTCAACGGCATGAAATTCCGACTCAAGACCCTAACATCCGGCGGACAAATAATAATGAAGTCGCTACCGGATTTGATGATAAAACTGCCATCGAAGAAGCCCAACGCTGCCTGCAATGCAAAAAACCATTCTGTATGCAAGGATGCCCGGTAGCTATTAATATTCCTAATTTTCTGGCTGAAATAGCTAAAGGAGAATTTGTCCGGGCTTCCCAAATTATTAGGGACACCAATAGCCTCCCCGCCGTCTGTGGTCGGGTCTGTCCCCAGGAAACTCAGTGTGAAGAACTCTGCGTTCTTGGCAAAAAAGGAAAATCAGTCGCCATCGGTGCCCTGGAACGTTTTGCCGCTGATTATGAACGTGAACATACCGATATGATTATTACGATGGATGCTACCCCGACCCATAAGAAAATAGCCATCATCGGTTCCGGTCCTGCCGGATTAACGACTGCCGGCTATCTCGCTAAGCTGGGTCATGATGTAACCATCTTTGAAGCCTTCCATGAAGCCGGTGGTGTGCTCATTTATGGGATACCTGAATTCCGATTACCCAAAGCCATTGTGCGAAAAGAAATCCAAACCCTTGATAAACTCGGAGTTCAATTTGCGTTTAATACTCTCGTGGGTAGAACCACAACGGTTGATGAACTCTTTGCCGATGGATATAAAGCCATCCTCGTTGCCCCCGGTGCCGGACTTCCGGTATTTATGCATCTTCCTGGAGAAAATTATTGCGGAATCTATTCTGCCAATGAATTCCTTACCCGAGTCAATTTAATGAAAGCATTCCGTTTCCCGGAATATGATACTCCGGTCTATTGCGGCAAGAACGTAGCCATCATTGGTGGTGGGAATACCGCGATGGATGCGGCTCGTACGGCAATTCGGATGAAACCGGAAGCAGTCTATCTGGTCTATCGCCGAACAGAACAGGAAATGCCGGCTCGGTTAGAAGAAATTCATCATGCTAAAGAAGAAGGGATTCAGTTTTTGGAATTAACTAGCCCGGTTTCTTATCAAGGCGATGAGAACGGCTGGGTTAAAGGGATGGAATGTATCCGGATGGAATTAGGAGAACCTGATTCTTCCGGCAGACGCCGTCCAGTACCGATCCCAGGTTCTAATTTCACTTTACCCATAGATACCGTTGTCGTCGCAATCGGTGCGAAGAGTAATGACCTTATCATGCGTACCAGTCATGGCATGGAAGTCAATAAATGGGGTTATCTGGTCGTCAATCCGGAAACCCAAATGACCACCCGTGATGGAGTATTTGCCGGAGGAGATATTGCTTCCGAAGAAGCCTCTGTCATTTCCGCCATGGGTCAGGGTCGCCGTGCTGGTAAAGCCATGCATGAATATGTCATGGATAAATAATCACAATAAACTTTTTATATAGTCCTCAACATCCCATTACTTCCGGGATACTCATAATCTTATGATTGATATCACAAAACTCTTCGGGGGCATTGATACTACCGGTGACCCCCTTCGCTATGGTAATCTCAATGGGCCCGGACATGGCCATCCCCACCCTGCTGAAACCAGGGATTATGCAGTTCCCCGTTCTGCCTCAGAGCGCCGTCCGGTAGTGGTCTGGAATATTACCCGGACCTGTAATCTCAATTGCATCCATTGCTATACCGATTCCCATAATCAATTATATCCCGGCGAATTAACCCTCCCGGAAGGATTTAAACTGATTGATGATTTAGCCGAATTTAAGATTCCCGCCCTGTTACTGTCAGGTGGAGAACCGCTCATCCATCCCCATTTCTTTGAACTGGCTGAATATGCCCATCAAAAAGGAATCCGCCTCACTCTTTCCACTAATGGAACTTTAATTACTCCCGAGACAGCCCAAAAGATTAAATCTACCGGGTTCTCTTATGTGGGTATCTCCTTTGATGGATTGGGCGAAACCAATGACCAATTCCGGGGTAAAACCGGCGCATTTCAAATGGCCATAACCGGCTTAAGAAACTGTAAACAAGCCGGACAGAAAGTAGGACTCCGGTTTACTCTAACTCGGAGAAACTACGAATCTCTGCATGAAATATTTGATTTTATTGAACAGGAAGATATTCCCCGCGCCTGTTTCTATCATCTCGTTTATAGTGGCCGGGGAAGCAGCTTAACCGCTGATGATTTGACGCATAAAGAAACCCGGAAAGCCTTGGACATTATTCTGGAGCGGACTTTAGACTTCTTGAAGCGGGGAATCCATAAAGATATTCTGACCGTTGATAATCATGTGGATGGTCCCTATCTATATATGAAACTAAAAGAAACGAACCCCGAACGGGCAGAAAAAGCCCTGCAATTCATGAAATGGAATGGCGGTGGAGCTAATTCCTCCGGGGTCGGTATTGGCCAAATTGATATGAATGGATATGTCCATCCGGATCAGTTCTGGCAGGACTTAGTCTTAGGTAATATCCGGGAACGAAAATTCAGTGAAATCTGGCAGGATACTTCCAATCCGATTTTCGCCGGCCTTAAGAACCGTCTTCCTTTATTAAAAGGAAAATGTGCCCCCTGTAAATGGCTCAATATCTGCGGGGGAAGCTTCCGAGTCCGGGCACTCCGAGTTTACAATGATCCCTGGGCGCCTGACCCAGCCTGTTACCTTACTGATGAAGAGATTAAGGCCTAAGACCATGCCTCATCCCCATGCCAATTCGACAACGGATTCTCCAGTACTGCGATTAGTATTCTGGGAAACAACGGCTGGATGTAACTTGGAATGTATTCATTGCAGACGGCTGGATGTCAGTAGTGAATTAATGCAAAATGACCTTACCACTACCCAGTCCCTACACCTTATTGATTCTATTACTGAGGCAGGGAAACCTATTCTGGTACTATCTGGCGGAGAACCCCTTTTTCGACCGGATATATTTGAAATCGCTGCTTATGCAAAGAAGAAAGAATTACCCGTTGCTCTGGCAACCAATGGAACACTTATTAATGAAGCCATCGCTGATCAGATTGTCGCTAGTGGCATTCGTCGGGTTTCCATCAGTATTGATGGGGCCGATATCACTACCCATGACCAATTCCGAAACCAGCCCGGTTCCCTGGAGAAAGCGCTCCATGGATTTAGTCTCCTTAAATCACGCGGAATGAGTATGCAGATTAATTGCACTATCACCCGGCATAACCTTCACCAACTGGACCAGCTCTACCAGATGGCGTTAAACCTGGGGGCTGATGCATTACATTTATTCATGCTCGTTCCAGTTGGCTGCGGAGTAGAGATTGCGGAAACCAATATGCTCCCGGCAGCAGAATATGAAAATGTTTTAAACTGGGTTTATGACCGCTCGCAAGAGAATAAAATCCAAATCAAACCCACCTGTGCCCCGCATTATTTCCGGATCGTCCGGCAACGGGGACAAGGATCATCCAAACCGGTTCCTCAATCCGGTCATCCCGGAATGCACACCATGACTAAAGGGTGTCTCGCAGGCTCTGGGGTATGTTTTATTTCCCATTCGGGGGAAGTCTATCCATGCGGGTATCTTCCGGTATCTTCAGGGAATATTCTGCAGCATTCTTTTAAAGATATCTGGATGAACTCTCCGGTCTTTAAACAATTACGGAGTGTTGAGGAATTAGAAGGAAAATGTGGGATTTGTGAATTTAACCGAATTTGTATGGGCTGCCGGGCGCGGGCTTTTTCTCAATCAGGGAATTATATGGGTGAAGAACCTTATTGCACCTATAAACCTAAACGAAAAACGAATCTTTAATCTTTTCTTTGGATTATATTTGCCAGTTCTTTCCCTTGTTTAATCGAATCATTAATAGACCGCTCCGGATAAGACAAACTCATCCCGCTTAAATATAGCCCTTTTAGCGGAGTCTTATAAGATAATTGATTCTCAAGAAATCCCGTAGAATAGACTGGAGATGTTCCAGTTGACTTGGATAACCGGGTCCATAAGATATCACTTTTCTTTAAACCAAATTTCTCTTCCAAAGCCCCGATAAATAGTTTTGTTATCTCTTCTTCATCCATGCCATAAACCGGTTCATGGACATCCTGCACATATAAAGCCGCATAGAGAATATGTTCTCCCTGACAGGGCGCCTGATAGAAGTTTGTATGTTCCACTAATAACGAAAATGGCAGCTTGGAATCAGAGATATTTAACCAATACACCGAGAGTAGTTTTTGCTTCATGCCAATCAACAGGCACACCGTATGTTGATATTGGATAGAAGCTAACTGGGCCTTATAATGATCAGGTAACTTATCTCCCACCCAAGGAATTAACACTTGGGGATTAGTCGTAATAACTACCTGTTTGGCGGGGATACTCTCATTATCTGTCTGAACACCATTTATCGTATTATGGCTGACAGTCATCCCAGTCACGGCTTGATTGAGTCTTATTTCTCCCCCCTGCTCGTTTATCTTTCTAACTAAGCCTTCCACAAAGGGAGCAAATCCATTGACTGGGTAACCGAGTTTCTCCCCTTTCCAAAAACTGCGGTTGGAACGAATCCGGATTCTCTCTCGGAGCCAGGCCGCAGAGATATGAGAATGCAATTCTCCATATTTACCTTTGAGTAATGGCAGAAAGAAGTTCTGGTAGACGTTAATTCCGGCTTCTTTAATAACCCATTCTTTAGCCGTAACCTGGTCCCAGTGTTTTAAATCAGCGGGTTGTTTAGCTTTATCCATCAGTAGTTTAATCTGGAATTTATCTTTAAGGGAGAGTGCGGGGAATCTCAAAACATCCCACGGAGTATCTAAGGGATAAACCTGATTATTTAGATAATATCCGACTGAAGCCGGTAACCAGCGTAACTGTTTATCTAATCCCAGCTGCTTGAATAAATCCACTAGAATCTGGTCCGCTGCAAGAATATGATGATAGTATTTTTCTATCTGGTAATGGGGAAATTGATATCCGGATAATAAGCCGCCGGATTGATTCTCTTTCTCAATCACTAATACTTTACTTCCGGCTTGAGTAAGATAATAAGCCGCCGTCAATCCGGTAATACCACCCCCGATAATAATGACATCATAGTCCATAGAAGATTACTGTCTCCTCCGTGAAGATTGCTTCGTTTGTACTAGGAACTTAATCATTACCATACCCAACAGAAACCCTCCAATATGGGCATACCAGGCAATTCCACTGCCCCCAGATAAGGATGCACTGTAGCTTCCCCAGAGTTGCAAGAGAAACCAGAATCCCAGAAAAAAGAAAGCGGGAATCCTGGCTATTTTAAAAAATATAAAGACAGGAATCAGGGTTACTATCCTAGACCTGGGATAGAGCAGGAAATAGGCTCCCATAATCCCGGAAATAGCACCGGAAGCGCCAATCGTTGGGATATCAGAATGGGGATTGGAGAGGATATGTACTAACGATGAACCCGCACCACAGATAAGATAAAAGAAAAGATAACGAAAATGACCAACGGCATCTTCAATCCTATTCCCGAAAATCCAGAGAAACCACATATTCCCTACTAAATGCAGTACGCCGCCATGAATAAAGATACTCGTAAAAACCGTTACCAGTGGAAACCCAAAGGGATTATTAACCACTCGTAAAGGCCGCATACCAAAAACAAAAGATGTATCTAATCCCCGGATATTCAAATAGACCTGTCCCATAAACACCCCCAGATTAACGAAAATAATACAGGTCGTGATAAAGGGAATTATTCGGATGGGATTTTCATCTTTTAAGGGAATCATAATGGTCTATTTATTCTGTTATAAATATACCATTGATTTTATAATTCACTTCCCCTGTTGAGATAATTACCGTCCGACTGTTTTCAGGAAGATATCGGGATAATCAGTAGTTAAGGAGTCGGCATCATAGGCCGCAACTCTTTTCATGTCTTTCGGATCATCAATCGTCCATAAATTCAAATAAAGTCCCCGGCTATGGATATAACGAACAGAATCAATATCCATACAACCGAAATTCATGGCCAATCCATTAGCTCTTATGCGCAGGGCCGAATTCACTAACTCCACCCTATCTATCTTAGCGGTATTAGGAAACCAGCGTAAATACAAAGTAGGCGTTAAAGGAGAAAGGGCCTTGATTGCCATCAGGGCTTCCGGTAGAAAACTGATCACCGTTACCTGGTTTTCCATTTTGAATTTCCGGATGGCATCAGCGGTCTCTTGGGCCATTTCGTGATCTTTAACTTCTACATAGAGCGTGGTCTTCCCTTTAGCCAAATCCAGTAATTCTTCAAATTTAGGAATTTTCTCTCCTTTAAACTTGGGAGATTTCCAGGAACCGGCATCCAGTTTCCGGAGTTGGGCCAAAGTCTGGTCAGCAATCAGGCCCTTGCCATTAGTTGTCCGGTCAACAGCATGGTCGTGCATAACCACCACTTTTTTATCTTTAGTCAGGTGAATATCGCATTCCAAACCATCGGCTTTGACTTTAATACCTTCTTCAAAAGCTTTCAGGGTATTTTCAGGATAGTTTCCTGAAAAACCTCGATGCGCAATAATAAACGGATATTTCATAGTGCTAACTCCTTTGTTTAATTTATAGAGATAATTATCGTCCCACGGCTTTCAGTAACTGATCGGGATAATCGCTGGTCAGTGTGTCCGCATTTAAAGTGGGAGCTTTCTTTATATCTTTTGGTTTATTGATAAGCCATAAATTCAAGAATAATCCCCGATGACGTAAATACTGAACCATCTCCGGAGTAATTTTATCGGTATAATCAAAGCATATTCCATTGCATTTTAGTTGCAATGTTTTATTCGCTAATTCAACAACCTTGCCATGATACTCGCAGATAAAATTAGTGGGGATTAAGGGTGCCAGTTCTTTGCTTGCCAAAAGTGGTTCCTCCAGAAAACTGATAATCTTCACTTGGTCTTCCATCTTGAATTTGCGGACTATAGCAACCGTTTCCTGAGTGATTCCGTAATCTTTAATCTCAATCAGGAGCGGAAGCTTTCCTTTAACCAAATCCAGCAATTCTTCCAGGGTGGGAACTTTCTCTCCTTTGAACTTGGGAGATTTCCAGGAGCCGGCATCGAGTTTACGGAGTTGGGCCAAAGTCAGATTGGCTATCAGTCCTTTGCCATTTGTTGTCCGATCAACACTCTCATCATGCATAACAACAATTTTCCCGTCGGAGGTACGGTGCACATCACATTCAGTGGCATCAGGTTTTAATTTGATGGCTTCGGCAAAAGACTTCAGGGTATTCTCCGGATAACTTCCAGAAAAACCCCGGTGAGCAATAATAAATGAAGTGGTCATTATCTTCCCTGGGAAGTAAGTTCAAATAGGTTATTCATGTCGTTTATTACTTTATCAGAATTTATTAATTGATTTCAATTTATGCCACCCAGAATAGTATTAGTTTTTGAATCCATTTCAGGGCTAATTAAACAAAATAAATACTCAATTTGGAGTGATTTATATGTTGAGGAGACCTGAGCGGGTACCCGAGGCAGCTCGGAGCTGCCTCGGGTAAGTTCCGACTGTATAACCTATCCGATAGAACTCTGGTATTAGAGATATTAGATTCGGGTATAATACTGAAACCGGACCCCAATTCTTGACAGTGATAGATAGATGTGAAACGATGATTTATTATGATTAACTTAAACCCTCTACTTAAGAAAACTTTATTTACAACACTTGTGGTTCTCATTGGATTATCCGCTTATCCAGTCCATGCGGCCAAACGGGTAAAACATACCCCGGTAAAAGTAGTATCGCAAACTAAGCAAAACTCAGTCGCTACCAATATCTCTGGCTGGATACCTCTGACTAAACAGGACGACATATCTGCGGAATCCTGTTTCCGGGCGGCATTAGAATCTGAGCCGGGAAATCGAGAATCCCTCCTGGGAGAGGCTATCCTGGCTTCCTATCGGGCCGATTATCCTAAAGCCTTTAATAGTTATCTTCAGATGGTGCGAGAACATCCTCAGGAATGGTCTAATGAAGCCATCTTTCGGCTGCTTCATGATTACCAGCTTCTGACCCCGGACGCTTCTCAGTTAACCCCATTCTATGAAACACTCTATAAAAATTATCAGAATACCAATCTTCCGCACCCTTATTTACAGACTCTTATCGCCGATTATCTGATTGAACTCTATAATCGCACCGGAGATACCGGGAAAGCCCGGAAGATGGTCGAAGAAGCTGGCTATATTCGTCATTGGGACTATATTCTCGGACCTTTTGGTAAATATGGTATCTCTGACCAAAACGAAGTCTTCCCTCCGGAAGAAGATTTGAATCAAGACTCCTACCCCGGCTGGACTCATTCGGTCAGTAGACAATCTTTATCGGTTCCGACCAACCAACCGACAATTGATATAAATAATTGGGTCTACCCTAATCAAGGAACTGTTTTTCTGGTTACCCGTATCCAGATTAAAAAGGCTGCCAAAGCCTGGCTCGGACTCAATACTACTGGACTGGGAAAAATCTGGGTTAATGGGTCAGTAGTCATGTCCATTACTCCCCAACAGTCTTATGACCGGGAAGAGAACTGGAGTCCGGTGTCTTTGCAATCCGGAGAGAATGTCATTGTTCTTAAATTAACTAAAAATCAGGAAAAGCTGGCTGTTCAACTCCAATTACTGGATGCTCAGGGAGCGCCAATTGCATATAGTTATTCACCTCTGCATGGGAAAGAAGCGAAGCACTATCAATATCCCCGGTTGAATCCCGAGAATAATGCCCCGGTATTTTCTATTCCTCCCTTCAGTTTCATATCTAAAACCGAACAGACTAATACCGACCAACTGCTGGGTGCCAGGCTTTGCAGTTTAAATAATATCTATTCTGAAGCTGAAAACCGTTTTATAGAACTGGAAAAGAAATATCCCGGATGGGGCTATCTGAGACAACTCCGCGGAGAACTTTATTCCCGGCAGGCGGACGCTCAACCTCGCTCCTGGCAGCGATTATCTAATCAATCTAAGGAACTCTATGAGCAGGCACTCCAGTTAAACCCTAACCTGACGGGGTCTATTATTGGACTGACTTGGCATTATTTATATCAACGCCAACTGGATACCGCTCTCGATTATGCTAAAAAACTGGATATCCTGGTTCCGGATTCTTTCATTGGACCGGCCATGAAAACCGAAATCTTTTATCAGCGCGGCTGGCAGACGGAGCTGGATAGTGCCCTATCTACAGTTACTTCGCGTAATCCTGCGTATAAACCTGCCTATGCCCTCCTGACTGGAATTAAGCACAAAGCGGGACTGTCTAAAGAAGCAGAGCCGCTTTATCGTAAAGCTTATGAAATGGATAAAACCGATGGAACGGCTTATGAATTCTTACGGGGCTGCCTTGATGCCCAGGGAAAATTGAAGCAGTCAGCCCAGTTAGCCGAAGAATTCTACCGAATCAATGGAAACCCCTTTGAAGAATATTTAACCCTGGGTGATTATGCCCGAAGAATGTCCGATGCCGGCTCTGCTCGTAAATATTATGCTGAAGCTGTCCGCCTCAACCCGGATCATCCCCTCGGCCACGAAAGATTGGCGGTTCTATCCCTGGCTTCCGGCGATACAGCCCGGGCCATTAATCTATTCCAGGATACGCTTATAAAATCACCCCTGCGAGATGATATCCGGGACCGGATTACCGCCCTTAATCATGCTAAAGATTTTTATACAAGTTATGATTTAGACCTGAATTCCATTAATACCACCGGATATGATTCCAGCAATTATCCCCGTGCTTCGGCAATCTATCTCCTTGATTTAATGGTTTCCGAATTCCATACGGATGGCAGTTCCCGGAATATGATTCATCAGGCGATTAAAATCCTCAATAAGCAGGGACGCCAAAAGTTTGAAGAAATAGCAATTCCTCCTAATGCTAAACTGGTTTATGCCAGAACGATTGGAAAAGATGGAAAGACCTATTACCCTACCGAAGTAAATCCTACAGATTCCGGAAAGACCCTTTCGATGTACGCCGTTGAAGAAGGCGCAGTCATTGAATACTGTTATATCTTTTCTGATAACGGGGGGCGCAGTCCGGGACGAAATTATTCCGGAGGCCTTTATTTCTTCCAAGAGAAAGAAGACCCTATGGTGCTTTCCCGGGTAACGTATCTCGTTCCGGATGGAATTCAATTCAAATATCGGACCATGCCTGCTGACTTTTTACCTCTAACAACCTCTCGGATTATGGAGAACAAACCAGTCTCCGTTTACACCTGGGAAAAGAGGAATAGTAAAGGAATCAAAGAAGAACCCCTGATGCCGGAAATGAAGAAAGTATCCGTTAATATCCTTTATTCTACCTACCCGGATTGGCCGACTGCTATCCAGCCACTGATAGATGAATATTATGACCGGGCGATAGATTCCCCCTGGATCAATGACAAACTTACATCTCTTTCTTTGGATACCTTATCTGATGGGGATAAAGTGTGTCAGATCTATGATTTCATCACTAAAAAGATTGTTACTCAGAATGCGACCAGCGGTACGATTACCGATGCCCTGATCATGGGTACCGGGTCAGTTCAGGATAAGACTCTCCTGGCTAAAGTAATGCTGGATCATCTGGGAATTGCTAATGACCTTTTGATAGTATCCGGTGATGATATCCCCCAAAATGAAGCCGGAATCCCTTCTCCCGGATTATATGGTCGCTATATTCTTCACCTTCCCGGAAAACCCGGAAACATTGAATACCTGGATTTGAGTTCCCAATATCGCCCGGTGGGAGTGTTGGGAGATATGCTCCAGGGGAAGAAATCTATTCAGGTCACGGGTAAAGGAATTAGTTTTAATGATATTCCGGATTATTCCGAAAACCAGCCAAATCAGGAATTTCGGCTGAAAGTTCTGGTTAATAAGAACGGTAAATGTCAGATTGAAGGGCTTATTTATTATTTAGGCGATATGAGCGTTTATATCCGGGATGCGCTTGAAGACCCAACCCGTAAGAAACGAATCATGGATGAAGAAGTGAACCGACTGTTCCCGGGAATCCAGATTGATGAGACTTCATGGAAAGGGCTGGAGAATCCGGCAGAACCTCTGATTCTTATCTTTAAAGGGACTAATGACCATTTATTATCAGCCACTCAGGACGGCTATGTCTTTAATCCGCTCTTTAATAAATTAAACTTATCTCGTTTTGTGCCGGCACCTCAACGGGAATATCCCCTGGATTTAAAATCCTCTTTAGTTCATTCTGATTATTCCCTGGAATTAGTGCTCCCCGAGACGTTCCGGTTTGCTAATTCATTTCCATCTGTTATGGAACTATCTCCCTTTGGACAGTACAATTTGAATTATCAACCGACCGGTAAAAACACTTGGAAAATCACTCGTTCGGCTTATATTCCGAAAGGTAAAATTGAAACAAGTAATTATTCGGCATTCCTGGAATTCTGTAAGAAGATTGATTCTCAGGAAAAGCAACCACTGAAATTAATCAATACCCTTAAATAACCATATTCTCTAGAACAAATTTAGTTACGGAATGAATCCAATTAAACTTGTAAGAGATACAACCTTAAGATATTTAGGGCTTCATTAGCGGTTCGGGTTTTAATAAATTCCCGATCTCCAGGGAATTGGTATTTGATTACTTTTACCGAATGGTCAGCTTTAGCCAGGGATATATACACTAATCCGACAGGCTTTTCTTGGGTTCCTCCACCCGGCCCGGCAATTCCGGTTACAGCCAAGGCTACTTCGGTTCCGGTTTTCGCTTGAATCCCTGCGGCCATCTTCTCTGCGGTTTCTTCACTCACGGCACCATACTGTTCGATAATAGCCGCGGGTACGCCTAATAATTCTTCTTTGGCATTGTTGCTATAGACCACAATTCCCCGGTCAAAATAGTCTGAGCTTCCCGGGATATTAGTAATCCGATGGGAGATCAATCCGCCTGAACAGGATTCGGCTACCGATAATTTCCAGCCTTTTTTTCTTAATAAATCACCCACTGATTTCTCCAGAGTATCGGTGTCATATCCATAAACATGATTTCCCATCCGGTAATGAAGTTTCTCCTCTAATTCCTTCATTTTCTGGTCTACTTCATCCGCCGTATCTCCCCATCCTAATAATCGGACATCTACCATTCCCGGTGCGGCACATACTCCAATCTGGGGATTAGTTGCCTGGGTGAATAAATCTAATATCCGTTCATTAAGCATGGATTCCGGCAGGCCATAGGTTTTTAGGATTTTAGTACGAATCACTCGGGCCGAACCGTATTTTTCGATAATCCAGGGCTGGATTTGATTCTCCCACATGGGGATTAATTCTTTGGGTGGTCCCGGTAAGGCGACAATCAATTTGGAATTAAATTCTACGGCTAACCCAGGAGCAGTTCCATTCTGATTAATGAAATAATGGGCATTTTTAGGAACCATAGCTTGAACTTTTACGGCTTCAGGAATCGAGCGATTGGGTAAGACCCTGGTTAAACGTTCATAGATGGCTTCCCAGACATCTTCATGATACTCTAAAGGAGATTGGGTTATGTCGGCAATAACATCTCGGGTCAGGTCATCTACGGTGGGGCCTAAGCCGCCGGATAAGATGACGATATCAACTCGTCCTATGGCTCCCCGAATAACACTCTCTAATTCTTCACGGTTATCCCCAACGGTGGATTTATATTTGGTTTCGACTCCAATTTCCTGCAATTTCTGAGATAAATAGACGGAGTTGGTATCAATCCGGGGATTAGTTAATAATTCACTTCCAGTACAGATAATTTCTACGGTTTTCATGGGCAGTTATTTCCTTAATTGAATATCTTTCTTTTGGTATCATACCAAAATTCAACCCCGCCATTCAGGGAGAAAAGGTATAATTTTATATTCAAATAGTAATTATTCAGGAGGCTTTATGACTCAGAATCCCTTAATTGGAATTATCATGGGAAGTGATTCAGATTTCCCGGTTATTGAATCCGCCCTTAAAATCTTAAAAGAATTTAACGTCCCCTTTGAAGTAATTGTTTCCTCTGCACACCGAACCCCGGAGAAAACTGAACAGTATGCGAAAACTGCTGCGGAACGGGGGATAAAAGTCCTGATTGCTGCTGCCGGTGGTGCTGCTCATCTTCCGGGAGTAGTTTCTGCCTATACCAACCTTCCAGTCATTGGAATCCCTATCAAATCTAAAGCCTTTAATGGGTTAGATTCGTTGTTATCCATCGTAGAAATGCCGAAAGGTGTGCCCGTGGCTTGTGTCGGTGTGGATAATGCTACTAATGCTGTTCTTTTTGCCTTACGCATCCTTGCAAGCACTTCAGAGGATATTAATAAGAAAATGACGGCTTACCGGCAAGAGCAGGCGAAAGCCGTAGAAGCAAAAGATAAAGCCCTCCAATCCAAACTACAGACTAATTCCTAATATGTTGAATGTACCAGTTCATATTAAAAATATTTTCCTCATTGGGATGATGGGTACCGGTAAGTCCACCCTCGGAGTTAAACTTGCAGAGAAGTTGGAGTGGAGTTTTGTTGACCTGGATGCCCAAATTGAGAAGAGAGCTGGGACATCTATCTCAGAGATATTTTCTAAACAGGGCGAAGAAGCATTCCGGGATATGGAATCTGAGATATTAGTGGAAGTGTGTCGAAACAATCACCAGGTAATAGCTACCGGAGGGGGAATTATACTCCGGGATAAAAACAGAATGCTTATGAAAAAGCAGGGGTATCAAATCTGGTTGAAAGCAACCCCAGAAACTATTTTCACCCGAGTAAAAGATAATCCATCCCGTCCAGTTCTGGGGGCTGTCCCTACCCTGGAGAAAATCAGGAGTGTTTTATCCCAAAGAGAAACATATTATTCAAAAGCCCCGATTAATATGAATACCGATGCCCATTCACCCGAAATCCTGACGGATTGGATTATTCAGCTTTTGGTAAAATCTCATCAATAGACTTTTGGGGACTACCGGGGGGTATTAGTTTATCAATTTCCACGATAATTTCGTTAGCAATCTTTTCATAGATTTCCCGACATCCCGGCAGCTCATAGTAATGCGCAAAGCTTAATGGCTGACCATAGATTAAATTCACCTTAGCAGGTTTAGGATATTTCACCTGCCGGGGAAAAGCTTCATAGGAACCTTCAACATAACAGGGAATCACTGGAACCTTCGCCTTATGGACTAACAACCCAATACCTGGAAAGGGTGCGTGGAGATATCCATCCGGAGAACGAGTCCCTTCCGGAAAGATCACCACACATTCCCCTGCTGCTAATAATTTTAAGGTATACATAAAACAGGCTTTATCGAACTGACCCCGCTTAACCGGAAACGTATTAATTTTAGGGAGGATTTTCCCAATAAATGGAACCGTAAAGAGATCACTTCTCGCCATAAAATGAAGCGTTCGCTCACAGGTAATCCCCACTAACGGAGGATCTAAAAAACTGCGATGGGAAGCCGCAATCAGAACGCCTCCTTCTCCAGGAATAAAATCTCGGTTCCGATAACTGACCCGGAAATAGATCTTGGCAAAGACAAGCAAAGCAAACCGGATAAACCGGTAAAATGGATTGGATTTATTAATCTTCATACCTTCAATCTCTCTTTAATTCTAATTTCTAATGATGGCGAAAAGTTTATCTACCACTTGGTCAGTGGTGAGATTCCCCGTATCAATAATAAGAGTATCTGATGCCTTTTTGGAAGGAATCATTTTCCGGGACAGGTTTTCAGCATCCCGTTGAGTTATTTCTTTGTGAACATCGTCCCGGGAACCTATGAACCCTTTGGCTATTAATGCCTGATATTTACGTTCCAACCTGATTTCCGGGGAAGCATCCAGAAAGAACTTATAATCCGAATCCGGAAATATATAGACCGAAACATCCTGACCTTCGATGACCATATTCCCACTGGAACCCCAGACATGGAGAACCGCAGTAATATGAAACCTGACTCCCGGCTGAGATTCCAGTTGAGAGCGAATGGTCTCTATTTCAGGGGTATGCAGGTCATTAGAAATATCTATTCCATTACAGGTAATAACGGATTTACCATCAATCACATCTTGTTCGAAATCCATACTCCGAAATACCCGTGATACTTCATCCTCGTTATTCAGATCAATCTTTTCTTCAAGGATTTTCATAGCTACCGTGCGATAGATTGCTTCACAATCAACATATTTATGATTCAGGAGCTTCGCCAGTTCCCGGGCAATCGTTGTTTTCCCGGAACCTGTCGTACCATCAATAGTAATCATCATAGGATTATAACTTTCACTTACAAGGTTATCCTTTTAGTCCCTGGAGTAAGTCCATAAAATTGGGAAAGGACGTGTGAATGCATTCGGTATCTTCAATCAGAGTTTCACCCTTTGCGATTAATCCGGCAATCGCCAAAGACATCGCCATGCGATGGTCTCCATAACTCTGAACCCGCGCGCCTTTTAATAAAGTCGGGCCTTCAATAACCAAACCGTCATCGCGTCCTTCAATCTGAGCCCCCATTTTGGATAATTCATTGACGACGGCATCAATCCGATTGGTTTCTTTAACTTTCAACTCTTGGGCATCTTTGATAACCGTGATCCCCTCCGCCTGAGTGGCAAGGACAGCTAAGATCGGAACCTCATCTATAATTCGGGGAATTAAGGTCCCACCAAATTCAGCAGCTTTCAGCTGAGAGAACTGAATCCGAATATTCCCGGAGGGTTCCCAGTCTTTTCCAATTTCATTAATGATTTCAAATTGTCCACCCATAGACCGGATGGCATCCAGAATTCCGGTTCGAGTGGGATTCAGTCCAACATTCTCTAAAATAATCTCAGAGCCTTTAACAATTACTCCCGCCGCCATAAAAAAAGCGGCAGAGGAGATGTCTCCGGGGACCCGAATCGGTTTGCCCTGTAAAGTTTGAGTGCCCTGAATGGACAGGGTTAATCCATCCCGGTGGAAACTGACACCCAAATAAGTGAGCATCCGTTCCGTATGATCCCGGGATAATGCCGGTTCCGTAATGCGCGTAACGCCATCTGCATAAAGACCGGCTAACATCAAACAGGACTTCACTTGAGCACTGGCAACCGGACTTTGATAATCTATTCCTTTTAAAGGACTGCCAACAATGGTCATGGGAAGATATTGATTATTGCCTCGGGCATAGAGTCTGCCCCCCATCCCGGTCAAGGGTTTAATAATCCGGCTCATAGGGCGGCGGCAAAGGGACTGATCTCCAGACATAACCGAGTAAAACGACTGGCCGGAAAGGATTCCTGACATTAATCGGGTGCTGGTACCTGAATTACCCATATCTAAAATACCGGAGGGTTCTTTGAGTCCGTGTAATCCATTCCCTGATACAACTACTATATCCGTGCCTAATCCTGCGATTTCAATTCCCATATTCTGAAATGCTTTTGCGGTGCAAAGACAATCCTCTGAATTCAGGAAATTGGTAATCACTGTTTTACCTTCCGCCAAAGCTCCCAGCATAATACTCCGATGCGAGATAGATTTATCTCCGGGAATAGGGATAGAGCCTTGAAGTCCTCGTTCTACAGGTTGAATTTTTATAGTTTGCATAAGTTTATTGATCAATCCCAGATTTTATTTAGCCGTACCTGAATATTTATTACGGGCGAATACGGTCCAATCGGCAATCAATTTATTTCTTAACTGGGGATTGGAAGCAATCGAATCCGCATATTGCAGAGCCTGCTGTTCAGTAATCGGTGGAACGCCCAATTTCGAGCCAGCAGATTTACCTGCTCCCCGTTTAACCGCATCCACTAATTCTTTGTGGCTGTCTATAATTAAGGCTCCCACTAAATCATTAACAATAACATACCGTTTAGACCCTTTGGCCGCATCATATTTCAAAAGGCTTCCCCCTTGATACGGATTAACGGGAATATTAGCTTGCGTCCCAAGGGTTTTATAGACTTCGGGAAGAATACTCATTCGGTACAGGGCAAATTGTTTCGGTCCTTCCGGGGATTTGGGAGGTAACATCAGAATCTTCTGGGCCTTATCGGAAACGACAAATTCCAGAAATGCTTTAGCGGCCTTTTGATTGGGTGCACCTTTTAGAATCCCTATGGCATCTGGATTAATGACCGTCACTCCAGTCGGAAGAACAAAGGACATTTGCGCCCGCCCAACTTCGGCTATTTGCGCCCAGGCATAGGTATCAATACATAAACCATAGGCCGCATTACCGGACTTCACCTCTGCCGGGGTACTGGAAGCCGCCTGAGTAAAGGATTTAATATTAGCTCCCATTCGGGTAATAATATCCCATCCTTTATCCCAACCATAGGCCTGTAAAATGATTTCGTACATCATGTGGACACTCCCTGAATGACGAGGGTCTGCTGACCCTACCCACCCCATTAACCGGGGGTCCGTTAAATCAGTCCAGGTTTTTGCATAAGGGAGATGTAACCGGCGAATGACGGCATCATTGCGCAGAATTCCGAATCCAGCCAGAGCCGTTCCATACCATTGGTATTTTTTGTCATAAATGGGTACTCCATGTAACTGGGCGGGAATCTTCTTCAAGAGGGCCGCAGAAACCTTATAAGGCTGTAAATATCCCAGCTTCGCTAATTCCATATAGGGATCAATTCCTCCGCCATACATGAGGTCAGCACCAATCCCACTGGATTTTCTCTTATATTCAGATTGAATATATCGGAGGATATCAGTTCCTCCACCCTGATCTAACCATTCCACTTGAACGGGAGTCTTATAGGTTTTTAGATAATAATCCTGGAACGCATCTCCAATTTCCTGGCGGTGGCTCTGACTATGGGGAGATAAAATCACTAATTTATCTGCCATGACCAGTGATATTGTCATAAACAGAACGATAATTAAGCCTGGGATTAAAGAATACGAATGATTGTTTGATTGGGCCTTTTTCATCTTCACACACCTCAGATAACCGAAACATTTTCAGAGAAAATACTCCTTCTAATTTATCATATTTAAAACGACCCGTTGGCGACTACTCATTCACTATCTCTACTTGATACGATCTATTCACGATAGGATATGTCAGGAACAGTGAAATAATCCTTCCTCAAACTAAGGTTATAGATAATCATGGTCTTTTTGATTTACAAGACATGATAGAATCATCTTAATGATTGAGATAACCGCGTCCGATGACGCTTAGGGACTTCAAATCTGCATACCCCGATTTATATCCGGGTGGGAAGGTTCGACTCCCTTTATCCTTCACTAATGATTACTGGATTATTCGACTTTTATAAAGCGATTAGTATCGGAGTATACCCAGAGCGGGTCAGAGCCGCTCTGGGTATACTCCGTACATACACCGAGACAGCTATAGATACTCAGGCACTTTAATATTTACTTGATAGATAAATACATAACATTAATATTTATAGTAATTTAAACGATAAAAAGCAGTAAAATATAGAAAGTTAATATCCATAGCCAGATGCCATATAAATATAAATGGGTTATTTTAGAGGTCGTCCGGTATATAAAACCGGTAAAAAAGCACCCATAATTATTCCGGAAATATACCATAGAGCCCTATGTCTTTAAAGAAAATTAAATATCGAGGAATTATTCTCAGTCTAATTATTCCCATCATTTGGATTGGATTAATCTATATTCTCTATGGCCGGTATGCTTCCCGGTCGGTTTTGGAAATAGACCCCCAAATCTCCCTGACCAATTCCAATGAAATTATAATCCGTCAGGAATGGCGGGGCCTTTATCTCAACGGAGAGAAAATCGGATATTCCCATACCATCCTGAAAACCGGTGCCGGATATCGCCAGGGAGGATATGAGATTAATAATGAAGCTTACTTAACCCTGAATCTTGCTTCTACCCGCCAGCAAATCAGCATCAAAGATCAATCCATGTTAAATTCCGATTTACGCATTCGGGCCTTCCAGTTTGCCATTGATCCCGGTAATAACCCGATCACCGTCATTGGTACCCTGGGACAAAAACTGTTACGGCTGCATATCAAAGGGGCCGACAGTGATAATGTCCAATCTATCCCGATCACTGAGCTTCCGGTTTCCCCGGAAGTCGTCAATCTTATCCTCCTGAAAGACAAGTTTCCAATCGGTAAAAAATATCAACTCCCCGTCTTTGATCCGAATACGATGAATATTGGGCATTTAGAAGTAGAAATTCTGGGTAAAGATTCTGATTAGTAACGAGAAGCGGGACGCCTACGCGGTGGCTGAACGGTTTAACGGGATGGAACAAAAAGCCTGGGTCAGCCCCAAAGGAGAATTACTCAAGGAACAGG
>Ga0364922_10030_pt2 | contig 78072 bp, 43 predicted proteins | sample ExccelJu500001D4_2_FD_206955 | JGI IMG/M metagenome (GOLD analysis project Ga0364922, IMG submission 206955) | Enriched cells from Trout Bog Lake Hypolimnion, Wisconsin, USA - BchlTB.June20.5000.01.D4 | ecosystem: Environmental > Aquatic > Freshwater > Lake > Hypolimnion/Profundal zone | place...
ATGGCGGGAACGAAAGATTTCCTCTGACGCGAGACCGGCGGCGCAAAGAGCCTCTCCACGAGCCTGAGTGGCAGGGCTGTACCCCGAGGTGGCCCCTAGAGGCGGACTTGTGCCAGACTCGAATCGCTGTCAACACGGACTGTTGGTGCCGGACCCTGTATCGAAATTGGTGCATAGTTGGCGTTGGTTATCGGCTGACGATATCCGTTCCTGTTTAAGCCGTTTGGCACGTTAACTCTCCTAACTCACTGAGCTTTTGGGGCATTAAGATAATAGCAACGCTGATAGACCTTGATGTGGGATGCTGCCAACGCGGGGATACCTGCCGTCGAGGCAAAGGTGGACCGTTGTAGTGCATTGTTCCAAAGAACATTCATCAGGCCATTGGTTGCCAGATTTTGGGCTGTCGGGTCTGGGAGGATCGTACTATTCATTAGAGTTGACCAGCCTGAGCTCGGGACGAGCTTGCGGCTCTTGGAATCGAGCACGGCGATGGCAACAACAAGAGCGAGGGTATTGGTAATGCTTGCGGGGTAAACGGGTGCGCAATTGGTATCTCCAGGATAGGGGGAATAGTAGGGAGATGCGCCATTCTGGACCTGGAAGCAGACTTCGAAACGGAATACGTCGCTTCCGATAATGTGGTAAAAAGGCGAAGTGCCGTCGTCGTAATTTCCCGCTGCAGTACCAACATCCCCCTGGCTGCCCGCACCCACGATAAAACCGTTTTCGCTGGCGCCCCATACGTTCGTTATCGAGCCTCCAACGGCCGTTTGAAAACTAGTCGGAGAGGTTACAGCCGGGAAAGAAAGGTATTGGAGGGGGAGAGTGTAAGGACCGCCACCGGTGTCATTATCGGGACCCGCCGTCAATCCCCGCGAAAGGCGTTCCAATACGGGAAGTCCAGATGGGCTGTCCGCCGTACTCGTCGTAATCCGATACCCGACCAAGGTCACCGGACTCTGATTTGTCGCGTAATAAGCAGCAGCACTCGTGTTGAAATAGCCAGTCTGCTGGCTGTAGAAAAACATTTTGTCGTTTCCGGACGCCTTGTAATAAAATTGGTCCACGTCGGGCCGGATCACCATCCCGGCAATGTCGGCGCCGATCCGGTCAAGTATCTGTTTAGCCTCGATTCCGCTGTCCGCGTTTCGGCCCGTCGAGTCGGTTAGTTGCAAGGAAAAGTCCACAATTTTGAAGACAACCAAAATCAAAATGGTGAAGACAACCATGGCCACCAGCATTTCGACTAATGTGAAAGAAGCCCGAGAAGAGAACGAGGCGTGCATTTTCACTATTCAATTCCGGTTAAGCGAGACCATGGTCTGAAAGATATCGGTGTATAATGTCGGGCTCGATGAGGGGACGGAATCGGCCTGGGCCGGGAAAGTAATCATGATTCGGGCAAGGGTAGCCGTCTTTTGTCCTGCGGTAGTTGGTGGAATAAAATACACCGTGATTCGATAAATGGAATTCGAGGTGGGCGCAGCCCCGATCGTCGTTGCCGTAGCCGTTCCATTGACGTCCACGTAAACCGTCTCGGGACCACTCGCGCCCGTCCCCGCGGCGGGAATCGAGAAACCGTACTCCGGGGAAGACGCCGAATTGCCGCTCGGCGTCGTTTGCAGATCGTGCACGACCATGGTGGCCAAGTTGACCATCGTGCTTTGGGCGCCGGCGTCCCGGTAAGACTCGACCCCCTCGGATAACAGGGCAAGCAGCGTAACCAGGATGAAGGAAAGAATGGCCAAGGCCAAGGCCACCTCGACGAGGGAAAAACCACTGACTATCCTGGTTCTTGCCTTCACGGCCGATAGACGTTGACCGCCCCCGTTATTCCATCGATGATTAAAGCTGCCTGATTGCCTTGATTCACATTTGTCGGAGTGGTGGGCGTGAGCGTTCCCGCAACGGGCTGTACATCGATTTCAAGCCACTGGACGGCGGCTCCGTTGAGAAGTACGCCTCCCTGGGGATTAAAGCAAACAATCTGGGCGTTGGTGTTTTTGAAATAATACTTGCCGCTGCCGGTGGTAACATCAGACCCTAAAGGAAGGGAAAAGGGTGTCACAGGATTGCTGGCTGCGGGTATCACTGCGGGAGTGGTCGTGACGTTCGCTGCTCGCGCCATGGCTCCCGTCGTGGTCGTCGGGAAGACCGTGGACGCTATGTGGAAAAAGTCGAAGGTTTGAACCTGACGAACCTGCGTAAGATTGGCCCCAGTGTTGCTCCAGGCACTAGCATCACTTGTTCCGTCCGTTGTGGCGACGATGGACAAAGCTACCCGGCCCACACCGGCTATCTGCGGAGATGTGCCCGGATTTTGCGTACGGTCTACTTCTGTCAATCCCACATAGACATAAGTGTTATTCGCCACGGCATAGGAGCGGGCGAGACTAAACGAATCGGCCATTGCGTAGACCGATTTATTAAATCCACCAGCGTTTTGCAAACCCTGCATGGCCGGCACACTGAGAACTGCAAGAATTCCCGCAATGGATATCACGGTCAGCATCTCGACCAAGGTAAAACCTCGGGTACTCGACCTGAACCCGGTCCTGATATTTATCAGAATCAGCGGACGAAACTCAGAGATCAACGCCGGAATGATTATTCGTTTAATCATGATCAAGGGGAAACTACCATTCATTTAATGGCAATGCAAGCGAATATGCCAAAAAGTTAAAACATGCAATATGATTTTTCATAAGTTACACCCTATCATCCACCTAAACGGGAGAGGCCTGGACATTTATTTTGAAATTGGGGCGTCGGGATGGAGGAAATGCTGCACCCGCATCATGCCGATACGATAATCGTGAAACCCGCCGTAGAAGAAAAGCGTGTCGGTACTGTCGTCGTAATAGAAGGCCGTCCCGAAATTCGGCCCTTGGTACCAGACAGCTTCCCGGGAAACCGGCGCATCGGGCAGCGTTCCCAGCTTGAGGATCTTCCACGGCTGCTTGCCGTCGGCAATCGCGGAGACGTTGCTCGGCTCGGGCGCACCTGTGTAGCCCGCCCAGGTGCACGCGCAATCCGCGATGAGGATGTTGCCGTCCGGCAGCGGGTAGGCCGCCCCGAGGGCGCTGCCTTTCTCACCCCAAAAATCGTCCCGGGGAGGAATCACCGGGTTTGGATCGGGCTGGACCCACTTGTCCAGCGTGTTGGAAAGCAGGACCACCGAGTGGGGCTTGGGCATCCGGACCCAGTCCTCGACATACGCAATGAAGCGATAATCCGTCCCTTGGAACTGGATTGGGCTCATCTGCGGGTATCTCTTTGTATCAACGATCTCCTGGATGCGGCAGTTGCCAAATATATTGCCCACATTGATGCTGGCTGTATTCCAAGTGGTATAGTTGTTCGATCCGTCACTGGTGAACCACGGCATGTTCCCGCCGCCGGGTGTGACGTAAATCAAGCCGTCGCCGAACGGGTCGACGACGACGTTCATGTCGCCGGTGCATTTCAAGGTCTCGTCGTTGACACGCGTCCAGTGGATTCCGTCCGTGGATGAAGCTATGCCGTGGAACGTGTCGGCGCCGAATTTGCGCCAGGTCATGTACATTTTTCCGTCCTTGCCTTTCCAGACTGCGGGATTGCAAACATCATCGCCCAGCACCGGAGACTTGTACCATTGCCACTTGTAATTCCAGCCGTCGAGGGTCGGATCGAATTTGACGCCGCCAAAGCGGGCGTCACCGCCGGAGCAGATAAGCATGGGCCGCCGCGCGGCGGGGAGGTCGATCACGGTGCGGAAGCTGGTGATGACTGCGCCCTTGTCATCGTAGAGAAAAACGAGGACGCCGTTCGAGTAGGGCGACCAGTCCATCTGCATCCGGTATTTGACTCCGGACTGAAGGTTCAACGTGACCTGTGGGACTCCAGCATCGGAATTCTTCGCCGCCATTTCACCAAGAAATTTGGGATGCTCGTGAATGACGACATCCGTGCCATCGGAGAGCTTCCGATGCGCCTCAATGCTGTTGTTGGCCGGATTCAACACGATATAAACCCATTGCTTGCCATCCTTGGAGGAGAAGCCGATTCCGGGACGCGCCTCCGTGGAGTCGATCACGATATCGGCGGCCAGAGAGGCCTCAGCCATTGTACGCCACTCACCACCCGTATCCGTCTTGTTAATGTAAACATCCGGAGTATAGGCGAAACCGATGTCAGCCCCGGTATGAGCCACGGAGTGACTGCCGTTGATACCGCGGTCCGTGACGGTCAAGCCGTTTGCGGTCCAATGACTCATCGTGCCATCGTCGAAGTTATCGGTGAAACCGGTCTCGGGCATGCCCCAAGCGTGGGTAGCCTGCGGCTCGTTGTCGTCCACATCGAGGCGACCCGACAGATCAATCCCCTGGCCGGCAATCACGGTCGACTTAAGAAAGAAGAATTGACTCACATTCACCAGCGCCCCCTCCCCTGCCCCATGGAAAACGAGATAAATGTCGCGCACCCCCGCCTGGGAATTGTCCACATTGCAGGTCGCATTGGCCCACGATTGCCATCCCCCTGTCGGGACAAAGGAACAGGTACCAAGAAGCCGGCCGGTTGGATTGTCGAGCCGAACCTCGATATTGCCTTTCTGGTTGGCGGCAATCCTTATCTTGAAAGAAGCCACGCCGCTGTCAAAATCGAAGGCCTTGTACATCGCGTAATCCCCATCATGGATGGAACTGAGATTCATGCCCCCTTCATTGCATGGCTCCGTCTTGATCCCATCCGACTTGCCGTCAAAACTGTCGGCCTTGATCGTGTTGAGTGGGTTGTTTGCAACTGCGGCTGAAATTTCTCCAGCCATAAGCACTGAAGCAAAGAGCAGGGCTGAAAGAGGGAAGGCTTTCGCGAATTTCATAAAATCAAGAGGGATAAGTTTCTGAAGGCGTGATTTCTATTTGCGGGAAAAATCGGTCGGCGCACGTTGACCGTTCATCATATCTTTGGCTTCCGAGGTGAGCTTAAGATACCAATCGGATGGATGCCCTTCATTGTTAAGGAATCGGCCCCAGGCATCGACGAGGGCTGCCGCAGGGATCTCCTGCCGATCCAAGGAGGGGCGTTGCCAGACAAAGCGCATCGTGCCGGATGCAGCCCTGTGAAGGTAATCGATCCGGTAAATGACCATTTGTCCCGCCGTCATGGCCACGGAAGCAGTTTGGGCTGCCGTGGCATCGGTCTGGCCGGTCTCACCAAACTGGTCGACCCTCAGGATCTGCTTGCCCTCAATCCATAGCGTGCATGTATCGCCGGGAACGCCTTCAATTTCCAGAGTGTAGGTTCCATCCGCAGGCGGAACGATCTGCCCTTCCCATCGCATCAGGTAATTGTCAGCGGGTATCTTTTGGGCGGGAGGCGCATCGGTAAACGTCTGCTCCACCTGTGGCCGGTTGATGATTACCGCCTGCTCCTGCATCTCGGGGTTGGAAAAAAATTTCTCAACCGTCCCAGGCTCCCTGGGTGTGGGCGGAGGATCGTCGCTCATGGGGAGAATAGCGGTACCCTCATCGTATTCATCGAACATCCCGACAAACAGCCGGTCTGCTCCGTCCAGGATGGCCTTGGAAATCAGTCCCTCGTAGAAGCGCCCTCCGTCACGCGGAACGAACTGTTCGTTCGCACCCGTGGGAAGATGCTTGAGATTTGCCCAGGAGAATCCCGGGTTAACATGAGGATAATAGTCGAGCCCCATCGTCTTGAAATCGGTGACGTCTTCCGCGTAGTTCTTCGACATCCACGCCAGTACTCCGTCGTATTTCTTGAAGTGATCCTGCCAGGCCGGCTCCGATTTGCGCCAGTTCCCGGGAATTCCTCCGATGACGTAATTGCCTCCGTAGGTGGGATCGTTCTTGAAGAAGTCGACCACGGCATTTGCCGTTTTGGGAGTGAAATGCCGATCCGGAAAGGGCAGCCCCCAAATGAAAACCACCAGTTTACCACCTTCCCGCGCATAACTTGGATCTTTTTTAACGCCGAAATCGTCCACCATCCACATCCAGTCCTTCTTCAAAGTATCGAGCACTTTTGCATCGGCTGCGCCGCTGACGTCGTATTCCACGGCCCAAATTCGTCCCTCTTGATTAGCTGCCGCCCGAACATTGCCCAGAACCCAATCCGGATTCCCAGTGGAGGTGGACATTTCTCCCAGGAACCGCTGCACAAAGGCACCGTCTATATTATTTTCGCGCATCCAGGCAAAATGAGTCCGCACGACTTCCGGCCAAGCCGAAGAAAAGAGATAGCCCGGCTTGCCGCTCAAGGTTCTGACATCCCCAGCCTTATCTAAAGCCTCCTCCGGATACGCGGAAACATCGGGCCACATGTCTGTGGTAAAATGCCCCTTCGTCATGTCGCCCCAATGAACCCAACCCCGATTGGAAGGATCGTTCGGCGTGCGAAACCAACCTTGGTAACCAACCATGATTTTCCCTTTGAGCGTCTTGTTATCGACGCCGGGCGTAGTCGGGCCATCGTAGGGGCGCTTCCATGCTTCTTGTAGAATGTACTGGAAGTGAGGATCCGCGAATGGACCACTTTGTAGGCTCACCTTCGAGATTGCCAGTGTGTTGTTCTCGTTTTCTTCCAAGCTGATCTGGAGATCGGGAACTCCCGAGTCAGGCAAATCACTCAACCTCATGTAGGAGGTCACCCACTTTCCTGAGTCCGAAAGAACCATGCGCGTAAACTTATCCGGCTTAACCGATTTCCCATCGCTGCCACGGTAGTGCACCGCCAGGCGTCCATAACCCCGGTCGAGATAAGCCACTTGAAGGTAAAGCGCTCCAGTAGATGGAGCGAGGGTGCGACCTGGACCCCGGAACGTTAACATCGGGTTTTCCGATGAGGTCTGCCAAACTTTGGTATCCTGCCCATCGACCTGGATGGGCGCGGGATTGAATTCCGTGTTGTTTTGAAATGCGGATAGATCGATGCTATCGCCCGAGGCGGTCCCGATTCCGCAAGCTTTCCATAAAATGAGGAGAGCAGCAAAGACGATTCGGCCAGTGAATTTGAGAGGCGGCATAGGGTTTTTGGTAAAGATGATACGTTTTATCATCTCATGAGCATATTCGACATAAATATATTGCGCTCGCTTAATGGCATGAGGAATCGTTTGTCGGCGTTAACTTATTTTTCCAACGACGCGATCAAATTCGCCAGCAGGCGGCGCGCGATGGGATCGTTTGGCGCGGCATCCAACGCCATCTCGCTGGCCAGAATGCGCCCTTTGCCAAGGTCAATTTCGATGATCGGCGAACCGCTGAGATCTTTGACGTCCTCTTCCTTTTTCAGATAGGCATGGATATCGCAATGGTCCGCCAGCGCCATCACATCGTCCCGACCGCGGTCGATGCTGTAGACTCCCCGGCATGCGATGGGGAGAGTCTCCGAGCCCAATTCGAACCATGACATGTCCAGCGGTTCCAGATCATCGAAGACGGGCGATTCGGCCATGTGCATGGTGACAACTTCACCTGAATTGGTGGTGCGATAACCGGAGACTTGCGCGGGGAAAAGCTGCGGTAACTGCTTCCCCGCACTGAGCAGCAAGACCTTCCCGCCGTTCTGCACAAACTGCTCCACGCTAGCCACGGTTTGGGCATCACCCAGGGTCGTCGCCGCATCGCCGAGGATCAAGACTTCGGGCGGACCAGCTTGAAGAGTATCCAACGAATCGATCTGTCTCACCGGAAAGCCTTGCAGGGCCTTGTCCGATTGATGGGCGGGATCGAACAACGCGATCTTATCGGCCTTCGCAGGCAAGCCTTCCCTCGCCCATTCCAGGGTCGCCACGGTGATGTCGTAGCTATTCTGCGAAATCATTTTCCCATCGGCGTCGAGCTTGAGAATGAGTTGGGCGTCGACGCGCGGCGACGGCAATGATTCGGGCATTTTGAAATCAATGTCCAGCCACTGATTGGAATAATAGGGTACGGGGCGCACAGGCATTGCGCCTTGCGAAAGCGTCTTCCCGTCGTATTGAATTTCCCACGTCAGGCTGGCATCCGGAAGATCAGAGCCGTCATCGGCATCATTGACCACGCAGACGCGGCGGTGCGCCGTGGTTCCCGCATAGAAGTGACGACCATAAAGCTCCGCGCTGACCAAAATGGGCTGCAAAGCCTTTTGCAGCGCGTAATAGGTCTCAAAAGGTTCAATCGTCCCGGCATTCCATACGTCCTTGAACCAACTGATATAGGCAAAATGGAGGATGCCGGCGCAGTCGTTCCGATCGGCACGGCGAAAAGTCTCCGCCAGTTCCTTCGTCATGAACGCCTGCCGCTTTAAGAACAGGGACGGGTCGCGATTCTCATAGGCCTCGTCGCCGACCAGGGCCTGCGGCGTGTGATGGTTAAAGAGGTAGGCACGGGTCGGATGTCCGTCGTCGTTGCGCGGGTAGCCGGTCGACATTTCCTGGCTGATCAACGGGCGATCGGGCCACGCGCGGCCACCGAATTCACCTTTAAAGAAATGGAAAAATGAAGGCTCGTACCAACCGAAGTAGGCATGGACATCATCGACGTCCCCATCATCGAAGCCGTTGGATTTAATGAATTCCTCGTATTCTTTTCCAACGCCTTTGCGGTTGTAGCTCGAATCGGCAACAATGGGACGCGTGGGATCGATCTGACGCATCGTCTTGATCATGTCGTCGAGAATCGTCCATTTCTTTTTTAAGAGAACAGGATCGCTCTTGTCGAAGATGGGGAACTTCATTTCGTTGTTCACCGTCCAGAGCAGGATGGAAGGATGATTGCGATATTTGTGGAGCAGCGAAGCGAACTCGTCCTTCCAGACTCCGAGCAATTTATCGTCCGGCGGCTCTCCCTTCAGCATGAGCCAGGGCCAGGTCCCCTCGTAGGAAACGCCCATGCCGAGTTCGTCCGCCGCCGTCAACCAGGTCTCTGACATCGGAACCGTATGGGAACGGGTAACGCGAACATTCCCCTCTCGCGCTAATAGGATGAACTTACGAGCCAGTTCGGCGTCATTCGGCCGCAATGAATTGGGAAAATGATCGGCACCCCGCAACCAATAGGGTTTTCCATTCAAGAGGAAGCGCCCCTTGTCCGTGACGAACGTGCGAAAGCCAAATTCAGTGGAAGTCCGGTCCATGATAGTACCGCCGGAGCTGACCTGAATCTCCAGGCGATAAAGATTCGGGGTGTCGGGAGACCAAAGTTTTGGACTGAGCTTAGGCGTGGAAATTGTCAGCGTTTGCTTTCCGCCGGTAGAAACGAGGACGTTTTTACTTTGAGCGGACGAGTCGAGCACCGAATCATCCTTCACGGATCGAATAACATAGCTGACCCCGGCTTTTTGGGGCATCGAATCAGCATTACGAAGCTCGACATCAAAATCGGCGCCGTCGAGTTTCGGGCGAATGTAGACGTCGTTGACGGCGAGTGGTGAGGTCACGACCAACTTGACCGGCTGCCAGATGCCGCTGGCGTCGTCTTGAAACATTCCGTGAGGCAGTGAGTTCAGCATGGCCGCGGTGACCTCGACCGTCACGGCAACTCCCACCACCTTGATGTCCTCATGTTTATCGGGGACACCGACAACATGGACAGCGATGACATTCTTTCCCGGTTGGATCGCCGGTGTGAGATCACATTTGAGTTCACCAAACATTCCCGTATGGGCCCCCACCTCCGTGCCGTTAACCCAGACCTGCGATATTTTCGCGATGGCGGCGAAATCGAGTTCGACATGGCGCCCCGAAATATCGGAGGGAAGGACGATGTAATGCCGATACCAAGCGCTCTTGGTGTGCTTCCAATCGAAAGTATAATTGTTCAACCGTTCCTGCTCCGCTTCATAGAGCCTGTCGCAAATGCCCTTGCTGGAAGCAATCCCGGAACCCAGGTTGAAGCCAGTCTCACCGTAGAGCCAGGAAAGACCCGGAGTCCAAAACGCCGGCACATCCATAACGTGCCATTTGTCATCATCATAATCCGGCGATAGCGGTTGCGTCCCGGCGTTCAATTCCTGATCGGGCAGGAACAGCCATTTTCCATCAAGTGGGATTTCCTTACGGTCCGGTCCAATCTTGTTGATCGCGAGCGGCTGATAGGCGGCCCGCTCCTGCGCCCGCCTCGCTTCGCGATCAAACCCGGGCGGCTGCCAGACTTGCGTGTTCGCGGAATCCGATGCCGATGCTTGCGAAACGGTCACGTCACGAAATTCCACCGGGAGCCAGCCTCCGCCCAGGGAAACGCTCCCTTTCTCCCAAAGCGGCGCGTCATCAACAACATTGATGCGCGGAACTGTCTCGTCATTCACATAGATCTGAAATCGATTTCCCGCCGCCACGGCCCGCAGCTTGTACCACGTACCCGGCTCCGGCTTAAAATCGAGCGGGGCGATGCCGAGAAACTTATCGTCTCCATCCGGGGCGTAGCGGGCCAGGTAGACGTCGTTGTTGTTCCCTCCCCGCAGGCCAAAGATATAGCGGCTATCGCGGTCCCGTCCGCGAATACCCGCCCAAACTTGCACTTGGTCAATCCCCTGCGGAGCCCGGGCACGGAAAGCGAATTCACAATCGCCCCACGATTCCTTGCTTGCGACGAAGCCGTTCTGAAGTGTGACCGAGTCTGATGTCACTTGAGGCGCGACCCGCCCCACCGAACTCCAGTGCCCCGTAAAAACAGGAGGCAATGCCACCTCGGCAGCCGATAAGAAAGAGGCAGAACCAATAAGTCCCAGCAGAATAAGACGCAGGCACATGATGGAGTTTAGAGGACGACGGAATGGCTGGCAACGAAGTGGCACGGTTCCAAATCACACAAATTTGAAAAGGCGCGGAAATGATCCGCGCCTTTCCCACCAAACACACAATAACCTAACTGTTACGACTGCGGCGCTGTTGGATGAAGACCAGCAACGCCAGCCCGCCGAGCATGAGCGCCCAGGTGCCCGGCTCCGGGATGACTTCGAGGTCGCCATTCTCGAGATACAGCCGGAGGCCCCCGTAATTCAAAGGGGTGTTAATTTGACCGCCGCTGGTGTTGAACATTGCGATGTTGAACGCGGTATAGCCCCCCGTCCCGTTGCTCACACCCAGGACATAGCCGTTCGCTCCCGTGCCGCCCGTGGTGACCAGGTTGGCAAAGTCGGCGTTATTGCCCAGCGCCGTCTGAATCAGCAGATACGGATTCTGGTAGCGCAGCGTCAGCGTGACGGTCGGCGAGCCCACCGTCAGATCCACCAAGTTGACGCTGTCGGCCGTCGTCGTGTTGCTGAAGATCTGATCAACCGTGTTGCCAGCGAGGCTCAGATACGTCGAGTTTGTATTGGGGTTGGTGAAAGCGTTGCCCCCGCTCCCAGCGCCGTTGACGGTCGAGGCCAGGTCGAAGGTCAGCGTACCGCCCCCGTTCACCGTCAGGATGCTGCTCAGGTTCGACGAATTGTTCAGGGTCAGTCCCGGCCCGGCTGCCGTCGCGGTCATCGTCGAGAGGAGACCGCCGGAGGCGAGCGTGCCGCCGTTGTTCACCACCACACCTCCGCTCGTCGGGGCAATCGTGCCGGAACCCGCCAGCGTGCCGCCGCTGCTTACCGTCACGAGGCCCGTGCCGGTACCCGAGCCGGTGCTATTGGTGGCGGTGATCGCGCGCGGCGATGCCGAACTCGTCGGCGCTGAGTAGGAGGCCCCGCCCCCGTTATTGACATAGAGCGTGCCGCCCGAGACCGTTGTACCTCCCGTGTAGGCGTTGTCGTTGGTCAGCACCACCGCGCCCGAACCCGCCTTGGTCAGCGAGAAGCCCGTGCCGCTGACCTGACCGCTGACCGTCAGGGTGCTGCCGCTAGCGGTGGTCCAGCTTTGGCTTCCACCCAACGCCACCGGGGCGCTGATCGTGTCGCTGCCGCTGCCGGTGATGCTGATACCATTGTTGGTCGGGTTGCCATTGGTGCCGGAGACGGCGTCAATTTGCAGAGTCGAGGCATTCGAGGTGGAGATCGTGATGCCGCTGTTGATTTCGCCGACGGCGCTGCCCACCCCGAAGTTCACGCTATTGACCTCCGTCAACGTACTCAGGGTAGCCGAGGTGGGGCTGGCTTGCGAGCTGGTATTACGATTGGCGCTGAAGAAGACGTTGGTCCCTGCCACGAGTGAGCCCCCGGTTACACCCGTAGCCTGCCCCGTATCGAAGTTCGTCGCGGTGCCCATATCGCTTCCAGCCCCGTTGAAGTAGGCGTTGGTGGCGGACGTCACCAGCGGATCCAGGTCAATCTGGCTGCTGGTGTAAACAAGCTGATAGCCGCCGGGGAGGTTGATGGCGTTGCTAAAGGTGCCCGACACGGTGCCGCCGCCCGTGATATTCGCCAGCAGGTAGTCACCGCTAAGCGTGCCGGTGGAGGTGAAGCTGATGTTCGTCGTGCCGCCTCCGATTGTGAGCGCGCCCGCGCCCGAGCCGGTGATGGTCAAGAGGCTCGTGTTGGCGCCGTTGATATTGACATCGAAGGTGCTGCCGGTCTGGAAGTTGATTGTGCCGACGGTCAGCATGCCTTGCGGCGTGCCGGTCGTGCCGGGACTGAACGTACCTGCGTTGCCGACGCCCGCCGAGGCGACGACCACATTGCCGCCAATCACGCCGGTACCCGCGATGGTGGCTCCACTGGAGGCGCCCGCACCACCGACCGTCACAGCCGTGCCGCTGCCCAGCGAGCCCGTGACCGACAACACGCCGGCGTTGACCTGCGTCGTCCCGGTGTAGGTGTTCGCGCCGGAGAGGGTCAGGGTCGAGGAGCCGCTCTTGACCAGATTGATGTTATTCTGGTTGCCGGTCGGGCCGCCGATCACACCGCCGTAAGTGTCGGCCGAATTGTTATTGACCGTCAGCGTGGAGGCCGAGGAGTTGCCGCCGATCACGGCATTGCTGCTGCCGGAGCCGGAAGTGCTGAGGCCAGAGACGGTCTGGTTGACCAGATTGCTGCCATCGCCGAGCTCGAAGACGCCGCTGGTGTTACCCGTGCTGTTACCCAGGGTGACCGCCGTGGCCGAGGCGAGGCTTCCGCCCGTGCCCAGCTGCAGGGTTCCCTGCTGGACGTTGGTGGGTCCCGTGTAGATGTTTGCGCCGGTCAACACCTGAACGCCCGTGGAATCCACCGCATTGAGGGTGACGCCGAAGTTCTTGGTGCTGCCCGAACCGCCGAGTAAGCCCGCGAACGTGTTGGAAACGCCCGTCCCCGGAGTGATGAGCAGCGTGCCCGCCGTCCCGTTGTTATTGATCACCTGGTTGACGGTGCCTGTCCCGAGGTTCGTGATGCCCGAAACAGTCTGCGTCGTCCCATCCAGGTCCAACGTGTTGGTGTTTGCTGATGTATCGCCCGACGCACCGAGGGTCAACAGTCCGGGGGTCGTGGACGGCGTCGAATTGAGATTGGGCAATGCGTTGGCAACGGTCGTGATCAGCGTACCGGTGCCGGAGATGTTCGTGGGGCCGTTATAGCTTGAGGCAACCGAGAGCGTCACCAAGCCGGTCACATCCAGGTCCGAACCTGCGCTCGCTCCCGAGATTCCGGTCGTCGTGACGTTGATGCCATTGGCGCCGCCGTTCAAAGTCAGCTTCGTGCCGTTCTTAACCAACCCGCCCGAGAGGGTCAGCAAACCGCCGCCGGAGTTTTCGATCGTGTCGCTGCCGTTGCCGAGAGCGGAGATGCTCTTGGCCAGGGTGCCTGCGCCGCTGCCGGTGTAGTTCAGGATGCCCGAGGAGCTGCTCGCCACGCCGAGGGTCAGGCTGACGTTTTCACCCAGCGATTGGCTGCCGGTCGCACTCGCATTCCCGGTGGTGAAGCTCAAGGTTCCGGCCTGAACGGCAACCGCGCCGATAAAAGTGTTGGAAGTGCCAGAGAGAGTCAGCGTGCCGGCGCCCGTCTTGGTCAAGGCGACGTCATTCAGGTTGCTGGAGCCGGGGCTACCCTTACCGATCTTGCCAGCAAAAACGTCGCTCGTGCTGTTGTTAATCGTCAGCGTGGAGATATTCGAGGCGTTACCGGCGCCCACCACGGCGTTGCTTGTGCCGCTGCCCGAAGTGGTCAGGCTGGTCAACGTTTGATTAAAACCGTGAGTGCTACTCGTGCCCAATTGCAAGATGCCGGTGGTGTTGCCCGTGCTTTCGCCGAGTACCACCGCTCCCGTCGAGAGCAGCGCGTTGTTCGCTCCGATCACCAGGGTGGCGCCGTTCGATACGGTCGTACCGCCCGTGAAGGTGCTCTGATTCGTCAGAACCAAAGTACCTCCGCCGTTGACGATCAAGGCGCCCGAGCCGGTACCGATGACGCTGTCAATCTCCGTAGCGCCGCCTCCCGTGCCACCCGAGACCGTCAGGTTAAAACCGTTACCCATAATGGTACCGGTGTTGCTCAGGTCAAAGAGAGCGCCAGGCGTATCGGAAGAAATCGTCGCGCTGCCGCCCAGGACGAGCAGTTGACCAATGCCGCCCTCATTAACACCAGAGGTTCCCAGGTATTCAACGGCCCCCGACGCACCTGCCGACGCACCCGTACCCATGATGGTGATCGTGGCCGACGAAGCTCCGCCTTGAACCCCATCGGAAAGCTGGACCGCCGCGTTGTTGGCCACGGTAATAGTGCTGCCTGTGGCAATAGCTCCACTAGCCCCATAATTAAGGATACCTGCATTGACCTGCGTTGCACCCGTGTTGGTGTTTGTGCCGGAGAGAGTGATCGTTCCGGAACCCGTCTTGGTCACCGCGAGGGTCCCGCTGGTGGCATTGGAGTTGTTGTTGTTCTTCAAGTTTCCGGCGTAGGTTCCGCTGACATTACTATTACCGACGGTGAGCGTGACGCTGGTATTTGAGTTGTCAATAATGGCGCCGCTGCTGAAGGTGAAACCAGTGCCGTCGTTAAAGTTGTTGCCATCCAAGTCGAGCGTGCCTCCATTAATTGTCAACGAGGTGGCGTAGCTATTGGCGCTGCCGAGCGCGCTCGCGTTGGCCATCTGCAACGTACCGCCCGTGATCGTGGTGCCGCCGCCGTAGCTATTTGATCCAGACAAGCTGAGAACCCCCGTGGTGCCGGTCACGGTCAAGCCGCCCGAGCCGGAGATCTGGCCGCTCAGGGAGATATTTTCCGCCGCGTTGCTTGCATTCAGAGTCTGGAAGGTGATGTTGCCGTTGGTCGTTCCCAAGGTCATGTTGAGCGAGGAAGCCCAGTTCGCTGTTGCACCGACAATGCCCCCGGAAAGCGTGATCGAAGGAGTCAAGCCTGTCGTGCCACTCGTGAGGATCAGGCCACCACTGCCGACATACAGAGTGCCCGCGGTTTGGGTCAAAAGCGCCGAGCCGGTGGAATTAGCAACTCCACCACCAAATTCAATCGTGCCCGTCGTTGTCGTGCCGCCGGCGAGCTCCAGCAACCCCTCACCGGCGGTCACCCCGCCGTTAACCTGGATGATATTATTGCCATTGTTAAAGGTGCCTCCTGTGACCACGAGCTCACCATTACCCGTAGCCGTTCCACTATCCCCAATTGCCATGCTGAGCGATGACGCACTGCTTAGATTCAAGGTCCCGCTCTCAAGGAAAAACTCGCCGGTATTACCTGCGCCGCCCGCTCTCGAGATGCTTATTTTCGTAGTGCCTGCGAGCGTTCCGCCATTGAGCACAAACACACCGTTGGCATTTCGGGCAATGCCAAATGTCCCCCCACCGAAATTCCAAGTCCCTCCCGTCATCTGAACACCCGTTGTGGGCGCGGTGGTACTGCCGAGGGTAGCGGCCGTGCCGAGGTCCAATCCGAATACGAAATTTGTAGTCGTCGTATAAGTACCTCCGGATATCAGAAGAGTCCCCGGCCCAGAAGATTGAGCGCCGGCATTCAAAAATCCAGTTCCAGCGCTTCCACCGGAAAGGGCAAGCGTGCCACCACCCACCAACAACTCGGGAGAGTCAACCGTTCCACTAATCGACAACGTGCCGGTGCCGAGTTTATCGAGGATGGTCGTGGAGGAAACGTTGGCGCTGGTGCTCACCGCAGCGGTGGCGTTGGTGGTGTCGATGGCCAGAACGGCACCTGAAGTGTAGGTCGCGCCCAAAAGTTGCCCGACTGTCCCATTACCCGTACCACCCGCAAACTCGCCGGTGCCGCCCGCGTTCGCCAGCAGGGTGCCGGCAGCACCCACGCTAACCGTGCCCGAGGTTGGCAGGGAGTTGGCTTGTGTGAGCTTGAGCGTTCCCGAGGTGATCGTGGTACCGCCGCCATAGCTATTTGATCCAGACAAGCTGAGAACCCCCGTGGTGCCGGTCACGGTCAAGCCGCCGGAACCGGAGAGCTGGCCGCTCAGGGAGATATTTTCCGCCGCGTTGCTTGCATTCAGAGTCTGGAAGGTGATGTTGCCGTTGGTCGTTCCCAAAGTCATGTTGAGCGAGGAAGCCCAATTCGCCGTTGCACCGACAATGCCCCCGGAAAGCGTGATCGAAGGAGTCAAGCCTGTCGCGCCACTCGTGAGGATCAGGCCACCGCTGCCGAGATACAGAGTGCCCGCGGTTTGGGTCAAAATCGCCGAGCCGGTGGTAAAAGTACCTGAAGCACCAAATTCAATCGTGCCCGTCGTTGTCGTGCCGCCGGCGAGCTCCAGCAACCCCTCACCGGCGGTCACCCCGCCGTTAACCTGGATGATATTATTGCCATTGTTAAAGGTGCCTCCTGTGACCACGAGCTCACCATTACCCGTAGCCGTTCCACTATCCCCAATTGCCATGCTGAGCGATGACGCACTGCTTAGATTCAAGGTCCCGCTCTCAAGGAAAAACTCGCCGGTATTACCTGCGCCGCCCGCTCTCGAGATGCTTATTTTCGTATTGCCTGCGAGAGTTCCGCCATTGAGCACAAACACACCGCTGGCATTTCGGGCAATGCCAAATGTCCCCCCACCGAAATTCCAAGTCCCTCCCGTCATCTGAACACCCGTTGTGGGCGCCGTGGTACTGCCGAGGGTAGCGGCCGTGCCGAGGTCCAATCCGAATACGAAATTTGTAGTCGTCGTATAAGTACCTCCGGATATCAGAAGAGTACCCGGCCCAAAAGATTGAGTGTTGGCATTCAAAAATCCGGTTCCAGCGCTTCCACCGGAAAGGGCAAGCGTGCCGGCACCTACCTCCAACTCGGGAGCGTCAACCGTTCCGGTGATCGACAACGTGCCGGTGCCGAGTTTATCGAGGACAGGGACGAGCGAACTGGCAACGTTACCCGTGTAGGTCAGCGAACCGCCTGCGTTGGTGGTGTCGATGCCCAGGAAGGAACCTGCCGTGTAGGTCACAGGGGCCCCCTGGCCACCGGTGCCCCCTAGAAGGGCGCCGATGGAACCGTTGCCCGAAGTGGCACCCGTAAACTCGCCTGTGCCGCCCGCGTTCACCACCAAGGTACCCGCTGCGCCCACGGCAACCGTGCCCGTGTTTGACATGGCGTTGGTCTTGGCGAATTGGAGCGTGCCACCGGTGATCGAGGTGCCACCGGTGTAGGTGTTCGCGCCGGCGAGAGTCGTCAAGCCGGTGCTACCTTGCGTGAAGGTAGTTCCAGTGCCAGCGATCACTCCCGCAGTACTTTCCGAAACGATACCGCTGCCGCTCGTCGAGACGTTTGACCCCGTCAGCGTACCCGTGAGGCTGAGCGTACCTGCCGTGACCGAGGTCGCACCGGAATAGGTGTTCGAACCGGCGAGAGCCAGCGTGCCGGAACCCGCCTCGGTCAGAGCATCGCCGCTTCCGCCAATCGCACCGCCCACGGTCAGCGTGTTGGCCGTTACAGTCACCTGCTCATTGCCGCCGAGGGTCACCGCGCCGGTGCCGAGGTTCAGGCTATTCGTGCCCGCAAAGGTGAAGTTGCCGTTCCAGTTCTCGGTATTGTTGGTGCCAAGCGTGATCCCGCTCACCGTGCTGTCAATCGTGCCGCCGGCTATCGTCAATGTGCCGGTACCGATCGCCGATGAGGTCGTCGTGCCACTGGCTCCATTGTTGAGCGCCAACGTGCCCGCGTTTAACGTCGTTCCGCCGCTGTAGGTATTCGCACCGGAGAGAGTCAGGGTGCCGGCGCCGGTCTTGGTCAAACCGCCGTTGCTCGCGCCGTTCGACAAATTGCCGCTCAGAGTGATATTTTCCGCCGTTGCGCTCGAATTCGCGGCCTGGAAGGTAATGGGGCCCGTGCCCGCCACCAAACTCATGTTCATTGAGGAAGACCAATTACCCAGCGCACCGACAACGCCCCCGGAAAGCGTGATCTTCTGGGTCTGACCTGTCACATTGGAGACGATTCCGCCGGTGCCGATGTAGAGAGTTCCACCGGTGACCGTGAGCGCAGCAGTGCCGGAGCTTGTTACCGTAGTGGCGCTACCGTTCGTGCCGAACCAGATGGCATTGGTGTTGACCGTCCCTGAACTCAAAGCAAGCGTTCCCGATCCCGTGACTGAGCCAGTAATTCCATCAATGACGATCCCCAGTCCGTTGGTTGCGTTGAGCGTCCCCCCCTGCACATTAATCGTACCGGAAGTAGTGACAGTACTTCCACTGCCACCACTGATCGTTAATAGGGCAGTGCCCCCCCCCATCGTATAAATTCCCGACGTGAGATTCATCGTCGCCACACTGCCAGCCCCGCGGCCAAAGTTCTGGCTAACGCCACTACCAGAGCTAATGGCCGTGGTGCTATTGCTCGTCTCGTTGATGTTTACCGTTCCGGTTTGAAAATTCCCGAAGGGGTTATTCGTTATCTCACCCGTCCCGGTCAGATTGATGGTAACATTACTTTCAGTGCCGTTGGCGTTAACGGCGCCCGAGGTTACATCAAGAGTGCCGCCACTAACCCCAAGCATAGAGCCCCCACCGGTCAAAGTCAGCACCGACCCGGTGGTCATAGCCACGGTGCCAAGGGCGAATCCGGGCCCGTCGATTTCCGTCGTTACATTTGTAGCCAGCGTCGTCGTCCCCGACACGCTCAGCGTATTGGCCGCCGAAGTAACGAGGTCATAACCGCTGGTATTGAAGGTCAGGCCAGTGGCCGAGATGGCGGAGCCCAGCGTTACCGTGGCCGTGCCCGATTGCGTGCCGCCGAAGATAGCCGTGTTGGCAGCCCCACCCCATACCCCATCGGTTCCACCAGCGGCCCAATTTGTATTCCCAGCATTCCATGTTCCCGAACCAAAAGAACCCGTGAAGGTACCGTTAGGATCCCAAGTCTGCGATTGCGCCTGGGCGTTCCCGGCCGTCGCCAAGGCGAGGGCAGAGAGAACAAACAGCAATTTTCTCCAAGCGCGAGACGAGCGGAGGAGGGACCTGACGATGGTGGCATCTTTCATGGATTAATTCCTATTTTAGGACGGTTTGAAATCTTCTTTCTTAACTCTTTCAGACTTTCGGCTGGCTCTTAACTTCAACTCTCTTATCTCGGTAAACCGTTACCGACTATTGCAATCCTGCCATACTTCCAAATTATTGCAATGGTTATTTTCAACTTTTTGATGAAACGGTTTATGGGCTGTCTTTTATCACGACATTTACCTCTGTATAAGACCATAATAGCGTTAGCCACGATAACGCATAATACCATGTATTTGATGAATCGATTTATCACTGGATACAAGCCATTTCATAAGCCTGTTGTTTCGCCTTTTGTCCGAATGAACGCTGTAATTTCCTTTCCTTCCGCAGGCGGGAAAATATCAAAGTCCGATGCGTCGGCTCGTACTAGTGGCTGGGCGCGATCTTGAACAGTTCCGCCCCGTGAGAAGCCACCTCAAGACTGTAACCCGAGGCTTGGATGCCGAGGTCTTTTTGACGCCAAAGATCGCGCACGGTTTGCGGACCGGTCAACTTCAGCTCGGACCATTGGATAGCGACGTTGGCCGCCACATTTCCGCGATTGAAAAACGCCACGGCGAGGCTCCCGTTCTCCAATGGCTTCATCCAGACTTCAGTGGGCCCATTCTGCTTCGCCCGCCAACCCTGCTTGCCCAAAGCGTCCTGATCAACCGCCAGCACCTCGTCATTGCTGAAGACGCTGACGACGAATGGACTCATCTGGGTCATGTCGCAACCAATCAGCAGCGGAGCGCTTAGCATGCACCAGAGCGTCATGTGGGTGTAAGTCTCATCAGGCGTTAGGCCGCCGTTGCCCACCTCCAGCATGTCGGGATCGTTCCAGTGACCGGGCCCGGCGTACGGCTCGTGGCCGTTCTGTCCGAAGCCGTGGCCCTCGACGCTCTGCCAATCGGGTGCGATATCGCCCGTGGTTCGCCAGGTATTTCCTCCCGCCTCCGCCCCCCATTGCCACATATCAAACAGGCCGCCATATTGGGAAAAGCTGTAGACGATATCGCGGTTTACCTTGTCGAGAGACGCGCGCATCTTTGCGAATGGCGCACTGCAGATATCGATTTCGAGGGCCTTGACCTTGTCCGGTTCAGATTTTTTCGCTCCAGCCTCGAGAGCAGCGGCTTGGTCGCGCACCTCCTTGAGGCGGTCCCGGATTTGATCCTTGGTAAACGCGACCGATTCATCCTCTGCCTTCTTGATCGCATCGGTCTGTGGAAGAGTGGCGGGGTCGTGTCCGGATTGACGCTGTTGAAGCACGGAAATCTCTCCCGCCAGGGTCGCCAATTCCTGAGCTTGATCGGGGGGCAGGATCGCACCGTATTTTTCGGCCCGCTCCATCTCCGCGATCGGCTGATAGGAACACCAGTCGTATTTGAGATAATCCATGCCCCAACCGGCGTAAGTGCTGGCATCCTGGTCCTCGTGCTGGTATGACCCCACGGCCCCGCCACAAGTCGTGGGCCCGGGCGACGAGTATAGACCGATCTTGAGTCCTTTGCCGTGAACGTAGTCGGCTAGCGCTTTCATATCCGGAAATTGGTTGCTTGACTGGATGTTGCCGTCCGCGTCCCGCTCGCCTTCCCAGCGGTCATCCATGTTGATATAGCTCCACCCGTGGTCGATCAAGCCCGTCGCCACCATCTCATCGGCCGCTCCACGAATTTTGCCATCGTCAATGGACTTGTGAAAACAATTCCAGCTATTCCAGCCCAAGGGGGGCGTGAGACAGATCGTGCTTCCGATAACAATGCGAAGGGCAGCCGTGTCCTTGCCGGAGGCATTGCTCACCGTGAACTTGACCGTGCTCTCTCCAGCCTGGGCAACCGTCCCGCTGATATTTCCCGTGGCAGGTTCAATCGATAGACCGTCAGGCAATCCCTCGGCGCTTATGGTCATGGGCCGCACACCCGTCACCGGAAGATGGTAGAAAAAGGGATGACCAGGCCGGGCCCCATAAATTCGAGGGCCATTGATACGAGGCTTGTCCGGGGCGGCGGGCGTCCGGATTGCGCTCGTTAAATCGGCTTGCGATGGCGGAACTGGAGTTATCTGGGCGAAGCAGAAAAGCGGGAGCCAGAGCGCGACGTTAGCTGCAATACCGAAGGATGTACAAATTTTCATAGATGGAGCAATAACGTATAACCAACGTTGTGACAATTTTAGATATCCCAAAACCGTGTGAATCGGGACTTCCACTTCAAAAACGGGGTCTTGGGAGTGTGCAGCAGAGTGTTCACTTCCCTTTTATCATTACACATTTCTCCGGCTGCTCACGCGGACTTGGTCCGAATTTGAAGAGGACGCTCTAGCCTCCCTTTGGAATCATATGGCCGGCAACTCCACGAATGAACGCCTGCTCCTTTGAAAGTCGAGCAATATCGGGCGGCAACTCAAGCATACCGTCGGGAGGCTCGAGGAACCGGAACGTGCGCGTTTCCGGCCCGCTCTGCCAGCGCACCGGGTAGCGCGTAGTTGAGTTGATCCAAATAGTGGGACCATTCGACCCATTTTGAAAGACCCAATAAGAGGTCCCCTTCTCGGTGCCCAAATAGGTCTGGGCCGAAACCCAATCGACATCGGGGAAATCATTACCCCGGTAATTCAAAAATTGCGGCATTTGCAGCCCGGGTGTGTTCATGTACATGACGACGGCTGTAGTCTGCAGCGGACCGATGACATATGGCACCGCGCCGTCGAACCATGCTTCCGTCTTGTTATCGAATTCGTCAACGAGGACACCGTGCCATAGGGGCTTGGTCCTGGTAATGACAACACTTTTGGGACGTCCGAACTTTACCGGACCGAGAAGAGAAGTAGGAGGGGTTGAAGTCGTGCCGGACGCCTTCTTGTCATTCCCATAGGAAAAGTCGATCTCCCATTTTGAAAAATCGGGCGCCCGATTAATCAGCCTTCCCGCAGGAAGCGGCGTTTGTTCCAAGGAGGCCGGATCAACGGCCATCGACGCGGTCAGGCCCGCAAAAAACAGGCCGCCTATCAGCAAGAGTCTTTTCATTCGTTTACCGGTTCGATATTTTCGTCAATGATTTGTCCCGTGCTCCGGTCGATGGACACGTGGACCCAATAGCGCCTTTCTCCTTCCACGAGAAAGTTGGAAAGGCTCGACGCGCTGCTGGGGTAATGCCCGCTTTGCGCGACGACGTCGATGAGCAGATTCCATGTCCCCGCCTGGCCTGAGTCGGAAAAGGCGCGCATGGTTGCCTCCCGAAAACGCTGAATGATGTTGTAATTGCCAGTCGGGTACGCCGCGCTACCCGGCGCTGGGTTTCCAACTACGCCTGTGTCCGCGTAGAGCCCATAGTTTCCCGCGCTGTTTTGACTGCTCAAATCCGCACTAAAACCGTCATAAGAAGCTGCTCCATTGATCGGATTGGCGTCCGAGCCCGGACTGCCCGGAGTAACACTCCCAGGGGTAGTTCCCGTTATCCATCGGCCTACAATGTCGCCGATATTGGAGAGAGGCTGTGGTGTGCTGAGGCTCACTAAGGGATTGGTGCCTCCCACGGTGGTCCGCTTGACCAAGGCTTGGGAAATCGCGACCGCTTCCGAAGAAGTTAGGTTTGCAGCAGTCCCGGCTGGAACGGGAGAAAGATTGCTTTCCTCATCCCGGTAGGTGCCCGCCAGGAGCGCCTGGAGAACAGGGGCTTGCTTCGTGTTGAGGTCAACCCGTCCAGCGGCCACCGCATCGGGGCGATAATCTTCGTTGATGCAGAAGACGTCCAAGAGCGCACTGTAACCGCTCTCGGGTGTGAAAAAATCGATGTTTCTAAACGGAGTATCGGAGAAAACATGGCCCAATTCTGCCACGGACTGATAGGGACGATGGAGGATAATGGGGCGACTTTGAGATTGATTTGTCACAGGATTAGGCGCCGAGGCTCCTGTCAGGGTGACACCCGACGCCGCAACCGTTCCCGCCAGCATCAACCCCACCGTGCTATTGGCGGTGTAATTCCAATTATTGGAACCACTATTGTTGTTAATATTCGCAGTGCCGCTCGGCGTGCCGCCGAGATAAGCCCCCGACGCGCGACGGACCGTGCCATCCCCATCCATGTAATAATCCGTGGAGGGACTACTACCGGGCGTGGACCATAAATTCTGCTGCTTTGTCCCAAAGATCACCCCCCCGTTGGGTTCATAGACCCCGGAGTAGGCCAGATTGGTGCCAGCCGAGTGAGAGCCTGAATATTTTATCGCCGCAGGCTGTAATGTCACCGTCCTGTAGGTGCTGGGCCCAGTTGAGGGCGTACCATCAATAAAGGGAAGTTTAACAACGTCATAAGGTGTTCCCCATCGCCACGTTCGTGGGTCCCAAGTACAAACCATTTCGCCAGTTCCGACCGTTCCCGGACTTCCAGCACTATTCCAATTCCAGAGACTTCCAGCTAAACTACCCCCGGGGTTAGACGGTGATATAGTAGGCGTGAGAAGGTTAGGATAGGCGGCAGTTCCGAGTTCCTGCACGGGGACCATGGTGTCCTCCTCGACGAACGTCATGTATTCCATATAGGGTATCCAGGGACCGCTGGCACCGCTGGTCGAGTATTCCATCCTCACCGTTATCGGATTCTGTTGGAATAGAATCGAATTGGTGGTGTAGATATTGGGTGCGGCGCCGGTGCCCTGCCACCGCAAGGGGAAATTCGCGACGAAAAATCCAATGTAAGGGTTGGTCGATGAGGCTTCAGTAACGTTGGTTGGATAGTTGGATGCGAGGAGGCTGTTAGGATCATAAGTCAGGTTCGCATCCAGAACCCCCTTTTTAATAAGGGCGGTCGGCTCACGATAAAGTGTGGAACCACTGGCTGGATTGCTGAAGGTCAATGCGGCTGAGCTCTCTGACGTCCAAGGCGCAGTAACATAAGTGCCGTTGGGCGTCGCCGGGTTGTATGCTACTATTAGAGTCGTCGTTCCGTAGGTATCTGCCAACAAATAGCTCAGGGTAGCTGGGGGGGCCGTGCTCGCCGTCCATCCATTGCCCCCCAAGTTCGAATCAAGTGTGATCAACGAGCCCGCAGCGGCAATACGCAAGTTTGTCGGGGCCAGACCGGAGCCCGGTGTGGGCCCATTGACATCGTAGGGATTCCAAATCGAGGGAACCTCGAGGATAACTCCCGTACCCCAACCACCAGGGGTAGTGAGGGTTCCGGGTGAACCATCGGGAGTTACAGCTGGGCTTGTAACCACCGTGGGAGCCGTCACAATATAGGCGCAGGGGTTTAGCGACTGGAAATAGGGCAAATCCATGGCGCCATAGACGCTGCGCTGGTCGCTCGCGGCAAACGTGTAAACGATGTGGGTCGGATATTGGGTCGGGTTCGCCTCATCAATGATATTGGCGCCCAACTGGAAAATCTGAGGAGTTACGGCGCTCCCCTGAACCGCCGGGTAGTTTAGGCTTCCGCCCTGCACGTTCGAGCCAGAAATCTGGGCGCCACCGATGGTCGTGACTGCTGAACCCACGGAGCCGCAGTTGACCGCCGCCTTCAACAGCTCGAAGAAGTCAGCTTCCCGGTTGACGGCGGCAACGCTGCTGAGCGATCCGAGAATGGTCACGCCCGAACTCGTGATGCCATGATTGTAAGTCCAGTAGCCGCCAATGCCCCCCGAGCCGGGACCCGCCGTCCATGTCAGACCGAAATAATTCTGGATATTGGCCGCAGTTCCCTCGTTCCAAAGCTGAGTGAGCCAGGCCGGAGCAGAGCCTGAGGAACTGCCCGTATACAGGAGTTGATATTGGGTGAAGAGGGGATCACTCGTGGACAGAAGGGCGCTCGGCCCCTTGTAGGTCAGCCACATCAGGCGGCTGAGCGGGAAACGCTTCTTGACCAAGGGCTCGCCGAGCACCGCCTTGGTACCGTCGTTGCGATTCCAGCCACTGCTACCACCATTGCTGCCAACCGTGATGCTTTTGAACGGGGGATTATAGGTGTTATCCAGCTGCCAGGCGCTATTGCCACCCGTATAGGCAGTAGTGGAGGGTTCGCTACCGGTCAAGCTTTCGGTCGAATATCCTTCGCCATTGCCAATACTTTTGTCGCCGCCGTCAGACTGCGGCCCCACCACCATGGGCCGGGTCGGGTCGGGCCAGTAGGAGGGCTGATTGAGCGTACGGCTGAAGGTGCCAAGGTACATCATGGCGTCCTGAAGGTAAGCCTGCTCGGTGGCGAGGGGGGTCGCGCCCTCTTTTTGGGCGATGGTGTTCTCGAAAAAGTTGATCATCTGCTGCCGGCTCGTGAAGGCCTGGTCGGTCAGGACCTGTCCGGTGTTGGGGTCGGTGTAGGGACCGTAGGGAGCCGTATATCCCGTCGACATGAAATTGCTGGAAAGCTCGAGTAGGTAAGCAAAATAGTTCCCGATATTTACGTCAGTGCTGTTGCTGAAGGCATAGGTGGGGAAAACCTTGGGCAGGCCGCTTGGGCTTGATGCGGCCGAGGCGGCATTGCGCCAGCCGAGCAGGGAGTCAACGATGTGCTGCCCCCGGTTGCTGCCCTCCATTGTAGTGAGATCGGCGATCCCGGGCAGCTGCGTCAAGTCGGCGAAAGCCGAAGGCCCTTTTCTGCTCAAGATCGCTGTGTCCGTTGAAGTCCAGCCGGTAGCCGTGGTCTTAGCCGGGCAGCCCGCCACATTGGCGTCAAGCATGCCTCCTTCGTTGTAGATAACGTACGAATAGCGACCCACCACATAACTGGCGCTCTTGGGATTTGTATTGCTGTTCACCAGATCGGTGGAGGACGTATTAAGGGTCGTTGTCGGGATGCTGCCATTGGGTGTGGTCAATATCCAATCTGGCGCAACAAAGGAATTGACCGGTGTTGTACTCGTCCCGCTATCGGAGACAGTCGTGGCCGTGCCACCCGTTCCGCCGCTAAAAGTTGCCGATAGCTTCGGCAAAAGCAGGGCCTTGTTCCAGCGCGTCGTGGAAACGTAGCGTCCATTGAGGGAGGGAGTAGTAGTGAGGACGTTGCATGCTCGCGAGGGAACGCTTGAATCGTACGGTTCAAATGCGACGTTGTAGGTGCTTTCCTTGACCAGATTGGGGAATGTCGTGTTGAAAACCGTGGTTGTATAAGGCCCCGAGTTGTATGGCACAGCCGCGGCAACGGACGACGGCCGGTAGATGGTGCTGGTAACCGAGCCGCTGGTTATAGTAGTTGCGGTGGAACCCGCCACAATTTCCTGCCTCAGATCCCCGATGATCTGATCGATCGCGCCGTGGCCGTAAAGATCGGTCTTGGTCACATTGGAGCTGGCATTGGAAATCATCCGGTTGAGCAGGGAATGGGAGAGCATGGCCAAAACCACCACCGTCAGCAGCACCACGAAGGAAAGGACGATAACCAGGGCGGACCCCACCATGGAGCGGCTCTCTCTAAGCCGGACAAACAATGGGGGGGCTTTTTTCATAAAGATTTCGTGGATTAACAAAGCGAAGTTAGTCCTTTTTCGTCCAAAGCTGTTCCAACTCTTCCAGGGTGCGACCCTTGGTCTCCGGAATGAACTTCCAGGTGAACAGGGCGGCAAGGAAGCCCATCACGCCGTAGACGAAGTAAGGAAAGCCATAATGGAAAGTGGCTACAAGCGCCGTGTTGTCTTTCATGATCGGAAAGCTCCAGCTCACGAGGTAATTCGCGATCCACTGCGCCGTTACGGCGATGGCCAGGGCCGAGTTGCGGATCTTGTTGGGAAACATTTCACTGAGCAGCACCCAGGTGACCGGGCCCCAGGAAACGGCGAAGCCGGCAATATAAACCAGCATGCAAATGAGCGAAAACATCCCCTTGCTCTGCATCATCAGCGAGAGACCAAGGCCAAACATCGCCGCGCCCATGACCAGCGCGCCGATGATCTGCAGTGGCTTGCGGCCATAGCGATCCACGCAGAGCACCGCAACGACGGTAAAGGCCAGGTTGACCGCACCGACGATGATCGTCTCCAGCAGCGAAACGTCCGTGGTTGTGCCCATGCTCTTGAAGATTTCCGGCGCATAATAAAGCACCACATTGATCCCAACAAATTGCTGAAAGACGGAAAGCATGATGCCGAACACGATGATGGCCATCCCATAGGAGAAAACGCTGGCTGAGGCATGATGGGCGAGCGATTCGTGGATTTCCTTGATCTCCAGGTTCGCCTCGTCGTAGGTCAGCGTACGCGCAAGGACGACCCGCGCCTCCGCCTCCCGTCCTTTCATCATCAGGAAGCGCGGCGTCTCCGGCACGAGGAAGAGAAGCGCTAGGAAGATGCCGGAGGGAATCGCGCCCGACGCGAACATGTACCGCCAGCCGACTTGGTTGAGCCACTCATCGCTGCCGCCGGAGCGGGAGATGGCGTAATTCACGAAGTAAACCACCAACATGCCAAAGATGATGGCGAGTTGGTTCCAGGCGACAAGATTGCCGCGCATCTTTGCGGGCGCCACTTCGGCGATGTACATGGGAGAGAGCATCGAGGCGAGCCCAACGCCGATTCCGCCCAGGATGCGATAGAAAACGAAATTCCAAATGTAGTCGGGGCCACCCTGACCGATCGGGGCGAAGAACATCTCCGGCATGGCCGAACCGAGCGCCGAGACCAGGAATAACACTGCGGAAATGATGAGACCCAGCTTGCGTCCAAGCGTCGAAGCCACCACACCGCCCAGCAGACCGCCGATGATGCAGCCAATAAGCGCGCTGGAAACGACGTTGCCAAGAAATGAGTTGGCCGCGTTCTCGTCAGCAATGTGGCGCGGATCGACAAAGTCGACCTTGAGGCTGCCCACCGCGCCCGAGATGACGGCGGTGTCGTAACCGAACAGGAGGCCTCCCAGTGTGGCGATGAGAGTTATCAGAACAATGTAGGACTTGAGCACGCCGGGAGGGGCCGGATGGGAAACGGGGTCGGCGGCTGACATGGGCGGGAGGGTCATAGGCGTAGGGATTCGATTACGGTTTTTGCATGGCGGATTTGAGGTCGTTGAAGAAATCGGGCTGATTGCAGATCAACTGCGCCTGAAATTTGTCGTCGCCTTTGGCATGTTCCAGACGGATCAGAAGATGATTCCATCCCTGCTGGAGCGGCAGCCCCGGAGCCATAAGATCGCCCCCAGCGGCATCGGAATTGGTGGCAACGCTTTTTCCGTTGAGCCAAAGCGCGACGTTGTCACCGGTTTGGAGCTTCAGGTCGAGCTTCGGCACGTTCGGCTCGAGCAGGAGATTATCGAGCGGGCGTGAACTCAGCACCCAGAAACTGAGATAGGTGACGGCATGGTCGCCGGGCCCGTCGAGCGGTTGCGCGCGGAGATCAAAGATGCCCCTGTCGGAGGACACGTTATGCCAGCGCTTATTTTGGACCTCGTTGTTGTCGCGCACCTCATTTCCCTTGGTCGGATCGACAAAGTCCTTTTCCGCGTTGTCGCCGGTGGATTCAAAACGGCCGCAGGCCAATAGCCGGACCATTTGCCCTGTCTTCAGAAAGGGTTCCCCGACATCGGCCGCCGGTTTGAGTGGGATGCCCAGGTTTTCCAGGATTTGGCGGTCGAGCGTCTGCGCCTTGAAGAGCGGAGAGTCCGCCGGCAAATTGCAGGCGAGAAGGCGCCCTGTTCCCTGCTTGATCTCGATCAACGCGGCGCCGGAGGGCTTCGCCTCGCGCTCCGAGCGCAGCACCATCGCCGTCTTGGCGTATTCGGCCTGCTTGTTCCACTTCAGCCAATCGGTGTCGCAGGCCTTCAGCAGCACGGAGCTTTTCTCCACCAGCGGTCCACCCAATCCGCCATCGAGAATGATCTGCGGGCTCAGCTCGGAGAAGTACATTCCGGAAGGCTTTAGCCCGGCCGTGACGGGATCGGTCACATCGCAAACCAGGGAAGAGCTTTTCCGATCCGTCAATTCGAGCGGCGCTGGAAGCAGGTCGTTGAGTTTCGGCAGCGTGTACGGGCTGACCCCCCAGACCATCACGATGCCACCAGCCGCCAGAACCGCCTCCATAGCCTGCCGGGCATCGACTTCGGGAGGATTAACGCCGTCGATGAACAGCACTTCAGGTGCGCCGGACGGCTTCAAGGCCTCGAAGGAGATTCCGAGCCCGGCGAGTTGCTCCCGCAGCTTTCCTCCGGCACCGGCCTGGAGATCGACACTCTTTATCGTGGGTGCCGGAGACGGTTCGTCCGCCGGGGCGGGAGGTGGATTACTCAAAGGAAAGTCAACGGGCGGATCGGCCTGGGCATCCTTGATCGCATCGAAGAGCGGCCAGGTCTGGTAAAGTAGCAGGCTTGGATCGTAGCCGGGATTCAAGGTTGTGCAGTAGGGTCCCAGACGCTCCGGCTGGACGCCGGACTTGCCCTCGACAAACGCGGGAAAGAAGACGCCGTCGTCCAGCTTGGGCGGCTTGGTCACATCCGGCAATCCGAGCGGCAACGGCTGCAATCCATACCAAACGACATTGAAGACACTCCGGTAACTGGCGCCGTACTTGCGCTGGTTGAGGAGATGCGCGTAGGTTTCAACTGCGACCCCTTCCATGCGTCCAAGAAAGGATTCGTAAGCGTGATCACCGTAGGTTTTCGCAACCTGCTCCGGGGTGGAGTAATAAGCGCTGCTCGCCTCGCCGACGCCCCAAGGCTTACCTGATGCCGCGGCCCGCTGCATGGTACCTGCATCGCCGTAATGAATCACGAAGGCAGGGAGCGCCCCGCCACCATCGTCGTCGCCGTCGGCGGAAACCCACTGGCGCGTGGGGTCGAGTCGATGGCAAAGGTCATTCCAGGTCGAATAGTAACCGAGCAGCTTGTCGTACATTCCGGGAGGATTATGAAAGACGTTCTGCACGATGGGTTTTACCTCGTTGCAGACGCTCCAGCCAAAGACGCTTGGATGGCTGCGATCACGCCGCACCAACTGTTCGATGTGCCCCATGGAGTCCTTCCAAAAGGCATCGTCGTCGAGCTTCGGTCCGCCGTCGCTGGCCCAGATTGCAGTTTCGTCCAACACCAGGATTCCCATCTCATCGGCCACATCGAGGTAGAACTCGGGATAGGGCTCGGCGTGGAGCCGGACCGCGTTGAGATGCGCATCGTGGAGCGCGGTAAACCAAGCCCACGGATAACGGCGGGTCATCTGCGGAATGCCCAAAAAGTGCCAGGAATCGCCCTTCAGTACCAAGGGCTGACCGTTGAGCAGAAGATCGGATCCCTTCAAGGTGACCTGACGCCAGCCGAAGCGGGTGTATTTGCAATCGATCGCCGCGCCGCCACTCTTCAAGTTCACCAATAGGCCGTAAAGGTTTGGGTCGTCGGGTGTCCAGGACTTGAGCGCCGGCCCCACTTTCTGTTCAAGTGTGACAATCCTATCACCGTGCGCCGGGACCGTAACCGCGGAGGTCGACAGGCTCAAGGCCGCCGCGTCTCCCAGCTTCCAATTCGGAACCGGCGCGTCAATGCCGTCCTTGGGAGACAGATTGATCCACGGAAACGCGGAGCCGGAGACATCAATCTGCGCGTCGGTCGCACCGTCATTGTGCAGCGTGACTTCGGCTTTTAGCGTATCCTGATCGACCAGCGGCTGGACGAAGACATCGCTGACATGCACGACCGGCACGGAAACGAGATCAACGTCCTGCCAAAGGCCGACAACGTGCTGTCCCCAAAACGAACCGCCTTGCCAAGTCCGGCGCCCATATTTGCCCCGCACATCGAAGAGCTCGGCCTTGCGGACACCCACAAGAATTTCGTTGGAAGCGCCATCCTGCACGAGATCCGTCACATCAAGGTCGAACGGGAAAAAAATGTCGAACCGCTTGCCGACATCCTTGCCGTTGACCTGAAATTGCAGGTCGCCGGCCGCGGCGGCGAAATGGATCAAAACCCGACGGCCCTTCCATGCGGCAGGCACCGTAAAGTTGCGCCGAAGCCACCCCATTTTGACTTCCTCCCAAGCTTTCGGGTAGCTCGGATAGCACCGGAAATCGCCCCCCTGCCCTTTGAGATCCGCAAAGCTGTTGACGTCCCATGGTGAAGGGACTTTCAGCGGCGTCTTTTCCCAGCCATCCGCCGTCGGCGGCGTCAGCTCGGGCGCGGGATCGACCGCTTCCTTGAAATTTGGAGGAAGAGAAATGGGTTGGAACTGCCAGGAACCATTCAGGCTGATGTCGTCGCGCAATGGCTTTTCCGGGGCTTTCACCCACGTTTCGGAGGGAGCAAATTCGTGGTTGAAGTCGACGTGGGCTTGAGCGAGGGAGGCTCCGACCAGAGAGGCCAGTATAAGCATGCCAACTAGCTTTCGAAAAATCGCGGGATAACTGGAAAAAGGAGACTTGCTCATGAGAGTGCCGCGCGTTTTATCCGCTTCGAGATGGTCATTTTACCGGCTTTTTTCGATTTGATAAATCGTTTTATCTAACGCCAATACTTTGTACTCCCCAGCTTTCGCTTTGTCCAGCATTTGATGGACGAAAGTTGCATCCACGATTCTCTATCCTACACGAGAATGTCCAAGAACTGACTAGCGCCGCCTACGGTATGTTTTTTGCAAAAGGTTGTAGTCACACCCGCTTTAGTTTCCCATTTTGATCTCGCTAAACTGAACGGCATCTGCGTTATCGCCCCGGGTCTGCGTGACCAGGACCCGATAGGTTTTGTAAGAAGTGGTGTTCTGAAATTGAATGACCGGCCCCCACTGCTTTCGCCCCGGATCGTTGGCCAATCCAGTGGGGCCTTCATAGAGAAGGGTGAATCCTTTCCCCTGCGCGTCGGCTGCGTTTGCATCATTCGAACCTTCGATGGTAATACTCAGGGGATCGCGATCCGGCACGTCATTGGCCGTTGCGAATTGGATCTTGGTGACGGGAGAGGTCCCACTGGGGCTAATTACGAATCCCGTGTTGTCTCCGTGGGGGTTGAAGCCGTCCGCATCCTGGGCTCGATTGAGGTATTTGCTGTCCAGATTTCCATCGATGGCCGCAGCCAGATCCTGGGCCTCGTTACCTTCTGCCAAAACATTGGGGTTGCCCTTCGTGGTTTGTTTGATTGGAGCAATGGGATCTGAAGCCGCAAAAACGAGGTTCACGCTGTCGGTCGTGCTTCCGACCGCCTGAACCGTTGGCGGAGTTGGAACGACGAGAGTGGACATATCCATCACATCGGCCGACCGTTCCGGAGGAGTCACGACCAATTCGATTAATTTTCCATGCTCGAATTTCCCCTGCACAGTGGTCTGGAAAGGCGCGTTCAACTTAAAATCGACATCCCAGGCCTTGGGCCAGGCGGGAAACAGCAGGAGCTTTTTGCCGACTGCCTGCAATAACATTTGCTGCAGGCCGTTTTCGCCGTTGCCTCCATTGTCCTCGTCGGGCTGGTAATCGTGCCCGTGAGCCCAGAAGGCAGGGAACTTCAGACGTGGGTCCGTTCGAGTCAAATTGAAGTGGACGTAATCTTCCGCCACATCGGTCAGCCCCAGCATGGCGGCCTGAATGGGGTCCTGGACCCAACAGCCCTTGTCTTTGCACTTTCGTGCGTAGAAGGTCCGGATGGCGAGATCGAGATCGGGCTTTTCCAATCCATAAAGCCGGAAGGGATAGATGGCGTAAAGTTCCGGATTTTCACTGTTTCTGCTCTTCATCGTCTGCGGGCCATCGTACGGCAGCAAAAGATCCTTCCCATTCCTCGTGCCGCGCGGCAGGTCGGGCAGCGTAGCCTGCATCTTCTTCCAGGTCTCGCGCGTATCCGCATCAACCACGCCGTCGGGCAGGGCGATCATGCGCGCGAGAATGGCGTGGAGCCCGGCGATGTCAGGCGCGGGATTGCGCGCCTTCCAATACATCTCAATCGCATTGTCGGGATCGAGCAGTATCTTGCCGTCCGGCCCGAGGTAAAAATGCTCGCGAAAAAAGGTCAGGCCGTCCGTGATCATCGGCACGGCGGTCTGCTTCAGGAACTTCGTGTCACCCGTGTACTCGCAGTAATCGAGCATCATCATGCCAAGATCGAGGATGTCGGTGAAGTAGTGGTCGTTCCAATTGGGTGGCATCTGCGGACCGACATATTTCAGGCCGCCCCAAAAAGGCCACTGCTCGGCAAAATAGCTGCCGTCGTGGCCATAGTAGGCTTTGACAATGGGTTTGTTCACCTTCATCTCATTCTCGTACATTCTGAAAAGGGGTATCATCTCGTCGAAATCGCCCGCCTGCAGCCGGGGCCAATACATGGCGCGGGTGTTCTGGTACCAGTAAACGCCGCCCCAATCGCGGAAATCAGCGTTGACGGGGGCCGGTCCGTTCTTATCCGTTCTCGTGGGATCGTCGACGACGAAGATCGAGCCGTTAAACTTGATTGGATAAGCGCCGCGACCGGCACAGGCCGTGACAAAACGCTGGAGGACGTAGCCTTCAGTGACGTCCGAGGCGGCTTGATTGCCCCGGGTAAAAATCCAACTGCGATGCCAGAACTGGTCCCACCACTTCTGATGTTCCTGACGCGTTTGCTCCAGGTTCAAGGCGTCGATTTGGGTCACCTGTTGATTGAGTTGCGCCAGCCAATCGTCAGGATCATCGGTGGTCGCAGTCAGGGGGTAGATGGAAAGGAGCTGGGTCTTGGTTGGAGCCGAGGATTCGAGAGTCAGGTTAGCCCGGCTGACGAGCCCATCGCCTTTCATGAGCGCTCCGAAAGTCAAATTGGTCACATGCGGGTCTACTTTCGCATCTTGTGGGTTATGGTGATACCAGACGATCTGATTTGGCACGCCGGAAGGAAAGCGTTGCGAGCTCATCTCGTCTTTTCGCCAGTTATCCAGCGTCACCTTGAAGGAAACGGGTTGGTCGCTTTTTGCTTCAACCCGAATAACGGGATGATTCGCATCGACCCAGACAAGTAGTACCAAACCATTGGGCGCAGCGCCTTCCCTGATCTCGATCTCTCCCTCGTGGAGCTTGAGCAGTTGCACGAACGGAACGCCGGCAACGAGCGGACTCGGGTTCATCGCGAGATGAACACCGCCGACTTTCATCAAGCCTTGCGGGCCCGTGTATTGCTCGCTCCACGAATCGGTCTTGCCGATATAAAAGGCGAGATCGCCACTGGGCTCGACCCAGACGTTGAGCCCGATGTCACCATTTCCGATCGGCATCGACTGCGAGGAAGTCGGGCCGGGAACGTCCCAACTGACATTGCAAGCGTCAAGGCTCGGGATTGGATCAAAACTCGCAGGAGCTGAATTGTCCTGACCGAAAATCGGCAGGATCGACATTCGTACCACGAGGACAATCCAGGCAGCTCGTTTAGACGGAGTCATAAGAATGCTAGTCTTTCCACTACATGCGCAGGCTTAACATAAGGATCACTTTCCTGTCTTGAGCTCTTTCGAGAACTCCCCGGCCAAGCTCAAATAAGCATCGGATGGCATCCCTTCGAAAGTTCCAAAGTCGCTGGCACCGACCGGAGGGTTATTCGTGCATTTGAAGATTGCGGTGCCTTCGTCGATTTCATCGAACATGGCGACATAAAGCATTTTGACCCCACCGGCGATAAGACCGTCGCCCTGGGCTTTGAAGAACTCTCCTTTAAGCCGGTCAATGTCGCCATAGGGCGGCGATTTGCCGCGATACATCATCAAATTATGCCAGCGAAACCCCGGGAAAATGACGGGCATATAATCGAGTTTGTTTTGCTGGCACCAAGCCAGGTCGGACTGGGGATATTCGCCTAGGTTTTTGCTGAAATTATCGATGGTTCGGTAGCGGCCAATTGTCCAGGGACTGACGATATCGGCCTTGCAGATCACGTCATGCAACTTCGGATCTTTAATGGCGTCGCGGTTCTGCTCCCGCCAGCCATACGGCACGCCGAGCATGACACTATTGCCCCCATATTTGGGATCGTTCTTAAGGAAATCGATTAATTGGGCGCATTCGTCCAGCGTATACTTCCGATTTTCGTCGAAGCCGACACCCCAGACGGTCACCACCGGTTTTCCGTTTTGTTTTTGATAGGACGGATCCTTGGTAACCTGCATCCGGTCGACCAAACGCTTCCAATCCTCGATGATCACCGATCCAATTTCTCCTTGCTCCAAACCGCTAAGATCATACATCACCGCCCAAGTGCGCCCGTTCGCATTCGCGCCGCGTCTAACGTTGTCGAGAATCGCATCAAGGTGATCGTAACCGTCGGGAGATTTTAGCTCAGTTCCGAAGCGCTGGAGAAAGGCGCCGTCGATTCCATAATCGGCCATCCATTTGAAATGGCGGTTGACCGTCTTGGCGTTGTAGGAGCTAAAGAGTGTGGCGATGCTGCCATCGGCGAAATGAAAGGGAGTGGGATAATTTTCTTCGGGCGCCATCTCCGACATGTCAGGCCAAAGATCGACGGTGCAAACTCCCGGCTTAAAATTACGGGGACCAAAATGGACCCAACCCACACCTGAGCCGTCTCCTTCGGCGAGGAACCATCCCTGATAGCCGCAGATGACTTTTCCGTTGAGCGTCGAGGGGTCCGTCCCACCCGGTTGCCGCACTCCAAGAAACGGAGTCATGCGCGCATAAGCTTCATCCCAGCTTTTAGCGAATGGCCCGCGTGGAGATGGAATCCCCTGCCCGCGGGTGAAGGAAAGGGATATTTCCAATAGGCACACAAAAAAGAGGAAAACGGTTTTGCTTTTCATGAGATCAAAAGTTGTGCTGCTTCACTTGACTAGAGCCTCAAGCTCTCTTTGTTCCTCCAGCGACTGCACCGGGGGACGACTGGCAAAGTCGGCGATCTGTTCGTCCGGCGAGGGCAGGTTGCGCCACCAGAAAAAATAGAGGCCAACGCAGCCCAGGAGAAAGATCGGGACTGTGGCCATCAAGCCTTCCTTGTTGTGGGTGAGGATTTGCATGGGAATGAGAAAGAGACAGACCTGCCAGACCAGGGCAATGGCAACGGTGCGGATATCGTTGCCATGTTCCCTGCCCCAACCCGCCTTTTGCTCCGGGGCTAATCGCTTCCAGAAAGGCCCCCAGAAACCGAAGGGACGTGTCGTGTGGTAAAAATAATCGACGATGTCGCGCGGGGTCTCAGCGGTGGCGATCGAGCCCACGATGGTAAAGGCAATGGAGACTCCCGTCATGGTGATGAACTGGATCCACTCCGCCATGCCTGGGTCGAATATCCGTTGCAGCACGGCGGCGGCGCCTCCGGCCAACAAGCCGGAGACCATGCCCCATGCGTTGGTTCTCCACCAATAGAGCCGCAAGAGCCCGGGCCCCAGAGCTCCAGCCGTCAGGCTCATGATGAACCAGCTCCAGATGTCATTGATGCTGGAGGCGCCCACCCCCATGAGAAAGCTGGCCATGATGATGAACGCGGAGGACAAGTAGGCCATCGAGATCAGCTCTCGGTTCCTGGCCTTGGGACGTAGAAAATTTTGATAGATATCGCGGACGAAGAGCGCGCTCGCGCTATTGACCTGGCCGGTGAGCGCTCCCATCAGGGCCGACAACAGGGCGACGATGAGCAGTCCTCGCAAGCCAGGAGGAATTTGGTGCAGCAGTACGGCAGGAAGGATGACTTCGGGATTGACCGTGCCGCGCGAGCTGACCATCGGTAGCGACTTTTCCCAATCCGGACCCAGGATGGCTTTTAATTTGTCGATTAGCCCCACAGGCGCAGTTTCCGGATGGTAGACGATTTGGTCGGTGTAGACCTGCCAGTTGCTGTCGGTCAACGCAGGGTTGGCCGCGCGGAGGGCATCGGAAGCATGGGAGACGGCATCCCCGCCTGGTATGGAATTGGAAACCCAGTAGATGCCCAAAATCGCGAACCCAATCATGAGCGGCCAGCGAAACATCACGGTGACGCCTTGAAGCAGGCACTGGAGACTCGCCTCGCGCGTGTTGCGGGAGGCGAAATAGCGGGTGTCGCCACCCGTGGCCATGCCGCCCAGGATGTTGCGCAACAGGTAAAAAAAGGCGGCCATTTCCAGAGCTTGATAGGCTTCGTACCCTTTGGGCATGGTCACATGCCAGGCGGGCGCGGACGCAATCCAGCTCTGATTGCCGGTAACCTGGGCCGCGGCCGCATTCAAGGCCGCGGCGCTCGGGACGTGCTCCCACGCGATGATGCTGACCACAAGGCAGCCCACGATCATAATGCTGCCCTGCACCAGATCGGAAAGAACCACACCGTAAAAGCCGGCCAGCACCGTGTAAATGGAAGCGAGCCCGAGGATGCCGAGCGTCAACCAAACCGGGTCCACTGGGAAGACGGTGGCCATGAAAAGCGTTGCGCCGCGCACCAGATAGCCGAGCAGCCCGATCGTCGTGATGATGCCGACCAGGGCGCTCACCAGGCGCACCATCTCACCCGAGAAACTGGCTCCGAAACGGTACGTATTCCATTCCGCGCCCGTCATGCAACCGGAACGCCGGTGCCATTTGGCCGTGTAGGCGAGCAGAAATGCGAGCACCAGGACCGCGCCCCCGCGGAATTCGATGTAGAGACCGCGCGGACCCAGCAAATAAAGAAACGAGGTGATGATCATCGTCCCCGTTAAATCGAACCACGCCGACATGCCCGAAATACCGAGCAGATACCAAGGCAGATTGCGCCCGCCGAGGAAGTAATGTTCCATGCTGCGGGCCGCCAATCTCGAAGCGGCCAAACCCACCATCAGGATGATCGCGAGAAACGTCCCAATGATCCAATAATCCAAATTCGAGAGGGCCGTCATGATAAATTCTGCTTCCCGTTAACGACGGCTCTATCTTTCCTTGCTCTTTTTCTCTGTGGGTGCTTCTGACAAGTCTACCACGGTCGCCTTCCACTTCGATGCGGTTGGTTCCAAAAGCCACGATTTAATCTGTCCGCTCCGCACCGATCCCAGGTTGATCGAACTGCCCAGCCACTCCAATTTTCCCTGGACTGTTTTTTCCTGCGTTCCCTGGGCGCGCAGGACAAATCCCTTGCCCGTGTCGGCCCGCTTGATGGCGAGCAACTGAACGGACGCCGGCTGCAGGGAAGCCAGCGAACCGTGACGAGGCAGCTTTCCTTGCTTGGATGGCACCAGCAATACGACTGGCGGTTGCTCCAACTCTCGCGCCAATGCGGGCAGATCGTCCGTGTGAGCCGTCATCAAGAAGCGAAATTTCAATTCGCCTAGGTCAGTGGTCGGAACCCACGGTTCACTATTGGAAAGATGCGGTGTCTCCGTGGCGTAACGTGTGCCGCGAACCACCGTGGCGCTGAAGACTCCATCACGGCAATCGAAATTATATAATGCATCGCTGGCAAATCCGAATTTTGAATTTACCGACACCCACTTGCCTCCCGGCACTTCTCCGCCGGGTTCGCGCTTGACCCTCGCACCCGGGACTTCAAATTCAGCTTTATCACCCACGGGAAACCTCAATTTGAGGCGGGCGGAATGCTCGGCCCAAAAGACCCGTGCCTTTACGTCGACCGCGGATCGCTCCCGGCTCACGGAAAAGGAGAGATCAATTCGCGATTTTTCACCTGCCAATCGAACCCAGAGCGTCGCGCGTTCGGGCCCCGACTCACGCAGTTCCACCTCGGTTATTTTCCAGGCTTCGCGCACCTTGGTGAGGTGGATTGAGTCGGGTTCCTCCGCCATGCCGCCCCACGATCCCCATGGATCGTCGAATACTTCCGCCGTTAATCCATCCGCCTTAAAAACAGCCTCTCCTCGATGGAAAATGGCCACTCCCTTTTTGCCCCTGATCGCTTTCACACGGTACTCCCCGTTATCAATCCAGGTCGGGCCACTTTTGACAGGATCTTTAACTTTGGGCACAGTCGCACCCTCGACCCAACCCAACTCCAGTACGTTCCAACCAAAGGAAGCGAGGCTCACGGGCACCAATACCCTTTTTCTCCACGGAACCTTTACGTTGACCTGGCTTTCCACCTCAATCTCCTGAAAGGGCAACGGCTTGCCTAACGGCCCGAGGACCCGCAATGGAATTTCAGAGGCCTTGTCCTGATATTTCCCGATGGGACGGTAATCGAGACAAGCCTCAAGTTCGACATGCCCCTGGTAAGGCTGCGCATGCGGATTCCAGACCAACGCGGCCACCCCCGAAGGATGGTGCTCGGGACGCTCCGCCACTTGGGTATCAACCTGCTGGGCGAGCCGGTTGAGGGCGCGAAATTCCGTCTTCCGACTGGCATGAATCACCTGCCCCATCCAGGCGGTTTGATCTTCAAAAGCCCGTTCGATACTCGATCCCGGCAGAATATCGTGAAACGAATTGAAGAGGACGCCCCGCCATGCCTCAGTTAGATCGCTGCCCGACACCCCCATAAAGCCGGAGACAACGGAATCGGTTTTTTCGGCGCGCGCCAGCAAGTTTTCGCCCTTGCGATACAGGAACTTGAACCTCGCCATGGTCGAATAACAACCGCGCAGGCAAAAATTGAGCTCTCCACGGTGGATCGGTATTGCGCCTTCAGGCTTCCCTTTGATTTCATGGCGAAGAGCCGCGAAAAATGGATGGAGGCCCGAGTGTATCACCTTCACGTCGGGATGAGTTTCCGCCCAAGCCCGGATTTCCATTAGCTGGCGGCGGGTCGGCCCTCCGCCATGGTTTCCAACACCATAAAAGCAGGCGACGGTTTTGAGGAAGCCTTTATGCGCTGCATCGAGCAAACCGTCCATCCGGCGGGGAATTTCGTCCCGCTCGCTTCCATACCAACCGACCATGGGACGATACGAGAGGATCCGTGCGCCACTGGCCCCCTCCCACCAAAAGGCGGGTGAAGATAGCGGAAAAGTCTTTTTGTCGGGACGCGTAAAGGCAAAAGAATTAATTCCGGCGGCGTCCAAAATTTCAGGCAGACCTGCCGTGTGACCAAACGAATCGGCCTGCCAGGCAACGGTAACCTTGCGTCCGAAGCGCTCTTCAAAATAGCGCTGCCCCTCGGTAAACTGGCGCACCTGCGTTTCCACGCCCGCCAGGTTGGTGTCAGGCTGAATATACGATCCCCCCACGACATCCCATCTGCCGCTTTTGACGTACGCAGCAATTCGTTGAAAAGTCGCAGGATCAGTCTCTTCGATGTGCCGGTACAGCGCTGACTCGCCTCGAATGTAGGTCAATTGTTTGTTCTCATCCATCAAATCAAGGATGGTCCGAACCGTGGTAATGGCTTCGTTCAGCCCTTCGCGCCAGTCCCAAAGCCAAACCGGATCGAGGTGGGAATTTGCGATCAGGTGGAATTGCATTTGAAATAATGTTTAATCAATACATTTACTCTCTGGCACATCCGACTGGCAGCCCATCGATGACCTGAGAATGGGCCGAAGTATGCGCCAAAATGGCAAGTATAGTCAATGAAAAGAAAAACGTTTTATCTCAGGCATGTAACGAGCCCCTGACGCTTCTTGCTCATTAGTCCGATCTAAGTCAAGACACCCACGGGTGCCACGGATTCCCGCGAGATGAATTCCGTCGGGAGTCGCAGCTTAACCACAGGCGTATCACGGGATGCCACCCGTTTAAGAATCAGCTCAGCCCCGATTCGTCCCAGTTCCTTTTTATCCACGCGCACCGTCGACAGAAAGGGCCGGCCGTCTGACATGACCACATCATCATCATACCCAACGATACTGAGTTGTTCTGGCAAGCGGATTCCATCATCCTTGAGCCTTTTGATCATTGCCATGGCCAGCGTGTCATTAATGGCTACGACCGCCGTGGGCGGTGTTGAACTATTCATGCGCTCGCGCAAAGCGGGGTAAATATCATCGTGCGACAGCAAGTCTCGAATCACATTTTTTGGGCCTCCGTTAAGCCCGCACATGCTGAGACCACTCAAAAAACCCTGAACGCGCAAATCAATATTATAATCCTCCATGTCATAGGCCAGCATGAGGATATTTTGATGCCCCAGCGATACGAGATGGTTAACAACATTGATCTCCGCGGTAAAGCCGTCTGAAATCACGCTGTCAACGGCCGATTCCACATTCGAGTCGAGAAGAAGGAGCGGCGACGATGCCTTGCAGAAGTTTTGGATAATCTGGCTGGGAAAACGCCCCAACAAAATCATTCCGTCCACCTTGCCCTGGACAAGAAAATCGGGGACGGGTGAATCGGCCACGGAAAGCTGATAGCCGGCCAACAAGAGATGATACCCCTCTTTTGTCAGGCCCTCTTCCAAGCCCTCCATGATTTCCGCGTAAAAGGGATTCTTGAATATTTGTGCGCAGGAAGGGTAAAAAAGCAGGCCCAACATTTCCGATCTGCGTATACGGAGATTACGTCCGGCTGAACTGACTTGGTATCCCAACTCCTCAACCGCCCTCAAAACCACCTTGCGCCTTTTGGGGCCCACACGCCCCTTGTTATTCAACACATTCGATACGGTGGCAATCGAACATTTGGCCTTTTGAGCGACTGCAAAAATTGAAACGCGCCTGTCCATATTAAAATTTCAGACCTTCTTTAATCAGATATTTAACCACAAGACGCGAGTTTTTATCAATTATTTTTAATCAAAAGCACCGGAGCGGGGTTAAGTCGAAGAACCCAATTCAGTGCGAGTTCCGAGGCTTCGACCCAGTTAAAGGGGGCCCGATTTTGCCCTTTTCAACAAACAGGTTCCGCTGATTAAATAAAAATACTTAGCGGACTTTATTGACGCAAGAGCGTCTTACCAACCGCTTGAGATAACGTTTTATTTTTCGCGCTAACTCACTTAGGATCCGCCCACGCGAGTAACCCTGATTCCAATAGTGTGACGGGTGACTCCATCGCCTGAATATAGGGTCGCCACAAGAGATACTCGACGAGTTTGCCATGGCCAAAAGGCTTGTTGCCCGAAAATTGGGCAGGCCCCTTTTTATCCACTTCATCGGCCTCATCCTGGGTTGGAGCTTGATCGGTACAGCGCAATCCGCCGCCTCGGAAATCGAGGGACCGTAGGCCTGCGGCTGAACAGGCGCGCCCAAGCTTACGCTTGGGCAGACTATTTCTCCGGTTCCTCGTTGAGACCGATGACGGCATGCGCCCCAATCTCGTTTTGGATTTGCACTCCGCCCGGTTCCAGGTTTTCCGCGATGATCGCCGCAGAGACTCCCGGCTTCAGGATCACAGTCGGGCAGCTTTGATCGAAGGTACAGCCACGCACTATCAATCTTCCCTTTTCGGCCAGGACCGCGCCTGCCATCAGCTTGTCGCTAATATGGCAATCGGAGAGCGTAACCGCAGTGGTACCCTGAAGCCAGGCGACATGATTTTTAACTCCCCAGAAATTGCAGTTAACAAATTGAGCGGCGCCTTTCGCTTCAGGTTCCGTGACGATTGCGCTATCGGGATCGCCGGCAAAGGCGGTGAATTCGCCGTTGGTGATCTGGAGTCCGATCGGTTGGATTTTCTCAATCCGCACGCAGGCCTGGCAGTAGTCCGCGCCGATGCCAAGAAACTGCCCGTTGCAAGCGCCCGCCTTGGTTTCAAGGAAGAGATAACCTGACTTGGCGCCCCAGACGAAAGTGTCCACGACATACTCCCAATCGGAGCGACCGAAGATGAATGCCTCCAGGTTATTGTTCATAAAATCCTGGAGTTTACGCCAGTCCTCAGAGTTGTTTCCCCTTGAAGGATGATGACTGCCACCCCAGTAATGAGGATTAAAGTGAACGTTTTCAATCCGTCCGATATCGGTGGTGTTATCGACCATGATCCCCCGGCGCAGGACGCAGCCGAAGACGTTTCGGATCAGATGCAGCGAGCCGTCTCCGGGGCCGCCCATTTTGACTCCCTGATAAGCGTTAACGAGCGTGACGTTCTCCACCGTGTCATGCGTGCCGTTGCCATGAATGGCCCAGGGATAAGGCGTCACATTCCCGGGCGTTTGCTCCGGCCAGAGCATGGTCAATCCTTCCACGGCGGCGTTGGCGTGCAGCTCAATGGCCCCGGGGCCGTCTTCCTGCCCGCGGCCTTCCGTCACGAGCAGAGTCGAACCCTTGTCCCAAACGCTGCCGTGATGAGGCGCGTCCCAACTCCCACGCAACGTGACACCCGACGGCACGGTCAGTGTTCCGGTCAGAAGATATTGGCCCGGGAGCAGCCGCACCTCGCCTCCATGTTGAGAAGCGGCGTCGAGTAGCTGTTGGATTGGTTGGGTGGCATCGGTGACGCCGTCACCCCTAGAAGGCGTCTGTTCTGCGGCTACGAGCGCTTTGGAGAAAAGGAAAAGTGCCGCGCCCGCGCACAAAAAGGTCTTTATCATGATTATCGTTTGAAAACGGGTTTCATCTGTGTGGCAGCAATTGTTTGCTTAAACGATATATCTAGCATATACCCTGCATAGCGCAACTAACTTGGTTTTTTGCAAAAGCCTAATGGCGAAAGGAGATCGCCTTTATCCTTCCCTCAAGAATACTTTCTTATGAGCCTCGACCCTAAATACCTTTCCCGATTACCCATTTCACCCGCTTCCGAGGAAAGCGATCTTCCGCCCGCAGCGCGCCGACTGGGTTTGATCGTGGTGACTTCGCTGTTTTTTATCTGGGGTTTCATCACTGTTCTCAACGACATTCTGGTGCCTCATTTGAAATCGGTTTTCGACCTGAATTACTTGCAGGCCTCGATGATCCAATTCGTCTTCTTTGGGGCTTATTTCATCATGTCCCTGCCGGCGGGCAAGGTAATCGCGTGGGTCGGTTATCAACGCGGCATGGTGCTGGGCCTTCTCACGACCGGATTGGGCACCCTGCTCTTTTATCCCGCCGCCGATTACCTTTCTTATAATCTATTCCTCTTCGCGCTGTTCGTTTTGGCGACTGGAATCACCATCCTGCAGGTTGCGGCCAATCCCTACATCTCCGTGCTGGGAAAACCGGAGACCGCCTCGAGCCGCCTCAATCTTGCGCAAGCCTTCAACTCCCTGGGCACGACGCTGGCCCCGTGGATTGGCGGAGGGCTTATCCTGGCGCAAATCTCCGTCGGAACCAGCAAGCTTGCGGAGGCATCCTCGGTGAAGGTCCCCTACTTGGAACTGACCGCCATCCTGGTTGTACTGGCGATTGTCCTAGCCTTCATCAAGCTGCCCACGCTAGCCGCCGCGGAAGAAGATTCCGGTCATCCGGGGACATTGTGGGATGCGCTGAAAGTTCGGCATCTAGTGCTCGGCTCCCTCGGAATTTTTCTCTATGTTGGAGCCGAAGTCTCCATCGGAAGCTACCTGATTAACTTTATGATGGATCCCGACGTGGCCGGATATAGCAAGCAGGTTGCCGCCAGCTATGTCTCCTATTATTGGGGCGGCGCGATGCTGGGCAGATTCATCGGCTCGGCGCTTCTGCAAATAATCTCGGCTAATCGCCTGCTGGCCGTCAACGCCACGGTTGCGACGATCCTGGCCGTCATCGGGCTCTTCTCTTACGGACAGATGGCAATGTGGTCCGTGCTGGCCATCGGCATTTTCAATTCAATCATGTTCCCGAATATCTTCACCCTAGGTATCAGCGACCTCGGGCACTTGACCAGCCGCGGCTCAAGTATTCTGATCATGGCCATTGTCGGCGGAGCGGTTGTGCCCGCCATCATGGGCCGAATGGCCGATCAGTTTGGCATCCATCATTCTCTTTTTATTCCGGCGCTATGCTACCTTTACCTCATTTATTTCGGGCTAAGCGGCTACCGAGATAGGCGGTCGTGATTCCCGATTTGATAAAACGTTATCTCATTTTTCTTGCTTCCAAGCGACAATCTGATCTATCCTCGGCTATGATCAAAACTACACGAAAGGTTGTCGCAGGAATCGGCTTCTGCTGTTTTTTCCTTCCCGCGTTGGCTGACGATCACGCCAGCGGATCAAATATTTTATCGCCAGGCGATACGATCGCACCTCTTAAGCAGACAACCAAAGGCGGATCGAACGTACTGGCCGCAGCCGGCGATTTCGGCGGTACCTCCGGCAACGACGAGCAGGTTGCCAATGCCATCGATGGAGAGCCCGGCAGCAAATATTTCAACAAGGCGCAGAATAATGGAGGTTCGGGTGGAGTCGACACCGGCTTTGTGGTGACTCCCCACCTTGGCGCTACTGTCGTCACGGGAGTCCAATTTGCCACCGCCAACGATGTGCCGGATCGCGATCCATTGGTGATTACGATTGAGGGTTCAAATGCCCCGGATGCGGTCAAGGCCAAGGGAAATGGCTTCTCCCTGATCTATAAAGGCCCCTCCGGTTTGTCGAAGGATCCGGGCCGAAACAATTGGGGCCAAATCATTGCCTTCGCGAATACCCAGAGCTACAAGACCTATCGGGTTTTGATCACCCAAGTCAGGGGCGGCGAAAGCGCCGATGCAACTCAGTACGGCGAAGTCAAATTGATCGGCCTGTTGGGGCAATGAGGAAACAATCGGGTTTTGCCGACCTCAAATTGAATGCCCCCTACCAGACGACCGTCCAAGGCAGTAACGCACTGGGCAAGTTAACCCATTTGGTCGTCACGCCACCAGAACGCCAGGCCGATGTCGTCGATATGTCGCTTTCCTCGAATTCATCTCTCCAAACAGGCCAGCGTCTGGTCAACGAATAGAATATCTAACCACTGCTACAAACCATGAACGGAACTTCCAGCCTTCTCTTTGCCGCCATCCTGACCGCCTCCATGCTTTTTTCCAGTCCAAACGCTGCGCTGGCGCAGGACGCCCCCACCAGTTTTGACGGCCCGAAAACAAGCTGGCACGGATTCGACCGCTACGACTTCGTGATGGATGAACAGACCATGGATGTCCAGCCCTACAACGCCCCGGCCGACGAGGGCAACGGCATTGCCGGCGACACCCACGGCCAGCGCCGCTGCATCGTGGTCGTCCCGAAACAGGCTGCGCCCGGCAATCCGTGGTCTTGGCAGGGTTGCTACTGGGACCACCAGCCGCAAACCGAAGTCGAGCTGCTCAAACGCGGGTTCTTCATTGCCTACATCGCGCCCGAACCCGACAAACAGTGGGACGCTTGGTACGCCTTCCTCACCGATAAACATGGCTTCTCCAAAAAACCGGCCTTCGTGGGCATGAGCAAGGGCGGAGTCAACGCCTACAAATGGGCTACCGCCCATCCCGACGCGGTTTCCTGCATCTATGCCGACAATCCGGCGCTTTATCCGGAGGATTTCGCGAAAGTCAACCTTTTGGCCAAGAACGACGTGCCGGTGTTCCATGTTTGCGGCAGTTTCGATTATCTTCTCTTCCATCACACCCTGCCGGTCGAGGACGTCTATCACCAATTGGGCGGCCGCATCTCGGTGATGATCAAGGAGGGTTACCCGCATCATCCGCACAGCCTGCCCGATCCCAAACCGATCGCCGATTTTATCGAACAGAGCGCCCAACCCGACACCAAGCCCCCGTTCACGCTGCCGGGCCTGACGCTGATCAAGTCCCACTACTATAGCTTTGAAAATTCCTATTCTTATTTTCCACAGGATGACGCCTACATCACCTGCCGCGGTCCCGCCTTTACCGACTGCTACGACCGCTATGACGCCAAGTATGGCAACGACTGGCAGGTGACCGGTATCACGGTCATCGTGCCGAAGACTCCCGCCACCGGAAATCCATGGGTGTTCCGCGCCGCCCGCATCGACCGCGGCGAGCCCTCGGCGGTCGATCTGGCCCTGCTGGCCAAAGGTTTTTATATCGTGGCTGCTCCGATAGACACGGGGGCCGGGCCGGTCCCAAAAGAATGGGACGATGCCTACAAACTTCTGACCGATAACGGATTTTCCAGGAAACCCGCGCTGGAAGGCTTCGGCATGGCAGCCGGGGAAGCCTACGCCTGGGCCATTACCAATCCGGACAAGGTTTCCTGTATCTATGCCGAAAATCCGCTCATGCGTAGCATCATGTTCCCGAATCTTCCGCCACTCGAGAATTTGGCACCGCTGGCTAAGGCGGGCATTCCCATTCTTCACGTCTGCGGCAGTCTCGATCCCCTGCTGAAGGATAACTCCGTGGTGGTCGAGCAACGCTACAAGGGATTGGGCGGCCAGATCACGGTGATCCTGAAAGATGGCGTTGGACACTATCCGCTTGCACCCACCGACCCGCAGCCAGTGGTCGACTTTATTGCCCAGGCCGCGACGAAATAACGGCGGAAAAACGCCGACCCGCATCTGCGTATGTAAATTTCCCGAGAAAGGGTCGAAGCTATCTCATTGCCAGCTTTTTTCAATTATGAGAAAACGATTTTATAATTACACATGAACTCCGCTGCCCCCTGGCTCCCTCCGGTTGACCTGCTTTGGCAGCCTGATCCGAAGAGAATGTCCACGTGCAAGTTCATTCGTTATCTCGATTGGCTCAAGAAAAAGCGGGGTTTACGACCGCCAGATTCGCACCTACGTTGCATCCTTAACAACCAAGGGGTTTGTAATTGGGCCGAGTGAGCCACGATTATTTCCCAAGCTTGTCCTTAATTTTGTGCTTCCGATTTTCAAAGCCTCGCGTGACTCTTAACACGTAGGATGCACTGGTTTTGTACACCATCGGAAGCAGGATTGAAAATTATCGGCTAACTAAGTTGATGCACTGGGAAGTTTCATTTCCACTCCCCTGACCGGGTGGTACCCGACTTCGATCTTTTCTTTCGTGGCCACAATCTGTTAGCGTCGACCCAGTGCCAACGCTTAAATTCACTGCCAATTTTTGGGGCACCAACCGACTGGACGCACAGAGAAGTGGGATACGTAAAAACTGACTCCAGGATGAGCACTTTTTCAGAAAACTTTTCGGTCGATAGCGCGTTACTCCAAGAGTTGGGAGAGAGGCTAGTCACCACACCCCACGTGGCTCTCGCGGAACTGGTCAAAAATTCATACGACGCCGATGCAACTGAAGTCCACGTGGTAATTCGTGAAAGCGACAAAGGTGGTCCCGAAGTCGAAGTTCGGGACAATGGCTCCGGCATGACGTTGCAGCAGATTAAATCCTTCTGGATGAGAATCGGGAATACCCACAAAGAGCGAGAACAGGCCTCCGAACGATTCGGGAGGCCCTTGACGGGCAACAAAGGAATAGGAAGATTTTGCGTGAGACGATTGGGTGCATCCGTAAAATTGGAATCCTCCGCCAAATCAGGGCGTAAACTGGAATTTAATATTCTTGAGATCGATTGGAACGATTTCATTCCTGGTAAGGATGTATCAGCGGTTCCCGTAAAGGGAACCTCCCTAGTTAAATCCGGAGATGAGACAGGGTTAAAACTGACGATGTCTGGTCACAGACGCATCGAGTGGCGGGCTCTTGAAGACCGACGCAGCTATGCATACCTCTTGCGGCAATTGGCGACTCTGACCGCAAATAGAGGAACAAAGAGGCCGGGCTATGAAGCGGATCCGGGTTTCAGGGTGATATTGAATGCCCCCAGTTTGGAATACGGCGCGGCCCTGGAAGGATTTGTAGGTGGCGATGACGAAGAGGACGTGGGCCTAGCTGTCGACATCCGTGAAAAACTGATGGGGGCTGGGTGGGCCCTTCTGACAGCCAGGGTCGGCAAGGATGGAAAGGCCAGATGTCGATTGGATGCCGCCGCCCCCGTTGGTAAACGCGAGTTCATAAGCAGCCACAAGTTTACTACTCTCCAGGACATTTCCCTGACATTGGCTATTTTCGTTGAGGAAACCGGGTGGAACCGAAACGAGAGCCTTCTGCCCTTAGGCAAGCTCAACGCCATCCTTACCGATTGGGGTGGCGTGCAATTGCGTCACCGCGGAGTTCGCATATTTCCTTACGGCGATCCGGGAGATGATTGGTTGGATATCGAAAAAGATCGGGCTCGCCGCCTTGGTCGCCCTTCCCAGGATGATTTGATCGATTTTGCCAACACGATCAAGGCCCGCACACCGCTAGACACAGGTCGTGTCCTCTTAAACATGCTTTCGCACAAGGCCTACCTTGGTGCTGTCGAAGTCGGCGACGATCAAAGGGGGTTGGAAGTTAAGGCCGATCGGGAGGGCTTCGTCGATAATTTGGTCTTGCAGGAACTCAAGCAATTCACCCGGTTAGCGATTGACTGGGCCATGATCTGGCGCGACTTCGCGGTGAAGGAACGGGCCCGCCAGAACGCCGAAAAGTTCCGCAGGGAGTTGGAAAAAGGCACTGGCGGAAAAGCTATTCCTCCCGCTGAGCAGTCAGACGTTGCGCTCAAAATCCTCCGCAAGGGTGTAGCGCAACTAAAAGCGGCACAGGAGCGGAACGATCCATCGTCGATCACGCAGGCTGAAGTAAAGAATCTGGCCTCCGCCGCCTCCCTGCTGGAATCCGAGTTCAAGACGAACCGAGCCGATCTTCTTCGATTTCAGTTGGTCGCTTCTGCTGCTACCTTGAGCCTGCTATACCATCACGAGGTCAAATATCTGGCTCAGACCCTGACCACTCTAAGTGCGGATTTAGATGCGGCCATCAAGCAACTGAAAGGGCCGATCAAGTTGCGCTGCCAGGAGGTTCTGGCATCCGTAGGCGCTGCTAAAGAAACCCTCGATGCGCTAGGCGATCTCACCCAAGACATGGGCATCTTGGATCGGAAAGCCGTAGCCGGTAGGCTTGATTTGGCGCGTCAAACTGATCGTGCGATAGCGCGGTTCCAGCGTGTCGCAACCGCTTATCGTGTAGATATCACAAAGCGGATCGATGCTGGAATTTTAGTGGGGCCAATGCTCAAAGGCGAACTGGCCGCGATTCTCCTGAACGGCCTATCCAATGCCTTGAAGGCGGTGATCGCAGGTGGAGCGAAAAAGGGCCTGATCGAGCTTCATGCTTATCGCGCGCGCGGCAAGGTCTGCATGGATATTATGGACAATGGCATTGGCCTCAACGCGGACGAGCGAAAGTCGGCATTTACACCGCTTGTTTCGGACCCTTCATCGCGACTTTACGATGCGCTTGAGGTACGTCTCGCCTCGGAGGATCGTCAGTTGTTGGGGCAAGGATCAGGACTGGGTTTATCCATCGTCCAGGGAATTTTAGAAAATCGAAAGGGTTCCGTTGCATTCGTCGATCCAACTAACGGCTGGGCCACCTGCCTCCACATTGAATTACCCACCCCATGACCAAGATTCTTTACTGGATTGACGACACCCACGACGTAGGCAAACCGCCGAGCCCCGCCGAGCAAAGGCGCTTGGAAAGGGGATTAAAGGTAACTCTCAGCATACAGAAGATAAAAGAGCGAAAACAGTTTGATGAATTGCTGGCTAAGCTCGACGGAGACAAGGGCAAAAACGTAGCCGGCGTGATCATGGATTACCAATTGACCAAGGTCGGTGAAAATGGCCTTTGGGCTTTCGGCAATACATGGGCGGCAGAAGTGAGGGCCGTGGCACCGTCGATACCGGTGCTTGGTATTAGCCACGAAGCTGAGAAATTGATTCCGAAATTGAGACTTGAGAGCTTTCTCGCTTTCTTTCAGCGGGATGTCCTGATGGGCTTGCACCCTCCTTTTAAGAAAGTTTCAGCATTGCTTGAGGGTTATACCCAAGCCTGTGAAGCGTTCGCCAAACAAAAGGAGGGAAAACCAGCAGGTCAGGAGCTGATGCTCGATCTGATCAAGCCGCCCAGAGCATCTCGCGATTTGGTCGGAGCTGTTATACCCACGAAACTTACCGGCCATTGGGATCAGGAAACCCCGCACGTTGCAGGTCGATGGCTTTGGCATGAGCTGCAGGGCCGCCCGGGCTTCCTATTTGATGATTTAGGGCTAGCCACACACCTCGGGTTCAACCTTCATGCGTTTGGACTGATTTACCGAAAATTCGACTATGCACGCTACACCGGAGCTTTTGCCTGCGACGAACGAGCCAGGTGGTGGGTTGCACCCGTGAGAGAATTAGTCGAGAAAATCATCGGCCAAAAAATCTTTGGTCCCGTCTCAAACGCCCGAAACGAGTTACTGAAAGCTTTCAGGGTTGCCAAGAACGATCGGACAAAATTGGTTTCGCGCGCTCACCCGAACAAAAGCATAGACCTGATTCCAGATTGTGTTGCCTTCAGTGATGATGAAGTGGAAGAGAAAGATAGAATTCAAGCGATGTTCGATGACACCCGAGTTGATCCAAGGGACGCCAACCCTCCATTCGGATTCGAGCCAAGAAGAATTTTTGAACCCGTCCGCCACTGATGACCAAGAAGAACAAACAACCCGATATTGTGCCGCACTACTTCGACGACGTTCGGAGCTATGCGAACATCGCAAGAGCTGAGGCGATTTTCATCGAGTCTCTCATCGCGAAGAAAAGTGAAATTCGCAACAACTACACCCTTCACCAAGCATTGGAGAAGGCAGTCCACTTCCTTGGCGACCCAAATGGCCGAGTGCTGGATATGCTCGTCGAGTTTGAAGTGGACGATCAGCATCGGCAAAAGCGCCAAAAGATGCATCTTGGCACACTCCTCTGCCCTCAGGCCACCGGTTCGGATGCTCAGGTTACCCATTTTCTCTGCTTGAGCGAAGACACAGATTATCTCGCGAAGATCCACCTCGACCGCGATTTTAGCTCCAACGACCCAGGCGGGAAGCCTACTCCGCACATTCAGATAGGAGGAAGGGTCAGCAAGAGTTTGGCTGCCAAAATCGCGGGCACTGCCTTCTGGAGGGACGACCTGGACAAACCTCGGATTCCGTCGATGCCCGTCTGCAGCGCTCTTTTGTGGCATTGGGCATTCCTCGAATATCGGAATGATCAGAATATTATTCCGTTCCTCGGAGCAGATTGGTGGGCCGCAATGGTCCGGGATGCCGAGGAGTCTGTGTTGAAGCCATTCTTCGATGATGGGGCGAAACTAATGGCAGAGAAACCGGCTTCAGGCCTTCTTAATTCTTTCTACGTTCCGCTTGCCAGATAGAAACTGTTGCGCCGTTGACGAACTTTAATCAGTAATGTCCTCACTTTTTTAATGGGAAGAGATTTCGCCAGTTTTGGGCAATACGCGACAATGGCTGAGTCGATGGCAGGGACCATCTCCTCCCAACTTACAAGCGCGCGACCTTTGGTGAATGTCAACCAGAGAACAGACAATGCATCCACTAGCGGTTCGTTGAGGGCGAATAGCAGTCGTTTGGTCTCCGATGGCTCAAATTTGAGCACCCCGGACCCGTACTGACGCCCCTCGAATTCGGCGTATAGCTGGCTATAGCTGGAATGAAGAGACAGGCAGATCGCACGTTTCACGGCTTTGGAAATGCCATTGTTGAAAAACACGCGGTGGATGGTGTTGGTGCAATAGTGACCGGCTTCATTGAGCACGATCCTTGGTCCAACCTTACCCATGTAGCGAAAGAAAGCATCTGGCGGGTCGCCCAGTACCGGTACCTGCCAATTGGAGCGCTTCTCCATCGTTCTATTTTCTTGAATTGCCGCTAGTGCATATGTCTTCAAATGGCGGGCGAGGCGGCGATCGACGCTCTTGGGATTGGGGCACAGGAGCCAAGTCTTGCTATCTAACTTTGAGGCCTTTTCAAAAGTCTTGGTCGAAAAAACTACCATTTCACCGAGATCGGCGAATTTGCTGACGACACGCTCGAAGTGATTCCGGTTAAGTTGTGCCGCAGTTCGTTGCTCATTATCCAGAATAAAAAATTTATTATTTCCCGTCACCACCCCGATTTTCACATCCGCGAAGTCTCCGAATCTTTTCATATCCTCTGATGCTTCCAGCACCTGAGATGCTATTGCGGCGAAATTGGATACGAGATGTGGCACGGCGTGCCCGTTAAGTTGAGGCAGTCCCGACGCGGTCGTCGTAGCTAACTGTGGAAGAGAAGCGATGCATTCCTGGGCGGATGCAAACTCCACCATCTCTAGACCCTGAGAAGCTTTCCCGCCAGCGCCAACGAGAAGGAGAACTACCACTCTTTCCTTCGCGCCTTCCGACTCAAAGCAGCGTTCTCGAAGACTGACCGCGATGCATTTGTCAAAGTTTTGCGTGGCCCAATTTAGTACCTCGCGCCCGTACTTGGCGTGCAGTAGTGTTTCCGGAAGGATCCATCCCATTCGGCCACCCGGCACCAAAATCTTGAATGCATGCAAAGGGAAATAGGCCCAAAGGCTGGCTTTGGCATCTAAGCTGGAAGTAGAGGGAACTGCCCTGCGCGCTACCAAGCGGTCTTCGACCTCCATGGTGTGAAGCCGCACATAAGGTGGATTCCCTAAAATCACGTCAAACATCTGATTGCCAAAATCGGATCGTTCCAGACTTAGAAAGTTGCCAAGAACAAGGTGGGGAGCATGTGGCCGGGCACATTCAGCTGTTTCAGTCAGGGCGCGAGGATCGACATCGCAGGCCCATATTTGCTTCTCCGGATGCCGTGAGCCAATTTCCAAGAGGCGTGATATCGCGCTTTTGACTATGACGCCCCCACCACTACTCGGCTCCAGGATCTGGTCGCCGACCTTTTGGATCGCCCAATCGGCCAGGGCTTGTGCCAAAGGGCGTGGACTATCAAACCGTCCGAGCTTCCTTCGTTCAGAATGAGTTATCGAGCTAAGTTTCATCTTCAGAAGACTGGAAAAATCATTGCAAGTACGACTCATGAAACACTGTGGCCTTCGGCTGGAGAATGCAACGAGGTTTAATAAGCGACTTTTGGTATGAAACGCCGCCTCTGAACGTGTACTAATGGCTGAAAGCTAAAAAGAAAGTGCCCTGCTATGCAGCACACTTCCCTTTTGCGTCACCGGCGACGCGGCTTCCCACGCACCAGCAGACGACTTCACTTTTTCCGGGTAATTTCTCCAACTACCCAAGCGATCCCCTGCGCGACCGCAATAACGATTCTGGCGATGTCCATGATTCTCCTTCGGTTTGAGGCGGTATGAGCATCAAGCCCACGCCGGTCATTGGGTTTAGTTCAGTTGCGCCGCAGGCAACCCAACGTGGAAGTCGAACAACCCATGCAGCACCTCAGTCCTTCTGGGGAGATCAGGAAGGTTCCCTTTCAACGTCTCGGTAAAGGCGTTGAAAAGTGACCAAGCTGTCCTTTCCCGAAACGCTGGATGTGATGGCTCCCGGTATTCCTTCAGAACAATTGGAATCATCCTGTTGGAAACTGCACCGAGATCCACTGCTCGAATGACCAGATCGTGAGCACTTTTGTCACGCATCCGGTAGTTTTTGTAGGACTCGATACGCTGGCCCTGGTGCATCCAGAGCTGCATCAACTTCCCCACACCACCCGCAACCAAGTGAGGCAAGTCCCGCTGGAGATGAATTGTATGTTTACGAGTAAGACGAACTTCTCCCGAAAAGGAAAGGTTATCACACACAAACACACTGGCTCCTGCCACGAGCCCGACAGGGAAGGTCTTGTCGTGGCTGTTCCTCAGCCCCAGGACGAGGGCGTAATCACCCGGATCATGAGGGCCGTGAACTTCCGTTAAACCAAAGTACCGATTCCCATCGGCGCTGAGGCTGTGGACTTGGTTCCCAATCTTCAACCCGGTTGACCTAAGAGCATCCTCCACGGTTTCTATCAGGGTGACGTGAGGTATGGGTTGCCATGTTTCGGTTGGTCTGGGCGTGGTGACTCTTGCCACCTCAACCCGTGGAACTGCACTGGCACCGCAATGCAACACCAGGTTGCACCGGCGTTTCTGTTCTTGAATAGCTGGCATTTGATTTCCTTTCTTGTTTGTTAATGACGACTAACGCCGACTGGCGGGCTGGTAAGGGCGCCGCCCATTGCCGTTGCCAGTGGCACCTTTAGGCCCGAATTCTTCGAGTAGCTCTTTGATGAGCACAGACATCTCAAGTTTATTGAGTGTCTTTGCAGGACGCTGGAACAGTTGCTTGGATATTTCTTCGATTTGATCCATACCGAGCTTGTGCTCGTCACGAATTTTCAAAACGAGATCGCGCTGCTTGTCGGAACAATTCCACGACTCACCGTCGGACTGGTGGGTGTGGCCGTTAGTACGACCCGAGGGGCGATTCGACTCTGATCCAGAACTCAGCGGGACTGGGGTGTATCCTGTTTCGACTATCTGGGCATCAACGGCACCCTGAAGGATGGCGTAAAGCTTGGATGCTTCACGATCTACATCTTTCAATTCAGAAACTTCAGAACGTAGGGTGACGCTGAAGGAATGACTGGAATAGGCGGGGAGCCCAATTTTTTTTGAATAGTTTGCTTCGATGAATACGGCCATGTGGCCTCCTTTCATTTGATTGTTAAACGACAAAGCCCCAAAGCATCACGAGATGGCTGGGGCTGTAAAAAAAGCGGTCAGAGCTGAACGCTCTTACTTGGTATTATACCAGCGAAGGAGGCAAACAAGGAGGAGGGGTTGCCTACCTTCTTGGAACTTTTTATGCGTCAAAGGCTCATGATATACTTTAGCGAATCTTGTGCGTGCTCGGCTATAATCTTCTGGGCATTTTTATCGTGTAACACGCCAGCCTGAAGCCACGCAATTGCCATATAGATATTACCCTGAAGATATTGTTGTCGAGCGTGCTCAACACAGCTATGGGCTGAAGCAATCCCACGGAATGTTGGTAAATTATTCGCATCTGGACGAATGCTTGATCCGGGAAACGAAATCGTCGCCCCAAATTGGCAATCTACAAGATACGTAATGCATTCCGGCTTAGCGCATGTTCCATCATCATTCCACATCCACGTAATGTCTTGAATTGTCTCCAAATCAGGATGGTGTGCCACAAGTGACTCGTGGCCCGGAACCTTCCAGTCGCCGAAGCGAGACTTGTATTCCTGACTATTTAGAATCCCGTCAACTGCCGCGCTGTAACCCTTAGTTTTCACGACCGCGCTCCAAGTCTTAAGGCCGCTAGGATCAATGGGTCTATCCAATAGATGCTTGTATAACAGGGTAACGACATCCTGAGGAGTACGGTTGGCCACAAAGTTGATGTGATATTCTAAGCCTGTTTGCACAATCCATTGGATCACCGACTTTACCGTTCTTCCCTGTATCCCTATATGGATGAGATTGGGGTCGTCTTGGTCTAGGTGATTTAAATGTCGTTCGAGAATTTGATCAAAGATTGCAGTGACAATTGGCGCATTGGGGTCTTTATCTCCCGATTGTCCGTAGCACTGGAGGCTCACTGCGAAAAACATGCAAACAGCCAAACCTGACAATAGGCGCATACTCTTACGTAAGACTTATCACATAGCATGTCAATGAAAATGGCTGCCATAGGAAGCATTCTAAAACTCAAGACGAGCCAACGTTGGAAATGATATTCAGATATTTCAGTCGCACTTCCCCAGCAGTTCATCCCAAGAGCATTTCAGTCCTCTTTTGATCCGGCACAAAACTTTTAGGGAAGGATTGGATTTCCCACTTTCGAGTGTCTGCAAATATCTCCAATGCAGGTCACTTGCCTCAGCCAACTGCTCTTGCGTCATCCCGGTTCTTGAACGCAGGCGCATCAGGTTTGAAGCAAAAACGGACGAGGGAGTGACGGTAGTTCTCACGGCTTATAAGCCGTAGATTGCTCTTGTCTTTTGCCATCAAACACGCTTGATAGAGCGTAATCGAGCAGCCCCATGCTTTTCTCGAATCAAATCTGATCCCGCTTCAACCAACCTCACATCCTTATGGGAAAAAGTAGAGCAGAACGATCTCGTAAATGGGTGGATGGACACACGGCTGCTGCTGTCGCCGCAGTAGTGGCAGCGTTCTTCATTCCCGGTACAGCTACCGTTTCTCTGATGTTGGTAGAGGGAAATATGGCCTACAACATTGGTAAAATTTACAAGAGAGACTTCGATTGGCACGACCAACAGCTTGTCTTGGGAGCAATCGGCTTGGCTTGCGTGGCCGGGCCCATTCTAGCCATGGAAGCAGCCATTTTATTGGGCCCAGTTGCTAAAGGTGCAATCGCAGCAGGCATCGTAAAGACCATGGGTGAAGCGATCATAGCTCATTGCGAAGCAAAGTACCCGATACCGACGAACCTAGTTCCAGTCCAGACCACAACTCAGGATGATGGCAGGGAAAGATTTATTTGTGATAACTTCGTAGGGGTCATCCAGGCATTCAACTCACGGTATGCAGTGTTATCCCACAATTCCGTAGTTTACTGCGACAGCGTGTCCAATGGGGAACTGGAACTATTTTATTTTACCGAGATTGGTTCAGGCGAATTTGCGCTGCGAGCAGCAAACGATAAATTCGTAATGGCCAACTGGGACAACAACAAGACACTAGAAGCTTGCGCTGATAGCGTGAAGGAATGGGAACGATTTCGACTCGTTAAGAATGGAGACGGAACTTTTTCAATACTTTCGGTTGATACTAAACAATTTGTTTCAGCAGATCAAAACCGTGAACAGATCATGTTTGCAGACCGTAATGAAGTTGGGGAATGGGAGCGATTTAAAATCTTTGAGGCTTTCTAAGCGTTGACCTGTGCAGTCATCGAATACGAAATAAAACCAATGAAAAAGTTACTTGTTTTTCTCCTGATAAGTGTAACTGCTATTGCGAGTCCGGCGAAAGGTGGATTGTTAGATTTGTTTTCCTCGTCTCCAAAGGGGATTTATCGAAGTCAGGATAATTCTGAATCACTAAACATCATATCCTCTTCTGATCTTGAATATCACGATGGCAGCGGGATATACCCCGGAACATATAAGCTCGATGGCGATAATCTAAGAGCAGTATTCACTCTATCGGGTACTTCAAAAGTGTTCTATTTTAAAAAGATTGCACAAGGTTGGCTCGAACAGGATGGGACGCTTTTTCTTTCACCTAGCTATTTTGCGGATTACCAACTTTTCGATAAAGGTAAGGAACTGTTAGATAAGGGCGATTTAGATGGTGCACTTGCTGATTTCAATCAAGTTATCAAGAGCTTTCCGGGCTTTGCTGACGGCTATACTCAACGAGGAGATGTTGAACGCAAACAGGGCAATATATCCGCAGCAATAGCTGACTACAAAAAGGCTATACAACTCGATCCAAACAATGATGCATCTAGCAAGCTTAATTCACTAACTCCTCCTGTTCATTATGATACATCAGCTCCTCCAATTCATACTCCTGATCCTCCTAGTACATCCAACTGAGAGAGTTATCCGCCTAGCCCCTTCCAACCAAAACCTGAGACCATTTTAAGGTGGGTTGGTGTTGAGTTTTGCATTTGTCGGGAGGGGCGTCCCGACAAATGTAAGTTTTGACACCAATGTGACTGTTCCTGCCCTAATCAGATCACATGTTTTATCGAGAGGATTGCTTGTTCGCACTGAAATCAGCGTATTTAACCTCTCATAATAACCCACCAGGTAGCGAGGGCTGATTTCGACACGAATAAGCCTTTAGACGATTAATTGCCAATTTAGGCGACCAGGCCGGCTTGGTCGTACCCCTGCCTCAGTCCTCGGTGCACCCACTTGAGGCGGATGTTTCCACGAAGCTTCCTGACGTGGGCTTTGACCACCAGGAATGTTTCTGAATAGCTCAACCCAAGGTGTCTCCCCCATCGACCATAAAGGATTAACCATTTGTCATCAATTGGGCGTTTCCTGACCACGCCACGAAATAGTTGAAGTGGTTCCCTTTCTGGGACTTCGTTCTTTCGTATCAATCGTCTCAGACGTTGGACGTAGGCTGCACGATTTTCGGCTTTGTTAGAGTTCCTCGATCTGGTTTTGACTGTCTTTGTAAATTTCATATGAAATCTCCTCTGCACCCCAGCCAGCGACCAAGCTAGCATGTTCAACGCCTGTGGTTGGTTTAGACCATGCAGAACCAGACGCCTAATCTCTATATCGAGCATCTAGTATCATATGAAATCCGTGGATGAATGTCGATTCTATATTACCAAGTATTTCTACCCTTAGATATACTCCACTGCAATCGGATTCATTCTATGGCGTTAGTTTCAACTATTCTTCCGCCGTCCGACCCGTCCTAGTTTTTTCGGTTCGGACGCCACGGACGGGTATAATCAACTCGTTTAAAATATTGGATGTCGATTGCTAACGACCATAAACCCAATTTTATTTTCATATGACTTGAAAACACCCGTCCGACCCGTCCGAGAATTACCTCTTCACCTCCTTTTCTGGGCTGTTACCCCGTCTAAACCCCAATTCCTCTAAAGTGCGGCGGGGCACTTTCATCAATGCCCTCGACTGGGGCACTTTAAAGGGCCTCACTGTGACCTTGGGGAATTCTTGTACCTCGTCGTCCTCGACGCTTACCAGATCGAGGATTTCCTTGTTGTGGCCGGAATCACCCTGATTGGCAACGCAGCCAAACTTGCCGTCCGGGTAGACGATGAGGTGATTTCCCGTTTTGTCATGCCCGGCGGCGGCGCAAGCAGGGCACTGGGCCTCAATGCTGCCATCCCTTTTAGGGACGACATTTTTGAGTTTCAAGCGATCGATTTTCATTAGTATTTCTCTTCAAGTATTTCAACTTTCCGGTAACCGCGTTTATCTTTACCCTCACGCTTGATGTCGTGGCTGGGATTGACGTGATGAATTTCCAGCATCAGGTCAGGCAGCTTTTTGTTCACCTCGTTTACGGGATAAGCGTGCCAACCCCGGCGCTCACAATAAGCGAAGTAGGTGCCGCAGAGTTCCCCGGAGGTGACATCGCCATTTACGGATGCACCAACCCTATCTTCTACAAACTGCCGGATGCTGTCAGACTCGCGCAGGATCGCCGTAACGCGAGCACGCTGGTCATTGGACAAGTGGTAGTCACCCCTCATTTTCAGCTCGTCGAGATGCTGGAGGGCTCCTTCGACGAAGAAATTCAGGATACCTGGTCCTTCCTCGGCGATTAGCTTCTCGGCAAAGTCCACAACCCGCTGCTTGGGTTTGGGACGTTCATAATTGATGGCAATGATGCGGCGTTCCCACGCCTCATTGTCTCCCTCCAACCGAACCCGCAGGTTTGAATTGCAGGTAATGACCATGTTGTACTCCCCACGGATTGGGAAGTGAGCCCCACCTTTCTTTTCACACTGGAGGAGGTCACCTCCAACCAAGGACTTGATTTTGCTGGCCCCCTTTTGCTGGAGAAAGTCCGCCGTTACGTCCTTCCCTGTCAGCAGGGTTTTGCCCACGAAGGCGTGCATTTCAAACCGCTCACCCAGATGGTCGGTACGAAGCTCGGCCACATTTTCTAAGCCCACGATACGCTCGATGATCGTGACCAGGGTCGATTTGCCGCCGCCAGCGGTGCCGGTGAGAAGCAGTAGCTTCTGGGCGGAATTCTTACCCATGAGCATCGCTCCACCGATCCGTTGGATCAGGCTGATGTCATCCTCACTCAGGGCTTGACCGAGTAGTTCGTTCAAGAACCGAGGGCAGATTGCATCAGGGTCATAAGCGATGGGGCTGGTGTTCCGGGAATAATAATCCGGGCTGAAGGTGCGAAGCTCAGGCGTGTCGGATTCCAGATGCAGCACGCCGTTTTTGCAATGGATGAATGGACGTTTTTCCGCGAACGCATCCTTACGGCCAACTTGACCTTTCAGGAGCGCGGTCAATGACGTGACTCGACCATTCGTACGAATTGCTTGAACACGCCGGTCGCTCAAATCATCCGAGGCCGACTTCAGGTCTCGGCAGAATTGATTCTTTATCACTTCCTCCTTGCGAATGAGCCACAACCCGCTGGCCTTGTCGTACTGGTAAAAGGACCCCTCGTCCGGCTCGTACAGGGTCAATCGTTCCCGCGCGAACTTGGCCGCGATGGAGGGTTCGTTCAGGTGCAACCGCTTTTTTTCTCCATAGTGGAACGGCTCGCCCTCCTCCTCTACCAGGGCGTCGTAGTCATCCTTAGCCCATGACAACACCAAGTTTTCCGGCCAAACGATTGAGTCGAAGGTGATTTCAATTGGAGGGGCTTCCACCAGCATCCGGTAAGCAACACCCGTAGGGTGAACGCCGTAGATGATGGTCTGGCCGCCGGTGGAGCGAAACTCGCCCCAATCCGAGCCGTCCGAACATTTAATTTTGGTCAGGGGTTGGTACTCACCCTTCACCCTGATCCATATATTCCCCCCACGAGCGCCCTTCGTTTGAAGCGTCCCCCTCAATTGAGGGTTCAACTCCAGGAACGCGGTGAAGTTGTCGTCGGAATCGACATCCACCGTGCAAAGGTGGCCGGACTTCTCCCCCAGCAAGACGCCAATGTTCCCGGTGAACTGGGCAAGGTATTCAGGGTCTTCCATCCTATCGACCGTGACTTCATTCCAGCCATCGAAGCGCGGAGCCTTCTCGCCAGCAGCAATCGGCAGTAACACCACGTCGTGACCGAGCAGGTGGCGAATCCGGCAAAATGGATCCTCTTCGCGATCAAGCGCCGGTATGGCGCTATCGCGATTCGGTGGGGTATTAAGTTGAGGCTGGGCAAGAGCCTCGGCAGTGTTGCCCATGTTTTCAGGGCTGCCCTCTAACGTATTTTCTATCATTGTCTAAACCAAAGTTGGGCTGAAGGGATCGACTAGCGATCCTCCAGACCGGGGTTGACAATGAGATAGTTTCGCGCCCCGAGGGGCAGCCCGTGACAAGGTTGGGCATAACGAAGAGCCTGCATTATTCCACAGCTTGGGCCGTTGTCAAGGGATGGGGCGTCATTTTTTTCAAGAATAAAGTCCTCCCCGGATTAACCGGAGAGGACTTCGATTCATTCTGGACGGGATTAACGTCTAGGCGATCTTCGGCAATTTATTCAGCCGCCTCGGGTTCTTCAGCCATGACCTTATCAACGCGTACCTGGTCAATTTCTGGCGTTGCATCGAAGCCACCGTTATAATGTGGCTTCCGTTTTTTACCCAGGAAGGTATCCAGAGCAAATTCGATATTGTCAACAGCCTCGACGAAGATGAGGCGAGCGGTGTCACCTACCATGTTACTTTTCATAATCATATGCCCAACATGCGCACCTTTTGGTGCGACTTGATTTACTCCACTGACATGAGTTTTTGGACGATACGTCCTACGACTCGGGCATATTTTGCGCAGAGCGTCCCTTCAGAGAGACGAGCGACTTGCCGATAGATTATCAGGGCCAAGATCGGTGTCAAATAATTTTCAAGAGAAGAGGGAAAAATCATGACGGTGGATTTGCGTGGCCAGCGAGACGTGGTATTATCCTTTCGTTACGGAATGCCATCGCGAATCCCGTTGCTCATCATCGGGAGGGAACCTCCAGCAGGAGAACATTCATGCAGGAAACCCCAAAGCGTCTGCACGACGTAAAGGAAACGGCTGCGATGTTGAGCATCTCCACCAAGAGCGTGCGAAACCTCGTAAAACGTGGACTGTTGAAGCCAAATCGGTCGCTTGGAAAGTTACTTTTCAGCGCCGCCGAATTGGACAAGTTCACGAATCTTTAGTCGCCCGGTGGCGAGGGGGCGTCAAAACCCTCTCGCCATTTTCGTAATTGGGCTCAGGCGTTAAACGTCATTAGCTTGGCCATCTCCGTAGAATGACTGGCGCGGAGATGCCCATACGTCTTCCGGACCAAGATTCCCCCGTCTTTGTGCCCAAGCCAGCTAGCGATGACATGATCCGGAATGTTGTTTTCGAGGGCGTTTGAGCAGAAGAAATGCCTGAGATCGTGGTGGGTGAAGTATTGGCCCTCGGGTAGGCCCATCGCCTTGCTCGCGGTCTGCATCGAGCTTCTAGCAGATTTTTGCTGAAACACGTTGGCCGACGGGGGCATCTCTTTCCCGCCGCTGATTCTCTCCAGGAGCGCCTTAGCTGGAGGAAACAAGGGGATAGACCGCTGCTGATGGTTCTTAGTTCCCCGCTCGCCACCAGTAACGAGAATCAAGCCCTTGGTAAAGTCGATGTCTCTCCAAAGGACTTGCGTAGCTTCTTCCAGCCTCACGCCGGTATAGGCCAGGAATTCAACGAACGGTACGGCCTCCCTTGAAACCTTGTGCTCCCGCAAGAAAGTGAGCATTTCCGTGAACTGTTCTCGCGTAGGGGGCGTAACAACGGCTTTCTTTTCTTTGCGCTTGGGAATGGCATCGATTGGATTCTTGCTTACCACGCCAAGTTTCCCCGCGTATTTGAACAACATGTGCAGCGTCTCCCGATCCACATTGAATGTGCGGCCAGAGGCCCCAGTGCGGGCTGCTGCCAACTTCTCTAACCGCTCGTGGGTAATCTCACGTAGCTTGCAGCCCTTAAAGTGCGGGGAGATCTGGTTGAGGGAACTGACGCGCCTGGCATAGCTGGACTCCTTCAAGTGCGGCTTGATGCTCTCCAGCCATTTGTCCTTGAAATCCTGGAACAAGAAGTCGGGGACTTCCGCTTCTTTGTTCTCGATTTGCTTAACGAAGTCCACTAGCCTGCGGTCTGCCGTTTTACGATCATGCGTGCCGAGACTCTTTTTAAAATTCTTCCCCTTGTGCTTGAAGCGGGCGTAGTAGGTGCCTTCACCCGAGCGGTAGAGATTATCGGCAACCCGGTTCAGAATCGTGGATTGGTAGGGTTTCACGCCCTGAATTTACCATTGTACGAAAAAGTTGTCCAAAAGGATTTTAGCAGGTTTGACATGTCGAGGTTAAGTCGCTAGTATTCAAATAAATGGAGCTGTGGCCGAGTGGCTGAAGGCGATGGTTTGCTAAACCGTTGTACGGCCTTAAAACCGTACCGAGGGTTCGAATCCCTCCGGCTCCGATTTTAGTTATTGCTAGTCAACAACTTGCGAATTGCATTTCGTCGATCTGAAAAAATCCGAAAGATTTTTTGCTAGTCAAAGATCACGGCAGCGATTCAACTTCGAGGAACCGCGCTAGGACGACTGGCTGCAATTTCAGCCCTCAGTTACAGGTGAAACTGCCTTTCGCCGATTTCGTTTTCGACGGGAACTTTGGACAAGATAAAAGAGATTATGGGCGCAAATCCCCTCCTCGGTCTCGTTTTTCATTGGATCGGCGGATTGGCTTCGGCGAGCTTTTATATTCCGTATCGAGGGGTCAGAAAATGGGCTTGGGAAACATACTGGCTCGTGGGTGGCTTCTTCAGTTGGATTATTGCGCCGTGGCTGCTGGCACTCGTTCTAACCAAAGACTTGATGGGTGTTTTGAGTGCGGCTTCAGGTGGGACCCTATTCTGGACTTATTTCTTCGGTGTTCTCTGGGGATTGGGCGGACTCACCTTTGGCCTGACGATGCGTTACCTGGGCATTTCGCTGGGCATGGCCGTGGCGCTCGGCTTCTGCGCGGCGTTTGGAACGTTGATTCCTCCGCTGTTCAAGGGTGAATTTGCCACCAAGGTTTTGGGAACCCATTCGGGCTTGGTGATTCTGTTGGGTGTTGGAATCTGCCTGGCGGGCATCGCGGTTTCCGGCCTGGCGGGCATGACGAAGGAGCGCCAAATGTCGGAGGAAGAAAAGAAGGCGGTCATCAAGGAATTCAATTTCAAGAAGGGCATCCTTGTGGCGACGTTCTCGGGAATCATGAGCGCCTGCTTTTCTTACGGACTGGCAGCGGGCGAACCAATCAAGGCCCTTACCTTGCAGCAAGGGACGGCTCCGCTGTGGCAGGGGTTGCCCGTGCTGGTGGTCGTTCTGCTCGGAGGCTTCACCACGAATTTCATTTGGTGCCTGTTCCTGAATTGGCGCAATAAAACCGGCGGCCAATATTTCGGTTCGCAACTCGAGGGGCACGCCTCGGGGCCTATTATCGAAACGGCCATCGAAGCCCCGGGGGAAGAAATGGCGCGCCAGCTGGCGTTAAGTTCAGCGGAACCGAAGCGGGCTCCTCTCGCCCTCAATTATCTTTTTTGCGCCATCGCCGGGGTCACGTGGTACTTCCAATTTTTCTTCTACACCATGGGAGAAAGCCAGATGGGCCAGTACAAGTTCTCGAGTTGGACGTTGCACATGGCCAGCATCATCATTTTCAGTACGCTTTGGGGAATTGCCCTGAGCGAATGGAAGGGCGCCAGTTCGCGCGCGATGACTTTTCTGGTACTGAGCCTGGCCGTGCTCGTCGGTTCGACGGTCATCATCGGCTACGGCAACTATCTGGCCACGCTTTCTCCCTGAGTCCTCATGAACACTGCCGGTCACCGCTTCTTCCTAAAAATCGATGCCGCGCGGGTAGGCGCGGCTCGCGGGCTATCATTTGCGCGCGCTCTCTTGGGGATCGCTCTCCTGCTCGCTTCTGGTTTTGTGCTGCCCAACCGATTGGTCGCCGCGGCGCCCACGGCGACAGCGACCAGCCTTACTCCAACCCGGCTGCGTTGCGAGTATCTGGTCGATCCCTTGGGCATCGATTCGACCAAGCCGCGTCTCGATTGGTTTTTAGCGGCGAACGACCCGTTGGCACGTGGATTGAAACAGACGGCGTATCAAGTCCTCGTGGCTTCTTCACCCGAAATCCTGGCCAGGAACCAAGGCGACCTATGGGATAGCGGCAAAGTACCATCCGATCAGACAACATTTATTGAGTATGCCGGCAGTTCTCTGCAATCGAGGGAGTCATGCTGGTGGAGAGTGAGGGTGTGGGACGGGAATGGCACGCCAACGGCCTGGAGCGAAACGGCCCGATGGGAAATGGGACTTCTCAAGCCCGATGATTGGACCGCGAAGTGGATCGATGCTCCGACGAACACTCCGGGCGCTCCCATTCGAGGCGTATTGTCGATTATCCGCGCGTCCTACGAGGCGACAGACGGGGCAGGCAGCAGGGATGTTACCGATATTGTCACCGGGATGATCAAGGACAATTCCCTTACTGCGCCGGTCAGCAACGATGTTCTCGGAGGCGATCCTGCCTTCCACCATGTCAAACAACTGAGCGTAAGCTACGCCATAGACGGAGAAAAGCACGATGCCCGCGCTGATGAGGGGACAACGCTGGCCATCCCGGAGAACCGGAAAGCCCTTAACTATCTCCGCAAGGATTTTACTCTCAGCAAACCGATCATGAAGGCCCGGCTATACGCAACCGCTCTGGGTTTATACGAACTCCACCTCAATGGCCAGCGGGTGGGTGATCACCTGTTTGCCCCTGACTGGACCGATTACGATAAGCGCGCTCGCTATCAAGTCTATGACGTTACGTCTCTGGTCAAGCAGGGCGATAATACTTTGGGAGGACTGGTGGGCAACGGCTGGTACAGCGGCCATATTGGCAACGGCGGATTCCAGGCGTACGGGAAAGTACCGGCCCTGTTTGCTCAACTGGAAGTGAACTACGCCGATGGAAGCGTGGACCGGGTGATAACCGATGCCACTTGGAAAATTCATCCCAGTCCGATCCTGTCCGCGGATAACATGCTGGGCGAAAATTACGATGCCCGTCAGGAAATCGTCGGTTGGGATCAACCCGGGTTGAACGTTAGCGACTGGACCGTTGCGACGGAGAGGCTGAAATTCCCCAACTCGTTGGATGGGCAGGTCGATCAACCGGTGCGTGAAACGGGTGAGCTTCACCCCAAGTCGATAACTGAACCCAAGCCGGGGCAATGGACGCTTGATCTTGGCCAGAACATGGTGGGGTTCGTCAGGCTCAAAGTTTCCGCTCCGGCTGGAACCGAGATTACGCTGCGCCATGCGGAGATGCTTAACCCCGATGGCACGATCTATACGAAAAATCTTCGCGGTGCTCCTTCCATCGATACTTACATTTGCAAAGGTGCGGGCGTGGAGACATGGCAGCCTCGCTTCACCTTCCACGGCTTTCGCTATGTGGAAGTCACCGGTTTGCCGAAGGCTCCCATCAACGATACGGTGACGGGAATTGTGATTGGCACGGATATTCCTCGGACGGGCGAATTCTCCTGCTCGAACCCGGACATCGACCAACTTCAATCGAATATCCAGTGGGGGATGAGAGGAAACTATCTGTCTGTTCCCACCGACTGCCCCCAGCGCGACGAGCGGATGGGCTGGATGGGAGATGCCCAGGTTTTCATTCGCACCGCAGCCTACAACGGTGACATCGCCGCCTTCTTCACCAAGTGGCTGGTCGATGTCGACGACGCGCAAAAGCCGGATGGTGAATTCACAGACATCAGCCCCTCACCTTTTGGCGGGCGGGGAGGATTCGGCGGTGTCCCCGCTTGGGGCGACGCCGGCGTCATTTGCCCGTGGACGATTTACCTGATGTACGGAGACAAGCGGATCCTGGAACAACATCTTCCCGCCATGGCGCGATGGGTCGATTGGTGCCAGGCTCACAGCACGGACCTGATCCGGGATCACGATCGCGGCCCTGATTATGGAGACTGGCTTTCGCAGGGAGAAAATACGCAAAAAGATTTGCTCGGCACCGCTTACTTTGCCTACTCGACCTCTCTTGTGGCCAAGGCCTATAGAGTCACCGGAAACACCGCCGACGCCGATAAATACGACCAACTTTTCGAGCAGATCAAGGCGGCTTTCAACCACCGCTATGTCCGTGCTGACGGCCATATTCAAAATGGCACGCAAACCGATTACGCCATGGCCTTACGATTTAACCTCCTGCCGGATGAACTGCGCCCCAAGGCGGCCCGATACCTCGCCGATGATGTTGCCGATCATAAAGATCACCTGACGACCGGCTTTATTGGCGTGAGTTATCTTCTGCCTGCGCTCTGCTCGGAAGATAAAGTCGATACCGCCTATCGCGTCTTTTTGCAGGACACGTTTCCCTCCTGGCTGTTTTCGGTCAAACATGGCGCGACAACCATCTGGGAACGGTGGGACGGATGGACTCCGGAAAAGGGATTTCAAGACCCAGGCATGAATTCGTTCAACCATTATTCCCTCGGTTCCTGCGGCGAATGGATGTTCGACACCGTGGCGGGCATCGGCGTCGATCCTGATCAACCGGGTTTCAAGCACATCATCATTCGCCCCCGGCCCGGTGGCAATCTAACACAGGCCCAAGGTTCCTATGATTCCATCCGCGGAAAGATTTCCTCGGAGTGGACGCTGGAGAACGGAACGTTTTCCCTTCTGGTTACCATTCCTGCCAATATCACGGCGACAATTTATGTTCCAACAAGCGATCCGCAGCAGGTGATGGAAAGCAATCAACCCGTGGCTAGAGTCAGTGATGTAAAAATACTCCGCACTGAATCCTCCACCCTTGTGGTGCAAATTTCCGGCGGCAACTATCGTTTCACGGCAACCGCACCAACGGCTAATCGCTGATGAGCTGTAGGTTCCGAGGCGAAATGACACGATTGGTTTTTGTGACAAATCTTTGACTAAATGTCAGCCTTGATTTTATACGTATGAATAATAACTTGGGGTATGGCCCCCGCTTCCGACAAAGTTCTCTACCTTCGACAGCTCCTGGCCGAGCGTTTCAAAGAGGCTTCGCTGCCGTCGCAGGAGATTTACGCGACAGGACTTCCGGTATTGGATGAAATCGGCATTCCCCGTGGGGCGCTCACGGAACTCATTCCGTCGGTTCCCAGAAGTTCAGGCGGCCCTTTACTGTTCTACGCCGTCCTCCACGCGGTCCTGCAAAAAGGTGAGCGGGCTGTCTTGATCGATGGAAAGAACTCCTTTGCTCCAAGTGGAATATCCTCGACCCATCTGAATCGTCTGCTTTGGGTTCGATGTCATCGTGCCTGGGAAGCGATCAAAGCCGCTGATCTGGCGATACGCGACGGCAATATTCCTTTGGTAATTATCCTTCTCTCGACAAATTCGCCGGGCGAACTGCGTAAAATTCCCGCGCCGTCATGGCATCGTCTGCAGCTACTGGCTGAAAAATCGGCCGTGACGGTCCTGGCGTTTACGCCTCAAGCCCAAGTAGGATGCGCCCGGTTGCGAATCTCGGTCGATGGCGATTTTCCGCTGAAGAAACTGCATTTGGCCCGAACCAATCTTTTGCCCTCATTGCATCTACACGTGGCACGCCGCCGGCTGGGGCAGGAAAGGAGCACCGATGAAGCGATACGCCGTGCTGCATGCGCCTGACTTCCGGTTGCAGTCGATTCTCCGGCATGCCCCGCACCTAAATGACCGGCCGGTTGCCCTGTTGGATTCCCAAGGTCAAAAGCCTGGAGTCATGGAATTCAATGCGCTGGCCCTCGCGGCCGGGGTGGAAATGGGAATGACGCCCACCCAAGCCACGGCGCGAAGTCCGGGGCTTCAACTGCTCACGGAAAATTCCGGCCACGAACGCTCCGCCCAGGAAGCACTGCTGCAGACGGCGGAAACCATTTCGCCGTTTCTTGAAGCCACCGCGCCAGGCATTATCACCATCGAGTGGCCGCCGGAAAAGCCGGTGGATGTGCCCTGGCTGACCTCCGCCATCCTCAATCCCTTGCAGTTGATTGGCCTAGCGGTCCACATTGGAATTGCGGATAACCCCGACCTGGCCTTGATGGCCTCGCGCTTTGCCAACCCCGTGGAGATTGTTGACAACCCTGCCTTGTTTCTTGATCCGCTGCCCGTCCACGTACTGCAGCCCTCCGAGGAAATCCGGGGCGTGCTTCATGCCTGGGGCATTCACACCGTCGGAGAACTGACGGCGCTGCCCATGCGACAGGTTTGTGAGCGCCTGGGACCGGAAGCCGTTGCGCTGTGGGATCGGGCCATGGGCGGCAGCCCACGCCCGCTCGATCTGGTCAAGCCTCGGGAGTTTTTTGCGGAAGAAGCTGATTTGGAAAACCCGATTGAGATGCTTGAGCCTCTTCTTTTCCTTCTGCGAAAATTTCTCGAGCAAATCATGGTCAGACTGGCCCTCGTTTATCTTGTTGCCGGTAAATTCCGGCTCGTGCTTCGTTTTGAAAACGGCGCTCCTTATCGGCGGGTCTTTACCATTCCGCAGCCGACGCGCGATGTGAATCTTCTCTTCCGGATGCTTCACACGCACTTGGAAAATTTCACCTCGGAGTCTCCCGTCATCGGCCTGGAACTTGCCGCCAGGCCGGTGCGCTCCAGCGAGGAACAATTCGGGCTTCTGGAAAAAGGGATTCGCGATCCATATCAGTTCGCGGAAACACTGGCTCGTTTGCAGGCGCTTCTCGGACGCGATCAGGTGGGTACGCCGGAACTGGAGGCGTCTCACCACCCCGATGCTGTCCATCTGCGGCCATTTGATGTCCATGCCCTGCCGTCTTCATCCGATGCTCCTTTGATCGGAATTCCTTGTTTGCGCTTTCGTCCAGTCATTCCAGCCGAAGTCATTCTCGAAGAAGCCCAGCCTGCCTTTCTTTATTCAGAACGGACCACGGGCCCCATCAGGGAAACGGAAGGTCCGTGGCTGTTGGAAGGAAGTTGGTGGGAAAGGAATCACTGGTCGCGTGAGGAATGGGATATCGCCACTGATGATGGCGTCTACCGGCTCGTTCGCACCGATGAGGACTGGTTTCTCGATGGAGTCTATGCCTGAACATTATGCCGTACATTGAACTCCATGCCCGTAGCGCCTTCAGTTTTTTGCGGGGCTCATCACAGCCCGAACATCTGGCCGAAATGGCCGTAAAGCAGGGGCTCCCTGCCATGGCACTATGCGACCGCAATGGAGTTTACGGCGCGCCCCGTTTTTATACCGCCGCGAAGGAGCATGGCCTGCGTCCCCTGGTCGGTAGTGAATTAACCTTGGAAGATGAGACGGTGCTTCCTGTCATCGTCATGAATCGAACGGGCTATCGCAACTTGTGCCGCATGATTACCCGCGCCCAACTCCGCGCTCCCAAGGGAGAAAGTCGCATCCTCTGGAGTGAGTTGGAGGAATTTCACGAAGGGCTTATCGCCTTAACGGGTGATCGTGAAGGTCCGCTTTATTCCGCCATCTTCCGGGAAGAACGCAACCAGGCCAACGAGATCCTCCAAAGGATTGTCCATGCATTTGGTTCCGGTAATATCTATGTCGAACTCCAGCGCCACCGACTTCCGGGCGAAGAACGAATGGAAGAGGGATTAAGAGAACTGGCCGATGCGCATAGGTTGCCGATGGTCGCCACGAACGGTGTTCTCTATGCGGAGGCATGGGGCCGGAACGTCCTGGATGTTTTCACCTGCATTCGGAATCACACCCAACTTGATGCGGCGGGATTGCTCCTGGAACGCAATTCCCAGCGGCATGTTAAAACTCCCCGGCAGATGGCCGAATTATTCTCTGACCTTCCCGAGGCCATTGCCAACACGGAACGAATTGCCGACCGACTCCATTTTACGCTCGAAGACCTGGGCTATGAATTTCCCACCTTCCCGGCGCCTGAGGGTGAAACCATGGACGGCTGGCTGCGGCAACAAACCTATGCCGGGGCGCGCGAACGTTACGGTTCCCTCGATCAGCCGGTGCGCCGGCAACTAGAAAAGGAGCTCGATCTTATCCAGCGACTGGGATTTGCCGGGTACTTTCTCATCGTCGCGGACATCGTGAACTATGCCCGGCAAAATGATATTCTCATCCAAGGCAGGGGCAGCGCCGCCAATAGCGCGGTTTGTTACGCGTTAGGCATTACCGCCGTCGATCCGATTGGCAGCAAGCTACTCTTCGAGCGATTTCTCAGCGAAGGTCGCAAGGCATGGCCTGATATCGATCTCGATTTGCCCAGTGGTGACCGGCGGGAACAGGTCATTCAAGAGGTCTTCCGTCGTTACGGCAAACACGGGGCGGCGATGACCGCCAATGTCATTACTTACCGTGGCCGTAGCGCCATGCGAGAAATAGGGAAGGCACTCAACTTTTCCGAAGATATTCTCAAACGCTTTTCCGATCTTTTTGCCAACGGCGATTTCGCCCACACCTTGGAATTGGAGGATCAAGTGGCGCGGTCAGGCATTCCCAAATCGCATGAGCGCTTTCGTCCCATGGTCAATCTTTATCGTCAGATGTACGGCTTGCCCCGACATCTGGGCCAGCATTCGGGAGGCATGGTGATTTGCCAAGGGCAACTCGACGCCATCGTGCCGCTTGAAAACGCCTCCATGCCGGGCCGTGTCGTCGTCCAATGGGACAAGGACGACTGCGAAGACCTGGGCATCATCAAAGTGGATTTTCTCGGCCTGGGCATGATGGCTGTCCTGCAGGAAGCGGTGAAGCTCACCGAGGAGCGCAGTCATAAAGTCGATCTTGCCCAAATTCCAAAGGATGATGCCGCCACATTCGAACTGCTGCAAAAGGCCGAAACGGTGGGAACCTTTCAGGTGGAGTCCCGTGCCCAGATGGCCACGCTTCCGCGCATGAAGCCCGGTTGCTTCTACGATGTGGCCATCCAGGTTGCCATTATCCGACCCGGCCCCATCAGTGGCGGCCTGACGCATCCCTATTTGAAACGCCGCAATAAAAAGGAAGCCGTCACCTACATGCATCCCGACTTGGAACCGGTCTTGGAACGGACGTTGGGAATTCCTCTCTTCCAGGAGCAGATGCTCCGTATCGCCATGGTGATGGCCGATTTTGACGGCAACGAGGCCGAGGAATTGCGACGCGCCATTTCCTTTCATCGCTCGCACGAGCGAATGGAAAAGGTCGTGGTCAAGCTTCGCACGAACATGGCCAGGAAGGGCGTGGCCACCGACGTTCAGGAGCAGATCATTCAGGCCCTGAGTTCCTTTGCGCTTTACGGCTTTCCCGAAAGTCACGCCATCAGCTTCGCCTTGCTGGCCTATGCCAGTTGCTGGCTGAAGGTGCATCGCGCGCCCGAGTTTTACTGCACCCTTTTGAACAACCAGCCCATGGGCTTTTACTCCCCTGCTTCGCTGATCCGGGAGGCGAAGCAACGAGGAGTTAAATTCCGTCCCGTCTGCGTCGTGCGTTCCCAGGGCAATTGCCTGATCGAAGCGGATGATTCCATTCGTCTCGGATTGAATTACGTGCAGGGATTGCATCGCCAAAAAGCCGCGCTCCTGCTCGAGGAAAGAAGTGTAAGGCCCTTTTCTTCAATCGATGACCTGCTGACCCGAGTGCGATTAAACAAAGTCGAACGCCGCATTCTCGCTAAAATCGGCGCGTTGAACCTGCTAAGCGAGCATCGCAGGACCGCGCTCTGGGATGTGGAGGCGCTCTTCGATCCCGAAGATTTATTCTCCGGCGAAGCCCTGGCGGAGGATGCTCCCCTTCGACCCATGAATGGACTGGAGCGTCTTCAGGCCGATTACGATGGAACCGGCGTAACCACGGGGCCGCATCCCGTCAGCTTCTTGCGCAACCAGCTTGGCTACGTTACGCCGGCCATTGATTTGGCCCGGAGAAAGCACGGCGACCGGATCGTCATTGCGGGAATGGTCATCTGCCGTCAGCGTCCCGGCACGGCCAAGGGAAATATGTTCATCAGCCTTGAGGATGAAACCGGCATCGCCAATGCCTTTGTGCGCGGCGAACTCTTTGAAAAATTGCGCCTGACCATCACCCACGAATCCTTTTTGGAAATCGAAGGAACCCTTCAGCACCAGGAAGGCGTCATTTCCATTTTTGCCAAGGACATTCGTGCTCTTCATGCGCCTGCCGCGCTATTCAGCCCGTCCTATGATTTTCATTAGAATTTCGATAAGAAGGTCATATCAGGACTGCCCGGCGCTCCGTTGGTATCCTGTCGGCCTCTGACCCACAACCTGGGGACAGCAAGATTCTCGCTGTTAATGGGAGACGCCGCAAAAACTTAGATTTTTTCCGAAAAATCGGGTCGATGGTTCGCTGCCGGGTCCCATGGGAGGTCATCGACCGGGCCGCGGGAGGAGGAAGCGGTGGTGGTGGGCCCGTATCTCCGCCGGGGTGTGACCCGGAACAAGCGCAACATCATCACAAAGAAAAGCGGCACGAAGAAGATGGCGAGGAAGGTCGCCGCCAACATGCCGCCGATGACGCCGGTGCCGATCGCGTTCTGGCCGCCCGAACCCGCGCCGCCCGCCATGGCCAGCGGCAAAACGCCGAGGACGAAGGCCAGCGAGGTCATGAGGATGGGGCGCAACCGCTGGTGCGCGGCGCGGACGGTCGATTCAACCAGATCCATGCCCTGCTCGAAATTTTCCTTGGCGAACTCGACGATCAGAATCGCGTTCTTCGCGGAAAGGCCGATGGTGGTGAGGAGTCCGACCTGAAAAAAGACGTCGTTGTTCAGGCCCCGCAATAAGGTGGCCAGGATCGCGCCAAAAATGCCGAGCGGCACCACCAGCATGACGGCGAACGGAATCGACCAGCTTTCGTAGAGCGCAGCCAGGCAGAGAAAAACAACGGCGAGGGAAATGGCGTAAAGCGAGCCGACCTGGGAGCCGGCCCGCTGCTCCTCGAAAGAAAGGGCGGTCCACTCGTACGAGATGCCCTGAGGCAACTGCGCCGCCAGTTTCTCCATGGCGGCCATGGACGCTCCCGTGCTTTGGCCCGGGACCGGCATACCCAGAATTTCCACCGAGGGAACGCCATTGTAGCGCTCCAGCTTGGGCGAGCCGTAAATCCAGGAACCGGTGGCGAAAGCGGAGAAGGGAACCATCTGGCCGAGTTTGTTTCGCACATACCACTTGTTGAAATCCTGCGGCAGCATGCGGGAGGATTCGTCGCCCTGGACGAAGACCCGTTTGATACGCCCCCGGTCGATGAAGTCGTTGACGTAGCCCGATCCCCAGGCGTCGGCGAGCGTGTTGTTGATGTCCGCCATGGTCAGGCCGAAGGCGCTCGCTTTTTCGCGATCAAAGGCAAAATGATATTGCGGCTCGTCGTCGAGGCCGTTGGGACGCACCGCCATGACCGTCGGGTCCTTCGCGGCGAGGCCAAGGATTTGATTGCGGGCTTCCATGAGCTTTTGGTGGCCCAGACCGCCGCGATCGAGGAGCTCGAAGTCAAAGCCGGTGGCGTTGCCCAGCTCGAGCACGGCGGGCGGGGCGAAGGCGAAGGCCATCGCGTCCTTGATCGTGGAGAAATAGCCCATGGCGCGAGCCGCAATGGCCTGGACGCGGTTCTGGGCGCCGGGACGCTGAGACCAGTCCTTGAGATGAATGAAGGCGAGGCCGGAACTCTGGCCGCGTCCGCCGAAGCTGAACCCGGTGACCGTGAACACGCCGTCGACGTTGTTCTTTTCCTTGGTCTCGAAATACTCGCGGATCTGGTCGAGCACCTTCGCAGTGCGGTCCACGGTCGCCCCGACCGGCGTATTCACCTGCACGAAGAGAAAACCCTGGTCCTCATCGGGCAGGAACGACGTGGGCACGCGCAGGTAGAGGAAAGCCAGGACGGCCAGGATGACGACGTAAATCAGGAGATAGAAGAGAGAGCGGCGGACCACATGTTTCACGCCGCTCTCGTAACCGCGGTTGGCGCGATTGAAGGTGCGGTTGAAGAGGCCGAAGAAGCCGCGCTTTTTTTCCGTGTGCCCCTTCTCGACGGGCGCCAGGATCGTCGCGCAGAGCGCCGGGGTGAAGATCAGCGCGGTGAGCACCGACAGGATCATGGCCGAGACGATGGTGATCGAGAACTGCCGGTAGATCACGCCGGTGGAACCGGTGAAGAAGGCCATGGGCAGGAACACGGCCGCGAGCACCAGGGCAATGCCGCAGAGCGCGCCGGTGATCTGCGCCATCGATTTGCGGGTCGCGTCGCGCGGGGAGAGTCCCTCCTCGGCCATGACCCGCTCGACATTCTCGATCACCACGATCGCGTCGTCGACCAGGAGCCCAATGGCCAGGACCATGGCGAACATCGTCAGCACGTTAATCGAGTAGCCCGCGAGCGAAAGCACGGCGAAGGTGCCGAGCAGGACGACCGGCACGGCGATGGTCGGGATCAGGGTCGCCCGCAGATTTTGCAGGAAGAGGTACATGACGAGGAAGACCAGAAAAATGGCGATGAAGAGCGTCTTGACCACTTCCTCGATGGAGATCTTGATGAAGGGCGTGGTGTCGTAGGGATAATCGACATGAAGGCCGGGGGGCAGGAGCGGTTTAAGCTTCTCCATGGTGGCATGCACATTTTCCGCCGTCTGGAGCGCGTTGGCGCCGCTGGCCAGCTTGACGGCCAGGCCCGAGGCGGGGTAGCCGTTGTACTTGACGTTAATGGAATAGCTTTCCGCGCCGAGTTCGACCCGCGCCACGTCACGCAGCCGCACCTGCGATCCGTCGGGATTCACCCGCAGCAGGATCGCGCCGAACTCTTCCGGCGTCTGCAGGCGGGAGGGGCCGATCACGGTGGCGTTCAGTTCCTGCTCCGGGCCATGGGGAAGTCCGCCCAGTTCTCCCGAGGCGATCTGGACGTTCTGCTCGGCGATGGCGTTGCTGACGTCCACCGGAGTCAGCGAGTAGTTGTTCAGCTTGGCCGGGTCCATCCAGATGCGCATGGAATATTGCGAGCCGAAAAGCTGAAAGTCGCCCACGCCCTGCGTCCGGCTGATCGGGTCCTGCACCGTCGAGGCGATAAAATCGGCGATGTCGTTGGCGGTCATGCTGCCGTCGGGGCAGGAAAAACCGAGGACCAGTAGGAAGTTCTTCGTCGCCTTGGCCACGCGCAGTCCCTGCTGCTGCACCTCGGGTGGAAGGAGCGGCACCGCGAGCTGCAGCTTGTTCTGCACCTGCACCTGGGCGATGTCGGGATTGGTGCCCTGCTCGAAATAGAGCGTGATGGTCATGCTCCCGTCCTTGTCGCTCTCGGAGGAAAAGTAGAGCAGATGGTCGATGCCGCTGAGCTGCTGCTCGATGACCTGCGTGACGGTGCTTTGCACCGTCTCGGCTGACGCGCCCGGGTAGATCACCGTGATCGCCACGGCGGGCGGGGCGATGGGCGGATACTGCGCAACGGGCAGATTTTTGATCGCGAGGGAGCCGGCCAGAATCAGGATGATGGCCAGGACCCAGGCGAAGATCGGACGATCGATAAAGAAATTGGACATCGATTTCCCGTTAGGGTTGTTGCGCGGTTGTTGTCGGCGCGGAGGAGATTTCCGTCGGCGTGACCGTGGCGCCGGGCTGCGCCCTTTGCAGTCCGTCGACGATGACCTGGTCGCCCGCGTGGAGGCCATCGGTCACCAGCCACTTATCGCCAATGGCTCGGTCGGTCTTGATCACACGCAGTTCGACTTTGTTGTCCGGCGTGACGACCAGGGCGGTCGGCTCGCCCCTGGCATTGTGGGTGACCCCCTGCTGCGGGACGAGAATGGCGTTTTCGCTCACGCCTTCCTCCAGATGGGCGGTGACAAACATTCCGGGCAGCAGCATCTTTTTCGGATTGGGAAAGATCGCCCGCATGGTGACGGAGCCGGTGCTTTGGTCCACGGTGGTCTCGGCGAACTGCAACAGCCCCGGCTGCTCGTATTGGCTGCCGTCTTCCAGGGTCAGGGTGACCGGCGCCTGATTTTCGTCGCCGCTCTTGATCTGGCCGCTGGCGAGTTCGCGGCGCAGGCGGAGCAAAAGCGCGGTCGATTGCGGAATATCGACGTAAATCGGATCGAGTTGCTGGACGGTGACGAGGGAACCCGTCTGGTTCGCCGTAACGAGGGCGCCCTCCGTGACGGAGATGCCGGTACGCCCGGTGATGGGCGAAAGGACCTTGGTGTAAACCAGGTTGATGTGCGCCGTCTCCACGCCGGCCTGGCCCGACTGCACGTCGGCCTGGGCCTGCAATTCCGCGGCGACCGCGTTGTCATAATCCTGCTTGCTGACCGCGTTGGAGGGGCCGAGCGCCTTGTAACGATCCTCCAGGGCCTTGGCCGAGGCCACTTCCGCATTGGCATGGGCCAGCGTGGCCAGGGCGCTGTCGTAGGCGGCCTGGTAGGGCGCGGGATCGATCTGATAAAGTTGCTGTCCGGCCTGCACGTCGTCGCCCTCCACGAAGAGCCGTTTCTGAAGCACGCCGTTCACCTGCGGACGCACGTCGGCAATCCGGTAGGGCGAGGTCCGGCCCGGCAATTCCGTGG
>Ga0364922_10028_pt1 | contig 77896 bp, 75 predicted proteins | sample ExccelJu500001D4_2_FD_206955 | JGI IMG/M metagenome (GOLD analysis project Ga0364922, IMG submission 206955) | Enriched cells from Trout Bog Lake Hypolimnion, Wisconsin, USA - BchlTB.June20.5000.01.D4 | ecosystem: Environmental > Aquatic > Freshwater > Lake > Hypolimnion/Profundal zone | place...
GCATCAATGCCAAGTTATTTGGTGGATTGATTGCAGTGGGCATATTGAGTGCTTCCACCATCATTGCGCTTTCCCCATTCCGTCGCGGAAGAATTATGGCGTTTATGGATCCGTGGCAAGTCGACAATGCAGCAAATAAAGGCTATCAATTGACGCATTCACTCATGGCTTTTGGTCGCGGCGAATGGTTCGGCACTGGCCTAGGTGGTAGCGTTGAGAAATTACATTACTTACCTGAAGCGCATACCGACTTTATTTTGGCGGTGATCGGCGAAGAGCTAGGTTTCTTCGGTGTAGTGGTGATGCTCTTCTTATTCTATTGGGTTGTACGCCGCGCATTCATGATTGGCCGTACTGCTTTGCAGTTAGACCGAAGTTTTGCAGGCTTGGCAGCAAAAGGTGTTGCCATCTGGATTGGCTGGCAGTCCTTCATCAATATGGGCGTGAACTTAGGCTTATTGCCTACCAAGGGTTTAACGCTGCCTTTGGTAAGTTACGGTGGCTCCGGCATTTTGATGAATGCTATTGCGATAGCAATGTTATTGCGCATTGATTATGAGAATCGTATTTTGATGCGCGGAGGGAAGCTATGACGCAACCTTCCATTCTGGTGATGGCTGGTGGTACTGGTGGGCACATCTTCCCAGGGCTTGCCGTTGCCGAATATTTGCGCATTTGTGGCTGGAAGGTTTCTTGGCTTGGTAATAAAAATGGCATGGAATATCGTTTAGTGAAAGCATGCGACTTCCCATTTGAGGCGGTGGAATTCGGCGGCTTGCGCGGTAAGGGCATTAAAGCCAAACTGATGCTGCCATTTAACTTATTGCGTGCCGGTATTCAGAGTTGGCACATCATGCGCCGCATTAAACCAAGCGTGGTTTTAGGTATGGGTGGATACATCACCTTTCCTGGCGGCTTGGTTACCAAAATATTGAAGCGCCCCCTAGTCTTGCATGAATCAAATTCAGTTGCTGGGAGCGCCAATCGTGCATTGGCAAAGATTGCCATGCGTACCTTGACGGGTTTCCCGAATACGATGGTTCATGCTGAGTGGGTTGGTAATCCTATTCGTGAAGAGTTCGATCGTATGACTACACCCGCTCAGAGGTATGAAGAACGGCAAGGCAATTTATCGATTCTGGTGGTGGGCGGAAGTTTAGGAGCTGCCGCCTTAAATGAAAATGTCCCCGCTGCTCTGGCATTGATTCCGAAAGAGTCTCGTCCAAGCGTGATTCACCAGGCTGGTGATAAGCATTTAGCAGATCTTCAAAAGCGCTATGCAGATTTAGGTGTGCAAGCCGATATCCGTCCATTCATTAACGATATGCCTAACGCCTATGCGCAGGCGGACTTAGTGATTTGTCGTTCTGGAGCAATGACCGTTTCTGAGTTGGCGGCATGTGGTGTTGCTGCTTGCTTAATTCCATTTCCGCATGCGATTGATGATCATCAAACTGCAAATGCAAGATTTTTATCAGATGCGAATGCAGCCGTGTTGTTGCCACAGCAAGATCTCAACGCACAAGACTTGGCACTAATGATTCAGAACTTTAGTCGTGAAGATTTAAAAGCGATGGCTGAGCGTGCGCATGCGTTAGCTAAGCCAAATGCAACTCAGCGTGTAGCTGAGGTATGTGCAGATTGTGCGCGGGTCGGTCAATGAAACATATCGTTCAGCAAATTCATTTTGTAGGTATTGGTGGTGCTGGTATGAGTGGCATTGCTGAAGTTCTGCTTAATCTGGGCTACCAAGTCTCTGGTTCTGATTTGGCTGAAGGTGTAGCTACCAAGCGTTTAAAAGAATTGGGCGCAATAATTCATATTGGGCATGATCCAAAAAATATTGGCACTGCTGAAGCGGTAGTCATTTCCACGGCTGTAGCCGGAAACAATCCCGAGGTCTTGGCGGCTCGTGCGGCAAAAATTCCGGTGATTCAGCGTGCAGTGATGCTTGGTGAGTTAATGCGTTTGAAGCAGGGTATTGCAATTGCTGGTACACATGGCAAAACCACCACCACTAGCTTGGTTGCATCTGTATTAGCTGAGGGCGGTTTAGATCCAACCTTTGTGATTGGTGGAAAACTCAATTCAGCTGGTGCGAATGCACGCTTGGGGCAAGGCGATTTCATTGTGGTTGAGGCTGATGAATCTGATGCCTCTTTCTTGCAATTATTTCCAGCGATGGAAGTTGTCACGAATATTGATGCTGATCATATGGATACCTATCAGCATGATATGGCCCGTTTGAAGCAGGCCTTTGTGCAGTTTATTCAGCGCATGCCATTTTATGGTGTGGCAGTGTTATGTGTTGATGATGCCAATGTGCGTGACATCATGCCGTTTGTATCTCAGCCAGTTTTACGCTATGGCACATCTGAAGATGCGGATATTCGGGCAAGCAATGTGAAGGCAGTTGGAACACGCATGCACTTCACGGTAGAGCGCCGCACTGTGCGTAGACATGGAAGCGTCCCAGGACCGCTCCAAATTGAATTGAATTTGCCAGGCTTGCATAACGTGCGCAATGCGCTAGCGGCCATTGGTATCGCCACTGAATTGGGTGTAAGTGATCAAGCAATTATTAAGGCCTTATCTGAGTTTGATGGTGTAGGCCGTCGCTTCCAGCGCTATGGCGATATTCCGCTGGCTGCAGGAGGTAGCTATACCTTGATTGATGATTATGGGCACCATCCAGTGGAGATGGCTGCTACTTTGGCTGCTGCTCGTGGGGCATATCCTAACCGTCGTCTCGTGTTGGCGTTTCAACCACATCGATTTACTAGAACAAGAGATTGCTTCGGTGAATTTGTTCAGGTTTTGAAAAACTTTGATGCTTTAGTGCTGACTGAAGTTTACCCAGCAGGCGAGGCAAAGATTCCGGGCGCCGATGGTAAGAGTTTGCTCAAAGCAGCAATTGCTGAAGATAAAAACATCAAAGCCATGCTTAAATCTTCTGATGCTGCTTTTGCAGCCAGCGTTGCTGAGATGCCTGAAAAACTCAGCGTCATCCTGAGAGATGGTGATGTTCTCATTACCATGGGCGCGGGCTCTATATCGGCTCTACCCCACACCCTAGCCGAGGTAAAGAATGCCTAAGCTAATCACTTCGTGGGGTGAGCGTGTGAAGACAGATCTAGCTAAGCTAGATATTCAAGCGCTCGGTCGAGTGGGTGTTTTAATGGGCGGCCGCTCTGGCGAGCGTGAGATTTCCTTGATGTCGGGTAGTGGTGTATTGGAAGCCTTGCTTAACAAAGGAGTCGACGCACACGCGTTTGACCCAGGCCTGCGTTGCCCAACCGAATTAGCTAAAGAAAAATTTGATCGAGTCTTTATTTCTTTGCATGGTCGTTACGGTGAAGATGGCACGATTCAAGGTTTATTGGAATTATTGAACCTACCTTATACCGGCAGTGGCGTATTAGCCTCTGCTTTGTCGATAGACAAAATTGCAACCAAGCAAATTTGGTTAAGCAATGGCTTGACTACCCCCGATTTTGAAGAGCTGACTGCCAATAGCGATTGGAATGCAGTAGCGAAGCATTTAGGCTTGCCGCTCATCGTGAAACCTGCGAATGAAGGGTCTTCACTTGGCTTAACCAAGGTGAAATCGGTAGATGAATTACCTGCTGCTTATCAACTAGCGGCCGGACTAGACAAGAAGGTGATTGCTGAGACTTGCATTATTGGCGATGAGTTGACTTGCCCCTTAGTTGGCGATGGTGTAAATGCTGAAGCATTGCCAGTCATCAAAATCATTCCACCTCAAGCAAATTACGATTTTCATAACAAGTACTTCTCCGATGAGACACAGTACTTATGTCCAACTGGCTTGGCTGATGAAGTCAATACAGCCGTTCAGAAATTGGCCTTAGCAGCTTATCGTGCACTGGGTTGCAGTACGTGGGGTCGCGCTGATGTGATGTTGGATGAGAAAACAGGTAAGCCCTATCTCCTTGAAATGAACACTTCTCCAGGCATGACGTCACATTCATTGGTACCAATGGCGGCAAAGGCTGCTGGTATTGAGTATGCAGATTTAGTGCTCTGGCTACTAAGTCAAACGCTTGTAAAAAAGGTGGGCGCATAGCATGCATACCATCGGCGCTATCTTGAACTGGTTTGGTGATACATGCGCCTTCATCATGGCGCCCCTATGGAATCATTCGGATCGTATGCAGAAGGTAAGTCGCTTTTTGATGCGCTGCTTTGCCATCATGATGCTCGTCGGGATTTTAGTTTGGTTAAGCCAGCGACCTGTATTTACTTTGCGTCAAGTGGTGATTGAGCCTGTTGCAGGTCAAACCTTAAAACACATCAATAAGCCCACTGTGAAGCAGCAGGTATTAGAAACAGTTCAAGGCAACTTCTTTAGCGTCAGATTAGAAGATGTGAAGCGTGGTTTTGAGTCGCTCCCTTGGGTTCGTCATGCCAATGTTCGGCGAGTTTGGCCCAATGGTTTGGTAGTCAGCATTGAAGAGCAAAAGGCATTTGCTAGCTGGGATGGTGCTGATAGCCAAAAACTCATGAATAACCATGGAGAAATTTTTAGTGGCCGAGTAGCAGATGTACCGGACGACACTAAGTTAGTTGATTTTAATGGGCCAGATGATGCAGGCAAGGAAGTGATGCGTCTCTATGAAAAAGCCAATGCCTGGTTTAAACCATGGGATGCCGAAGTAAAGAGCTTAACCCTGTCAGATCGATATGCATGGCATGTGAAGTTATCCAATGGTATGAAATTGGAGTTTGGTCGGGATGAAGAGAGCTCCGATAAAACGCTTACAGAGGAACGCGTATCGCGTCTCTTTAAGTACTGGCCACAAGTTCAAGAAAGATGGGCTAACCGAGTTGATGCTGTGGACTTGCGTTATGCCAATGGTTTTGCAGTTCATCTCGCCTCTGCAAGCATTAAGAAGAATGAAGTCGATGATAAAAAAAGTGAGCGTAAGCAATGAGTAAAGACAACCGCGATTTATTAGTAGGATTAGATATTGGCACTTCCAAGGTGGTTGCCTTGGTTGCTGAGTTGGCAGCAGATGGTCAATTCAATGTGGTTGGCGTTGGCCAGACTGCATCCAAAGGATTAAAGAAGGGTGTCGTGGTCAATATTGAGGCGACTGTTCAGTCTATTCAGAAAGCACTGGAAGAGGCTGAAGTGATGGCTGATCGTCAGATTGCCCAAGTATTTACTGGCATTGCTGGTAATCATATTGTGAGCTTTAACTCTAGCGGTATGGTTGCTATTCGGGATAAAGAAGTCAGTGCTGGCGACGTAGAGCGCGTATTGGAGACTGCCAAGGCAATCAACATTCCGACTGACCAACAAATTTTGCACATCCTTGTTCAGGAATTCATTATTGATGGACAAGAAGATGTGCGTGAGCCCATTGGTATGAGTGGTTTACGTCTTGAGGTAAAAGTGCATATCGTTACCGGCGCTGTGAGCGCCGCACAAAATATTGTGAAGTGCGTACGCCGTTGCGGCCTTGAGGTAAATGATTTGATTTTGCAGCCATTGGCGTCTAGCTTGGCGGTCTTAACTGAAGATGAAAAAGAGCTTGGTGTTGTATTGGTCGATATCGGTGGCGGAACAACCGACATTGCCATTTATTGCCAAGGATCTATTCGTCATACAGCAGTGATCCCCATTGCTGGCGATCAAATCACTAATGACATCGCTATGGCATTGCGTACCCCAACCATTGATGCGGAAGATTTGAAAATTCAATACGGCATTGCGCGCCAAGATATGGCTGACCCTACTGCCATGATCGATGTGCCTGGCGTTGGCGACCGTGAGCCACGCCCAATGTCCAAACAGGCTTTATCAGCAGTGATCGAGCCGCGTGTTGAAGAGTTGTTTACGTTAGTCAGAGGCGTGGTTCGGGACTCCGGATATGAAGACATGGTTTCTTCAGGAATCGTCTTAACGGGTGGTACAGCCTTGATGCCTGGAATGGTTGAGCTTGCAGAGCAAGTATTTTTACGCCCTGCGCGCATCGGTACCCCAGAGTATCGCGGCCATCTGCATGAAGTATTACGCAGCCCAAGATTTTCAACCAGCATTGGCTTGTTGATGGAAGGTCAAGCGCAGTTATTGCGCGGTCGTCGTGTGTCTCAATCTGGTCCTTTCCAGGGTGTGATGTCACGTATGAAGGAATGGTTTGCAGGAAATTTTTAAGTTTTTTTCGTCGTCGTCAACGTAGTTCGTTTTTTACCTAGGAGGGTATATGGAATTTGAAATGTTAGATCAAGAAACAGCCGGGAAAACCATCATTAAAGTGGTTGGAGTCGGTGGCGCTGGTGGCAATGCTGTCCAGCATATGATTAAACGCGGTGTAAACGGCGTAGAGTTTATTTGCATGAACACCGATGCTGGCGCTTTACAGCGTTCTGAGGCATCTGTGAATTTGCAACTAGGCTCTAGCGGGCTGGGAGCTGGCGCTAAGCCAGAAATCGGTGCGGCCGCTGCGGAAGAAGCGCGTGCACGTATTGCGGATACTTTGCAAGGCGCGCATATGGTGTTCATTACTGCTGGTATGGGTGGTGGCACTGGAACTGGTGCAGCTCCAATCGTTGCCCAAGTTGCCAAAGAAATGGGCATCTTGACAGTTGGCGTTATCAGTAAGCCATTTGATTTCGAGGGCGTGAAGCGCTTGAAGGTTGCTGAAAATGGCGCCGCTGAATTAGAGAGTTATGTTGACTCGCTCATCGTTGTTCTCAATGAAAAACTATTTGAAGTGATGGGTGAAGATGCTGAGTTTGATAAAGCTTTTGCTTGTGCTGATGATGTTTTGCACAATGCAGTTTCTGGCATTGCAGAAATCATTAATGTTCAAGGCTTGATCAACGTCGACTTTGAAGATGTGAAGACAGTCATGGGCGAACAAGGTAAAGCCATGATGGGAACGGCAACTGTTTCTGGCATGGATCGTGCGCGCTTAGCAGCTGAAGCTGCAGTTGCCTCCCCATTGCTTGAAGGTGTTGATCTTTCTGGCGCCCGTGGCGTGTTGGTAAACATTACCGCAAGCCGCTCGTTGAAATTGTCAGAAACCCGCGAAGTGATGGCTGCAATCCGTGGTTATGCTGCTGATGATGCGACTGTGATCTTTGGTACTGTGTATGACGACAGTTTGGGCGATGCTTTACGCGTAACCGTGGTTGCTACTGGTTTGAATAACCCACAGGCTCGTCAGAATAGCCAGCCAGAAGTAGTTTGGAGACAAGCAACGGGTACTCATGATGCAATGCCAACGATGGCTGACCTCAATAGCTTTGCTCCAGCAAGCCCATCTGCTGCGATGAGTAAAGCTGGCTTGGACTCAGCATTAAGCGCCAGCGCAGGCATGGCCTTGACTGGTTCTGGCGGTATGCCTTCAGTGGCAGCTCAGCCAGCTCCAAGCGGTGTTGATTACAGCCAATATGACTTGCCAAGAGTATTCCGTAGTTCGCGTGAGGCTACACCTGCCCCTACATTAGGCGCAGATAGCTCTCCACAGGCAAAGACCATGCTGGACAAAGGGGCTGATTATTACGAGATTCCAGCCTTTTTACGTAAACAAGCAGATTAATAAACTGCTCAATACAATAGATAGTTGCGAAATGCCAGCGCGGCGCCCCTCCGGACGACGAATCCCGCGCTAGCGTTGGCATACTTACTAACAACTATTTCATTGGAGATCCCATGATTGCAGTCGGACAAAAATTACCAAACGCTACTCTCTACGAGTTTTATGACGAAGCGACTGAGGGTTGCGCTATCGGACCAAATGCTTTTGAAGTTGAAAAAGAAACTGCCGGTAAAAAAATTGTGATCTTTGCATTGCCTGGTGCATTTACACCTACTTGTTCTGCAAAGCATGTTCCTGGTTACGTTGAGCACTTCGATGCTATTAAAGCCAAAGGTGTTGATGAAATTTGGTGCATCTCTGTAAATGACCCGTTTGTTATGGGTGCTTGGGGCCGTGATCTAAAGGTAGGCAAGAAGATCCGCATGTTGGGCGACGGTAGTGCTGAGTTCACAAAGAAGATGGGTATTGAACTTGATTTAACTGCGCGTGGCTTGGGCGTTCGTTCAGACCGCTATGCCATGATTGTTGAAGATGGTGTAGTAAAAACTTTAGACCGTGAAGCTCCAGGTAAGTTTGAAGTGAGTGATGCTGCTTCTATATTGAAAAAGCTGTAATTACTCTCCTGAATTTATAAACTGATGATGAAGCAACGCACAATCGCTACTCCGGTGAAAACCGTGGGGATTGGCTTGCACTCAGGGCGCAAGGTAACGATATCGATTAAGCCTGCGCCAGTAAATTCAGGAGTTCAGTTTGTGCGAGTTGATACTCCAGAGCAATCGGTCGTTCCGGCCACTGCTCTGGCTGTATGCGATACCCGCTTGGCATCCGTAATACAAAAAGATGGCGTGCGCATATCAACGGTTGAGCATTTGCTCTCAGCGTGTGCAGGCTTGGGCTTGGATAATTTGTTGATTGAGTTGGATGGTGAAGAAGTTCCCATCATGGATGGAAGCGCCGCTTCATTCTTATTTTTAATTGAGTCTGCTGGCATTGCAGAACAAAATGCACCGCGTCAATTTGTTGTGATTAAAAAACCGATCGAGGTTCGTGAGGGCGATAAGCTTGCGCGTCTCGAACCATTCTTCGGATTTAAGTTGGATTTCACAATCGACTTTAAGCATCCAGCAGTAGATAAAACGGGCCAACGTTTTGTTGTGGATTTTGCTGAGCATGCCTATCGCAGTGAAATTGGGCGCGCCCGCACTTTTGGTTTTGCTCATGAAGTTGAGGCTTTGCGAGAGATGGGTTTAGCGCGAGGCGGTAGTTTGGATAACGCCATTGTGTTGGATGAGCACCGTATCTTAAACAACGAAGAACTGCGCTACGAAGATGAGTTTGTGCGTCATAAAATCCTAGATGCGATTGGTGATCTCTACTTAGTTGGGCATCCCATTGTTGGCGCGTATGTGGCTGTGAAATCAGGCCATGCCTTAAATAATGCGCTCTTACGTAAGCTCCTGGAAGATCCAAGTGCCTACGAAATCAGCTCTTTTTCTGAAAATAAAGCTCCGCAGGCTTATTCCCAAGAAAGTCAGCCCCTCTTTTTCTAAAGGGTTTCTTTCTTATTGTTTGGGTTTGCTTTGAAGTAGTCGTTCGACCGCTTTGCGTAAGTCTGAGTCAGGCGCCAATTTATCTAGCAGACCTTCCCAAGAACTTCTTGCGGCTTGATTAAAGCCACGTGGCCTACTATTTTTATCGGCATCCCTAGGCTTCACTTCCCAAGCGGGGGTGGCGGGCTTTAAGCGAACCTTGATGGCACTGCAAGCATAACCTTTTTTAGCTAACTCATTGATTAAGCTAGGTAAAACTTGCTGAAGACGGCTGGCAATGCTGGCACTGCTCACTAGCAAAAAGAGCTCATTTTGGCCATTGGTACGCCACCCAGCTTCAATTTTAGATGCCAGATGCCCAAGCTCAAGCTCGATTAATGCAAGGTTAAGGCTGGCCTTGAGTTTGGCTAGATCTTCTGTCTTGGCAAGGATCCCCCCAAGACCGTCTGAGTCTCGTAGGTAATCGAGCCATTCATGGGCTACCTTGTTACGGGAGGGCTTAGGGGCAAAGTTCATAAAAAAAGAGGGTGCGGGTGATAAACTCAAGGACTACATTTTCTTCAATATCCCATGGTAATCGGTCTTCTTAAAACCCTGGTCGGCAGTCGTAACGACCGCCTCTTAAAACAGTATCGCAAAGTCGTTGCTAAGGTTAATGCTTTCGAAGCTAACCTGCAGACTTTGGATGATGCCGCCCTTCAAGCGAAAACCGCTGAATTCAAGTTACGCTTGGGTGCTGGCGAAGCGCTGGATGACATTGCGCCTGAAGCTTTTGCGGTCGTGCGCGAGGCTAGTACACGAGCGATGAAGATGCGTCATTTTGATGCGCAGATTATGGGTGCTCTTGCTCTTCACCAAGGCAAGATTGCAGAAATGGGAACTGGCGAAGGTAAAACGTTGACCGCTACGCTCCCAGTCTATTTAAATGCTTTAACAGGTAAGGGCGTTCACGTTGTCACCGTAAACGATTACTTGGCTCAGCGCGATGCTGAGTGGATGTCCAAGCTTTATAACTTCTTGGGCATGAAGGTTGGCGTCAATCTCTCTCAGATGGATCACACAACCAAGCAAGCCGCTTATGCTGCTGACATCACCTACGGCACCAATAACGAATTTGGTTTTGACTACCTGCGCGACAACATGGTGCAGGATTTAGATCAGCGCGTTCAGCGTGGTTTAGCTTATGCCATCGTTGACGAGGTCGACTCAATTCTGATTGATGAAGCGCGTACGCCACTCATTATTTCTGGGCAGGCTGAAGATCACACCGATCTTTATATCAAGATCAATGCATTGCCATCCTACTTAGAGCTACAAATTGGCGAAGAGAAGGCCGATGGTACTGGTGTGATAAAAGCTGGCGACTATTGGGTCGATGAAAAATCACAGCAGGTGTACTTGACTGAGCAAGGTCACGATAAAGCCGAGACGATATTAGTGCAGTTGGGCGCCTTAAATGATGGCGACTCTTTATATGCACCACAAAATATTACTTTGATGCATCACGTGTATGCAGCTTTACGTGCACATTCCTTGTATCACCGCGATCAACAGTATGTCGTTCAAAATAAAGAAGTCATTATTGTTGATGAGTTCACAGGGCGACTCATGCAAGGTCGTCGCTGGTCAGATGGTTTGCATCAAGCAGTTGAAGCTAAAGAAGGTGTGCCGATTCAGAATGAGAATCAAACCTTAGCAACCATTACTTTCCAGAATTATTTCCGCATGTACGGCAAGCTGTCTGGTATGACTGGTACTGCTGATACTGAGGCTTACGAGTTCAAGGAAATTTATAACCTTGAGACGGTAGTGATTCCTCCAAACCGTCTGAGCCAAAGAAAAGACAAGCAAGATCAGATCTATAAGTCTTCGCGCGAGCGTTATGACGCTGTGATTAAAGATATTGAAGATTGCTATCAACGTGGTCAACCAGTGTTGGTTGGCACCACCTCGATTGAAAATTCAGAGTTGATTTCTGGCTTGCTAGATAAGCGTACATTGCCGCATCAGGTATTAAATGCAAAACAACATGAACGCGAAGCAGAAATCATTGCTCAAGCGGGTCGACCAAAGATGATTACGATTGCCACCAATATGGCTGGCCGTGGAACAGACATCGTATTGGGCGGAAACGTTGTCAAGCAGTCTTCTTTGCTTGAGGCTGATGAAGCAATTTCAGCTACAGATAAGGCCGACAAGATTAAAACTTTGCAGGACGAGTGGCAGGGTCTGCACGATCAAGTGTTAGCGGCTGGCGGTCTACATATTATTGGTACTGAGCGCCACGAGAGTCGCCGTATCGATAATCAATTAAGAGGTCGTTCCGGTCGTCAAGGCGATCCAGGCTCCTCCCGTTTTTATCTTTCTTTAGATGATCCACTACTGCGTATTTTTGCCGGCGATCGTTTGCGTGCTGTGATGGAACGTTTGAAGATGCCAGATGGTGAGCCGATCGAAGCAGGCATGGTGACGCGATCCATTGAGTCTGCGCAGCGCAAGGTCGAAGGCCGTAACTTTGATATTCGTAAGCAGTTGTTGGAGTATGACGACGTAGCGAATGATCAACGCAAAGAAACGTACCGCTTAAGAAATGAAGTATTAGAGAGCAAAGATGTTGGCGATTTGATTGCCAACTTGCGTGAAGATGTTCTGCGCACAATTTGTTCGCTTTATGTTCCTCTGGAATCCATGGAAGAGCAGTGGGATTTAGTCGGTTTAGAAAATGCGCTTGCAAGTGATTGGGGTCTGACAGTTGATCTCAAAAATTGGGTCGAAGCCGCTGCATCAGTAGAGGATTCAGAAATCGTAGAACGTGTTCTGCAGGCCGCAAAAGAGGCTTACGACGCTAAGGTTGAACTTTCTGGACGCGAGTCTTTTGCTGGGTTTGAGCGCTCTGTGCTTTTGTATAGCTTAGATAGTCATTGGCGTGAACATTTGGCGGCATTGGATCATTTACGTCAAGGTATCCATTTGCGTGGTTATGCTCAGAAAGATCCAAAACAAGAATATCGCCGTGAAGCATTTGAGCTATATGGTGAGTTATTGAATGTGATTAAGAATGATGTTGTGAAAAGCATTATGACTGTCCAGATTCGTAGTGCTAGTGAACTGGATGAAGCCGCTGAGGCTATGAATGAAGATTTGGCCAAGATTTCGGATGTTCAATATCAACACGCTGATCCTGATAAAGAGGTAGCTGGCTCAACCGGTGATCGTGGTGCAGCCATTGACATTACGCCTGCGCCAGTTCGAGCTGGACCAAAGGTTGGCCGTAACGATCCATGTACTTGCGGTAGCGGTAAGAAATATAAGAACTGCTGCGGTGCATTAGCCTAAATTTGTTGAAGGCAGACTGAGGGAGAGGGGGCTATTTAGCCCCTTTTTTTATCAGAAAATAATAGATTTAAGGGCTTTCCCTAGCTATCTAGTCGTGTCTTTATCACCGAAGATGTTTGCTTATGTGCAAAGCATTGCACTTATACGCAAAAGGAATCGGCATGCAAAAGTCCCTGCACATCAACGCAGATAAATGTACTGGCTGTCTTCAGTGTGAAATGGCCTGTAGTTATGAACACTACGGTGTCTTCAATACTGCAAAATCACGTATTAAGGTCTTTGAATTTCACGATACGGGCAAAAAGGTTCCGTACACCTGTACCCAGTGTTCCGACGCCTGGTGTTTACAGGCCTGCCCTGTAGATGCGATTGCTCTAGATCTCATTACTGGCGCAAAAGTAGTCTCCGAAGATACTTGTGTTGGCTGCAAGGTCTGCACTATCTCCTGTCCTTTCGGCACCATTAACTATGTACAAGAGACCGGTAAGGTTCAGAAATGTGACCTTTGTGGTGGAGACCCAGCTTGTGCAACCGCCTGCCCAACCCAAGCGATTACTTATGTTGATGCTGATTGGACTGGTTTAGACAAGATGCGTGAATGGGCCGATAAGCTCGGCAACCAAAATAACGCTAACTAATAGAAGATCATAGGAAAAATATCATGTCATGGGCCGGAAAATTACTTCGCGTTAACTTAAGTGCAGGCACTTGTAAATCAGAGCCACTCAATATGAAATGGGCTAAGGAGTATTTGGGCTCTCGAGGTTTAGCTTCAAAGTATTTGGTCGAAGAATTGGATCCAAAGGTGGATCCGCTTTCTCCAGAAAATAAAATTATTTGGGCAACTGGCCCTTTAACGGGAACAATGGCCTCTACTGGTGGTCGCTATACAGTCGTAACTAAAGGCCCTCTCACTGGTGCAATTGCTTGCTCAAACTCTGGTGGTTACTGGGGTGCAGAGTTAAAGATGGCGGGTTGGGATATGGTGATCTTTGAAGGTAAGTCACCCAAGCCCGTGTATTTATTGATTGAGAATGACAAAGCAGAGTTGATCGATGCTTCTGAGCTTTGGGGTAAAACCGTCTGGGAAACTGAGCCTGCAATTAAGACAAAACATCAGGATCCTCAGATTCGGGTCTCCTGTATCGGACGCGCTGGTGAAAACCAAGTCCTTTACGCTGCCGTGGTGAATGATTTACATCGCGCTGCTGGTCGCTCTGGTGTAGGCGCTGTCATGGGAAGCAAGAATCTCAAAGCAATTGCTGTGAGGGGGACCAAGGGTGTTGGTAATCTAAAAGATCCCAAAGCTTTTATGGCGGCAACTGCTGCGGCAAAAGCTGTTTTATCTGGCAATGCGGTGACAGGCCAAGGCCTGCCAACCTATGGCACCCAAGTCTTGATGAATGTAATCAATGAGGTCGGCGGCTTGCCAACTAGAAATCACCGTGACGTTCAGTTTGATGGAGCTAAGGATATTTCTGCTGAAGCCATGGCAACCCCTAGGCATAGTGATGGCAAGGCGCAATTGGTAACGAATCAAGCATGCTTTGCATGCACTATTGCCTGCGGTCGTATTTCTAAGATAGATGAAACCCACTTTACTGTTGAGAACAAGCCGCAATATTTTGGCGCATCAGGTGGTTTGGAATATGAGGCTGCATGGGCTCTCGGGGCTGCGAATGGCGTGAATGATTTAGAGGCATTGCAATACGCCAATATGCTGTGTAACGAAGATGGCTTCGATCCAATTACTTTTGGAGCGACCATTGGGGCGGTGATGGAGCTTTATGAAATGGGGATTTTGAAAAAGGAGCAGCTCGGTATTGAAGCTCCTTTTGGTTCTGCAAAAGCCCTCTGCTATTTTGCGGAAATTACTGCAAATGGGACAGGTTTTGGTAAAGAACTTGGGATGGGGTCTGCCCGCTTAACAAAGCATTATGGTCAGCCAGATTTATCTATGAGTGTGAAGGGTCAGGAGTTCCCGGCGTATGACGGACGTGTAATTCAAGGTATTGGTTTGGCTTATGCGACATCAAATCGTGGTGCATGTCATTTACGTGGCTATACGATTGCCTCTGAAGTTTTGGGTATTCCAGTGAAAACAGAGCCTTCTGAGACTGCTGGCAAACCAGAGTTGGTCAAAGCATTTCAAGATGCAACAGCTGCTTTTGACTCAGCAGGTATTTGCATTTTCACGAGCTTTGCCTGGACCTTGGCTGATGTAGCGCCTCAATTACAGGCAGCTTGCGGTGACGAGTTCACCGTTGAAAATCTCACCTTAATTGGTGAGCGCATCTGGAATATGGAACGCGACTTTAATAATCGCGCAGGCTTTACCCATAAAGATGACAAGCTTCCAAAACGCTTAATGACTGAGGCTGCTAAGACCGGTCCAGGAAAAGGCTCTGTGAGTGGGTTGGACAAAATGCTGCCTGAGTATTACAAGATTCGCGGTTGGGATCCTGAGGGTCGCCCAAGTGCCGATACTTTAAAACGTCTAGGTCTTTGAGCGCTTGCTGATGAAGCATGTCATTTTGGGCAACGGCCCAGCGGGGGTGATTGCTGCGGAAACAATTCGTAAGCGTTCACCTGAAGCTGAAATCGTGATGATTGGCTCAGAGGATGCACCTCCGTATTCTCGGATGGCCATTCCTTACTTGTTGATGGGTAATATTCAAGAGAATGGTACTTATCTTCGTAAAGACCCGAAGCATTTTGCTAAGTTAAAAATTATCCAGTTGCACGCTACAGTAAAAGCAGTTGATTGCAAAGCTAAGCAGTTGATTTTTGAGTGTAAGGAAAATAAGCCACTTGCCTTTGATAAGTTGCTGATCGCTACAGGGTCGGTGCCAGTTCAGCCGCCAGTTCCTGGAATCGATTTGCCCGGAGTGCATCCGTGTTGGACGCTAGAGGATGCTCGTGCTATTACTAAACTAGCCAAGCCTGGCTCGAGAGTATTGCAAATGGGTGCAGGCTTTATTGGTTGCATCATCTTAGAGGCCTTGGCTAGCCGCAAGGTTGAACTGACTGTTGTGGAGATGGGCAACCGTATGGTGCCCCGCATGATGACCGAAGTTGCCGGTGGCATGATTAAGCAATGGGTTCAGTCAAAAGGTGTTGAAGTTTTTACTGATACTCGGGTTCAAGAAATTTCCCAATCAGGATCCGTCCTGAAGGTTCAGTTGTCGAATGGCAAAACCTTAGAAGTGGACTTAGTGATTTCTGCTACTGGCGTTAGGCCAAACATTGGATATTTGAATAATTCTGGATTAAAAATAGATACTGGAATTTTGGTAAATGAATACATGCAGACCTCTCATCCCGACATCTATGCTGCAGGTGATGTGACTGAGAGCATTGATTTTTCGACTGGGCATCGCATTGTGAATGCTATTCAACCAAACGCCGCTGAGCAAGCCAGAATCGCTGGAATTTCCATGACTGGCGGCGATGCTCAGAGTGTTGGAGCTATGCAGATCAACGTCCTGGATACTCTTGGTCTAATCTCCTCATCCTTTGGATTGTGGTCGGGAGCCAAGGGGGGTGATCATGTAGAGATCATTGACCCTCAGCGTTATAAATATTTTCGCCTAGAGTTTTTAGGGGATGTCTTGGTCGGTGCCACTACAGTTGGTAGTACTGAGCACATTGGCGTTCTGCGAGGTTTAATTCAGTCTAAAACTGCTTTAGGTGAGTGGAAGGCGCATTTGCTCAAGGATCCTACTCAAGCCATGGAAGCTTATTTGGCTAAGGCTCAAGCACAATCTGCCTGGATGAATTAAGCTTTAGTGATGCAAGTTACCCTGAAGTTATTTGCCAGTTTGGCAAGCTATCTGCCGCCCACTAAAAAAAATGGCATTGAGGCTGATCTTTCTCTCCCAGAGGGAAGTACGATCGGCGACATTATTGAGCTCTATAAGATCCCCAAGCAGTCTGCCCATTTAGTGATGGTGAATGGGGTCTATGTGCAACCAGAGCACCGTCTCTCGTATGTTCTAAAAGAAAGCGATGCTTTAGCCATTTGCCCCCCAGTTGCTGGCGGGTAGGGCGCTTTTAGTTCTACATGCATGAAATTCAAAGAGAGATGGGTTGCACAGTGGCCGATTTGGTTCGATGGCTGCCACAAGCGCTAAATGACTTGTATTCTCAAACAAGCCTGATGATCGATGGGGAAGATTTGTTAATTGCTAGTAATCCTGTTCTGCAAATATCGGGCATTACTCGACCAGAACGCAAAATTGCTTTATTAAACATCCCTGTTTTGGACCTCAAACTGAGCTTTGGCTCTTCTTTCCCCCAAGAGAGGCTTGTAGATGTCTTGAGGCGATTTGATCTTTATACTCGTAGGGGTGGTGGTTAAACGCCTTTGTATTCAAGATTAATTGTTAATGATTGCCTCCTGATGACCGTGAACTTACCCCTCCCCCAAAAAGACCAACTCAAGCCTGTGAAGGGTTTTCAGATGGGTATTGCGCAGGCCGGCATTAAGAAGGCTAATCGTAAAGATTTATTGGTGATGACTTTAGCGCCCGGATCTCAAGTGGCCGGTGTATTTACGCTCAATCGATTCTGTGCAGCCCCAGTTCAGGTTTGCCGCGAACACTTGGCACAAGATGGACGCAATGGAGAAATCCGTGCGCTGGTGGTCAATACCGGTAATGCCAATGCAGGGACAGGTGAAGAAGGTATGAAGCATGCCTTGGAGACGTGTGACGCCCTAGCTAAGGATCTCAAACTTCATCCTGCTCAGATTCTGCCATTCTCTACGGGTGTCATTCTGGAGCCTTTGCCAATTGGAAAAATTATTTCTGCGCTTCCAGCTGCTGTCGCTAATTTAGGTGAAGACCATTGGTTTGATGCGGCGAAAGCCATCATGACCACGGATACGCAACCCAAGGCAACATCGGTAACGGTGCAGACTCCAGCGGGTCCAGTTGTCATTACGGGGATCTGCAAGGGCGCTGGCATGATTCATCCAAACATGGCTACTATGCTTGGTTTTATTGCTACTGACGCTGGTTTTGCACCTGGCTTGTTGGGTAATCTCACCCGTGAAATTGCTGACTTGTCATTTAATGCCATCACGATTGATGGCGATACTTCAACCAACGACTCATTCATCATCATGGCGACTGGGCAGTCAGCAGTACAGATTGCCTCGATTACCGACCCTAGTTATGGGGTGGTTCGTGACGCACTCATTGCATTGGCCCGAAAGCTGGCGCAAATGATTGTGCGCGATGGTGAGGGCGCTACTAAATTTATGACCATTGAAGTACTTGGAGGCAAGACTCCTGAAGAATGCCGCTTGGTAGCGAAAGCAGTGGCGCATTCGCCTTTGGTTAAGACGGCTTTCTTTGCTAGCGATCCTAATTTAGGTCGCATCTTGGCGGCAATTGGTTATGCGGGTATCGTCGATCTGGATGTTAGTCGAGTGCAGATGTGGCTTGGGGATGTTTGGGTTGCTAAGGATGGCGGCCGCAATCCTAGTTACCAGGAGGCCGATGGCCAACGGGTGATGAAAGAAGCAGAAATTACCGTCAAGATCGATTTAGGTCGTGGTTCAGCATCTCAAACTATGTGGACTTGCGACCTATCCCATGAGTATGTTTCTATTAATGCCGATTACCGCTCATAAGAACGCAGAGCAAAACACAAAAACAAATGAACGAAAAATTAGAAAACTTATTAAGTCATCTCGAGACTTTTTTACCAAAACTACTAACAGCAGAGCAGTGGAAATCTTCTACTGCCTTTAGATGGCGCCGCCGCGATAGTATCTTTGGCAGCATCGGATTCTTGCAACCTGTTAAGCATATATCCGATATTACTTTCGAAGATCTGCAGAATATTGATCGCCAACGCGATGCCATTCGTGACAATACTAAAAACTTCATCCTCAAAAAACCAGCCAATAATATTTTGCTAACTGGTGCCAGGGGCACAGGAAAGTCTTCTTTAATTAAGGCAAGTTTGCATGAGTTTGCTTCTCAGGGTCTGCGCTTGGTTGAGGTAGAAAAAGAGCATTTGGCTGATTTAGCTGACATTACTGAAATCTTGGCAGATCGCCCAGAACGCTTCATCATCTTTTGTGATGACCTCTCATTTGAGGACGGTGAGTCTGGCTATAAGGCTATGAAATCCGCCTTGGACGGATCGGTTTCTGCTCAAGTCGACAACGTGTTGATTTATGCAACCTCTAATCGCCGCCATCTATTGCCTGAATATATGAAGGATAACGAAGCATATGTGCATGGCGATGATGGCGAGATCCATCCAGGTGAAGTCGTAGAGGAAAAAATCTCTCTTTCTGAGCGCTTTGGTTTGTGGCTATCTTTTTATCCACCAAAACAAGATGAGTACCTCGGGATTGTTGGCCACTGGTTGCGTCACTTTGGATTGAGTGATGCTCAAGTGGAGGCTGCTCGTGCAGAAGCCTTAGTTTGGGCATTGGAGCGTGGCTCACGTTCAGGTCGTGTGGCTTGGCAATTTGCTAAGCACTGGGCTGGTTCACATGCCTAGACCAACCCCCAATGAATGAAAACAATCGCCCGGTTACAGAAGTAGCCGCAGGTATCTTGCTAGATTCAGGGGGCCGCTATCTGCTAGGCCAGAGGCCAGAGGGCAAGCCTTATGCTGGTTACTGGGAAGTCCCCGGAGGCAAGATTGAGCAGGGTGAATCTGTATTTGAAGCGCTCAAGCGTGAGCTACATGAAGAGCTTGGGATTGAGATTGCATCGAGCGAAGAGTTGACTGTCCTTGAACACGATTACCCACATGCTTATGTCAGACTTCATGTCAGCATCATTCGCGATTGGCTGGGGACACCTCAGGGTTGCGAGGGCCAGCAATTATCTTGGCAGGCGATTTCCGCAAAAGGCCCAACAGTAGGACCACTATTGCCTGCGGCCCTGCCAATGCTAGAGAAATTAAAAGAGTTTTTAGTTTAGAGCTGACAGAGTGTCAGTCTAAAAGGCACATCAACGTTTATCAGTTGTGCCTTTTTATCGCGATCTGCTTTTAAGAAACGAATCGATAGCAAATATTTATTTGCACTGATTTCGGAGTAGATGGAATCATCCTCAACTGCAATGCGCATCAGTTGGTAAACCTTGCCTGATGGGGCTTGCTGAAATGATCCTTGATGCGCAACCACTTCCTTAGCTTCGCCTGACTGACGCAGTAGCTTCAGAAATACTTGACATGCTTCATGCCATGGCAAAAGTGGTGTGACAAAATTTTCCAATAACTCACGACGTTGACTTGTCGGACTATTTTTCCAAGCGTGGTAGCTAGGCAAATCAATTGGACTGGTTCCGCCTGGAATATTTAAACGCGTACGAATCGCATTGAGCCATTCGCTTTCAGAGATGACAGCATTAGGTCTGCCGACTGACTGATTAATCTTGACAGATGCAGAATCAATTTCTGCAAGCGTTTGAGAAAGCGCCTCTTGATCCACTTTTTGCGAGGACTTTAAACCATTGAGCGTATATTTTTGACGCTCAAATTCTTTTAGTAAAAGAGATTTGATATCACCACGTGACCCGATGTCGCCTAAGTCAAATAATGTAGCGACAGCGTTGTGGTGTAGCTCTGGGTCATCAGACCTCAAAAAGTGATTAAAACGGGCGAATAAATACTCCAGCCGAAGCATGCTTCGAACTAATTCATTGAAGGGGTATTCGTATACGATCACAAGCCCATATTCTATGACGAAGTGGATTGATCCGTCTTAAATCCCATCATTTTTTGGTGCAAATCCTGTATCTGCGAATTTAATTCTGCAAAGCCCCCTGCGTTATGAAGAATCGAGTCTGCTTGAGATAGGCGCTCATCTCTGCTTGCTTGAGCTTTAAGGATTTTTTCGACCTCCTCCAGGGTGAGCTTGTTGCGCTCCATAACCCTTTTGATTTGGGTTTTTTCAGGGCAGTCCACAACTGCAATATGGTTAAGAAGGCCATGCCAATTACCCGACTCCACGAGAAGCGGAATGACAAACACCAGGTAGGGCTTTCCAGCTTTGCTTAATTCAAGCCCTTGCCGAATAGTTTCTTGCCGAATAAGGGGGTGGGTAATGAGCTCCAATGCCCTTCTTGCTTCTGGCTGCTCAAATACTAGGGAGCGCATTTTTCCTCGATCCAGAGCTCCTGAGGGGTCGAGAAATTCAGCCCCAAACTGCTCTCGGATGAAGGGAATGGCTGTTCCGCCAGGGGCAGTGATTTGATGGGCAATGAGATCGGTATCGATTACTCCAGCTCCCAATTGCCCCAATAAATCGCTTACCGCGGTTTTGCCAGAACCGATTCCGCCAGTAAGGCCGAGCAAGGGAATGCGTCCCTTCAGGGCGGTTAAATCAGATTGATCGGTAGGATTCTGGTGAGGAGTTGAGGCCATAACAATTGAATGATGCCAGCAATAGCAAGAAATGGTCCAAAAGGAAAAGCGTGACCATAGCCACGCTGATTCCATTTAAGCCAGACTATTCCGCCAATGAGTCCTGAGACTGAGGCTATCAGCAAAATGCCTGGCAAAGAACTCCAGCCTAGCCAGGCCCCGAGAGCGGCGAGTAGTTTGGCATCTCCCATCCCAATGCCGTCTTGTTTTTTGATGAGGCGATATACATAGTTTGGGAGCCAAAGGAAGGCATATCCCAGGCCAGCCCCGATCAACGCAGACTGGGCATTTGTAAAGCCCCAGCTTGTAAATACACTCAGACCAAGACCAGCAATGATGAGGGGCAAGGTAATGCTATTGGGCAAGCGAAAGGTCCGGAAATCAACATAGGCTAAATACAGCAATACCCCAATCAGTATTACTTGTAAGTAGTTTGATTCAACAGAAAGCATTAGACAATTTGCCCGAGATTAAAAATTGGTAGATAGAGAATGATGACTAATCCTCCAATGATGGCGCCAACCAAAATGATTAGCAAGGGCTCGAGACTTTGGCTGAGGGTGTTGAGTTGATTGCTAAGCTGAGCACCCAGAATATCCGCGCGTTTATTGAGCATTTCTGGGAGCGAGCCACTTTCTGCACCAATGCGTAGTAACTGCAATGTTTCTACATCGCACAAGGCTCCAGTTGGATCTGCTTTTTTGAGTGACTCACCCAGTGGCCAACCTCGGGTGAGGTGCTTAAAGACCTCAGCGCTAAAGTCATGACTGAGCCAGTGATTGGAAGATTGTGCTGTGATGCGTAATGCATCTGGAAGCGGTAATCCGGAGGATAGTAAATGCCCAAGAGTTCTGCACCAATGCGTCAGTGTGGCAAGTCTAAATAAATTCCCCAATACCGGAATGCAAAGCGTCATGCGATCACAGCCTTTTTGTAGGCGCGGGGACTTTAACCAAGCGGCAATAAATATCCCAAGCAACACTGTCATCCCAATAAGGAGCTCTATATAAAAATGTTCGATCAGGGTGGAGACTGCTATTAATGCACGCGTAGGCGCAGGTAGCTCAGCCTGAAAATGCCCAAAGACATCTTTAAAGACAGGGACAACCCAGACCATCATCACAATCACGAGACCAAAAGAGGTGGAAAGGGTAATGATGGGATAGCTGAGCGCTTGCTGTATTTTTCGGCGTAGTTCAATCTGCTCAGTAAGTTGTTGGCTAATGGTTTTAAGGGCTAAAGACAAATCACCAGATCGTTCGCTAACGCGAATAAGGTTAATAAACTCCATGGAAAATTGACCGCCTTGCTCTCTTAGGCAATGGGAGAGGCTATATCCTTTTTTGAGAAGGCTGTGAATGCGCATTAGCCAGCCGAGCCAAGGCTTCGGAGCGGATTGATAAAGTAGTTCAATAGCATTTAAAAGCGGCAAGCCAGCATGAAGTAAAGCCAACAGATGCTGAGCAAAATGTAGTTGCTCTTGTTTGGTCAATCTCTTCTGGAGCAGGGGATGATCTCTTAATGCCATGTGCCAATCTCAGATAAAAGAGAAGCCTCGTTGATGAGTCCAGATTTGACATGACGCATGCCAGCTTCATACATATCTAGATACTTGATATTTTTGTCTGCCAGCAATGTGGTGTTGAGTATTTCATGTACACCTATTCGGCCCAAGCAACCAGATCCCTTGCAGGCCTTACAAGTCGTCTGATCAGACTCATGGAGGCAGTGTTGGCAGAGGGTGCGAATTAATCGTTGGGAGCTCACGCAACGCAAGCAAGAGTCAATCGACTCCTGATCGATTCCCAGGCTTTTGAGACGGGACAATGCGCCTCTAGCATTGCGGGTATGCAAGGTACTGAGCACCAAGTGACCAGTTTGCGCGGCCTGGATAGCAAGCTGCGCTGTTGCTGCATCTCGAATCTCACCGATCATGATGACATCTGGATCCTGTCTGAGTAGGGCGCGAATGATGCTTGCAAAATCTAGTCCAGCGCGGGGGTGATAAGCCACTTGGTTAACACCAGGAAGGCGAATTTCAATGGGGTCTTCAATCGAGCAAAGATTGCGGTGAATCAGATTTAATTCTCTTAGGCAGCTATACAGCGTGCGGGTTTTGCCGCTACCCGTCGGGCCTGTTACTAAAATAAGGCCGTTTGATTGCAGAATCGCGCTACGAAAAATTTCTAGCTGTTCTGGTAGTAAGCCGAGCCGATCAAGACTAAGGTTCTCAATGTGACTTGGCAGAATCCGAACTACGGCCTTTTCGCCATATAGCGTTGGCAGTATCGATACACGGCAATCGGTATTGGGCTTACTGAAGTCATGACCAACGCAGAGTCGTCCATCTTGTGGGAGACGTTTTTCGGCAATATCTAAGCGCGCCAATATTTTGATGCGAGTGATTAAGCGCTCGTGAAGATCAATGGGGTGGCGTGATTGAAGCTCTAAGAGCCCATCAACCCGAATGCGTACTAAAGTTTCTTGTGGGCCGGCTTCAATGTGAATATCAGTCGCCCTGGAATGAAGCGCATTAACGGTGATTTCATGCCAGGTGCGAATGATAAGAGAGTCATCTTGATGGGTACTCAATCTTTATCGACGGTAAGTGTTGGTCGATAAAGCTTTACGGTTCTAACGCCTTGATCATCAAACTGCACAATTTCCATCACGATGCCGGCAATACGAATGCTGACATCGTGGTCAGGAATTGCTTCCAGCTTTTCTAGAATTAGCCCATTAAGAGTGCGCGGGCCATCCAAAGGCAGATCTAGATTCAATAGACGATTGAGATCGCGCAAGGAAGAACTGCCGCTGGCAAGATACGTTCCATCCGGCAGCCAGCGGGGGTCATTGGAGAGGTTGGAGAACGAAGTGGTGAATTCACCGATTAATTCTTCAACAATATCTTCAAATGTCACCAGCCCAAGGACTTCGCCATATTCATTCACCACCAAGCTTAGGCGCTGTTGATTATCTTGAAAGAATTGCATCTGTTGCAGGACAGGGGTGCCACTGGGAATGAAGTAAGGCTCGTTTACCAAGAGTTTAAAGTCTTGATGTTTTAGTTGAGCATGGCCCAGTAAAGACAGTGCCTTTTTGACTGACAGAATGCCAATGATGCGTTCGGAATCCCCATCACATACAGGTAACTTGTTGTGATAACAGGTTTCTAGTTGTTGGACTACTTCGTCGATTGGCCTGGAGAGATCGAGAATTTCAATCTTCGATCTTGGTGTCATCACATCATCAACCAAAATATTTTCGAGATTAAATAGATTCAGAAGAATATTACGATGATGGTTTGATACAAAGCGGTTGGACTCGAGTACAAGGCTACGAAGCTCTTCTTTGCTCATGGCTCTATTTTCAGTAGAGGCTTGCAGTCCAGATACCTTCATGAGTCCTGATACAAAGCTATTAATGAACCATAGCAAGGGCTTGAGAATGTAGGTGAGAGGAAGAATGAGCCAGCCAACATTAGAAGCAATTTTCTCTGGGAATGCAGCACCAATGACCTTCGGAGTAATTTCACTAAAAACAATAATCAGCAATGCAACAACTAAGGTTGCGATAGTGAGGACTAAGCCGCTCTCACCAAAAATATGCAGCGCAATCCCAGTGACCAAGATTGGCAGGATGGTATTGATAAGGTTATTAGAAATTAACAATACCGAGAGCAGCGAATCAATTCGCTTTAAGAGTCTTTCTGCTAAAGCTGCTCCTGGGTTGCCTCCATTTGCCATGGCGCGAAGACGGTGGCGATTGGAAGACAGCATGCTGGTTTCGGCCATGGAAAAAAAGCCCGAAAGCGCTAGTAAAAATAAGACGAGAGAGACCTGAGCAATAAAAGGCCAGTCGTCAAAAAAGGTGTCCATCGGTTATGCCTGCAAAGAATATGGAGGATTCAATATAGCAAAGTGCCATTTCAGAGGCTAGCGGTTTTGTCGTTCGCCCTGCTTCTGTAACTCTTATAGTTGTGTAAGAATCATCCTTATGCCCTCGCAAGCAAAGAAATCTCCGTCACAAAATGCCCAATATTGCGTTATTGAGGCCCCTTTTGGGCATTTGGGGATTTTGACTGAGATGGTGGACGGCAGTTTGATGTTGTCTAAGATTGATTATTTATCCTCCAAGACTCGCCTAAGTCTACCCAGCAATCAGTTGGCAAAAGAGGTGGCAAAGCAGTGTGCAAGTTACTTCAAGAACCCCGGGCACCAATTTGACCTTCCCTTAAAGCCTGCTGGCACAGAGCATCAGAAAAAGGTTTGGAGAGCTACTCAAGATATTCCACTTGGCAGCACTGCAACTTACGGTGGGATTGCTAAGAAAATCCACAGTGGCCCCAGAGCAGTTGGTACAGCATGTGGCGCCAACCCCTATCCTTTAATCGCCCCATGCCATCGCGTGGTTTCGGCTCAAGGTATCGGTGGTTATATGAAAGAAGATTCGCCTGGACTGTATCGCCAAATCAAAATTTGGCTTTTAAAACATGAGGGCGTTCTTTAGTCTAGATCTACTGCTTTGCCTTCAGCTTTCTTAAAGGGCTACCCCATAAATAGAAAAAACTTTTAATGAGCCCATTGTTACCGGCGGCTATTTTTGTAAAGCCGTAGAAAAGCCAGACAGTATTTCTGGAAAGCTTGATATCTTCTTGCCGCTCGAAATGGTCTCGTGCAGCAAGCTTATCTAGGGTTAGCACCGCAAGCCCAAATGCCAAGAGGCAAAAACGGCGCATACCTACTTCCTCTTTAGGAATCAGGAGGATGTATGTTAAAGAATCAGATAGTTTTTGATAGGCAATCTGAAGCAGGTCAAGCTGACTCAAGTTAGCTGGCTTCCAAGACACGCCTCTGGCGCGATCCTCGGGAGAGTCTTTCAGGATATTGGTCATTTGCAGTGCTTGACCAAAGGCGATTGCTAGATTCTCATGTCCCTGAATGTTTTTTGAAAATTGGGGAGAGTAGTGGCGAAAGATGCTAGTGAGAAGTTCCCCGACTACTCCAGCGACTACATAGCAGTAGTCTTCAAATTCAGATAAGTCTTTTAAGCCTGCCTCAGTTTGCCGCCCATGAAAACGAGACATCCCTTCGGACATCATGGAAACGCAGCGACTTACTGCCTCTTGATCATGCCTGGAGCAAGTATGCAGAATGCGTAATACGGTTGGGGTATGGGCGATCAAATCCAACTCATCATGATTGGAGTAATTTTTGAGAGCGTCAAGACAGAGCTCTACAAAAGACTCAACTGGGGCTCTTTCAAGCACCACATCCAGAAATAATGCTGATAGATTTTTTTTGGCTTCTGGCGTGAGTTCTGCAGCATCTTCTATGGTGTCCACAATGCGACACAGCAGATACGTGTTACCCACTACCTTTTCAATGATTGGAGGCAGCAGGGGGATAGTGAGTGCAAAGGTGCGAGATACCGAAGATAAGATGGCTTTTTGATAAGCCAAGTCGGTTTGGGAGTTCTCAATTAGCAGATTCACAGGGCAATTATGTCAGACCTCTATGCCCCAAAGCGATTCAAATTCCTTAACTGCCAGAAATGACAAGGTCATATAATTTGAGCAAATTCATGTAGGAGATCTTGGGCGATGTTGATTTGGTTTGTCATCATCTATTGGGTAGTGTCAGTCGGCATTGGCTTGTGGGCTGCATTGCGCGTAAAAAATACTGCCGACTTTGCAGCAGCAGGCCATAGCCTGCCTTTACCTATAGTTACTGCCACAGTATTTGCAACCTGGTTTGGGTCTGAGACCGTATTGGGTATTCCGGCTACTTTTTTGAAGGATGGTTTTGGCGGAATAGTTGCCGATCCTTTTGGCTCATCACTTTGCTTAATTTTGGTTGGCCTCTTTTTTGCTCGCCATTTGTATAACCGTCGCATGCTCACGATTGGCGATTTCTTTCGTGAGAAATATGGTCGAACAGTAGAGGTCTTGGTCACTCTTTGTATCGTCGTTTCTTATCTAGGGTGGGTAGCAGCTCAAATCAAAGCACTTGGTTTGGTATTCAATGTAGTGTCTGAGGGAGCCATTACTCAAACTGGTGGCATGTTAATTGGTGCCGGTAGCGTCTTAATTTATACACTTTTTGGCGGTATGTGGGCGGTTGCCATTACCGACTTTATCCAGATGATCATTATTGTTGTCGGGATGCTTTATATCGGTGGTGAGATGACGGCGCAGACCGGCGGCATTGGAGTGGTGATTGAGCGGGCCTCTGCAGCAGGTAAATTTAATTTCTGGCCAGAGATGAACTTGGCCTCCATTCTAGGGTTCGTAGCTGCCTTGTGCACAATGATGCTGGGCTCCATTCCACAGCAAGACGTATTCCAACGTATTACCTCTTCAAAGAATGTGAATATTGCAGTTCAGGCAGCACTCCTTGGAGGTGTACTGTATTTCATTTTTGCTTTTGTGCCGCTGTACTTGGCATACTCCGCAACCATTATTAATCCCGGCTTGGTCAATCAATATTTAGATACCGATCCTCAGATGATCTTGCCGAAGTTGATCATGAACCATGCGCCACTGATTGCTCAAGTCATGTTTTTTGGTGCATTGTTATCGGCAATTAAGAGCTGTGCGAGTGCCACTCTATTGGCGCCGTCAGTGACCTTTGCGGAAAATATTGTGCGAGGCTTCTTTAAGCATCTCTCCGATCAAGATCTTCTGAAGATCATGCGGATTACTGTGCTCTGTTTTACCGTAGTGGTCACTTTCTTTGCGATTAATTCCCAGCTGTCGATTTTTAAGATGGTCGAGAGTGCATATAAGGTGACCCTGGTTGCAGCCTTTGTTCCCTTAGCTTTCGGCGTCTATTGGTCTCGAGCTAATTCTTTGGGCGGATTGTTGTCAGTCGTTTTTGGTCTCACCATGTGGATTAGTTGTGAGATCTTGGCTCCGAATGCCATCATGCCTCCTCAATTGGCGGGCCTATGCGCCAGCATTGTTGGGATGCTGATAGGCGGTTTAGTGCCTAAGGGCTTACTAAAGGCTATCTGAAGGCTCTGCCTAAAAATGAGGCAGAGATTATTTTGTTGCACCGCAAAATAATCTCCTCTAATATTGCATTAATTCAATATTTTTTGTTCTTGCGGAGTTCCTATGAAAATTTGTGTGATCGGTGGGGGTGGCGCCATTGGCGGCTACCTGGCTGTGATGTTGGCGCGAGCGGGCAACGAGGTAACTGTTGTTGCACGTGGGGCCACTTTGGCAGCGATCAAGGAACGTGGTCTGGCCTTGATCATGGACGATCAACCGGAGCCATTGGTAGCCGAAGTTAAAGCGGTAGAAAAAATTACGGATGCCGAAACGCCAGACGTCGTGATTTTGGCAGTGAAGGCTCACCAAGTTGAGCCGATTATTCAAGATCTTGCTGCCATCATGGGTCCGGAAACTATTTTGATTCCGATGCAAAACGGCATTCCTTGGTGGTACTTCCAAAAACTATCCGGTGAATACAAAGACCATTCTGTAGAAACCGTGGATGCTGGTGGCGTTGCTAAGGCTGCGATTAATCCTGACAACATTATTGGTTGCGTAGTGTATCCAGCAACCTTTACTCAAGCGCCTGGCGTGATTCGTCACGTTGAAGGCAATCGTTTCCCATTAGGTGAGTTAGATGGCAAAGTGACTGAGCGTATTCAGAAGATCTCAGACATGATGGGTGCCGCTGGATTTAAGTCGCCCATTCTGGAAGACATTCGCTCTGAGATTTGGCTCAAGCTTTGGGGCAATATGACCTTTAATCCAATTAGCTCTTTAACTCATGGAACCTTAGAAGGCATTTGCCAATATCCATTGACGAAAGAGTTGGCGCGCAACATGATGGCTGAAGCGCAAACCATTGCTGAAAAGCTTGGCGTTACTTTTCGCGTAGATATTGAGCGTCGTATTGCTGGCGCTGAAAAAGTTGGTAAACATAAAACATCCATGCTTCAAGATCTAGAGGCTGGTCGCAGTTTGGAAATCGATGCATTGTTGGGCTCAGTCATTGAGCTTGGGAAAATTACCAATACTCCAACCCCTTGCCTCAACACAGTATTTGCTTTAACCAAATATTTAGATGAAAACGTGCAAACCTCTAAAGGCAGTTTGGCTTTGCCATCGGTATCGGGTTACTAAGATCTTCAGTATTAATACATTGTAAGTATTAAAAAACCCTTGCGACTGAACATAGCAAGGGTTTTTGTTTTAATGACTGACTGCTTTTATTCGAAGCGATTATCTAAGCGACCAACACCTTCAATGATGATGCTGACATTGCTGCCAGGTTTCATAGAGCCGACACCAACTGAAGTTCCGCAGGCAATGATGTCACCTGCTTGCAGCGGAACATCTTGAGAAATCAGGCTCACTAATTTTGCGGGCGGGAAGATCATGTCGGCCACTGGATAGTTTTGACGCTCCTGATCGTTCAGAATAGTTTTGATATGAAGCTTGCTGGGGTCAACATCGGTAGTGATATACGGACCAAATACACCGAAGGTATTAAAGCTCTTAGAGCGAGTCCACTGCGCATATCCGGGGTCACGATTGAGAATTTCAATGGCAGTGACATCATTGATGCAGGTGTAACCAAAGATCGCCCTAGCAGCTTCAGTTTCATTAGCCTCATGACAGGGTTTGCCAATCACAATGCCAAGCTCGCCTTCATAGACTACTTTTCCAGAATAAGACTTTGGAGTGCGAATAGTTTGATTAGTAGCCAAGAAAGAATTATTCCCTTTTAAGAAGTACAAAGGCTCTACGGGCACTGCATGCTCTAGTTTGGTAACGAGGGCATGAAAGTTATCCACCATGGCTACCATCTTCGATGGGGTGCAGGGAATATCTATTACAACATCGGCAAGTTTGAGTGTTTCGCCTGTTGCTTTGGGTTGGTCAAAGAGATTTCCTGAGTAAACGGCAATGTGCTCGCCTTGCACTTGACCGAAACCACTTTTCCCCTGGTATTGAAATCTAAGCCATTGAGTCATAATGAATTCCTATAGAGTATTAAATATTTAGATAAGTAACATCTTACAAGGATGTATTGATGGGCAAGGCTCCTGAACTTACTTTTGCGGCGGAGCTGGATCAGCCAGTTCGATATATGGAGCGGACGCGTAACTACTATCTTGGTTTGGGTTACGACACGCCGTATGTCTGGGCGCACTATATTGAGACACCCTTCACACCCCTGAGCAAGCCACTTAATCAGTCAGTCTTGGGACTCATTACGACCGCCGTTGCCTATGACGCTAGTAAGGGTCCTCAGGGTACAGGCGCGCCTTACAACTCGGCAGCAAAGTTTTATCAGCCCTATTGTGATTCGGTTGATGGGGATATTGATCTTCGAATTGCGCACGTTGGGATTGATAGGCGTAATGCCAATATGGAAGACAGCGCTTGTTGGTTTCCATTGGACGCAGCTAAGCGATCTGTTGCAGCGGGAAGGGTAGGTTCGGTTTCAGCAAACTTTTATGGCTTACCGACCAATCGGAGTCAGCGCCATACTTTAGAAATTGATGCTCCTATTATTTTGGAAATGCTGCGAGCTGACAAAGTCGATGTTGCTGTATTGATTCCCAATTGCCCGATTTGTCACCAAAGTCAGAGTTTATTGGCCCGCTATTTAGAGGACGCTGGGATTCCAACGGTCATCATGGGTGCTGCAAAAGATATTGTTGAGTACTGCGGTGTCCCGCGTTTCTTATTTAGTGACTTCCCTTTGGGTAATGCAGCCGCAAAGCCCAATGACCTAGATTCACAAGCACTCAATTTTGAGCTGGCGCTACGTCTTTTAGAAAGCGCTCCGGCCCCAAGAACTACCGTGCAGTCGCCCTTAAGGTGGTCTACAGATCCAGCTTGGAAACTGGATTATTCAAATCTGGAAAAATTATCCGCTGATGAAATCGTGCGCTTGCGGGATGAGGCGGAGAAAGCACGCATCACAGCGCGTGAATTAAGAATGAAAAGCGTTGGAGCGTAGATTGCTTTTAGGTTTGTCTTGTAATGGAGTAGTCGCAAAGGGCCAATAAAGCATCAGTTGCGTCATTTTTTGGAAATGCAGCGATGCAATCCAAGGCTAGCTTAGCTTCACGCTGCGCAGCCGCTTGTGTGTAATCTAGAGCGCCTGAATTTTGCACTGCCAATAAAATTTGCTCAAAAATATCTTCTGGTAAATCTTGGTTCTGTTCAATTGCTGCACGCACTAATAGACGCTCATCCGCACTGCCATTCTCTAGAAGATAAATTAATGGGAGTGTTGGCTTGCCTTCGCGTAAATCATCGCCGGCATTTTTGCCCATCTGTGCTGCGCTAGCTGTGTAATCGAGCAAATCATCCATCAATTGAAATGCGGTACCAATATGACGACCAAAGGCAGCAGCCTGTTCTCTTTCAGCATCACTTGCTTTAGCCAAAATAGCGCCAAGCTCAGAGGAGGCTTCAAATAATTTTGCAGTCTTGTAGCGAATCACCTGCAGGTAGCTCTCTTCATTCACTTCAGGATCGTGCATATTGAGCAGTTGCAAAACTTCGCCTTCAGCGATCGTGTTGGTCGCATCTGACAGGATTTGCATAATGCGTAAGTCATTTGGCGCCACCATCATTTGGAAGGCTCTGGAATAGAGGAAGTCGCCAACAAGGACGCTAGCAGCATTTCCAAAAGCAGCATTAGCGGTTTCCCTGCCCCTTCTGAGGGTGGATTCATCTACAACATCGTCATGCAGGAGGGTGGCTGTGTGTATAAATTCCACAACAGCTGCCATCTCTAGGGTGTGTGGAGTTTCTTTGCCATTTGCTAGGGCTTTAGCCACTAGCAGTAATAGCGCAGGTCTAACCCGTTTTCCGCCGGCCTGGATGATATAACCGGAGATTTGGTCGATTAAGGCCACTTTTGAGGCTAGGCGAAGGCGAATAACCCCATCTAAAGCCTTGAAATCTAAGGCAATTGGGGCCAAAATTTGGCTTAATTCATTGGTTTTGACAGTGCTCGTCATGCAAGATATAATAATGGGCTTAGCTCATCCAGGGTGGATTAGCTTAAACGTAGAATTAATTTGAGGTTTCACACCATGTACGCGGTCATAAAAACCGGTGGCAAACAGTATAAAGTTGCTGCAGGCGAAAAATTGAAAATAGAACAGATACCAGCGGAAATCGGCAGCGAAATCACTCTTGACCAAGTCCTCGCCGTTGGCGAAGGCGCTTCACTCAAATTGGGTGATCCATTGGTTAATGGTGCCGCTGTGATGGCCACTGTCATCTCCCAGGGACGTCACGATAAAGTGACAATCTTTAAGATGCGCCGTCGCAAGCATTACCAAAAGCACCAAGGCCATCGTCAGAATTTCACTGAAATTTTGATCAACACGATTAAAGCCTAATAAGGCAACGGTACATAGCAGGAGAAAGATATGGCACAGAAAAAAGGCGGCGGCTCGACACGAAATGGCCGCGACTCAGAATCGAAACGCTTAGGCGTTAAAGTATTTGGCGGCGAGCAGATCAATGCTGGCAGCATCATCATTCGTCAACGCGGCACACGAGTTCATCCTGGTGCGAACGTTGGTATTGGTAAGGATCACACTTTGTTTGCCTTAATTGACGGACAAGTGGAATTCGGCGTTAAGGGTGCTTTGAAGAAGGCCCAGGTTTCAGTTCTTCCGCGTTCATAAGGCGCCTGACTGAGACACGTTTGATTCAGATTTATTCCGAATTTAACTCTTAGGAACAGGCCTCGCTAGTGCGAGGCCTTTTTTATTCATGAAATTTATAGACGAAGCACGTATTGAAGTCATAGCTGGCCAAGGTGGCGCCGGGAGTGCTTCCATGCGCCGCGAAAAGTTTATTGAGTTCGGTGGACCCGATGGTGGTGATGGTGGCAAAGGCGGTAGCGTTTGGGCTATAGCTGATCGCAACATCAATACTTTGGTGGACTATCGCTACGCTAAAACACACACAGCTAAAAATGGTGAGCCTGGTCGTGGCGCTGATTGTTATGGTCGCGCAGGCGATGATATTGAGTTGCGCATGCCAGTTGGTACCATCATTGCTGATTACGATACTGGTGAGCCAATCGCTGACTTAACGACTCACGGTGAGCGTCTTTGCTTGGCGCAGGGTGGCGTTGGTGGCTGGGGAAATATTCACTTTAAAAGCAGTACCAATCGCGCGCCACGCCAGAAGACCAACGGTAAAGATGGTGAACGCCGCAAGCTCAAACTCGAATTAAAAGTATTGGCTGACGTTGGTTTATTGGGAATGCCCAATGCAGGTAAGTCGACGTTGATTACCGCAGTCTCCAATGCGCGTCCAAAAATTGCCGACTACCCATTTACAACATTACATCCAAATTTGGGCGTAGTTCGAGTGGGTGCTGAGCGTAGCTTTGTCATTGCAGATATCCCTGGATTGATTGAAGGTGCGGCTGAAGGCGCTGGCTTAGGCCATCGCTTCTTGCGACATTTGCAACGTACGGGTGTGCTCTTACACTTGGTTGATATCGCGCCATTTGATGAAAACGTAGATCCTGTGGCAGATGCCAAGGCTATCGTGAACGAGTTGCGCAAGTATGACGAGGCATTGGTAGAGAAACCGCGCTGGTTGGTTCTCAACAAAGTCGATATGATTCCTGAAGGGGATCGTAAAAAAGTAGTGGCTGACTTTGTGAAGAAGTTTAAGTGGAAGGGCCCTGTATTTGAGATCTCCGCTTTAACTGGCTTAGGTTGCGACAAGCTTTGCTATTCCTTGCAGGATTATTTGGATTCTGTGCGTCGCGATCGTGATGATGCTGAAGAGCGCGCTGCAGATCCGCGATATCAAGAACACGCTGAAGATAAAGCCCCAGATTAAATACTCATTTGATAAGCTCAATTGATATGACAGTGCAAAAAGTAAAACGAATTGTTGTCAAAGTAGGATCCAGCCTTGTTACCAATAACGGTGAGGGCTTAGATCATGCCGCCATTGCGATGTGGGCAGAACAAATGGCTGCGTTGTTAGCTAGCGGCCACGAGGTATTGATGGTGAGCTCAGGTGCAATTGCTGAGGGCATGCAGCGTCTAGGTTGGACGAAGCGTCCACAAGAGATCCATCAACTACAAGCTGCAGCTGCGGTTGGGCAAATGGGTTTAGTGCAGGTTTATGAGAGTTGTTTTGCGCGTTTTGATTTACGCAGTGCGCAAATCTTATTAACGAATGCTGACTTGGCACACCCCGAACGTAACGCAAATGCTAAGGCCACTCTAGAAACTTTGCTGAAGTTGGGCGTGGTTCCGATCATTAATGAAAATGATACAGTGGTTACCGATGAAATTAAGTTCGGCGATAACGATAATCTTGCAGCACTAGTTGCCAATCTGATTCATGCAGATTTGCTGGTGATCTTGACTGATCAAGGTGGCTTATTTACAGCAGACCCAAGACGGGATGCCAGCGCAACTTTATTAAGTGATGCTGTGGCTGGAGATCCTGCTTTAGAAAAAATGGCGGGTGGCGCTGGTAGCGAGCTCAGTAAAGGTGGCATGTTGACTAAGGTATTGGCTGCCAAAGTTGCAGCTCAAACAGGCGCTGCAACGGTGATCGCTTCTGGTCATGAGCCTAAGGTATTAACTCGCCTATTGTCTGGCGAGAAAATTGGAACTTATCTAAGTTCCAAATCAAACTAGAGATACATCTAACTCTAGTTACTGCACCCCAAATGAATTGGTAGGCTTAGTGCCACCAGTAAAGCCATTTGGATTTAGTGCCTGAATAATTGTCTTGATGTTCTTCTCTTGTGAGTTGAAGTTACAAAATGCACCTTGGGCTAAAGAAGCTTGGTAACGATTGGGTACATTGCTCTGAATGCCTCTCCAGGTAGAGAGTGGATTTTCTTTCCAGGCTTGATTTTCAAATGTTCCGTATAGGCGCCATTGAAATGAGTCACAACGAATTCCCTCATATTGCGCTTGTTGGCCACCGCTAGGATTAGTGAGTACAACAATGTAGCGAGTAACCCCATCGGCCCCAATCAAAATGGAATCCGTATCCACCGCAAACTTGAAAATAGTGTGCTGAGATACATAGAATGGCACTAAGGTAGCTTTGTTGGGTGGATTGAGTGGCATTGCCGTAGCACCCTCTTTAAACACCATAGGTGCAAAAGGATTTAAACCACTTTCCATGGGATCGCCTGCACAAGCAATCAAGCTGAGACTTATTATTGCGCTGCAAAAGTAGATCGAAGTGCGGCGTAATGTAAGGGTCATTTCGGTTTATCCGTAGGGTTGGGATTTTGTGAATGCTCTTCGCTGCCAGAATAAAGGGATTGAAAGATTTCAAGTGGGGATCCCCAAGCGAGCTGTTGCATTCTCATACCTCGGGAGAGGTAGCGAGCTAATTCAGAAAGGGCTAACTGGTAAACCTCACGCTTGAAGTCAATCACTGCATCAAGCTGGATCCAGAAGGGAACCCAGCGCCAGGCATCAAATTCAGGGTGTTCAGAGACGCGTAGGTCAATATCGCTATCTAGGCCGACTAAACGCAAGAGAAACCAAATTTGCTTTTGACCACGGTAAGCTGCTCGGTGAATGCGCGTGGCGTGTTGGCGGCGTAGGTACTCCTCAGGGACGTCATAACGAAGCCAATCCCTGGTTCGCCCAACAATTTGGACGTGTTCTGGCAATAAACCCACTTCCTCATGCAATTCGCGGTACATGGCCTGCTCAGGGCTTTCACCATGTTGAATCCCGCCCTGCGGGAACTGCCACGAATGCTGCCCAACGCGTTTTCCCCAGAAAACCTCGTTACGGCTATTGAGGAGGACAATGCCAACATTGGCTCTATACCCTTCACGGTCAAGCATGATCGTGCCTCAAATCCTTTAAAATCAATGATTTGATTATATCCATTCATGAAAGCATCACAGTCATTTCTCGCCACGCTAAAAGAAGCCCCCTCTGACGCTGAGGTGGTTTCGCACAAACTCATGGTGCGTGCAGGCCTCATTCGCAAGCTCAGTGCTGGCGTTTATAACTATTTGCCATTGGGTTTAAGGTCCATTCGCAAAGTGGAAAATATCATCCGCGAAGAAATGAATCGAGCAGGCGCCATTGAATTGTTGATGCCAATGATTCAGCCTGCTGAGTTATGGCAAGAGACGGGTCGCTGGGAAAAAATGGGACCAGAGTTGCTACGCATAAAAGATCGACATGATCGTGATTTTCTAATTCAGCCAACTTCGGAAGAAGTAATTACCGATTTGGCGCGTAATGAAATCAAAAGCTACAAACAGCTCCCAATTAATTTTTATCAAATTCAAACTAAGTTTCGCGATGAGCGTCGCCCACGTTTTGGAATCATGCGTGGTCGTGAGTTCAGTATGAAGGATGCATATTCATTTGATCGCGATGCTGAGGGATTAAAAAAATCCTATCAAATCATGTTTGACGCATATACCCGTATCTTTAAACGCATGGGCCTTAAGTTCCGCGCTGTGACTGCTGATAATGGCGCCATTGGTGGGTCAGGCAGTCAAGAGTTTCATGTCATTGCCGATACTGGTGAAGATGCGATTGTGTATTGCCCAAGTTCTGATTACGCCGCAAATTTAGAGGCTGCAGAATCCATCGCTTTGATTGCAGTGCGTGCTGCCGCAACCCAAGCGATGCAAAAAGTGCCTACTCCAGAAAAAACCAATTGCGCTGACGTGGCAAAGTTTTTGAACTTGCCGCTCGAGAAAACGGTCAAATCACTTTTGTTTGCTGCTGATCAAGAGAGTGGCCCAGTCAAATTATTTATGCTGTTGCTTCGTGGCGATCATGAACTCAATGAGGTGAAGGCTAGCAAGATACCTGGCATGGCTGAGTCACGTTTTGCTACAGAAGCAGAAATTAAGCAGGCCTGCAATGCACCTGCTGGCTATTTGGGTCCGGTAGGCGTGAGTGCTGCAGTTACAGTCGTGGCCGATCGTACCGTTGTCAATATGTCGGATTTTATTTGCGGCGCTAATGAAGCAGGTCATCATTTGGTTGGCGTGAACTGGGCGCGTGATCTACCAGAGCCACTCGTTTTAGATATTCGCAATGCAGTGGTTGGCGATCCTTCGCCCGATGGCAAAGGCGTAGTGGATATTTGTCGAGGCATCGAGGTGGGTCATGTATTCCAATTGGGTACACGCTACTCTGAAGCAATGGGCTGCACCTATCTTGATCAACAAGGTAAGGCACAGCCGATGGTGATGGGTTGTTACGGCATTGGCGTTACGCGTTTACTTGGTGCAGCAATTGAGCAGGGTTACGATGAACGCGGCATTATTTGGCCGATTTCTATGGCGCCATTTGAGGTAGTCATTTGCCCTATGAATTACGACAGATCTGCAGGGGTTAAAGTTGCCGCAGATCAATTGCATGATGAACTCATGTCTGCTGGTATTGATGTCATCCTAGATGATCGTGGTGAACGTCCAGGGGCAATGTTTGCAGATTGGGAATTGATTGGTGCGCCATTCCGCATTGTGATCGGCGATCGTGGGCTTGCTGATGCTCAAGTGGAATTTAAAGGCCGCACGGATGCGGAGTCCCAAAATATTCCACTAACTGAGATTAAAGAAAAAGTCATTGCAGCTGTGCAAGCAGCTAAACAATTCATTTCTTAAGCTTATAACTGTTTATTTTTTAAAGAGTCCGCCAATACCTTTGGCGGCTCCTTTTGCAGCCATGGTTGCCATCGTACGCGCCATCTTGCCACCCTTGAATTGCTTCATCATGGTTTGCATTTGATCGAACTGTGCAAGCAGGCGATTGACTTCTTGAACTTCAACGCCTGCGCCGGCTGCAATGCGGCGCTTACGAGTCGCTTTAAGTAATTCAGGTTTGGCACGCTCTTTTGGCGTCATGCTATCAATGATGCCGCGCATGCGTTTGGTTTGTTTATCGGCTGCACTCATATTTGTTTTGGATGCCGCTTGCGCCATATGACTCGGTAATTTATCCATTAGACTGGCCATGCCACCCATTTGCTGCATCTGTGCGAGTTGATCTCTGAAATCACCAAGATCAAAGCCGCCTTTAGAAATCTTACTTGCTAACTTTTCTGCTTTAGCAACGTCAACGTTTTGCTGTGCTTGTTCAACTAAGGCAAGAATGTCGCCCATACCCAAAATGCGACTGGCCATACGTTCGGCATCGAAGGCTTCCAGGCCATCCATTTTTTCAGCCACGCCAATGAACTTCAGTGGCACACCAGTGACTTGACGAACGGATAGGGCGGCACCACCACGAGAATCACCATCAAGCTTAGTGAGGATGACACCCGTTAGCGGTAGTGCTTCATGGAAAGCCTTGGCAGTATTAACAGCATCTTGGCCTAACATCGCATCAACCACGAAGAGTGTTTCAATCGGGTTAAGGGTGGCGTGCAAGGTTTTGATCTCTTGCATCAGCGTTTCATCAATACCCAATCGACCAGCGGTATCCACCAGCAAGACATCAAAGTAATGACGACGCGCCCAGTCCAGAGCAGCGATGGCAATATCGTTTGGCTTTTGATCGACGCTGCTGGGGAAGAACTCAGCACCCACTTGCTTGGTCACAATTTCTAATTGCCCAATCGCAGCAGGGCGATAAACGTCGCAAGAAACAGTCAGAACCTTCTTTTTCTTCTTTTCTTGCAGATACTTAGCAAGCTTCCCAACGGAAGTGGTTTTACCGGCACCTTGTAATCCGGCCATCAGAATCACGGCGGGTGGTTGGGTGGCTAAATTGAGTTCGCCGCTTTGATTGGTGTCACCCATCATGACTTGGGCAAGCTCGCGCTGTACTACCCCGACCAAGGCTTGCCCAGGGCTCAGGCTACCAACCACTTCTTCCCCAAGGGCTTTAAATTTAATTTGCTCTAGCAAGGACTTGACGACTGGCAGGGCTACGTCAGCCTCCAACAAGGCCAGGCGGATCTCCCGCAGCATGTCAGTAGTGTTGCTTTCGGTGAGGCGCGCTTGCCCCCGCATTGTTTTAACAACGCGTGATAGACGATCGGTGAGGTTTTCTAGCATTTATCGATTAGACTTTCCAGATGGATATTTTAGGTTACTCAAGTTACGGATGTCTCCCATCTGCACTTTATTTGATTCTTTTGCTTGTTTTGAGCTTTAGATCAAAGGCTGCAGCGGATTCTCCTCTGTTTTCTGGTCTGGTGCAGGCTGCAATTTTTGTGATTTTGTTGATTCATGGAATTGAACTGCATGATTCGGTATTCACCCCAGAAGGTTTTGTATTTGGCTTTGCCCAAGATTTGTCTTTAATTGCTTGGGTGGGTTTGGCTTTTTATTGGTTCCAGTCTTGGTTCACGCCTATTGCTAGTTTGCGTTGGATGGCAATCTTATTTGCCATGATTTATGCATTCCTGCCGTCGATTTTTCCGGGGACCTTAATTTCGCCTCGTGCAGTCTCGGACCCTTGGTTTAAGGGGCACTTCATTGTGGCGACGATTTCAGTCGGCCTTCTCAGCTTGGCGGCAATGCACGCCATGTTGATGAGCGTGCAAGATCGCGCCTTGCATCGTGAGCTAGCCGTTTCCCCTAATAGTCGGGTGGGCCATTGGCTTGAAGACCTTCCACCCTTGATGATGATGGAAGGCTTGCTCTTCAACCTGCTATATGTAGGCTTTGCTCTCCTGAGCTTAACCGTCTTCTCAGGCCTACTGTTTTCCCAGACCTTATTTGGAAAACCTTTGGTTTTTGACCACAAGACTATCTTTGCACTTGTCTCTTGGTTTTTATTTGGTGGGCTGATAGTGGCGCGCTGGAGAGTCGGCCTACGCGGAAGGGCAGCAGTACGTTGGGTCCTGAGTGCATATACTGCTTTGCTGCTAGCCTATATCGGCAGTCGTTTTGTAATGGAAGTCATTCTCCAGAGAGCGTGATGTTTTGATCAAGTGGTTACTCCTATTTGTGGGCGCAAGCCTTTTTTATCTGTGGCTTAAAGGTAAAAAACAGGCCGAGCTCCGCGCCACTGAAAACCTCAAAACGGGTGCACAAAAAAAAGCTGAGACCCTAAAGCCTCAAGCGATGGTTCAGTGCCAATGTTGCAAAGTTCATCTTCCGCAGGCAGATGCAATTGCTCTAGAGGATCGTTTTTATTGCTCTGGAGACCATCTCAATGCCTTGGATTCCGAAGGCTGGCTTGGTTATGCTGCTTGGCGCGCTTCGCCTAATCATGACCTAAGGCCAGAAGCGTGTGTGCCTGACTTAGCCGTCATTCATCACATTAGCTTGCCGCCTGGAGAGTTCAAGAATCGCTCTTCCACTCAGTTCATTGTGGATTTTTTCCAAAATAGACTTAATGCCTCTTTGCATCCTTACTTTGCAGAGATTGCTAACCAAAAAGTATCTAGCCATTTCTTAATTTCTCGAGCTGGAGAAGTTTTTCAGTTCGTTTCCACCAAGAGTAAGGCTTGGCATGCTGGCGTTTCTTCATTTTTAGGTAGGGAGAGATGCAACGATTTTTCGATTGGCATCGAATTAGAAGGAGATGGGGAGACTGCGTTTGAAGAAGTGCAATACAGTGCACTTTCAAGATTAGTGGCAGATTTACAACTGACTTTTCCAGATCTCCAATTTGCTGGGCATAGCGACATCGCCCCAGAACGTAAAACTGACCCTGGAGTCCAATTTGACTGGAAAAAAATGCAGTTGAAGGCTGGTATTTCACATGAAAAATTTCCCTACGGCTTACATTCCCGCTAGGGTTCATTTTTAGTATGTGAGTACACGCTCACTTTTATACCCTTTATCTAAAAAGGGCTCGAAATTTAGCACCAAGATGGCACTAAATTCAGCATAAAACTTAGTAAAAATACTTATAAGAATTTATTAAAAAAGTATTACTAAAGTAGGAATAATTCCCTATACTTAGTACCAAATGCACTTCAAAACACTAGATGTAGTGTTTGAATACAGCAGTACCCCATTGTTTTTTAACGATTTTTTTGACCAAATAACTATATATATAAGCAGGAGCTACATGACATACGCCAATCCACAAACAGCAGGCCAACCGGCTGGAACGAATAATCCCGGTTTGAACCCTGCTGGGGCATTGAGCCAAACCCCCTCGGCAGGATTTGTTGCCGGAGGTGTTGGAGGCAGCCAGGCAACCCAGTTGTCCGATTACAAAATTATTCGCCGTAACGGTTCTGTCGTAGCTTTCGAGCCATCGAAAATTGCTATTGCCGTAACGAAAGCATTTTTAGCGGTAAATGGTGGTCAGGGCGCCGCCTCTGCCCGTGTGCGTGAGCAAGTTGAACAATTAACCCATGCAGTTGTCCGCGCTTTATTGCGTAGCCGACCAAATGGTGGCACTTTCCATATTGAAGATATCCAAGATCAAGTCGAATTGGCCTTGATGCGTAGTGGTGAGCACAACGTAGCCCGTGCTTATGTTCTTTATCGCGAAAAGCGCAATCAAGAGCGCGCTGCTCAGCAAGAAGTCACACAAGATGCTCAAGTTGCGAACCAAGCTGGTGAGTCCGGCATCAAGGTGACCGATAACGGCGTTGAGAAGTGGCTTGATATGGCTGCTTTGCGAACCATTATTGAGGCGGCGTGCGAAGGTTTGGGCAACCAAATTGATGCAACTCCAATCATCACTGAGACGATTAAGAATTTGTACGACGGTGTACCAATCGCGCAGGTTTATGACTCAGCCATTTTGGCTTCACGTACTTTAATCGAAAACGATCCGGCTTATAGCCAAGTAACTGCTCGCATTTTGATGCACGTGATTCGTAAAGAGATTTTGGGTCACGAAGTATTGCAGGGCGATATGCAGGCGGAGTATGGTACTTATTTTGCGAAATACATTAACGAAGGTATTGCTGCAGAGTTGCTAGATCCACGTATGCGCGAGTTTGACCTGCCAAGATTGGCTGCAGCATTGAATGCTAGCCGCGACTTGCAGTTCAACTACCTCGGTTTACAAACTTTGTATGACCGTTATTTCTTGCACATCGAAGAGCGTCGTATTGAAATGCCACAGGCTTTCTTTATGCGCGTCGCGATGGGCTTGTCTTTGAATGAGTTAGATCGTGAACGCCGTGCGATTGAGTTTTATGAAATTCTATCTACATTTGATTTCATGTCCAGTACACCTACTTTGTTCAACTCAGCAACTACTCGTCCACAACTCTCAAGCTGCTACTTGACTACTGTTGATGACGATCTTGATGGCATCTACGAAGCATTGAAAGAGAATGCATTGCTGTCTAAGTTTGCCGGCGGTTTAGGCAATGACTGGACAAACGTTCGCGCCTTGGGAAGTCATATCAAAGGCACTAACGGCAAGTCACAAGGTGTTGTGCCGTTCTTGAAGGTGGTGAATGACACAGCAGTTGCCGTGAACCAGGGCGGTAAGCGTAAAGGTGCTGTTTGTGCCTATTTAGAAACATGGCATTTAGATATTGAAGAGTTCTTGGAGTTGCGTAAGAACACTGGTGATGATCGTCGCCGTACGCATGACATGAATACCTCCAACTGGATTCCTGACCTGTTCATGAAGCGCGTGATGGAGAATGGCGATTGGACTTTGTTCTCGCCATCCAACACGCCTGATTTGCATGACAAATACGGTAAAGCATTTGAAGAGGCTTACGTTGCTTATGAGCAAAAAGCTGATCGTGGTGAATTGAAGCCTTTCCGCAGAATTCCAGCGCAACAATTGTGGCGCAAGATGTTGGGAATGCTGTTTGAAACTGGTCATCCATGGATTACTTTCAAAGATCCTTGCAACATTCGTAGCCCACAGCAGCATATTGGCGTTGTTCACTCATCTAACTTATGTACTGAGATCACCCTCAATACCAACGAGAGCGAAATTGCCGTATGTAACTTGGGTTCTGTGAACTTAACTGCTCACATGACTACCGATGCTTCAGGCAAGATGATTTTGGATCACGAGAAGCTCCAAAAAACCATTCGCACTGCAATGCGCATGTTGGATAACGTGATTGATATTAATTACTACGCAGTAGCGAAGGCGCGTAATTCAAACTTGAAGCACCGCCCAGTTGGTATGGGCATCATGGGCTTCCAGGATTGCTTGCATATGCAACGGATTCCTTATGCAAGTGATGAGGCTGTGAAGTTTGCCGATTCTTCCATGGAAGCAGTGTGTTACTACGCTTATCAAGCGTCTAACGAATTGGCTGAAGAGCGTGGCGTGTACAGCACTTATAAGGGTTCATTGTGGGATCGTGGCATCCTGCCGCAGGATTCGGTTGCTTTGCTAGCGCAAGAGCGCGGTGGTTATCTTGAGGTGGATAGCTCTTCCACCATGAATTGGGATGGTTTGCGGGCGCGTATTAAGCAACACGGTATGCGCAACTCCAATTGCGTCGCCATTGCGCCAACTGCAACGATTTCTAACATTATTGGTGTATCTGCTTGTATCGAGCCTACATTCCAGAACTTGTTTGTGAAATCCAACCTTTCTGGTGAGTTCACAGTAGTAAACGAGTACTTGGTGCGTGATCTGAAGGATCGCGGCCTCTGGGATGAAGTCATGATTGCCGACTTGAAGTACTTTGATGGCACTTTATCCAAAATCGATCGTATTCCACAAGATTTACGCGATTTGTATGCAACTGCATTTGAAGTTGAGCCAAGTTGGCTAGTTGAGGCCGCTTCACGTCGTCAGAAGTGGATTGACCAAGCGCAGTCACTGAACATCTACATGGGTGGTGCCTCTGGCAAGAAATTAGATGACACCTATAAGTTGGCGTGGTTACGTGGCTTAAAGACAACTTATTATCTCCGCACCATGGCTGCAACACACGTTGAGAAATCAACAGTTGCTAGTGGTCAGTTGAATTCAGTTTCCAGTGGTGGCGGTGTCAATGGAACAGATGCAGCGGCAGCTCAAGAGGCAGATGGCCCAGTTTGCACAATGCGTCCAGGTGATGCTGGATTTGAAGAATGTGAAGCATGTCAGTAAGCCATTTGCTTACTGATTTGAAATAGAAGAATTAGGAGAAAGTTATGTTGAATTGGGAAGAGGAAGTTGCTCCAGCGTTAGCGAAAGCTGGGCTTGCACCGCAACCGGTAGCAGCGGAGCCACAACGTCCACAGCCAGACCAAGTTGCAATGGCACCCCAAGTTGCTGCACCTGCAGCATTAGAGGCTGCGTCACTGTCAGGTGGTGTTGCACATCGCGTGAATGCTGCTGATAAGCGCGTGATTAATGCCAAGACAGACGTTAATCAACTGGTTCCATTTAAATATAAGTGGGCTTGGGAAAAATATTTAGCTGGTTGTGCAAACCATTGGATGCCACAAGAGATCAATATGAATCGCGATATCGCGCTTTGGAAAGATCCAAATGGTTTAACGGAAGATGAACGCCGGATTATTAAGCGTAATCTCGGTTTCTTCACTACAGCAGATTCTTTGGCTGCAAACAATATTGTTTTGGGTACTTATCGCCACATTACCGCCCCAGAATGCCGCCAATACCTATTGCGTCAGGCTTTTGAGGAGGCGATTCATACTCATGCCTATCAATATATTGTGGAATCTTTGGGTTTAGACCAGAGCGAAATCTTCAATGCGTATCACGAGATTGATTCAATTCGCGCTAAAGATGAGTTCTTAATTCCGTATATTGACGTGCTGACCAATCCAAATTTCAAGACTGGCACATTAGAAACGGATCAAACATTACTGCGTTCGCTCATTGTTTTTGCCTGCGTAATGGAAGGATTATTCTTTTATGTTGGTTTTACGCAAATACTTGCAATGGGTCGTCAAAATAAAATGACGGGTGCTGCTGAGCAGTATCAATACATCCTTCGTGATGAGTCAATGCACTGCAATTTTGGTATCGATTTGATTAATCAAATTAAGCTGGAGAACCCGCAGTTATGGACTTCCGCGTTCAAAGATGAGATCAAAGCGATCTTCGAAAAAGCAGTCGAATTAGAGTACCGTTATGCCGAAGATACGATGCCTCGTGGAGTACTCGGATTGAACGCTCCGATGTTCAAAGGCTACCTAAGATACATCTGTAATCGCAGATGTTTGCAAATAGGACTTGACGCCATGTTCCCAAATGAAGAGAATCCATTCCCATGGATGTCAGAAATGATTGATCTGAAAAAAGAACGAAACTTTTTTGAGACACGCGTTATTGAGTATCAAACTGGTGGTGCGCTAAGTTGGGAGTAGTACAGTAATCAAAAGCGTATCGCCGGCTTAATAGGAGATTAGACGGTTGGATAGTTTTAAAGGTCAGCAAAACCAGGCGCAAATCCGAAAACCCTTGCTCAAGGGTTTCTGGACTACTCTCTCTATTTTTTCCAGCAAATTCAAAAAGCCGTTGTCCTTTGGGGCCACGGCTTTTTTTCCAAGATTCATTAGCGTGCAGCACTTAGCATCAAGCCGCGCGCCGATGAATGGCTCGCTCGTCTACTCCAATATGCCGCAAGGCAAGGCGGAAATGAATGGTCGGGTCTTCTTAATCGGTAGTTTGTACTAATCTTCACGTGAAGGAGCATTACTATGGCAATCGCCAAAAAGAAACCTGCTGCAAAGAAACCTGCTGCTAAAAAAGTAGCTAAGAAGCGTCCTGCTGCTAAAAAAGCTGCTGCTAAAAAGCCAGCTGCTAAAAAAGTAGCTAAGAAGCGTCCTGCTGCTAAAAAAGCTGCTGCTAAAAAGCCAGCTGCTAAAAAAGTAGCTAAAAAGAAGCCAGCTGCTAAAAAAGTAGCAAAAAAGCGCGTAGCAAAAAAAAAGTAAGTAAGCCTGCTGCGAAGAAAGCGGGCAAAGCTGTAAAAAAGCCCGTGGCTAAGAAAGCCGCTACTTCAACTACGTTGAATCCAGCTGCTGCCTGGCCCTTCCCAACTGGCACACGTCCTTAAGTTTCGACTTATAGACGGGTGAAGTTTAAAGGGGTCTCTCACGAGACCCCTTTTCTATTGCTGGTTGCAGATTGAGTTAGCTTAGGTGGCTAAAGAACTTAAAAACTAAACCCAAAGGCTGTTTTGAACTGAGCGGCGATTTCATCTTGGCTGATTTGGTGATTTTGTGGCCCTTGATGGGTAATCTTGATTGAACCCATGAGACTGGCTAGCCGACCTGTTGTCTCCCAATCCATGCCATTTTCCAAACCAAACAGTAATCCACCCCGAAATGCGTCGCCACAACCAGTGGGATCAACCACTTTTGAGGCTGGTACTGGCGGAATCACTAGGCATTTACCTTTTGAGTAGATATCTGCCCCTTCGGCACCCTTGGTGACGATTAATGCCTCGACACGTTCTGCTACTTTGGGTAAATCAAGCCCAGTTCTTTGTGAAAGCATTTCACCTTCGTAATCATTGACTGCTAAATAGCTGGCGAGATTGATTAATTCCAACAGTTCAGGCCCATTAAACATTGGCAAACCTTGGCCTGGGTCAAATACAAATGGAATGCCTGCTTCAGCTAGCTGATGGCAGTGCTCCCACATTCCTTGGCGACCATCTGGTGCCACAATGCCGAACTTTGCCGCGCCTTTAGAGTTTTTGTTACGCTCTGCAACCACTGCCGCGACTTGGTTAAGGTGCGATTCACCCATTGCGCCTGGATGAAAAGCAGTAATTTGATTATTCGCTTGATCTGTTGTGATCATTGCTTGCGCAGTAAACGCTTGCTCAATTTGCCGAATATGACTTGCATCGATCTGTAATTGCTGTAGACGATCCAGGTAGGGCGCGGCATCACCACCGACAGTCGCCATGATGATAGGGTCGCCGCCTAAGAGACTCAGGTTATAAGCAATGTTGCCAGCGCAGCCACCGAATTCACGGCGCATTGTGGGGACTAAGAAGGCCACATTCAGAATATGAATTTGTTCAGGCAGGATTTGATCGGCAAATTTGCCTTCAAAGTTCATGATGGTGTCGTAGGCGATAGAGCCACAGATCAAGCTAGCCATAAATTAGTTTCCATTGGTGAGATGAGGTGATGGGGTTGTAGATTGAAGATAAAAAACTCTGACACGATAGCCAGCAGTATTTTGCGACAAGGCAATAGGTAGATCTGAGTGAATGATTTCAGCTGCAGGGGCACCTTCACGTAAAAAATCGGGATGTGACTCTTGCCAATTTGCTGGCAGCCACTCTTTTGGTGAGAATTGAATCGATTTCAGCTCAGATTCATCTGCATCCGTCAGAGAAATTTCTAAATACGGCCACAAAATATTGATTGCAAGTCGATTTTGTATTTCAACTTGCAGCGTGGATTGATTTGCGGGCGTTTTAAGCGCCTCTGGCGAGTTTTCTAGTGCAAGGTTGGCCGAGATTATTTTCCACGCAGCAAAATCGCTCACAGGCCGATTAATGCACCCTAGTGAACGACATAATTTTTCATCAAACTGTTGCAGTAGAGAAAATGTGGTCACTGCAACGGCATTAGATGTGCCATCAACACGAGGTGCAAGTATAGGTAGCAATGAATTTCTTGAGATGTGCTCACCAAAAGCGACTAACAACACGAAAAACAGCCCAAGAAGGATAGCTTTTAGGCTTAGCTTAGAACTTTTTTTTTGAGCCTGCCCAGAAATGCTGCTCTTGCTGTCGGCATTCAGGGTTCCGTGCAAGCAAACCCAGCCTTCACTTTCTTTCCAAACAGAAAGTGTTAACCACTGGCTATAGGTTGCGATCACCTCTTCCGCTTGCCGAGCCAATACGCCAGATAAAACAATTTGACCGCCTGCACGCATCTTATTTACCAGTGCAGGCGCAAGAACTTGTAGTGGATTGGCCAAAATATTCGCCATCACGATGTCGTATTTAGCTTCTGCCGCTAGTTCCGTCGCATTTTCGTTGGGCAAAACAAAGCTGATGATAGTGTGATTAATTTCGGAATTGCTGCGGGCAGCTACCATCGCTTGAGGATCAATATCTGTACCAACAACGGGAGCACAACCGAGTTTTGCAGCAGCAATGGCCAAAATACCTGATCCACAGCCGTAATCGAGCAAGCTTTGGCTCTGAAGATTTTTGTGTTCTTCTAACCAGAGCAAACAAAGATGCGTCGTTGGATGGCTGCCGGTGCCAAATGCTAATCCTGGGTCTACTGCTAAGCAGATTGCATTGGGGTCGCTCGGAGCATCATGCCAAGAGGGCACCACCCAAATGCGTTTGCCAATCTGTATTGGCGCAAATTGACTTTGCGTTAAGCGCACCCAATCTTGATCTTCAACCTGCTTTTCTTGAGGAATGGCAAGTTTGAAGCCAGCATCCTCCAGAGATGCAAGCAGATTGGGAATGAATTCTGTAGCGCCTGAATCATCAATCTCTGGATTGAACAAGGCTGTTACAGACGAGCGATCCCAGGCTTGTACTTCTGGAGAGAGGCCGGGTTCGCCGTAAAGCGGGTTTTCATCATAGCCACCCGCAGCGTCATCCTCAACGGTTACGGAAAGCGCGCCGAGCTCGAGCAGTACATCACCCAAGGGTTCTGCAATTTCAGCAGGGACCGTGAAAACTAGTTCACGGTAAGACATGTGCATCCCATATGGATCTGAGGTGCCTTAAGACTTGCCGCGACTGGCGGCTTGTTCTTCTAGGCGATGCTCTAGGTAATGAATGTTGGTGCCACCTTCTATGAAGTTTGGATCGAACATGAGTTCGCGGTGTAGAGGTACATTGGTTGTGATGCCATCAATCACCATCTCAGAAAGGGCAATTTGCATACGGCGAATCGCTTGTTCGCGAGTATTGCCGTAAGCAATCAACTTTCCGATCATAGAATCATAGTTTGGTGGAACCATATAGCCACTGTAGGCATGCGAATCAACACGGATACCGGGGCCACCAGGCATATGCCATGAACCAATTCGGCCAGGGCTAGGAGTGAACTTGAATGGATCTTCAGCATTCAGACGACATTCAATGGCGTGACCGCGGAAGACGATGTCTTTTTGTCGGTATGCCAGCTTGAGGCCTGCAGCAATGCGAATTTGCTCTTGAACGATATCTACCCCAGTGATCATTTCGGTGACGGGATGCTCAACCTGTACGCGAGTATTCATTTCAATGAAAAAGAACTCACCGTTTTCATATAGAAATTCGAATGTACCGGCGCCGCGATAACCAATTTTTCTACAGGCTTCCGCACAACGCTCACCAATTTTGGCGATCAAACGACGATCAATGCCAGGGGCTGGTGCTTCCTCAATCACTTTTTGGTGACGACGCTGCATAGAGCAGTCGCGCTCACCTAACCAAATCGCATTGCCATGGGTGTCAGCTAAGATTTGAATCTCTACGTGGCGAGGTTTTTCAAGAAACTTCTCCATGTACACCTCTGGATTACCAAAGGCGCGACCAGCTTCTTCCTTGGTCATGTTTACGGCGTTAATTAAAGCCGCTTCAGTGTGGACAACGCGCATACCGCGTCCACCACCACCACCTGCAGCTTTGATGATGACTGGATAACCAACCTTCTTGGCGGTGGCAATGATTTCTTTTGGATCATCCGGTAAAGCACCTTCAGATCCTGGAACACAAGGCACCCCAGCTTTAATCATGGCGCGTTTCGCAGAAACTTTATCGCCCATGATTCGAATGGATGCTGCCGTAGGTCCAATGAATGCGAAACCTGATTTTTCTACACGTTCAGCAAAGTCAGCATTTTCAGAGAGGAAGCCATAACCAGGATGGATGGCTTCAGCATCAGTGACTTCAGCCGCTGAAATAATGGCGGGCATATTCAAATAACTCAGTGGAGAAGGTGCTGGCCCGATGCAAACAGCTTCATCAGCCAGCTTGACGTATTTGGCTTCCTTATCTGCTGTCGAATACACCACAACGGTTTTAATCCCCAACTCGCGGCACGCTCGTTGGATGCGGAGAGCAATTTCTCCCCGATTGGCAATCAGAATCTTATCGAACATATCGGCTCTGAGTTAGGTAAAGGTAAATGGGCGAATGCGTGGAGTCAGCATTACGCAATGATGAAAAGTGGTTGATCAAATTCAATACCTTGACCGTTTTCACACAGAATTTGTTTAATGACACCCGCTTGTTCAGCTTCGATTTCATTGAGAAGTTTCATCGCCTCAATAATGCAAAGTGTTTGTCCTACAGCAACGGTGTCGCCAATTTTTACAAAGTCAGGGGATTCTGGGTTGGGCGCACGATAGAAGGTGCCCACCATCGGTGAGCGCGCCACAAAACCGGTTTCAGCAGGCGGCGCGTCGGGAACAGAGGCGGCTTGTGCTGGAGCGGCGCTAGCTGGAGCTGCAGCCTGAATGCTGTGAGTTGGATTCGCGTAAACAACTTGACCCATGCCTTGAGCGCCTGAGCCAGCGTTCACGATGCGAACACGATCTTCGCCTTCATTGACTTCTAGTTCAGAAATGCCTGATTCAGAAACGAGATCAATCAGGGTTTTGAGTTTTCTAAGATCCATGGAAGTACTTCCTCTCTTATGATGCTGAAATTATTTTTGTAAACGTGTAATAGCTGCTTGCAGGGCTAATTCATAGCCGATAGCACCAAGACCGCAAATGACGCCGGTCGCTATGTCTGACAAATAGGAATGCTTACGGAACTCTTCACGTTGGTGAATGTTGGACAGGTGCACTTCCGTAAAGGGTATTGCTACGCCAGCAAGTACGTCGCGCAGGGCAACGCTGGTGTGGGTAAAGGCGCCTGGGTTAATGATGATGAAATCAACCCCATCCTGTTTAGCCTTCTGAATGCGGTCAATTAACTCGCCTTCATGGTTGCTTTGATAGGTATTCAGGTCGACTGCGTGAGCTTTGGCGATCTCACCAAGCTTTTGGTGGATGTCATCCATGGTTGTTTTGCCATAAACCTCTGGCTCACGACTTCCCAAGAGATTGAGATTAGGACCTTGAATTACGAGAATTGAAGTATTTTTCGACATAGATCGATATTTTTAGAGGCAGTTAGGTTCAGTAAGTGAATTAGGCTTTTGGGCTACAACTGCTTGCTTGATGAAAATGACACCCCATCAAACACAAGGGAAGTATACCTTTCTAGGAGCTTTAAAAGTCCGAAAAGGATGATTAAATACCCTAATTTAAGGAAATTAGTAGCCTCAAAAGCTGAGCTTGGTAAAAAGTCTGCTTCATTTTTAAGCGGATTGGAGGATTCCAATACCCACTATCTTTTATTAAATGACGATAAAAGTTCTTATAAAGCAGATTTAATGCTATTTCTGAGCTCTTCTTCGTTAATTCTGCCTAATTTACTAAATAGCACTTTGCCAGAGGGTGATAGCAAAACTGTGTAAGGCAGGGCAGACTGAGTATTGCCCAGGGCTTTATACATTTGACTGCCATTCATTCCGCCCATAGCAATAGGGTAAGAAACGGGGGTCTTTTTCAGAAATTCGCGTACGTTAGATGGAGAATCGATGGCGATGCCGACAAATAAGACATTTTTATTAGAAAATTCCCATTGAAGTTTCTCTAATTCAGGCATTTCTTCAACGCAAGGAGGGCACCAGGACCCCCAAAAGTTCACCACAAGGACTTTTCCTTGCCAATCTTTGCTATCGAGCACTTTTCCGTCTGGTGATTGCCATTCGTTAGCAAAAAAAGCCTTTACTCCGGGCTCGCTCACCAATCCTGTTTTGGAAATCCAGGGCGAACTAAAGATACCTGCTAGAAGCGCTAAGAGGCTAATTCCGCTGATCACAATCCATTGTCTTCGGTTCACTGCAAGTCCTTCGCTAAAATTCGCCAATGCATATTCATATCTTAGGCATTTGCGGCACATTCATGGGCGGCATTGCCGCAATCGCTCGTCAGGCTGGACATCGCGTTACTGGTTGCGACGCCAACGTGTATCCACCAATGAGCACGCAGCTTGAATCTCAAGGGATTGAGCTCATCGAGGGGTATTCGCCCGATCAATTATTACAGTTTGAGTCCATGCCTGATTTATTTGTGATCGGCAATGTGGTTTCTCGTGGGAATCTATTAATGGAAGCCATTCTGAATCAAGGCTTGCCATATACATCTGGTCCTCAATGGTTGGGTGAGCAAGTCTTATTTGGCAGACATGTTTTGGCAGTAGCAGGAACGCATGGCAAGACAACTACCTCTGCGATGCTTACTTGGATTTTAGAATTCAATGGTTATAAGCCAGGGTATTTAATTGGTGGAGTGCCACTCAATTTCACGGTGTCAGCCCGCTTAGGTGAGAGTCAATATTTTGTAATCGAGGCAGATGAATACGACACAGCTTTTTTTGATAAGCGCAGTAAGTTTGTTCATTACCGACCGCGCACTGCCTTATTAAATAATTTGGAATTTGATCACGCAGATATTTTTGCCGATCTTGCGGCCATTGAAACCCAGTTCCACCATCTCGTGCGTACCGTTCCTAGCGATGGTCTATTAGTGGTGAATGGCGAGGAGCCTGCGCTAGAGACGGTGATCACTCGTGGTGCTTGGGCCCCAATAGAGCGCTTTGGCCAAGACGCTAAAAATGAATGGTCTTTTATTTCTCAAGCAGCTGATGGTTTTGTGGTGGTTAAGAGTGGCAAAGAAGTGGCGACTGTCACCTGGGCTCCTGACTCAGGGGTGATGGGCACACACAATCAACTCAATGCCTTGGCAGCAATTGCATCAGCACATCACGTTGGTATAGCTCCGGTGGATGCAGCACGCGCCTTGGCGGAATTTAAGAATGTGAAGCGTCGCTTAGAAACAATCGGTATGGCAAATGACATCACTGTTTACGACGACTTTGCACATCACCCAACCGCTATTACTACTACGGTGGATGGTTTACGTCGTCGGGTGGGGACAGCTCGTATTCTGGCTGTCTTAGAGCCACGTTCTAACACGATGAAGCTCGGTGTGATGAAGGCTCAGTTACCAAATAGCTTGCAAGCGGCTGACAAAGTTTTTGCCTTTGGCGCCAGCTCTGGCAAAGAATCTTTGGGCTGGGATCTCAATGAGGTACTGTCTCCCCTGAATGCTAAAGAGCTTAATAAGGCAAAAGCATTTGATGAGTTAGATGCTTTGGTTCTTGCTGTTGCTGAAGAAGCTAAACCAGGCGACCACATACTCGTGATGAGTAATGGTGGTTTCGGCGGTGTCCATCAAAAAATATTAAAAGCACTAGAAGGTAAAAAATGAGCAAGAGATTACAAGATAAAGTAGCCATCATTACGGGTGCGGCTAAAGGCATTGGTTTTGCAACAGCACAGCGCTTTGCACAAGAGGGCGCTAAGGTGATCATTGCTGATATCAATCTAGATGCTGTCAAAGCTGCGGCTGCGCAGATAGCAGGCGCTGAGGCCCATGCTATGAATGTCACCGACCGTGCCAGCATTCAGGCAGTGGTAGATCACATCATGCAGCAGCATGGCCGTATTGATATTTTGGTGAATAACGCTGGCATTACACAAGATGCGCGTTTAGTCAAAATGACCGAAGCGCAATTTGATTCAGTGATTGACGTGAATCTCAAAGGTGTTTTCAACTGCACACAACTCGTGGTACCGCATATGCTTGAAGCTGGCTCTGGAGCGATTGTGAACGCTTCAAGTGTGGTCGGTCTGTATGGTAATTTTGGGCAAACAAATTATTCCGCAACGAAATTTGGGGTGATTGGATTTACCAAGACTTGGGCGCGTGAACTGGGCCCGAAAGGCATTCGGGTCAATGCGGTATGTCCAGGATTTATTGCCACCGAAATGGTCAAGGCCATGCCGGAAAATATTCTGCAAGATATTGAAAGACGTTGTTGGCTTGGCCGTCTAGGTACGCCAGAAGAGATGGCGAATGTGTATTTGTTCTTGGCGAGTGATGAAGCAAGCTATGTGAATGGTGTTGCACTTGAGGCCAGCGGCGGGATTTCACTGTAAGCATGTATCTTTTATATGAGGAAGGTGGCGACATTAAGATTGCCACGGTCCAGTCTGCATCTGGTGCAGGGGATGCTGAGTCATGGCAGGCAACTAGCCTGTCTGGAAAAAAGATCAAGCTAAAAGCCAAAGAGGTTTGGTTGCGTTTTGAAAAGCCCGAAGCTCAAGCTGTAATGGATCAAGCTTCTGCCTTATCTAAGGAAATTGATTTGCAATTCCTATGGGATTGCGCCCCAGAAGAAGAGTTTGGTCTTGTAGATGTTTCGAAAGAATATTTTGGAGATCAAGCGGCGATTCCTCAGCAAGTATCTCTAGCGATTGCTTTACAAAGCGCCCCCGTCTTTTTTCGGCGCAAAGGCCGCGGCCGTTTTCAGAGGGCGCCTCTGGAGCAATTGCAAGCTGGATTGGCTGCTTTAGAGCGTAAGCAAAAAGAACTCGATCAACAAGGTATCTGGCAACAAGAATTAATCGCCGGCGCATGTCCTGAAGCCCTAAAGTCTCAAGCGAAGCAATTACTGTTCTCCCCAGATAAAAATACTTCTGCTTACAAAGCCTTGATTGCAGCTTGTACGCAAACGGGTGAATCGCCAGCTCAGTTAATGATCCGCTGTGGAGCAATTAGCTCACCTTTGGATTATCACCAAGGCATGTTTCTCAAGGCGTATTTCCCTAGTGGCGCCGCTCACCATGAAAGCCATGTGGTCGATACCGCTGCTTATGATGCAGTCGTTGCTGAATTGCCATTGGCTGAGGTGAGCGCTTTTTCCATTGACGATTCTGGTACGACAGAAATCGATGATGCTTTATCAGTAACGGCGCTTTCTGATGGAGTTCACCGTATTGGTGTGCACATCGCCGCTCCGGGTCTGGTCATTAATCGAGATGATGCTTTAGATCAGCTTGCGCGTAACCGCATGTCTACCGTGTATTTTCCTGGCGATAAGATCACAATGCTACCGGATTCGGTGATTGCTCAATTCTCTTTGGATGAGGGCAAGCCTTGCCCGGCCTTATCGATTTATGTGGATATTGATGTACAAGGTCAGATTCTTGAAGGTTCACTCCAGATGCGTGCTGAGTTGGTGCCGATTGGAGCCAACTTGCGCCTCGAGAATCTTGAAGACAAGGTTAGCGAAGCTAGCTTGGGGGATGAGTCAAGCGACTATCCCTATCGCCAAGAATTAGCGATCTTGTGGGGCGCTGCAAAACATCTGCACGCACAACGTCAAGAGAAGCGCATTGCTAATGGCTTGCGTGCTGAGCGGTTGGGGGTGATTGATCCCAATGCTCTGGCAAGAGATTTTCATTTTCAGATCAAAGAGGTCGATGGCGTGGAGCGAGTAGAAATTACGCCACGACAACGCGGTTCGATCTTGGACACCATCGTTGCTGAGTGGATGATTTATTGCAACAGTGCTTCGGGACGCTTATTGGCGGACCATGGCTTGCCTGCACTGTTTCGGACCCAAAAAGGTTGGGGCCCATTACGCACTCGTATGCAAACCACTCCAGGGCCTCATGAAGGTTTGGGGCTCGATTATTACGCTTGGAGTACTTCACCACTGCGTCGCTATTCAGACTTGGTTAATCAATGGCAGCTCATCGCTTTGGCTAATCATGGTGTGACTGCCAAGATGGTGGCACCCTTTCCACCTAGGGATGCGAACTTGATGGGTATCGCAGCAGATTTTGAGTCTTGCTATCAAGCGTATGCCGAATACCAAGACCGTTTGGAAAAATATTGGTGCCTTCGTTGGATTGCTCAAGATAGCGAACCCAAGAAACTCTTCGTTCGCCACCTGAAAGAAGGCATGTCCAGAGTGGAACTGATTCCACTGCATTTGCCTATTCCTGAGTTGGCTACCCATCCTCGCATGACGCGTGCTGAGGTGATTATTTCGGATGTCGATCTATTGCAATTAACTGCAGGGGTCAGGATCTTGCAAATTGAGCTACCTGTAAAGCCGGCTGAAGAGTCTACTGAATCTGTTGCAGAAGCGCCTGACGATGATGCAAGCGCTACCTAAATTCCTGCAATCAAATCGCCTTGTGAAGATTCAAGACTATTTGTTAAATGCTTGGCGTCGCCACCCTTTTCGTCTAGCACTTTGTATCTCTCTATTAATTCATGTGATTTTTTTATCCTTTCGTTGGGGTATTGGTGAGATTCAGAATCGGCGACTCAATACGCCTTTGAGTGTGGTTTTGGTTAATGCGAGCAATCCAAGCCCACCAAAGCAGGCGACTAAATTAGCGCAGGCTGATTTACAGGGCGGCGGAAAGAGCGTTGATCAAGATGCAACAGCGGTCCATCGGGCGAGACTGGGCGCACAAGCCCAACTCGAAGTTTTGGAAAAACAGCAAAAGCAGATGCTGGCAAAAATGGATGCTGACAAGGCGCGCTCCGGTGGTCGAAAGAGTGGGGATGAGCAGCGCTTGGTTTCTCAGTTAAATTCCCTGGAAGCCGAGTTGTCTAAACGCTTACAGGTGGATGGGCGCGAGCCCCGTCGTAAAGTGTTGACGGGCTCAAGCACTAAAGCAGTAGCATTTGCGCAGTACTACGATGCTATGCGCCAAAAAATTGAGACTTATGGGAGTACCTTTTTCCCTCGTGCGAATGGCAGGCCTTTGTATGGCAGTTTGGTAATCGTGGTGAGCGTGGATGCGCAGGGTCGTATCGCTAATAACGCTCAGGGTAAGGATGGCTTAAGTATTGGGCGGAGTTCCGGTAATCCCGAGTTGGATCGACAGGCCTTAGCTATTGTTCGAGCGTCAGCACCTTTTGGGGCGTTTCCAAGTGAGATGCATCAGCAGATTGACGTGCTCGATTGGATTTCCACTTTTGAGTTCACGCGCGATGGATCTGACCGCCTAGAGTTGCGACGTTAATACAATTTAAAGAAACCCCTCAAGAAATTCGCTTATTCTGTAGGCACTATGAGCTCTATTCCCGCTAACGATCTTCATGCTGACCCTAGTCGCTTTCCTGGCTTGGATGTCTATGCTGTCGCCGGGAATCCCATTAGCCATAGCAAGTCGCCTGCTATTCATCAACGCTTTGCTGAGCAATCGAAGCAAGCAATCCACTATGGGCGCCTGCAACCAGCTATTGGTGAGTTTGCCAAAGTTGCTAAATCCTTTTTTGCTGCTGGTGGCAAGGGCATGAACGTCACCGTTCCGTTTAAATTAGATGCACAAGTCTTGGCAGATGTTTTAACGCCGCGAGCAAAGCTGGCTGGCGCTGTAAATACCCTGTGGATTAAAGAGGGCAAGATTTACGGTGATAACACTGATGGTGCGGGCTTGGTGCGGGATCTTGTAGCGCAGGGTATTCAGATTCGGGGGGCACGTATTTTGCTCTTGGGCGCGGGTGGCGCTGCTCGTGGCGTGATGGGACCTTTGCTTGAGCAAGAGCCAGCCCAACTGATCGTTGCTAATCGCTCCAGCGCTAAGGCAGATGAGCTGGTTGGTTTATTTCATGATTTTGCAAACAATCATCATGCTCAGCTTGAGTCACGCGCATTGCTCGATCTGGAAGACCAAATAAAAACTCCGCTAGCTTTTGATCTCGTTATTAATGCGACTGCTGCTGGCTTGAGTGACCAATCCCCGTTGACAGCCCAGGCAGTAAGTCATGTTTTTGTGCCGAGTTCATTTGCTTACGATATGGTGTACGGCAAAACGACGGCCTTTATGCAGCAAGCTTTGCACCGAGGTGCTCGGGTTAGTGATGGCTTGGGTATGTTGGTGGAACAAGCCGCTGATGCATTTCTGATATGGCGTGGCGCAGATGCATCGATTGATCCACGTTCTGTTTTATCCGAGTTGCGCACCTAATCCTATTTAGCCAAATTTATTTCTAATGCGTTGGCTCAGTTATTTTGTAAAGTGCTTGCTGTGCGGCTTCATTGCGATGCAGATCTACTTTGCGCTGCAGATTGGCCTATGGTCCAGCCTTAATCCGAGTGGTACCGCTTTTCAGAGGGCTGAACGCTGGCGTTTATGTAGCTGGCATTGGTCTTGCTCTATTCAGTCTCATTGGGTGCCATACGACAAAATTTCGGCAAACTTAAAGCGGGCTGTATTGGTGAGTGAAGATGACATCTTCTTCCAGCACAAGGGTGTTCGTGTTGAGGATATGCAAAAGGCTTGGGAAAAGAATCAACAACATCATCAATTTAACGCTAACTCCAAGGTGGCATTGAGGGGTGGTTCTACTATTACCCAGCAACTAGCAAAAAATTTATTCCTGTCTTCAGAGCAAAATTATTTTCGCAAAGGTCAAGAGCTTGTTGTGACTGGCTTGCTAGAGTTGATGCTTTCCAAGCAAAGACTATTTGAGATTTATCTCAATTCTGTGGAGTGGGGTGAGGGCATTTTTGGTGTGGGTGCAGCCTCCCAACATTATTTTGTGACTACGCCTGCCGCATTAGATCGCGAACAGGCTGCAGCATTAGCATCGGCTTTGCCTGCACCTAAGTGTTTTGATAAAGCCCAGTACTGCCGTAAAGCCAATATTCACTTTCCAACTCGTCAAGAATTTATCTTGGAGAATATGGACAGGGTGGCTTTGACGCCAATCCCAAAGAGTGGGTCCCGCTAGTTTTATTTTGTGGCTGCAGAGCGTAAGGCATCTCGAGTACTTTGCGCTACCTTTCTGGCGGCTTCTGCAAAATCAGATCCAGAGCTGGCATACAAAATTGCTCGAGATGAGTTGATCATCATTCCCATCCCTGGCTTATTGGCAATACTGCCTGCTTTGACGGTGGCGTCAATATCACCACCTTGCGCACCGATCCCCGGAATCAGTAGTGGCATTTCGCCAACGACGGCCCGGACCTTAGCAATCTCTTCTGGAAAGGTAGCGCCGACCACCAAGCTGATTTGACCGGAGCTATTCCATTTTTGGGCTGCTAATTTAGCCACATGAAGATAGAGTGGTTCGCCACCAGGAGCAACATTTAAAAATTGCAAATCTGACCCACCGGGATTAGAGGTGCGGCACAAAATAATGACCCCTTTGCCAGCGTGTCGCAGGTAAGGCTCAACCGAATCAAAGCCCATATAGGGGCTAACAGTGACAGCATCGGCGCCATAGCGCTCAAAGGCTTCCATGGCGTAGTGCTCGGCTGTACTGCCGATATCTCCACGTTTAGAGTCCAGAATCACAGGGATCTTGGGGTATTTATGCTTCAGGTGCACTATGAGTTTTTCTAGTTGAGCTTCGGCGCCCTGAGATGCAAAGTAAGCAAATTGGGGCTTAAAGGAACAAGCTAAGTCTGCTGTGGCATCAGCGATTTCTCGGCAGAACTCAAAAATGCCCTCTGGTTTCCCTTGTAGAGATGGGGGTAAGCGCTTCGGATCTGGATCCAACCCAATGCACAGCATGCTGCCTTGGGAAGCCCATACAGACTGGAGTTGCTGGGTAAAGGTATTTGGACTGGAGTTCATTGGATTTGAGCTTATTTTAGTGAAACTGTCATGGTCTATAGGATAAACTAGCGCACATTCCTTAGGAGTTCACCATGATCAACTTGTTCGTCCTGCAAAATGGCCGCCTCTCTCAAGAGCAAGTCGAAGATCGCAATGAATTGTTGCAATATTCAAACCCTATCTGGATTGACGTTGTCGATCCCGAAGAGGAAGAGCTTATCTGGATTAAAGAGGCATTTGGTGTACTTTTGCCTGAATTGGATGATTTAGGTGACTTAGAGGCTTCAGCTCGCTATTTCGAGGCTGATGACGGCCATTTGCACATTCGTACTGACTTCCTGTTGGACGAAGAAGAAACTTCTCGTAACGTCCGGGTTGCTTTCGTGCTGACTAAGCAAGTGTTGTTTTCCATTCATGACGAAGATTTACCAGTGTTCCGTTTGGTGCGTTTGCGTGCCCGTTTACGCCCAGGCTCAGTGAGTAATGCAAAAGATGTTTTGCTCGACTTGTATTCAACCGATGCTGAGTACTCTGCCGATGCCTTGGAAGAGGTTTACGAAAATTTAGAGCGCGCTGGTAAGCGAGTGCTTTCTGACGACATTAATGATGCTGATGCTGCTGAAGTTTTAGAAACCATTGCAACAGAAGAAGATACAAACGGACGTATTCGTCGCAATGTAATGGATACCCGCCGCGCACTCTCTTTCTTAATGCGTAGCAAATTATTGTCTGATGAGCAACAAGAAGAAGCACGTCAGATTCTGCGAGATATTGATTCTTTAGAAAACCATACCGCATTCTTGTTCGATAAGATTAACTTCTTGATGGATGCAACGGTTGGTTTCATTAACTTGAACCAAAGTAAAATCATCAAGATCTTCTCGGTGGTATCTGTCGCCTTGATGCCGCCAACATTACTGGCCAGTATCTGGGGTATGAACTATAGATTTATGCCGGAGCTAGACTTATCTTGGGGTTACCCAATGGCTATTGGCGTCATGATTGTGTCTGCGATCATCCCACTTTGGTACTTCCATCACAAAGGTTGGATGAAATAACTTACTAAGTTATTTGAGAAGTTCAATCAGCTCAGAAAGTGCATAGTCGCGGGCTTGTTCGCGAACCGCTTGGCGATCTCCAGAAAATTGCATCGTCTTGCAGATAGTGATGGCTACTAAATTTTCTTTTGTAATCGTCCAGCCAAAACAAACAGTACCCACTGGTTTTTCTATTGAGCCACCTGCTGGTCCTGCAATGCCGGTAATCGAAACGGCGACGTTAACGCCAGCATTTTTTTGTGCGCCCTCTGACATTGCTTTTGCGACTTGTTCACTCACTGCTCCAAAAGATTCAATAGTTTCAGTTGGCACGCCCAGACATTCTGTTTTGGCTTGATTGCTATAGGTAATGTAGCCCCGCTCGAACCAGTCACTAGAGCCTGGCAAGTCTGTCAAGGCTGCACATACAAGTCCGCCGGTACAAGATTCAGCCAGCGCTAGCGTCCAGCCCCTGGCAATGAGGTGCTTAGCGACTTCCTTGGCGATGTCTAAGGTAGAGGTCATATAGATAATTGAATGGCAACTTGGACTGCGACGATCACAAGATACGTTAGGAAAGCTGCAGCGAGGTCATCCGCGATGATTCCAAAACCTCGCCAAAGAGTTTGCTTTCTATTGGAGGGTGCTTGGTTATTGTTTTCTTCAAGTTGTTTGAAGTGATGATCAATCAAACCAATTGGCCCTGGCTTAGCGGCGTCAAAGAAACGAAAGACGCCAAAGGCTAAAGCTTGCATCCAGATTGTCATGGGCATTGTGAGAACAAGAATGAGCCAAAAGGCCACAACCTCATCCCAAACGATGCCGCCAAAATCCTTTTTGCCAAGCTCTTCACTGACTTGTCCGCAGATCCAGCATCCCAGCAAGATTCCCACGCCAATAATCCAGAGCCAGTTTTCAGTAGTGAGGAAATAACTTCCAATCAGAAAGCTAGCCCATGCCCACAGAGTGCCAGCAGTACCTGGCGCTATTGGGCTGAGTCCGCTACCAAAGCCAAAAGCAATGGTACGACTTGCGGACCCCAGCATCCATTTAACAGTTGGCTTTGCGCTTAGACTTTGGTTTATTTCTGGATTCATGCAAAGTGATCGAATGATTTAAGAAAGCCTGCAGTCTCAGTGACACTCAACGCTTCACCATTTTTATTTAATAACCGAATGCTTGCTTCTGAAGATTGCATTGTTTTAACGTTACCGATGTGCGTGATTGCTAAATGTAATTTTTTGCTGATTTCATTGACGGCATTGCGTTGCTTGGGATGTGCTGTAAAACAAATCTCGTAGTCATCTCCGCCACATGCAGCAAATTGATTCTGAATGAATTCACTCTGATGTTGCAGTGTTACAGATTTTGGGATGCGATCGAGAAAAATCTCGGCATCCACTTTAGATTGTTTGAGGATGTGCTTTAGATCGCCCAAGAGCCCATCGGAAATATCCAGAGCTGCGCTAGCAATACCCCTTAAGCAGATTCCCAAATCAACTCTGGGAGTGGGTTGGTGCATGCGCAGTTCAACGGCCTGTAAATCGATGGTGGAAAGGTGTAATTCATGACGCAGTGCAGCAAGTGTGAGTCTTGCATCGCCTACAGAGCCTGACACCCAAATCTCATCCCCTGCAATCGCCCCAGATCTCTTAATGGCTTTTCCCAGGGGGATACTGCCAAAGGCTGTGATGCAAATATTGAGTGGACCTGCGGTAGTGTCACCACCAATCAGTGGGCAAGAATATTTTTGTGCAACTGCAAATAAACCGTTGCTAAAGGCCTCTAACCAGCCTGAATCGGCATGGGGTAATGCGATAGCCAGCGTGAAACCAAGCGGCTTAGCGCCCATGGCAGAAAGGTCTGAGAGGTTGACTGCTAAGGCTTTGTGGCCCAACCATTCAGGGTTGGCATTCGCAAAAAAGTGCCGCCCTTCGACCAGCATATCGGTAGTAATGGCAATTTCTTCTTCTGAGTGAGGTTTGATAAGGGCGCAATCATCCCCAATCCCTAGCGCAATCGATTGGCCGTCTGGAGAAGGCATAGCCTCCGCCCTCGTTTTGAAAAAACGTTGAATGAGCTCAAATTCGCCAAGTTCAGAATGCATGCCTCATTTTATGGCTCTTAGGAGTTCTTCATCTGAGAGGAATAGAATAAAAGGCTCAATATGCCTTACAACGAGTTAACAGATGACCCAATCAAGCAATAGCAAAGATCAACAAATTGCAGACCTTAGAGATGCTGCGCTTCATTACCACGAGTTTCCAGTCCCTGGAAAAATCGAAATTGCACCAACGAAACAGCTAACTAATCAACGCGACTTAGCGTTGGCATACACGCCTGGCGTTGCTGCACCTTGCTTAGAAATTGTTAAAGATCCGGCTAATGCTTTTAAATACACGGCGCGTGGAAATTTGGTTGGAGTGATTACTAATGGCACCGCTGTTTTAGGTTTAGGAAATATTGGGCCATTGGCAAGTAAGCCTGTGATGGAAGGTAAAGCAGTTCTCTTTAAGAAATTTGCTGGCATTGACGTATTCGATATTGAGATCAATGAGAACGATCCCGACAAGTTAGTAGAAATCATTGCTGCGCTTGAGCCAACCTTCGGCGGTATTAATTTAGAAGATATTAAGGCGCCCGATTGCTTCGTGGTTGAGCGCAAGTTGCAAGCGCGCATGAAGATTCCTGTTTTTCATGACGACCAGCATGGAACTGCGATTGTGGTTGCTGCGGCTATTTTGAATGGCTTAAAAGTGGTTGGTAAAGATATCGACAAAGTGAAGTTGGTGACATCAGGTGCTGGTGCAGCTGCTTTAGCCTGCTTAGACCTTTTAGTAGATCTTGGTATTCCTCGTAACAATATTTGGGTAACCGATCTTGCTGGTGTTGCCTATAAAGGGCGCGTAGAGTTGATGGATCCTGAGAAGGAGCCGTTCTGCCAAGAAACTAAGCTGCGTACACTGGCTGAAGCAATTGAAGGTGCCGATATTTTCTTAGGTCTCTCTGCTGGTGGCGTGCTCAAACAAGACATGGTGAAGAAGATGGCTCCCAAGCCATTGATCTACGCCTTAGCAAACCCCACCCCAGAAATTCTGCCTGAAGAAGTAAAAGAAGTTCGTCCTGATGCAGTCATGGCTACGGGCCGCACAGACTATCCAAACCAAGTCAACAATGTTTTGTGTTTCCCATTCATCTTCCGTGGTGCCTTAGACGTAGGTGCCACCACGATTACGCGTGGCATGGAAGTCGCGGCTGTAAAGGCCGTAGCAGAGCTAGCTCAGGCTGAGCAGAGTGAGGTTGTTGCTTCTGTATATGGCATTGAGAATTTATCATTTGGTCCCGAATATTTGATTCCAAAACCATTTGATCCACGCTTAATTACTGTGATTGCACCTGCAGTTGCAAAGGCGGCGATGGATGATGGCGTAGCTTTACGCCCCATTAAAGACTTTGACGCTTATCGCAATCAATTGCAGCAGTTTGTGTATCACTCCGGCACTTTGATGAAGCCACTGTTTAGTATTGCTAAGCGTGTACCGGCTAACCAAAAGCGCATTGTGTTTGCCGAAGGTGAAGACGAGCGCGTATTGCGCGCAGTCCAAATCATCATTGATGAGCATCTTGCAACGCCGATTTTGATTGGTCGTCCTGCGGTGATTGAACATCGCATTGAGAAATTTGGCTTGCGTATGAAGGCTGGGAATGACTTTGAAATCGTTAACCCAGAAAATGACTCCCGTTTCCGTGATTTTTGGCAGACCTATCTCGCTTTAACAGAGCGCAAGGGCGTTACAGAGTCTTTTGCCAAACTAGAGATGCGCCGTCGTAATAGCTTGATCGGATCTATGTTGATTTCTAAAGGCATGGCCGATGGCATGATCTCTGGAACGATTGGCAAAACTGCAACGCATCTGAAATACGTTGATGAAGTGATTGGCAAAGAGGCGGGTGCAAATGTTTATGGTGCGATGTCCGGTTTAATTCTGCCTGGTCGACAAGTATTCTTGGTTGATACCCACATCAATATTGATCCAACAGCTGAACAGTTATCAGAGTTAACACTGATGGCCGCAAGTGAGATGCGCAAATTAGGACTCGTTCCAAAAGTTGCACTGCTCTCGCACTCCAACTTTGGTTCAAGCAACGCACCTTCTGCAATCAAAATGCGTGAGGTGTTAGCTCTACTGAAGATTGCGGACCCGAAATTAGAAGTCGACGGCGAGATGCATGGCGATAGCGCATTGGATGCAACCATTCGTGCTGGTGCTGTTACTTCTTCATCGCTAAAAGGGGATGCGAATCTGCTTGTTCTGCCAAATATTGATGCTGCAAATATTTCTTACAACTTATTGAAGACGGCTGCAGGTAATGGCATTGCGATTGGCCCATTGTTGTTAGGAGTAGCTAAACCGATTCATATTCTGACGCCAGCTGCAACAGTGCGACGGATCGTCAATGTAACAACTTTGGCAGTTGTAGAGGCCGCTAGTAATGCTAGGGGCATCTCTTAAGCACTTCTAATATATGTAAGTTAGCGATAACTTACATATATTATTTCTATATAAATCAATGGTTTATATAAAATGTACTGTATTTGGGCTTGATTTGATGGCGGGATAAGGGTAACCTAGCACCCATCATGAATAATCGCTCTGAAAACACCAATACAGCAAGCTTCGATGAACATAGCCGAGCTGAAAGTTGGGACAGCAATGATCGACTTGAAACTGAGTCATCTGCTGCCAATGTCTATGCTCAGGGTGGTTTATCTCGTTTACAAACCTATGCAGCAAATCAAGTTTCGGGGAAAAAAGTGACAGCTACTTGGCGTGCCGCTTTGGCCGTTCGTGATGCCGGACCACCGGCAATGTTGCGCAGTGTGCGCCCTAATATCGTGCAATCTATTCGTGCTTTCCGCACGCCAGATCTGCAGGAAGCTGCTACCGAATTAGGTCAGCACTTTATTTACGCTAGCTGTGCCCATGCAATGACTAAAGGCGAGGTCCTTGAGTCTATTGCTACTGCTTATTCACTTACTAAGCAGCAGGCAAAGAACTATGACCCGCTCTTAGATGCATTGACTACTTTGGTAGATAAGTCAGGCCCACAGCCAGGCTTCGTGGTGGTTCTAGAGGGCTTGCCTTGTACACAGAAGTTCGACAAAGAAGCACGCGAGACCTTGTTGGATGTTTTCCGCGATGCAGTTGATTTCTGGGCTGAGCGTCGTACGCCTTATCGCGTCTTCTACTCATTCGCTTAATCAGCAAGCAATTCGATGTAGCCTAATCGCCTCTATTTGAGGCGATTTTGCATTTCTGGGTTCCAAATAGTGTGAACGGCTGTAATCGCTACAACACCAGCTGTTTCTGTGCGTAGCACCCGTTCACCCAAAGATACGAGCTGATAGCCGGCAGCTTGGGCGAGTGCCTCCTCCTCTGGGGAGTGACCACCTTCTGGACCAATCATTAAGACAATATCTTGAGGCACTGTCTCCATCAGCACTGAATGCATGCTTTTGGTGGCATCTGGACTTAAGAGTAGCTTTAATGTTGGCTTTTGCGAGGCTTTAAGGAAGCTCTCAAAGCTTTGAATGGGCTCTAGGTTAGCTAGAACGGTCCGATCACATTGTTCGCAGGCAGCTTGAATGATGCCTTTCCAGTGAAGTAGTCGTTTTTGAGCGCGTTCCGCATTATTGGGCCCAGTGAGTTTGATAACGGAGCGCTCGCATTGCAAGGGGGCAATATTTTGGGCGCCTGTTTCAATGGCCTTTTCAACAATCCAGTCCATTTTGTCGCCACCAGCAAGGCCTTGGGCCAATGTAATGGCATAAGGGGTCTCACGATGGGTGTCAAGGCGAGCTTGGGTTAGCAGAGCCTCCCCAGATTTAGTGGTCAAGGATAGGAGTTCTGCCTGGGCCACTTGGCCTTTTCCATCGAATACTGGGAAGCTTTCGCCAGCTTGGACGCGGCGAACTCGCAAATGGTGGGCTACCTCAGGGGTGAGGGTGGTTGGCTTTTGGATTTCCCAAGGCCCGGGAAGATAAAATTGAGGCATTACTGAAATATAGCCAATTTATTTTCCCCGAGACCACTTTTACGATGTCAAACCTACAAATTCGCATGGCCAATGCCATACGCGCCCTTTCGATGGATGCAGTTCAACAAGCCAATTCAGGGCACCCTGGGATGCCCATGGGTATGGCAGATATTGCTGTTGGACTTTGGAATGAACATTTACAACACAATCCGACAGATCCACATTGGATGAATCGCGATCGTTTCGTTTTATCAAATGGTCACGGTTCCATGTTGTTGTATTCGCTCTTACATCTCACTGGTTACGATTTACCGATTGGTGAGTTGAAAAATTTCCGTCAGTTGCATAGCAAAACTCCAGGGCATCCTGAGTACGGTATTACTCCCGGCGTTGAAACAACCACTGGACCTTTGGGTCAGGGAATTTCCAACGCAGTGGGTATGGCACTTGCAGAAAAATTATTAGCCGAAGAATTTAATCGTCCCGGGCATAACATTGTTGATCATCACACTTATGTTTTCTTAGGCGATGGTTGTTTGATGGAAGGTATTAGTCATGAAGTGTGTTCATTGGCTGGTACTCTGAAACTTAATAAACTGATTGCTATGTGGGATGACAACGGTATCTCTATCGATGGCAAGGTTGTCTCTTGGTTTAACGAAAATACACCAAAGCGTTTTGAGGCTTATGGTTGGAATGTAATTCGCGCGGTGGATGGTCATGATGCAGAGGCAGTAGCAGCGGCTATTGCACAAGCCAAGAAAAGTGATAAGCCAACATTGATTTGTTGCAAGACTGCAATTGGTCAAGGCTCACCCAATATGGCAGGGAGCGACAAGGTACATGGTTCTCCATTGGGCGCCGCTGAGATTGCGGCAACCCGTGTTGCTTTGAACTGGCCTTATGCTCCTTTCGAGATTCCAAAAGATATTTATACGGCATGGGATTTTAAAAAACGCGGCCAAGCAGCTGAGCATGAGTGGAATAAGAAGTTCCAAGCTTATAAAAACAAATATCCAGAACTTGCATCTGAATTGCAGCGCCGTATGCAAGGAGATCTATCGAAAGATTTTTCTGCAACACTGAATGCGTATTTGAAAACTTGCCAAACGAAAGCAGAAACCATTGCTACACGTAAAGCCAGTCAAAATGCGATCGAAGCCTTGGCGCCTGCATTGCCAGAATTTATGGGTGGTTCTGCAGATTTAACGGGTTCCAACTTAACCAACTGGAGCACATGTAAACCAGTACGCGCTGATCAGTGGGGCAACCACATTAACTACGGTGTGCGTGAATTTGGTATGAGCGCCATCATGAATGGTATTGCTTTGCATGGCGGTTACATTCCATTTGGCGGTACATTCCTGACCTTCTCCGATTACAGTCGTAACGCTTTACGGATGGCTGCCTTAATGAAGTTGCGTAGCATCTTTGTGTTCACCCATGATTCGATTGGTTTGGGTGAAGATGGCCCAACACATCAATCGGTTGAGCACGTGGCTAGCTTGCGTTTGATTCCAAACCTGATGGTTTGGCGTCCATGTGACACCACTGAAAGTGCGGTAGCGTGGGGCTCAGCCATTGAGCGTAAGAATGGCCCAAGTGCTTTAATTTTTAGTCGCCAGAACTGTCCATTTGTGTCGCGTAATGCGCAACAGATAAAAGATATCGCGCGCGGTGGCTATGTCTTGCGTGATTCGAAGAAATCCACGATTGATGCGGTCATCATTTCTACAGGATCTGAAATTGCTCTGGCTTTGCAAACAGCTGAGCGCTTAGAAAATGAAGGCCTAGGAATTCGGGTGGTGTCGATACCTTCAACTACCGTATTTGATCAGCAAGATGCTGCTTATAAGGCTAAAGTATTGCCTGCGAAAGTTCCGCGTATTGCAGTCGAAGCTGGCGTCACGGATTTTTGGTGGAAGTATGGCTGTGCAGCAGTGCATGGAGTGGATACCTTCGGTGAATCCGCACCTGCGCCGGTGCTCTATGAATATTTTGGCTTGACGGTGGATCAGATTGCAAAAACCGTCAAGCAATGTATTGCTCTTAAATAAACAATAATAAAAGCTGAAATAAGTATTCATTACAGAATTCAAATTAGTAAGGGGAATTAAATGACAATTCGTGTCGCTATCAATGGTTATGGGCGTATTGGACGCATGGTCTTGCGGGCTTTATATGAAGATCAGCTTAATGGAAAGCCAAGACGGGATATCAAGATTGTTGCGATTAACGCAATGGGCGATATCGATATCAATGCCCATTTAACGCAGTATGACTCTGCGCATGGACGTTTTCCTGCTGAAGTAAAAGTCGATGGTGATTGCATGGTGGTGAACAGCGATCGCATCAAGATGTTCTCAACCCGCAATCCTTTGGAAACGCCTTGGGGTGAGTTAGGCGTTGATTTAGTGCTCGAGTGCTCTGGCAAATTTACTTCTAAAGAAAAAGCCATGGTGCACATTTCCCAGGGCGCAAAGAAAGTATTGATTTCTGCGCCTGGCGAAAAAGATGTAGATGCCACGATTGTGTATGGTGTGAATCAGCAAGTGCTCAAGCCAAGTGATGTGGTTGTATCCAATGCGAGTTGTACTACCAACTGCTTGGCGCCATTGGTTAAGCCATTGTTGGAGAAAATCGGTATCGAATCTGGCCTGATGACCACTATTCATGCGTTTACAAACGATCAAGTTCTCACTGACGTGTATCACAAGGATATGCGACGTGCCCGTTCTGCAGTGACCAGCATGATCCCCACCAAAACCGGCGCGGCAAAAGCGGTTGGCTTGGTATTGCCAGCTTTAGCAGGGCGCTTTGATGGTTTTGCGATGCGCGTTCCGGTCATCAATGTTTCTGTAGTGGATTTAACTTTTGCTGCCAGTCGCGCCACGAGCGTGGATGAAGTGAACTCAATTTTGAAGGCGGCCAGCGAGGGTGAGCTGAAAGGCATTTTGGGCTTCAACACCTTACCTTTGGTTTCTATCGACTTCAACCACGATCCACGCCCCAGTATTTACGACGCTTCACAAACTCGTGTCTCTGCGGATGGCAAGTTGGTGAAAGTATTAGCTTGGTATGACAACGAATGGGGTTATTCAGTGCAAATGTTGAATGCTGCTGAGGCTTTGATGGCTGTAAAGTAGGTCAAGATTCCTTAAAAGTACTGTTTTATATGAAAAAGACCTCTAAATGAGGTCTTTTTTCTTTATCTGCGCTTATTTACTATTTTTACCTATTTCTGTTTATTCCTACAATTCTTCTTATCGCAGTGCCCATACATGGCTAGTGTGTGCTCCTGGAGCTTAAATCCAAGGTTTTTGGCTATGTCCCGTTGCCGTTTTTCTATAGCTTCGTCTACAAACTCTTCTACATGCCCACAATCTAGGCATACCAAATGGTCGTGATGTTGCCCTTCATTGAGCTCATAAATTGCCCGACTATCACCCTTGGAGGACTCAAAATGACTGCGAAGCAACAGCCCAGCTTGCTCAAACTGTGTAAGAACGCGATAAACAGTTGCCAAACCAATTTCTTGATCATCTTTTGCGAGGGCATTAAAGACGTCTTCAGCGCTAAAGTGGGTGCCACCATTCTGATGAAAAAAGTCCAGAATCTTCATGCGGGGACCAGTAGCTTTTAGGCCAATATCGCGCAAATCTGCTGGAGTAGGGTTTTGGGTCGTATTCATGGCTTTGGGCGCTAAAATCAATGTCTTAATGATACGGCCAGCCATGCAAAATTGCCTTGAACTTTTTAGACGTTTTTTGAATCCAGCTTTGCGGAGCTTTTGGACTGTTGCCTTTATTGGGTTTATCGGCCTTAGTGGGTGCACTACCGCAGTGGATGACACCCAGCGTACCTGGATGAATAAGATTTTTAGGCCCTATGTGCCAGATATCGTTCAGGGCAATTTCGTATCTTCGGAGCAATACTCTAAATTGAAACTGGGTATGACGCGTGAGCAGGTACGACAAATTTTGGGTACTCCTTTATTAGCAGATTACTTCCATGCAAATCGCTGGGACTATGTTTTTGAATTTAAGCGCAATGGTCAAGTGGTTGGTAAAGATCGTCGCATCACACTGTTTTTTGATGGTGACAAGCTCGTGAAGGTTGAGGGCGATGCCTTACCAACGGATGTGGAGTTGGTTGCTGAGATTGATAGCTATGCTAAAGCGAAGCGCTCATTCTGGGATGTGGTTACTGGCTCAAACAAGCCGCCAGTAACACCCCCTTTAGAACAACCTGAATTATTAGTGCCTAGTAAAACGGATAACTTGCCTGCTGGCACACCCATACCTGTTGCTAACGAGAGCAAAAGCTCATTCTGGGACTTTTTTAGTTTTTCAAAAAAGCCAACAGAAGGACAACCCGTGCCATCAGCTGAAGCATTGGGACCTGGCGCTTTGAATGTTCCAGTGGCAACCGAAACGAAGTAGCTATAGGCAGTAAGCAGAATTACTTTTGTATGGATGTCAGAGCAAACGGCTTTGAATACCTTTGATAAGAAGCGAAGAAATAAATGATGAAGATTGCAATTGCTGGAGCAACCGGTCGCATGGGAAAAATGCTGATTGAAGCTGTGCTCAATACTGCTGATACTCAATTAGTCGGTGCGCTAGAGCATAGCTCCTGCCCGCAACTGGGTGAAGATGCTGGCGCATTCTTAGGTAAAAAAACTGGCATAGCCATTACTGCTGATATAGCGCAAGCGCTTAGTGGAGCAGAATTCCTGATTGACTTTACCCGTCCAGAAGGAACAATGGCGCATTTAGAAGTAGCCGAAAAAACTGGCACCAAAATGATTATTGGCACCACCGGTCTGAGTTCAGAGCAGATTGCTAATCTTAAAAAGGCCTCGGGAAAATTAGCAATTGTGTTTGCACCCAACATGAGTGTAGGTGTCAATGCGACCTTCAAGCTTCTGGAGATTGCTGCCAAGATGTTGAACCAAGGTTATGACATTGAGATTATTGAAGCTCATCATCGCCATAAAGTAGATGCGCCTTCAGGTACAGCATTAAAGATGGGTGAAGTAATTGCCGACGCCTTGGGTGAGAAATTAGATGACGTGGCTGTTTATGCTCGTGAGGGTCATACCGGCGAACGTAAAGAAGGCTCCATTGGGTTCGCAACCATTCGTGGTGGCGATATCGTTGGTGACCATACCGTTCTGTTTGCTGGTGATGGCGAGCGGATTGAAATCAGCCATAAATCCTCGAGCCGTCAATCCTATGCTCAAGGCTCTTTACGTGCAGCGCGCTTCTTGCAAAACCAAGCTTCAGGTCTATATGACATGCAAGATGTTCTAGGCTTACGTAAGTAAGGCATCTGCAAAAAATTACCCAATAAAAATAGAAGAAAAGAGTTGTATTGAATGAGTAAGGATTACGACCACCGCAGTATTGAAGCGGCAGCGCAAGCTGATTGGGAGGGCGCACAAGTTTATAAAGTGGCTGAGAATGCAGTTGATGCCACTGGTAAGAAAAAACCAAAGTACTACGCCTGTTCAATGCTCCCTTACCCATCTGGTAAGTTGCATATGGGGCACGTACGCAACTACACCATCAATGATGTGATGGCACGTCAATTGCGTATGCAAGGCTACAACGTTTTGATGCCAATGGGCTGGGATGCATTTGGTATGCCTGCAGAAAATGCAGCGATTCAGAACAAGGTTCCGCCAGCCAAATGGACCTACGACAACATTGCTTATATGAAAAAGCAAATGGCTGCGATGGGTCTAGCGATTGATTGGTCTCGTGAAGTCGCCACTTGCAATCCTGACTACTATCGTTGGAATCAGTGGCTCTTTTTGAAGATGTTGGAAAAGGGGATTGCTTATCGCAAGACCCAGGTGGTGAACTGGGATCCAGTTGATCAAACTGTTTTAGCTAACGAACAAGTTATTGATGGTCGCGGTTGGCGTTCTGGTGCTTTAGTCGAGAAGCGTGAAATTCCAGGTTATTACTTCAACATTACCGCATATGCAGAGCAATTACTTTCTGGTTTGGATAGCTTAGGTTGGCCTGAGCGCGTTAAAACCATGCAGCAAAATTGGATTGGTAAAAGTCGTGGCGTGCGCTTTGCGTTCAAGCACGAGATTGCTGATGCCCATGGCAATTTTATTCAAGATGGCCAGTTGTATGTGTTTACTACACGAGCAGATACCATTATGGGTGTTACTTTCTGCGCTATTGCAGCTGAACATCCTTTGGCTACACAAGCAGCCGCTAACAATCCAGCGCTTGCCGCCTTTATTGAGAAATGCAAAACCGGTAGCGTGATTGAAGCTGATCTAGCCACACAAGAAAAAGAAGGGATGTTCACTGGTTTGTATGTGACCCATCCCCTGACGAATGAACCGGTACCAGTCTGGATCGGTAATTATGTGTTGATGTCTTATGGTGATGGTGCGGTGATGGGCGTGCCCGCACATGACGAGCGTGATTTTGCATTTGCGCTCAAATATGACTTGCCTATTAAGCAAGTGATTGCCTTGCGCGGCCCTTCTGAGATGTTTAATGCCACCCGTTGGCAAGATTGGTATGCCCAAAAAGACGGGGTTGAATGCCTTAATAGTGGTAAGTACGATGGCATGTCATATGAGGAGGCAGTTGCTGCTGTCGCCAAAGATTTAGAAGCAATGGGTATCGGTGAAATCAAAACGACTTATCGTTTGCGCGACTGGGGAATTTCTCGTCAGCGCTATTGGGGTACCCCGATTCCCATTATTCACTGTGGTGATGATCAAAATCCAGGGTGTGGTGCAGTTCCAGTTCCAGAAGCGGATTTACCGGTGGTATTGCCTGAGGACTGTGTACCGGATGGCAGTGGAAACCCACTCAATAAGCGTGCGGACTTCCTCAATGTGAAGTGCCCAAAATGTGGCAAGCCTGCGCGTCGTGAGACCGATACGATGGATACTTTTGTGGATTCTTCTTGGTACTTCATGCGTTACACCGGCCCTAAAGCGACAACAATGGTCGATGAGCGTAACGAATACTGGATGCCCATGGACCAATACATTGGTGGTATTGAGCACGCCATCTTGCATTTACTCTATGCACGTTTTTGGACTAAGGTCATGCGTGATCTCAACTTGATTACCTTTGATGAGCCTTTCCAGAATTTGCTAACCCAAGGCATGGTTCTCAATGAAACCTATTACACAGAAGATGCCTCTGGTAAGAAGACATGGTTAAACCCCCTTGATGTTGAGTTAGATCTTGATGACAAAGGTCGCCCCCAAGGCGCCAAGTTAATAGGCGACTCCTCTGGCACCCCGGTCATTATTGGTGGTGTTGAGAAGATGGCCAAGAGCAAGAATAATGGTGTTGATCCACAGGCCTTGATTGATCAGTATGGCGCCGATACTGCTCGTATCTTTACGATGTTCGCTGCCCCACCAGAGCAGCAGTTGGAATGGTCTGGTGCCGGTGTTGAAGGCGCATCGCGCTTTTTACGTCGCGTTTGGATGTATTCCAGTAGTCAGGCTACTGCTATTAGTGCTGCATCAGACAGTTTGCTAGTCGACTTAAGTGAGGCTGAAAAAGAATTGCGTCGTGAAGTGCACTCCATTTTGAAGCAGGCTAACTTTGATTACCAGCGCCGTCAGTACAACACCGTTGTCTCTGCTGCCATGAAGATGTTAAATGTCCTTGAGCCAGTGAAGTTGGGTGATGGCAATGCTATTAGCGCTCCTGTATTGAGAGAGTGTTTGGGCATTCTCTTGCGCATTCTTTATCCAGTAGTGCCTCATTTGACGCATGTGCTTTGGCAGGATGCTGGGTACTTCAAAGTATTTGGACCTATATTAGATGCCCCATGGCCTACGGTAGACGAGGCAGCCTTGGTTCAAACTGAGATTACGCTCATGTTACAAATCAACGGTAAGTTACGCGGTGATATTCGCGTACCGGCGGACGCATCTAAAGAACAGGTCGAAGCACTAGCATTGCAAGCTGAGCCAGCGATCAAGGCTTTAAATGGTGGCGCGCCTAAGAAAGTGATTGTGGTTCCTGGACGTTTAATCAATATTGTGGCTTGAGTGACTGTTAAATCCATTAAAAGAAACTGAGCATATGAACGTAGATCGAAAACTGAGATTAGGTACACAGGGGGTTAACTCTTTGCGCCGAACTACGCTTAGCTTATTAGGGCTGTTATCCATCAGCCCTTTAATGGCATGTGGATATCGCTTGCGCGGTATGGTGGACCTTCCTTATAAGGTGGTTGCCATTACCGGCAATCCTTCGCCGCCGATGCGGGCTGACTTACAGAGAGCCATTCTGACGGGAACAGATGCGAAAGTGGCTATTAATCCAAAGGATGCGGATTTAATTCTAGAGATCACCAACGATATTAGTGGCCGAGAGATTTTGGCGTACAACTCTAATGGCCAAGTTTCTGCCTACCGTTTAAATATTCGAGTTGGCTTTAGGGCTTTTGATACCGCAGGTGCTGAAATTGTTCCTGAAGCGGAAATTTATATCACTCGCGATATGGATTTCTCAGTTTCTACTGTTCTGGCAACGGATGTCCAGCAGCAACAGTTCTTAACCTCCATGCGTAGTGATTTGGCTGTGCAGATTTTGCGCCGAGTATCTGCCCCCGCAAGAGCTCCGCAAGCCAGAAGTTTTTAAGAGGAATGATGATCTAGCATGGTTAAAGCGGATGCCTTGCAAGCACATCTCAAATCGCTCAGTTCTGCTAACGCTATTCAACCCTTGTATCTGTTTAGCGGTGATGAACCGCTATTGATGATGGAGGCGATGGATCAATTGCGGGCTACTGCAAAAAAATTAGGCTATACCGAGCGTGAAGTTTTGCTTCAAGAGCGTGGCTTTGATTGGGGTGCCCTGATGAACGCAGGACAAACCATGTCACTCTTTGGGGATAAGCGCTGGGTGGAGTTACGCATCCCCACAGGTAAACCGGGTCGTGATGGTGCCGAAGCTTTAAAACAGTTTGCAGCACAGATTGAGTCGCAGGCAGTGGGTCCAGATGGTCCAGATACAGTGGTTTGCATAGTTTTGCCCAGGTTAGATGGCAAGACTAAAACTTCTGCATGGTTTAGCGCCTTAGATGATGCGGGTATGGCGATTCAGATTGATTCTTTGGATCGTAGCTACTTGCCAAGTTGGATTGCTGGGCGTTTGAAGAAGCAGGATCAAGAAGTGGAGTCTGGACCTGAGGGTCAGAGATCACTAGAGTTCATTGCCGATCAGGTTGAAGGTAATCTGATTGCTGCCCACCAAGAGATTCAGAAGCTGGGATTGCTATATCCAACTGGGAAATTAACCGAAGAGCAAATTCGTTCTGCGATTTTGAAAGTAGCGCGATATAACGTATTTGAAGTCACTGAAGCGATGTTGGCTGGCGATTTGGGGCGCCTCAATCGCATGCTAGATGGCCTCAAAGGCGAGGGTGAGCCGCTAGTCTTAATTCTATGGAGCGTGACTGAAGAGCTTCGGATACTATCTAAACTAAAGGCTGCGAGTGATGCTGGTGAGTCGGTACAGCAACTCATGCGCGCTAATCGAGTATGGGGAAATAAAGAACGTCTTTACCCAAATGCACTCAGGCGAGTTCAGCCTTTAAGGTTGCGCAGAGCAATGCAGGTTGCGGCAGGATTGGATCGTCAGGTTAAGGGGTTGCAGTCGGCAGAGTTGCCGGCAGATCCTTGGGATGGTTTACGTTTAGTTGGCAGTTTGTTGCGCTAGGTAAAGATAAGTTAAATATTGGTAGATGATTAAACATGAGTTCTTCAATTAAACAGATGATGCAAGATATTGGTAAGCGGGCACGAAGTGCATCGCGTGCCATGGCTCGCGCATCTAGTGAGCAGAAAAATCAAGCCTTACTGCACATCGCTAAATTAGTACGTGAGCAGTCTGCCCAGATTCAGAAGGTTAATCAGGGCGATATCGAACGCGCTCAATCGGGTGGCCAAGATGCTGCCTTTATTGATCGCCTCACTATGACCCCAAAAACGATCGAGACGATGGCACTTGGATTGGAGCAAATTGTTTCGCTTGAAGATCCCATTGGGAAAATATCGGCATTAAAAAAACAAGCATCCGGAATTGAGTTAGCGCAAATGCGTGTTCCACTCGGCGTTATTGGCATCATTTATGAATCTCGCCCTAATGTCACGATTGATGCAGCAGCACTGTGTTTGAAGTCTGGGAATGCTGTCATCTTGCGCGGCGGATCTGAGGCGATTGATTCAAATACGGTGTTAGCTAAGATTATTCAAGATGGTTTGGCCGCTGCTGGCTTGCCAACGGATGCTGTGCAAGTTGTGGCTACTACCGACAGAAGCGCTGTAGGTGAAATGATCACCATGAACGAATATATTGATGTCATCGTGCCACGCGGCGGCAAGAGTTTGATTGCTCGCCTGATGGCTGAAGCACGGGTGCCGATGATTAAGCATTTAGATGGGATTTGCCATACTTATATCGATGCTGATGCGGATATCGAGATGGCAATTAAAGTTTGTGATAACGCCAAGACGCAGCGTTATGCGCCATGTAATGCTATGGAGACTTTGCTCGTAAACAAGGAAGTGGGCTCTCAGGTATTGCCAACGCTTTGCAAGATTTATCAAGACAAAGGTGTTGAGCTTCGTGTGGATGCTCTGACTCGTAAAACTCTAGAGGATGCTGGTTTTAAGGGCCTAGTGAACGCTAAAGAGGAAGATTGGCAGACTGAGTACTTGGCGCCTATTTTGGCGATTAAGACAGTGTCTGATATTGATGAGGCCATGAATCACATCGAGCGTTATGGTAGTAAACATACGGATGCCATCATTACCAATAACAAGGTTAATGCAGATCGATTCTTACGAGAAGTTGATAGTGCCAGCGTGATGGTCAATGCCAGCACCCGCTTTGCCGATGGCTTCGAGTATGGCTTAGGTGCAGAGATTGGCATCTCCAATGACAAACTACATGCACGCGGTCCGGTTGGTTTAGATGGCTTGACCTCTCTTAAATATATCGTCATGGGTCATGGCGAGATTCGTACTTAAATGCACGTGAGCGCATTTACATATCAGCAAGGATGTAATTAATGGGTAACACCTATCTTTGGATTAAGACATTCCATATTGTTTTTGTTGCTTCTTGGTTTGCAGGTCTTTTTTATCTCCCGCGTATTTTTGTGAACTTGGCTGACGAAAAAAATGCGGAAGCACATGCTCGCATTCTGGGCATGGCCGATCGACTCTTTCGTTTTATGACTATTCTGGCGGTGCCAGCAGTGTTATTGGGCTTAATGCTCTGGCTGTTTTTCGGCATAGGCAGGGGCGAAGTTTGGATGCACGCCAAATTATTTTTTGTGATTCTGGTAATTGGTTATCACCACGCCTGCTGGGGCTTGTTAAAGAAGTTTCGTGCAGGTATGAATAAGCGATCTGGTGTTTGGTACCGCTGGTTCAATGAAGTCCCCGTGCTTTTGCTGATCGTGATTGTTGCTTTGGTTGTCATTAAGCCTTAATTCACCCCTTTTAGATTGTTAGCCTTATGAGATTTTTTGTTGTTTGTCCCGGTGGATTAGAAGCACCGCTTGCCCAAGAGTTAGCAGCCATTGCACAGCGAGCAGATTCACAAGCTTTGGGGAAATGGGTCATTGATCCAACTCCAACCAGCCATAGC